>Ga0070708_100001766_pt1 | contig 16598 bp, 10 predicted proteins | sample KBSK5503metaG_FD_65469 | JGI IMG/M metagenome (GOLD analysis project Ga0070708, IMG submission 65469) | Corn, switchgrass and miscanthus rhizosphere microbial communities from Kellogg Biological Station, Michigan, USA - KBS K5-50-3 metaG | ecosystem: Host-associated > Plants > Roots >... | reverse complement strand
GCATTGGCGCGGGATAAACAGAAAACGCAGGCATCGCTGCAGCAAGCGATCAAAGATTTAGGTATCAATCCGGAAAAACCGAATCCAGCCATCAGCTAAGGGAGAAAAGGGTACGTGACAGAATTCAAACTGCCTGAACTTGGCGAAAACATCGATCAGGGCGATCTAGTTCGGCTGATGATTTCGCCGGGAGCCAACGTCACCGAAGGCCAGGCAGTGATGGAACTGGAGACCGACAAGGCGGTTATTGAAGTTCCATCGTCGGTCAGCGGCACGATCAAGGATGTTCGGGTCAAGGAGGGAGAGAAAATTAAAGTCGGCCAGGTGATTTTTACCGTGGAAAACGGCACCGGCGCGAAGGCCAAGGCACCAGAAGGCAAAGAAGCTTCCGGAGAAAAGTTGGCGAGTGCAGCTTTGCCTGCAACGACCGAAGTCAAAGCTAAAATTCCGCCTCAAACACGACCCCAAACAGCTCCGCCGTCCGCACCAGCGGCGTCGACTTCAAAAACAACGACGTCGAGAACCTCGACATCGAAGACTACCGAATTCCGTCTTCCCGAACTTGGGGAAAATATCGAACAGGGCGACTTGGTGCGGCTAATGATCTCGCCCGGCGCGAAAATATCCGAAGGCCAAGCTGTCATGGAACTGGAAACAGAGAAGGCGGTGGTGGAAGTTCCCTCCTCGGTGAGCGGAGTGGTTAAAGAGGTTCTGGTAAAGCAAGGTGAAAAAGTAAAAGTAGGACAAGTTATCCTCACGGTGGAGGGAGACACCCAAGCCCAACCGGTGACAGCGAAGCCTGCTCCGGCGGATGAGAGCCAGCCGCAGTCGGCAGGGGCAAAAACCGCTTCCGCGGATGAGAGCTCAGGTCAGCACGGAGCTCGAGTTACTTTTCAGGCCGCTATCAAAGCTGAAGGTAAGACTGAAGAACAGGCGCTTCCCCGGGATCAAGCTCCATCAGCTCCCTCAGGGTTTGCGATGCCTACCCAGCTGGGCAAGGTGGCGGGCACTGAACATCGGGAACCCGTCCCCGCCGCGCCGCACGTCCGCCGATTGGCACGCGAACTGGGAGTGGACATCCATGAAGTTAAGGGCACCGGCCCCGGTGGCCGTATCAGTGAAGATGATGTAAAAGCACATTCGAAAGCATTGCTCACCGCGGCAGTGCAAGCGCCGGGAAGTCCTTCGGCGGCGTCTGCGCTGCCAGATTTCGCCAAGTGGGGAAAGGTCGAGCGCGTTTCCATGCGCGGCGTGCGGCGCAAGACCGCGCAGCATTTGTGGGAAGCATGGACCACCATTCCCCATGTCACCCAGCAAGACAAGGCGGACATCACCGAGATCGAGCACCTACGTGCCCGCTTCGCGCCCAAAGCACAAGAAGCCGGCGGCAAGATGACCGTGACCGCCATCGCATTGAAGGTGTGCGCCTCAGCGTTAAAGGTTTTTCCTCAATTCAATGCCAGCATTGACATGGCAAAAGAGGAAATCATCTACAAGCAGTACATCAACATTGGGGTTGCGGTCGACACCGATCGAGGGCTGCTGGTTCCGGTTATCCATGATGTGGATAAGAAGAACATCGTTGAGCTCGCGGTCGAACTGACTCAACTTTCCAAAAAAGCTCGAGACAAAAAGCTAAGCCCCGCCGAAATGGAAGGGGGCACATTCACTATCACAAACCTAGGCGGAATCGGCGGCACTGGATTTTCTCCTATCGTCAATTATCCCGAAGTTGCGATCCTCGGCCTCTCGCGTTCGAGTACAGAACCTGTATGGATGAACGGAACGTTTGAGCCTCGGTTAGTACTGCCGCTTTCACTCTCTTACGACCATCGCGTGATCGACGGCGCCGATGCGGCACGATTCCTGCGCTGGATTGCCGAGGCATTAGAGCAACCGTTCCTCCTCTCGGTTCAGGGATAAGCCTGCCAATGGCCGAGACAACTAACTTAAACATCGCCGTAATCGGGGCGGGACCGGGTGGCTATGCCGCCGCCTTTCTTGCCGCCGATCTGGGAATGAAGGTCACGCTCATCGATGAGGAACTGAATCCTGGCGGAGTGTGCCTGTACCGCGGCTGTATTCCTTCGAAAGCATTGCTGCATGTGGCCAAGGTGATTGATGAGTCCCGCCATGCAAAAGCGTGGGGCGTGGAATACAGCGAGCCGAAGATTGATCTCGCCCGGCTGCGTTCCTGGAAGCAAGGCGTAGTAAAGAAACTGACCGGCGGATTAGGTCAGTTGTCCAAGCAGCGCTCGGTGCAATATGTCCGCGCTCGAGCCACTTTTGAGAACTCGAACACACTGCGGCTGGCGAAGGTGAGCGGCGGCGAGGAAACACTCACATTCGATCGCATCATCATCGCTACGGGCTCGCGTCCGGCAGTGATTCCCAGCCTAAAGCTTGAGAGCTCGCGCGTGATGGATTCGACTGGAGCGCTCGATTTAGCGGATTTGCCCGGCAGCTTGCTGGTGATTGGGGGCGGATATATCGGCTTGGAGCTTGGCACCGTCTATGCCGTTTTAGGAACCAAGGTGTCGGTCGTCGAAATGTTGCCTGGACTGCTGCCCGGCGCCGATCGAGACCTAGTACTCCCAGTGCACAAGCGTGTGGAGAAATTGTTCAACTCGATTTTGGTGAATACCACCGTCGCCCCTCTGAAAGAGGAATCCGGTGGAATCCGAGTGACTTTCGACGGGCCAGATGTCAAAGAGCGCGAAAAAGTATTCGACAAAGTTTTGGTATCAGTTGGCCGTATGCCGAATTCTGAAATTCCTGGCCTGGAGAAAACCAAAGTTGAAGTTGGAAAGCGCGGATTTATTCAGGTCAACAAGCAGTTGCAGACTGCTGATCCGTCGATTTATGCAATCGGCGACGTGGCAGGTGAACCGATGCTGGCTCACAAGGCGTCCCATGAAGGACGCACTGCGGTCGAAGCAATCGTCGGACACAAAGTAGCGTTTGAGCCGAATGCCATTCCAGCCGTCGTATTTTCCGATCCCGAAATCGCCTGGTGCGGACTCACAGAAACCCAGGCTCAACAAGAAGGCCGTGAGATCAAAGTCGCCAGATTTCCCTGGGGAGCTTCGGGCCGGGCCGTGACTCTCGACCGCACAGACGGAATGACCAAGCTCATTGTGGATCCTCAAAATGAGCGCGTTCTCGGAGTGGGTATCGTGGGGGTTGGGGCGGGAGAACTGATTGCCGAAGGTGTGGTTGCGATTGAGATGGCTGCGCAGGCGAAGGATATTGCGCTTAGCATCCATCCGCACCCTACGCTGTCGGAAACAATCATGGAATCCGCAGAAGTATTTTTCGGAACCAGCACACACGTGTACCGGCCGAAACGATAATCTGCAATTCGAGCATAAGTTTCTGTCCCTGCTTCCCCAATTCTGAACTTTCCCACGCGAACAATGACCTTGGTAACTTGATGGAGATTTCGAGTGTACCTACGATTGCTTCATGAGCTATCAGGCACTATTGTTCTGTCCAGACGAGCGGACGGCTCACGTAGTAACCCAGGTCTTGAGTGAAGTTGAATTCAGCGTTGAGTCCTGCAATGAACCCTTCGCTGCAGTCAAGCGGTTGATGGCGAAACACTTCGACGCGATTGTCGTGGATTGCGACAATGAGCAGAACGCCACGCTGCTGTTCAAGAGCGCCCGTAATTCCGGGTCCAATCAAAATTCGCTTTCGGTTGCGCTGGTCGAAGGACAGGCCGGCGTCGCCAAGGCATTTCGTATCGGTGCCAATCTGGTTCTGACCAAACCTATTAATGTGGAGCAGTCCAAAGGAACGCTGCGCGTAGCGCGCGGTCTGCTCCGAAAAGCGGAAGCGGCCAAACCGGCGGTGGCGCCGGCTGCGGCGCCTGCGGAGCTCCCGCATCTATCGGCATCTTCTCCAATACAAAAATCGCCGCTGGCGTTGCCGGAAGAACCCAAGGCAGCTTTCGAAGTAGAGAAAGAACCGTTACCCGAGCCTGGCGCGGACGATGCGGCCTTGCTGGAATCCATGCCACATACCGTCCCGGACGCTGGCAGTCCCGACGTGCCGGCTCCCCAATTCGCGACACCAAAGCAATATCCCTGGCAACCAATTTCCAAACCTCTCGCTGAACCCATGGCTTCGGCTCTGCGGCGCGCTGCCGAAACTGCAGCCAAGAGCCTTGATCCCGGCAATTTGAACAAGGCGGAAACCGCTCGGCCTGCGGCCAGCCAGACAAAAATGAGAGAAAGCTGGCCAAGCACCAGCATGTCTTCCGCATACGGTGCCGCGAGTGCACCTGCACCAGCTAAGGAGATCCCCAGAGCGGCCAGCAAAGATCCCGAGCTTAGATTGATGTTACCGCACGAAGCGTCCGAAATGGTGGAAGCCGCGTTGCCGTCGGAGACGTCGTATCTACCTTACAGGCGCGAAAGCTATCTTAGTGATATCCGCGAGCCGGAAGGATCCGAGGCCAGCGGCGGAATGAAAATTTTGCTGATTGCGACCGCAGCGACAGTGCTGATCGCGGGCGCCTACGTTGGTTGGACAAAAACACATAAAGCGAGCCCATCGCAAGCCACACAAGAACAGAGTGCGCCACCTCAGACTGCTTCTCCGGTAACGATTCCCTCGTCGAACATCGCTCCAGCAAAGCAAGACACTGGTTCGTTTGCGAGTCAAATTCAGGAACCCCAGCAACCAGCGGCTGCTTCCGAAGGCAAACCTTCTGCAGGCAAGACTACGATTACCAGGGGAGACGAGGTTGAAACGAGTAATGAACTGGGCCTGACCGTTCAAGAAGTACCGTCGAGCACTCCAGAACCTATCGTGGTGAAAAAAGGGCCATCTGTATCAGTCCGCAGATCGGCTACACAAGATGCTTTGCAACCGCCCCCCGCCGCTCTCGCTGTTCCCGCCACTACGGCTGACAAGGCCCTGGGCGGAATTATCAGCACGACTCCAGCGAATATGCCCACATCGGTGCCCCAGGTGCTGAAAGTGTCGCAAGGAGTTTCCGAGGGCCTGCTGGTCAAGCGGGTTCAGCCCGTCTATCCGGAGCAGGCACGTCAGATGCGAGTACAAGGTCCAGTGCAGCTTCAGGCGACCATCAATAAAGACGGCAACATTAGCAACGTCAAAGTCGTCAGCGGCAATGCACAGCTCGCGCGCGCCGCGGTCGAGGCAGTCAAGCAATGGAAGTACAAGCCTTACTACCTCAATAACGAACCAGTTGAAATCCAGACTCAGATCATAGTGAACTTCAAGCTTCCGTAGTCTTCAACGAAAAACATTAGCACCTGCTACGAATTAATTTTCTTGCCTTCCTTCTGACGTTCACCCCCGATGAGCCTGCTTCAGTGGCGGTATAATCGAGAGATGGCCTGACGGTGAAATTCGCTTCTGTGAAGGGGAGTGCCGCGTTTGGAACTTCCCTACTCAGCAAGTAAACCTTGCACTAGAGGCCATCAGTTTTTCTATGGACTTCAAATTAGTCAGTGATTACAAGCCTCGTGGCGATCAAGCCACGGCAATTGAATCCCTGACTCGAGGTGTGTTTGACCGGGAGCAACATCAAGTTCTGCTGGGAGTGACCGGGTCAGGCAAAACGTACACGATGGCAAAGCTCATCGAGCGGGTGAATCGGCCCACCATCGTTATGGCTCACAATAAAACTTTGGCAGCACAGCTTTATCATGAGTTCAAGAGTTTCTTTCCGCACAATGCCGTGGAATATTTTGTCTCGTATTACGACTACTACCAGCCGGAGGCCTACGTTCCGGCGGCGGATTTGTACATTGAGAAAGAATCCACGATCAATGACGAATTGGACAAATTGCGTTTGTCGGCGACGCGATCGCTCTTCGAACGTGGTGACTGTCTCATAGTGTCGTCGGTGAGTTGCATCTATGGGTTGGGCTCCCCCGAGGCTTATTACGGGATGCTGCTGTTTCTGGAAAAAGGCCAGAAGATCAAGCGTGAGGACATCACCCGGAAGCTGGTGGAAATTCTCTACGAGCGCACGGACGGCGACTTCCGGCGCGGCACGTTCCGGGTACGGGGTGATGTGATCGAAGTCTTCCCTACCTACGACGATATGGCGTACCGAATCGAATTGTGGGGAGATGAGGTTGAATCGCTGGCACAAATCGATCCTCTATTTAGCACGGTAAAGCAGAAGTACATGCGGCTGCCGATCTATCCGAAGACGCACTACGTGATGAAACCCGAGACCAAGGCTTCGGCGGTGCAGTCGATTCGCCAAGAGCTGGCGTGGTGGGAAGTGGAACTGGAAAAACAAGGGCGGCTGGTGGAATCGCAGCGTGTCCATCAGCGCACCATGTACGACTTGGAGATGATCAAGACCGTCGGCTATTGTCACGGCATCGAAAATTATTCGCGGCACTTTACCGGACGGTTGCCTGGTGAGCCTCCACCCACGCTGCTGGATTATTTCCCCCGCGATTACTTGATGTTCATCGACGAGTCGCACCAGACCGTACCGCAATTGCACGGCATGTATCATGGCGACCGCTCGCGCAAGGAGACGCTTGTCGAATATGGATTTCGCATGCCCTCCGCGCTCGACAACCGGCCTTTAACCTTTGAAGAGTTTGAACATCGTATGAACCAGATTGTTTACGTTTCGGCGACTCCCGGACCTTATGAGTTGACCAAATCAGCGGGAGTCGTCGTCGAACAGATCATCCGGCCTACAGGCTTGGTGGATCCGCCAGTGGAAGTGCGCCCGGTGAAGGGGCAGATTGACGATTTGCTGCACGAGATTCGCGGACGAGTCTCGCGAGGCGAGAGAGTGCTGGTGACTACCCTCACCAAACGTATGGCCGAGGATCTGGCCGAGTACTACAGCGAGGTCGGAGTCAAGTGCCGTTACATGCACTCCGAAATCGAGACTCTGGAGCGCGTAAAAATTCTGCGTGATCTGCGCAAAGGTGAATTCGATGTATTGATTGGGATCAACCTGCTGCGTGAAGGATTGGATCTGCCCGAGGTTTCCCTGGTGGCGGTTCTCGATGCAGATAAAGAAGGATTCCTGCGCTCCAGCGGATCGCTGATCCAAACTATTGGCCGCTGTGCGCGCAATCTGAATGGCCGGGCAATTCTCTATGCCGATGTCATGACGGATTCAATGAAGAAAGCTATCGATGAGACCGATCGCAGGCGCGCCATTCAGGAATCCTACAACCTGGCCAACGGGATCACGCCGGAGTCCATCGTGCGTCCCTTGGAAATGTCGCTGGCTAGCGTCATTGAAGCTGATTATGCCGATCTGACCGCGATCGAGGCTGACGGTATTCCGGAGTTGCGGTCTCAGGAAGAGTTGGATGCTTACATCGGCAAACTCGAAAGCGATATGCGCGAAGCGGCGAAACGGTTCGAGTTCGAAAAGGCTGCCAAGTTGAGAGACACAATCAAGGAATTGAGAACGAAAGAGTTTTTGTTTGCCTGAAGGACGGAAAGGTCTTTGAATTCTTGGCCTTGGTTTCTCAACCCTTGGTTCTTAGTCCTAGGTTCTTAGTCCTTGGTTCTTATTTCTTGGCTCTTAGTTCTTAGTTTTTTCCTTTACCGTCCCGCCTTTGCTGCCGCAGCCAGAGGTTTCTGATACAGGACGTAATCCGCCTTTTTGTGATAGTGGAAGGATACGTCCATCGCTGGAATCTTTTCCCCGTCTCCCAGGAAAAGGTAGCCGCCTGGTTCCAAATAAAGATGTAACCGCTGCACCAGCGCGATACGCTGGGCGGTGGAGAAATGCGGCAAGACATCCATGCAGAAAATGCAGTCGAACCTTCCAATATAAGTGGGCGCCACCAAATTCATGGGCGTAAACGTAACCAGGTTGCGCAGCCTGGGCTTCACCAGGAGATGTTGTCCCACCTTCGCGAAGTACGTCTGCACCAACTCACGTGAAATGTGCCGCAGCGCGCTCTGCGGATAAAGACCGCGTTCTGCTGCCTGCAGAGCGTGCCGTCTTATGTCGCTGCCGACAATGTGGACTTTCCACGCGCCCGCGCTGCAGTTCACTGCGTCGCAAACAGACATGGCGATGGAATAAGGCTCCTCGCCGGTGGCGCACCCCGCGCTCCAGACACGAAGGTTGTGGGGATTCTCCGCAGCCTTGCGCGCCTGCAACTCTGGTATCACGACTTTGGCCAGGGAATCGAAGGCTGCCGGGCAGCGAAAGAATCCGCTCTCGCCACCCACCAATCGCTCGGTCAGGCTTTCACACTCTGAATCACAGGACCGCAACTGGTCTAGCAGATTGGTGGCGGAAGGGTAGCGCCGCGCATCCAGATGCTCGGCAACAATTTCGGAAAGTTGTTCGGTCGGTGTCTGGATCAAGACTCCCGTTTTGCGCTCCAGAATCAGGCGGATTTCGGAGAGCTCGTGTTCCAGGAACGCCACAGTGGTCGAAAGCTTGTTCATTGCTCACTCCTCGCGGACCAACCTGACAAAATGCACTTCTGCTTAGGAATAGGTCGGGGGAGGGTTCGATCTTTAGGTGTTACGTAGTCGAGGCCGCTTTTAGGGCCTTCGATGTACTTGCCTTCTCTATCTGCCTCTCGATCACGGTCAGCTCTTTTTCCAGGGAAGAAAAGCGCTGTAGGATTTCGTGCATACGTAAAGCCATGTTGCGGACGGTTTCGATCTGTGAGCGCGCGCCCGCGGAGAGCGTCTCCGGTTCGAGCAAAAGTAACTCAGCGTTGCCCAACACCGAGGTGAGCGCATTATTCAAGCTGTGCCGCATTTCCAGAATGTAACGACCCAGTGTGGCCTGACGCTTCAGTAAGACATTGGCTTCTTCAGCGCGGATGGCACGAGCCAGCGTTTCGCAGTGCCGCAATGCTTCCGATACGACCAGTACCAGAGCATCCAACCAGCCCGCCTGCTGACGCAGAATCATCGCTCGCAATTGAGATCCGCGCACCGTTTCTACGGCCTGACCACCGTCCCATATGAACAACACGGGCTTCGGCAAGGGCTCGAGTGCCTTGAGAACGGGGACAAGAACAGTTGGCCGCACCGCACCCACAATGGCTACTTCGAAACTATCGGCGTCCAGCTTCTGGCAGAGATCACCTTTCATGACGGTGAACGACGGCATGTTATTTTCGCTTTGCCATCGGGCCATGATGGTGCGCGCAAATTCCGGGTCATCCGAAATGATCAATACTGTACGCAAGTCCACTTTCATCTCCGTTCCTGGTGACACCCGGTTCCTATGCGCTGCCGTCGTCCTTCCGATCAGGAGAATCGCTGGAAACCACGAACTCTGGCGCTTCCGAATTGCTGGCAGAAGAATTGACGCCTGCCGCGGCGGTCTTAGTGCGAGCGCCGGCGCTCGTCGGCGTCCGCGCTAATGCTGCATTGATCACCGCGCGAAGGTCCACCAGCATGCGCAGTGGCTGACCAGAAGAGTATTCGGCGTGAAACATCACCTTCCACGATTGGCATATCATACGCAGCCGAGCGATCGGCTCGTCTGCGGAAAATTGTGCGCGGCGGCAATCCAGGGTGCTCACGCCTCGTACCTCGAGTTCGCGCAGGCCGTCCAGAATGGAATTGAGATCTTGATGCATCAAGCGAAAGAAAACACGCCGCATCAGAAAACTGAAGCGGGTGAAGGCCACCATCGCACCGGGCACGAAATATTTCTCCCCCGCGCTGGCTTTCAGCTTTCTTCCCTTTTCCAGGATGCCCGCGGTGAGCAAATCATTCAGGCTGCGACAATCGTTGGCGGCGCGCAGGTATTCATCGAGCGGCGCCAGCCAATCGGGAGCGCTGAAATCGCCAGTGCTAAAAATAGGTTCGAGGACCTGGGCCACATATGCAATTTCGACATCTTCATCTTCCAGGCGAGAAGGTGCACAATGGGAAAAGAATTGAACCAGCAGGAAGTCGATCTTGTCGCGATCAGAACTGCTGCGCTGCAGCTTGCCCAAGTAATGCTGAAGCATGGCGCGCAAGCCGTTCTCGCTGGTCAGAGTGGTGGTTTGCAGGAATTGGCGCAATTGATGGACTTGTATGCGCTGATCCATGTCCGCGAACCATTGCTGGGCCTGCTCGACAGACTCTTGCGTCGGAGCCTCTACTCCGCCTTCCAGGTCACTACAGCGTGGAAACTCGATTACGAACTCCCGGTCGAGCGCGCAATAGAGGGGGTAAAGGAGAAGCAACTCCTGCCACTCGGCTGCTGATTCGTCGGATTCCGGGAGGGTACTCATGGTTTCACGATCCAATTCGCGACCTCTTGGGTAAAGCGCGCAGCCACCGCGGTTCGTGAGCCGTTATATTGCAGGGCCACCACGCATGCTTCGACGTCCAGCGTGCCGTCGGAATTACGCAGTCGCAGCTTGTCGGCAAATTCCAGGGGCAATGTCGAGGCGAAAAGTACTTCGTGCGGCGTACCGAATTCGATGACCGTGCTCTCGCTGGCAATTCCGCCTTTCCCTTCCACCCGAGTCAAAGAAACGGCGATGCGAAGTGGGGTCGAATCCGGAAAGAACTTCGCCAGCTTGGCAGTTGAGCTTTCGCGGGAAGATCGTCCCGGTGCTGTGGCTTCTCTGGGCAACTAGACCTCGATGTGAGCGTTATCCTGCGGACCGATCATCTGACTGCGTCTGGGAATACAGACCGATCCCAAGAGACGGAATGCACGAGCGCAGCCAAAGACTCTGGACTCTGAATCGCCTCTAAGACATTGATTAAGAAACAGCTACTGATCCGGTTCGCACGGGACAGAGGCTTACAAATGTCTCACTGTGAGACTCGTCTCAGCTTCTCTTCGTGAATTTGGACGCCGATGGCCCTTCGCTTATTGCAGTGCTTGACTGGTAGGTGGTGCGGCAAGAGCCTGCCGCGGCCCAATGTTATAGCGCTTCAGCTTCCGGTAAAGCGTGGCACGGCTGATGCCGAGCATCTTTCCCGCCAAGGCCTTATCACCCTTCACTTGTTCGAAAACTCTCTGGATAGTGGCGCGTTCAATGTCTTCCAGATCGGTGGAACTAAGACTCGATGAGGGTAACTCCAAGCCGGAGTCGGGGGAAGAAGATGCCGATGCAATGGTGGGAGGCAGATCATTCATGTCGATGGTCCGACGGTCACCCAAGGCAACCGCGCGTTCGATCGAGTTCTCTAGTTCGCGCACATTCCCCGGCCAGTCATATTGCAGCAGGCATTTCATAGCTGCAGTGGTCACCTGGATGTCATCGCCAGGAGCGTAACGATCAAGAAACCAATGCGCCAGCATAGGGATATCGGAGCGTCGCTCGCGCAACGATGGAAGATGGACAGTGACTACGTTAAGACGGAAATAAAGATCTTTGCGGAAAGTGCCATTGCGATATTCGGCCTCGAGATCGCGGTTGGTGGCGGCAATTATCCGCACATCGACTTTTACTTTTTGATTGCTGCCCACAGGGCGCACTTCTTTTTCCTGCAACACACGGAGCAGCTTGGCTTGCAGTTCCAGCGGTAGTTCTCCGATTTCGTCCAGAAATATTGTTCCTCCATCGGCCGACTGGAATAATCCTGTCTTCGACTTCAATGCGCCGGTGAATGCGCCTTTTTCGTATCCGAAAAGTTCACTCTCGATCAACGTCGGCACCAACGATCCGCAGTCCACCGCGACAAATGGACGATTGGCGAATGGGCCGCGGAAATGAATGGCGCGGGCAACCAGTTCTTTGCCTGTACCGCTCTCGCCCGCGATCAGAACCGGAGTTCGCGTATCTTTCAGCCGCGAAATCATGCGCAGCACATCCTGAATCTTGGTCGAGGCGCCGACAATTCCGTGCAGCTCGGTTTCTGTATCCATGCGTTCGCGCAGAAACTGATTTTCTTCCACCAGGCGTATCTTTTCGGCCATGCGTCGCAGGAACAGGCGCAGCTCTTCAAGCGGGGAGAAGGGTTTGCTGATGTAATCATAAGCTCCGAGCTTCATCGCCTGCACTGCGGTTTCCACTGAACCGTGACCCGTCATGACCGCGACTTCGGTGCGAGGAAACAGCTTTTTCACGCGTTCCAGAAAGTCGAGACCGGACATGTTAGGCATGACCATATCAGTCAGAATGATATGAGCAGGTTGCTCCTCGAGCAGGGCAAGAGCGGATTCGCCGCTATCCGCTTCTATACAAGCAAAGCCGAGCGCCTCACCCACGGTCATGCACAGTTTGCGGATGCTCTGTTCGTCATCCACAATCAGCAGGCGGATACGTAAGTCATCACTCACAGTGCCTTCCCCATAGCATTCTCGATCACTGAAATGAACTGCCGCACGCGAAAGGGTTTCTCCACGCAGGGTGCTCCGGTTCGTCGCAGCGTGGAAACAGTGTCCTCGCTGGCGATGTCGCCGGTGATGAAAACAATCCGTGAAATAAGCTCAGGACGGTGCTGCGAAATCCAGGCGTGTACATCCGCGCCATCTATGCCGCCGGGGGTGCGCATATCGGAAACCACACCCAGAAATTCTCCGGATTCCAATATTCGAACGCCCTCCGCGCCAGACTCAGCACACACCACAGTGTAGCCATTGCGTTCCAGGGTGGCGCGGACGTAAGCCATCACACCAGGTTCGTCCTCAATGAGCAGGACCGGCAAGGCCTCTGGTTTGGCGGAAGGCAGTGTCATGATTGCATAACTCCCGCAACAACCCCGACCGGGGCCGGTTCTGATGAAGCCGGCAGGCGAACGATGAAGGTGGCTCCCTCGTCGCCCACATTGTTATGACAGAGAATCTCTCCCCCGTGCTCCCGCACAATTCCGTAACAAATGCTCAAGCCAAGACCAGTTCCCTTTCCCACTTCTTTGGTGGTGAAGAAGGGATCGAAAATGCGGTCCGAATGCGTGATCCCGTGACCATTATCCTTGAATGAAACCTCGACAACGTTGCCCATCCCGGCAGTCATGAGCTCGATGCGCGCCGGCCGGCCAGTTTCACGCACCGCATCGTAGGCGTTATTGAGAATATTGAGGAATACCTGTTGGAGCTGTTGTGAATCCCCGATTACGTGAGGGATATCTTGCTCCAGGCGCTCGATGACCGTCACTCCATGGCTGTGAAAGTCATAAGCACGCAACTGAACTGTGCGACGAAGAATACTATTCACCTGCACCGCCTTACGGTGCGGCGGCATCTGACGGGCAAAGCTCAGGAGGTTCTGGACGATCTGCTTGGTTCGTTGTGCCTCCTGCAGGATGACGCGCAGATCTTTGCGCGCACTTTCCGGAACGTCGCTATTTTCCATGAGCAGGTCGGCAAAACCCAGGATGGCGGTAAGCGGGTTATTGACCTCGTGTGCGACACCTGAAACCAGTTGGCCTACAGCAGCCATCTTTTCCGCGTGCATTAACTTGGACTGGAGAGTAGCCGCGTCGCTGATATCCGTCATGACCACTACCAGGCTGGTGATGTTGCCTTGCTCGTCCCGCATCGGGCTCAGGTTGACCGAGAATTGGCCCACTCGTCCGTCACCGCGCAGGATTTGAACGTCCAAATTGTCAACCTGATTGCCCGCCAGAGTTGCATTAAACGCATCGTTAAAGACTTGGCGTCGGGAAGGCGCGACCAAATCTTCGAGCGGTTTCCCCAGCAATTCCCGCTGCTCATAACCCATGTCATACCAACGCCGGTTGCCGTAGCTCACTAAGCCCGCGGTATCAACTACCAGGATCAAGCTCTGGGTATTGTTAAGAATTTTGCCGGAGAAGTCGCGTTCACGCTGCAATTCTGCCTGGAAGGTCTTTAGACCGCTGATATCGAGCATCAAACCGCGGTATTGCAAAATCCTATCTTGCGTGTCGCGGACCGCAAACGCGTTGATTAAGACATGAACTACAGATCCATCCTGGCGGATAAGGGTTTCCTCGCGGTTGCGCACCACCCCGTGTTGGTTCATCTCGTCAGCGAATTCGTGGTGTCTTTCGGGGGAAGAATAAATCTTGGTACGAATGTCCACTTGCAACAACTCTTCCCGGCTGCGATAGCCCAGCATGCGAACCAGGGCATCGTTCACTTCGACGAAACGGCCATCCGGCGTGGAAAAGAATAATCCTTCCTGGACGTTGTCAAATAGCTCGCGGTAGCGGCGTTCCGCTTCACGGCGATCGGTGATGTCTTTCAGCACATGAATAACTTGCGGGCCCTCGTTGCCGGCGCCATGGACGCGCGAGCTTGACACGAGGTAGGTGCGTTCCAGCACAGGATGGATGTACTCATCCGCGGCATCGTTCCCCATGCGGCAAAACGGGCAGACGTTAACTGGCGCGCTGCTATCAACTGCCAGCAGCGCGGACATGTTCAGTCCAATCAATTCCTGCGGTGGCACCCCAATAAAGTTTGCCAGCGACCGGTTTACGCGCAGCACGCTTCCAGATTCGTCGTGAGCGACGATGAAATCGCTAATGGCGTCGAAGATTTCGATCCAGTGCCGGTTCGCCTGTTCCATGTGAGTGAAAAGACGGGCATTCTCCAGTGCAACCGAAGCGTGACCGGCAATAGCTTGCAAAAGTTGCTGGTCATTCGCCGTAAGTGGCTTTCCGCGATCCCCAAGGCAAAGTACTCCAACCATTTCTCCTGTAGCGCCGAGCAGACGCACTAGGGTGCACTCGCTCCATTCCAAATCCAAAGCTAGTTCCCGGCCGATAAGATCGGTTGCCAGCGCGGAAATGATCGCATCCTGATGCCCGGATAAAGCTTCTCCCACGGCTTGGCTGAAACGTCGCAAGAGCGAGATCTCCGGGTGGAGGTCGCTGCTGGCGGACCACAACACCAGGGTTTCCAGGACCGAATCCTGCTTGACCACCAAGGCTGCGCCGCGAGCGCCCATCATATCGGCGGCGCGGGCCACAAAACTCCTGGCGAATTCCGGAAGGCGGCGCAGTGGAGTCAATTCGAGGGCCAAGCCCATCAATGATTCGGCACGGCGCCGATGTTGCTCAGACTGATCCAGATTGCGAGTAACCTCCAGCACAATGGCTGCTTGCGCCGCTAAAACCTGGGCGCGGCGAATATCCTCCAGAGAGATTCCCTGCCGGTCCACTCGATCGAGTACACCAAACATCCCTAAGACCTGGCCATCGCTACCCAGCAGCGGCACGGCCAATATTTGCCGTACCTTCAACTTGGCAATCATTTCCAGATTCGCGTCGGGAACCTTCTTGGGATCGTCCGTCCAAAAAACCTCTTTGTTGGTCAAAGCTCGGTGGGCGGTGCCTTCGGGAAACTCGTGATCCATGGGATCGGTCACCCCGTTGTCAGTTCCCCAACGCAGGTGAAAAACGCCATCTTCCAGCAACCCTATCAAAGCGCGGCTGAAACCCAGGAAATCACTGGCCCGCAGCACGAATTGCTGCATGAACTCATCGAGATGCCCGATCGATCCCAGTTCCGACGAGATATCGAGCAACTGATGCAGCTCATGCGCTTGTGCCTGGGCAGTGGCGTAGAGCTCCGCATTGGCAATGGCGACAGCGCCAAAACCGGCCACTGCGGAAACCAAGGACTTATCTTCCGCGTTGAAAGCGCCCTCCTGGCGAGGGTAGACCAGCACCGCACCCTGGCTGACCGAAGTTCGGAAAGGAGCTGCGATCAGCATGCCCGCCGGCACCAAGTCTCCCAAAGCGTGGCTGCTGGGATCGATTGCAACGCTGATAGGCTCGCCAGCAGCAATCGCGCGCATCGCCAGGTCAGCGGCAAAATGCAGACCTTTGCGATCGTGACGGGTACGGACTGATCCTGCCAGTTGCGGCGATTCAGCCGAGACGGCACGCAGGCCGAATGCCCCTCCTTCGCGTAACAGGATGCATACCAGGCGAGTGCGCAGCAAGACCCGCAGACGATCCGCCACGGCCTCGACCACAGCAGACGCAGCCGGCACGGAATGGATCGCCTGGGCCACTTCGGCCAGGATTTCGGCGCGGCGGCGCTCCTCACGTGAAACCTGAGAGAGACGGCTGGCTTCCAATAAGCTGCCCAGTTGACCAGCCAGGATCGTCGCCTTGGCTGATAAGTCCTCGGAGAAGAAATCCCTGTCCGAGGCATGCAAAAACACTGCCGCACCAATTACCTCGTTCGAAACCACCAGCGGCGCCGCCATCAGAGATCGGGCACGAAATTCGCCCGCCAACGGGTAGCGGGCGGGATCCAGGCGATTCACATAGACCGTCTTGCGCAGCCGAACCGCCTCCATCGCCACGGCGCTTTGACTGGCCTTCAGGCGTTTACCTCGAACGGATTCTGCCTGCAAACCGTCCGCTTCCGTCCCAACCATCTCGGAGGAAGAAAGCACACTCCAGAAGTACGTTCCATCCACTCGAAAGAATTCCCGTGTAGCCCGGCAGAATAGACGGATTAGCGCAGGAGCATCGATTCCTTTCGCTGCCGCAGCGGAGAATCGCAGGAGCAGCTTTTGAAACGCCTCATCCAACCGTGGCGTTGCTCCCTCCAGGACGCTCGTATCTCCAGCTGGCATGGCTTAGACCCTGCACTTAAAGAGCTCATGGAACTACAAGTACTTGAATATACAGCAAATTAGCTTCTAATCTCAATTTGAGTCAAGCAAATAAAGCTCTAGGTGCCGACTTGGGAAATCCCC
>Ga0070708_100001765_pt1 | contig 16606 bp, 15 predicted proteins | sample KBSK5503metaG_FD_65469 | JGI IMG/M metagenome (GOLD analysis project Ga0070708, IMG submission 65469) | Corn, switchgrass and miscanthus rhizosphere microbial communities from Kellogg Biological Station, Michigan, USA - KBS K5-50-3 metaG | ecosystem: Host-associated > Plants > Roots >... | reverse complement strand
GCCACCTCGATGCCGCGCTTGCGGATCTCCTCGCGGTCATCGCCGCCGGCCTCGATGCGACGAACGATGTCTTCGGGGACCGCATATCCGGAAAGCTGCGCCATCCGCTGGACCGACACGAGCGACGTGATCGGCATGATGCCGGCGAGGATCGGCTTGGTGACCCCGAGCGCGGCGACCTCGTCGCGAAGACGCTCGTACTCCTCCACCTTGAAGAAGAACTGCGTGATCGCGAAGTCGGCGAGACGCATCTTCTCCGCGAGATGGATGCGATCGGACACGAGATCGGGAGAGCGCGGATGACCTGCCGGGTGAGCCGCGACCCCGATCGAGTCGAAGCCGAGCCGCCGTCCGAGCTCGACCAGCTGCGACGCGTACGCCAGCTCCTTGTACGACTCCTCGGCTGGTAGCGGGTCGCCGCCGAGCGCGAGCAGGTTCTCGAGCCCGGCCGCCCGGAAGCCCCCGATGATCTCGCCGAGTTCGAAACGCGGATGCGCGACGCAGGTCAGGTGTGGCATCGGCGTCAGGTCCGTGGTCCGCAGGAGGTCGATCACGACCCGCGTCGTGCGCTCGCGGGATATCCGGCCTCCTCTGTAGGTCACAGAAACGAACGACGGCCGGAGCGGTTGCAGGTCGGAGATCGTCCGCGTGAGCAGGCGCTGCTCGTCCTCGTCCTTCGGTGGAAAGAACTCGAACGAGAACGTCTGCCCGGCCGCTATGAGGTCGATGATCCGCGCCATTTGCGCGAGTCTACTTAGACGCGCCGCGTCTCCGGTCTAATTCGGGGCGCAGTGATGCGCGACGCTTATCAGTCGAGCGTGAGAGTGTCCCACGCGACGCTGTCCCACGCGACGCTATCCCACGCGACGCTGTCCCACGCCACGCTGTCCCAGGCGACGCTGTCCCACGCCACGCTGTCCCACGCGACGCTGTCCCAGTCGAAGTTGTCCCACGCGACGCTGTCCCACGCGACGCTGTCCCAGGTGAGCGTCGGCCACGGGATACCGCCTAGCCCCGGGTCCTTCCAGCGCAGCGGCGTCCCGCGGAGGACCGTGAACAGCGCACGTGCGAACCCGTCGGCCGGGCGAAGTGCCCGGTTTGCGCTGGGCAGGTTGACAGGCGGCTCTGACGGCACGTTCTGAATGCCTCCAGGCACGCCAGTGACACCAGAACCCTCAGGCGTTCCGGTTGCGGCGCTCAACGCAGCCGCGACATCGAGTAATCCGCTTCCGTCCGCGCTCGGGTCGGGAAGTGCAACGCCGTAAGGCTGAGCCGTCTGCGTGAGGAGCGCCTTCACTTGGTCCGGCGTGAGATCCGGTCTGCGTTCGAGGAGCAGAGCGACGGCACCCGATACGACCGGCGTCGACATCGACGTTCCGGTGAGGCGAATGTACGTCGCTCCGTTCTGCGCGGTGACGACGCGATCCGGGAACAGCGTGTCGAGCGCGCTTCCCGGGACCCGGAGCGAAACGATCCGACGACCGGGCGCGACGAGATCCGGCTTGGCGTTCCCGTCCGACGTGCCCCACGCCGAGAACGGAGCGAGTGTGTCGTCGCCACGGCTCACCGTGCCTGCATCGTCGGTCGCGCCGACCGTGATCACGTATGGGTCGGTGCCGGGAGACACGACGGTGTCGCGCTGCGGTCCGGTGTTACCGGCCGCGGCCACGACGACGAGCCCACGTTGCCATGCGATCTCCACCGCCGCTGACAGCGGGTCGGTCCGATACGACACGGTGACTGGCGCGCCGAGCGAGAGATTGATCACGCGTATCTGGTAAGCCGCCTGATGCGCGACGACCCACTCGATGCCGCGCACGACAGAGGAGATGCGACCGCTCCCGCTGCTGTCGAGCACGCGAACGTCGACGATGTTCGCGTCCGGCGCGATGCCGACGAACTCGCCGGCCGATCGCGTGCCATTGCCGGCAACGATCCCTGCGACGTGGGTGCCGTGGCCACCTGGATCTCTCGTGACCCGCTGATCCGCGAAGTTGACCGACGCGAGGATGCGATTCGTTGGCTGGACGAGATCCGGATCCGTCGCGACGCCCGAGTCGAGGATCGCGACGGTCACGCCGCGTCCGGTCGCGCCCTGCAGCCAGGCCTGATCCGCGTTCACCACGCGTGGGTACACGGCAGAGCTCTGACCCTGTGCGCCCTGACCCTGCGCCGCGACCGCGCCGGACGGTGAGGGCGTCGGTGTCGCGGCCGGCGCGGACGTCGGGCTGGACGTCGGCGTGGGGCTGGGTGTTGCCGTAGGTGTGGCGACAGGTGATGGTGTCGGGTCGGGTGTTGGCGTCGGCGCTGGTGTGGATGTGGGTGTGGGTGTGGGTGTGGGTGTCGGTGTTGAGGTTGGTGTAGGCGTTGCCGTGGGCGTCGGTGATGAGGTCGGCGTCGGTGTCAGCGTGGGTAGCGGCGGCAGGGTCGGGGTCGGCAGCGGCGGGATCTCGGCCGGCGCGCCCAGCGGACGCACGGTCGCGTCGTGATGGATGTACGCGACCGCCGGCAGCAGGCTCAGCGCGTCGACGCCGCTCGCGTTCGCAAAGCCCGCGGCGCTATCGATCAGCGACAGCGCGGCAACGGCAGTGCCGTACTGACGAAGTAGTTCGAGGGCTTGGTTAGCGCGATCGACGTTGGGCGCGCCGACGAACGGTGCCTCGGGGTGCTGCATCTCGACGATGACCGGCAGTACGGCCAGCGGATCGGTCTGGAACCGAGCGCGCAGCGCCGGATCGATCTTGTCCTGCGGGAGCGTTTCCGCGACGGCCGAGGAGCGCGGGACCGCGAGCGAGAGAGCGAGCACGAAGACCACGCAGCTGATCGCGATCAGCCGTGTGCACCTCATGCGCGACCAGCCCCGCCCGGCTCCGCACCGGGCTGAAGCGGGAGCGTGAAGCAGAACGTGCTGCCGTGGCCGTGGCCAAGTGACTCTGCCCACATGCGGCCACCGTGCGCGCCGACCAGACCGTTGCTCAGATAGAGGCCGAGCCCTGCGCCCCTGACCGTGCGCACCGATTCGGCGCGGTAACCCCGGCCAAACAGCTGCTCGAGCTCGGCGCTATCGAGACCGATGCCTGCGTCCTGAACACGAACCGTGGCCGTCGTCGCGTCGGCGCTCAGGGAAACGGCCACAGTCGAGCCCTCGGGCGAGTACTTCATCGCGTTGGAGATCAGATTCGTGACCACCTGCTGGATCCGTCGCTCGTCCCATTCGCCCACGACTCCATCGTCGGCGGACACCGCGATCTCGTGGCGCGCTGTCGACCGCATGCCATCCGCCACCTCGCGAACGAGAAGGCCGAGATCCGTAGACCAGCGTGAGATCGACAGCACGCCTGCCTCGAGGCAGCGGATGTCGAAGAGCGCGCTCAGCAGCTCCGCAAGGCGGTCCGCGTGCTTTTGGATCAGCGAGGCGGCTGCCTTGAACGCCTTGCGATCCTGCTCGTCGGAGGAAAGGCGACGCTGGAGAAGCTCCGCGTGGCCCCTGATGACGGTGATCGGCGTATGCATGTCATGCCACGCCATCGCGAAGATGTCCTCGCGTAGCCGCTCGAGGTCGCGCTGCGCCGTGACGTCGCGGAACACGATCACGCCACCCGCCAGCTCGGCTGTCGGCGAACGCAGCACGGACGCGCCAACACTCAGAACGCGGCGTTCGCCCTGGTGGAGCTCGACGTCCATCTGAGGGATCCCGGCGCCCGAGCGGATCGCCTCGATCACCGGGATGAGCGCGTCAGCGATCTCGCGTGCGGTGTCCGGCCATTGCTCGAGACGCTCTCGCTCGAGCGGCTGTCCCACGACAAGGCTTCCGCTGTCGAGGCAGAGGAGCTCTCGCGCCGCGCTGTTGAGTCGCACAATGGAACCCCGCGCATCCACGATGACGAGCGCGTCGTTCATGCTCGCGATTACGGCCTCGAGCTGCAGCGCGTGCCGTTCGTTCTCGATGGCCATCTGATCGCTCGCACGAAGTCGCTTGATGGTCGCGCCCGCTTGCGCCGCGATCGCGGACAGGCTCAGGAGATCGTCCTCGTCGTACGCCTCGGGCAGATAACTCTGCGCGGACAGCACGCCAATGACCCGACCGCCCGACAGGATGGGGACGACCGCGCCCGATCGTGGCGATACCAGCTCCCCCGCCTCCGTCCCGTACAGGAGACGGATCGGAGGACCCTCGGCGGCCCAGTGCACGATGCGTGGCGCGCCGGTGCGAATGACCTCGCTCGTGAAGCCCTTGCCGAGCGGGAAGGAACCGCCGCCGTGCTCATCGCCGCGGTCCATCTGCCGGACGACCTGCACGGTCTGGCTCACTTCGTCATACGTCGCGAAAAGGAAGACGGTCGCATCCATCACGCGCGCCGTCTCGTCGTACATCGCGCGGAACAGCTCTACAAGATCGCGCGCATCCGAAGCGAGCGCCCCGAGGCGACTCGCAAGTTCGAGTCGCGCGCGCAGGTGATCGTCATGCATGGTCGCCGTTTGCAGCACGTCCCACAGCCCCCAGCGTCACACCGCGTCAATCTTCGCGCGCAGAGATTAGAGACAGGACATTGACTCAACATTGATGGGAGATTGAGGTCGGTCGCTCGGTCGCAGAGTCGGCTCGCAAGAGTGCAGGCAGGGGAGGGACTCGCGCGAGCGAGCCCCTCCGCCTTCTTCTAGTAGCCCGTGCCGTACGCGGAACGCGACACTTTTGCGAGCACCTGCTGCTGGTAATAGACCGGACCACCCTCATCGGCGGTGACGCTCGATGGGTAATGCGTGGACACGAACAGCCCGTAGATGTTCCCGCCTGAGACCGCCAGGCCGAAGTAGTCGCCGATGAACGCGCGCTCGGTGCACGGGTCGCGGTGCGCTGCGCATGCCATTTGACCAATGCCATCGACATGCTGGCCAGGGTTCATGGGGTCCCACGTATACGTCGTGAAACGCGTGTTCGCGAGCACCGGCTGCGCTCCAGTGCCGGTGTCCTTAAATGCCTGGAGCGTCACGTCGATGCAGAAGTTCGTGCGGCCGACGTCAGCGGCCAGCACGCTCGGGTCACTCGGGCACGCGGCGCGGCGGTCGTAGAAGGCGATCGCGACCGCACCGTTGGGTCCCGCGGCGATCGACGGCTGAAACTGGTCGGTGTAGCCGAGGACGTTCGACTCCGTGTTGTCGTTCACCTTCACGGGCGCGGACCACGTTGCTCCCCCGTTGGTGGATTGCACGAACTTCACGTCAAATTGCCCAGCGGCCGCGTCCCAGTCCTCGTAGGTCATGTAAAGGTGCCCGGCGAGGTTCGGGCTTGCGGCGAAGCTTTCGACGATCCCGTCACGGAAGGTCGTGTTCGGAAGGCAGCACGTCGGGATCAGCCCGATACCGGTCACAGCGCGCGAGAACGTGAAGGTCTGCGCATCGTCCGTCGACTTCGCGACCCACAGCGTGACCTGACCGCTCTTCTTGTCCTTCTCTGTCGATGCGAACGCGACGTAGAGGTCGCCGCTGGCGTCGATCGAAGGCTGTACGTAGAAGTTCTGGCGTCCACTGACCGACGGCATCGGGAACGAGTAGTAGCGGGAGAACGTGGCGCCGCGATCGGTGGAGACGGCAAGCCGAAGATCGACCGAGCCGCCATTCGGCGCGCCATTGAAGACGGACCACATCGCATACACGTGGTCTTGGTACCGATGGCCAATGACGTGGTTGACCGCGATCCATTGCTTGTCCTCGACGTGCCCGTACTGGAGGCTCGACGCATTCGGAGACGACTCCAGCGGCTGGCCGCCGTTCGCGGTGACCCAGTGCCGGCCCAGGTCGTCGCTGTACGACGCCATGACGGCGGCGTTGGGGTGCATGTTCTGCCAGTAGGCATTGAAGGGGAGCGTCGTCTGATAGACGCGGCCCTTCGTGTCGAAGTCAGCGTTCGGGTCGGTGTTCATCGTCCACGAAGGCGGCATGTCCTGCGTGCCGACCGTCGTGCACTCGTATCCCTGCACCTGGTTGTTCGAGGCCGGCGTGCCGTTCAGGATCGTGTAGGAGCCCAGGTGGAAGTCGTAGAAGGTGCTCCACTTCGAGATGAAGAACTTCGACGTGCCGACCAGGTCCTCCGTGCCGGGCTTCACCGCGATCCACGACTCGGAGCGGTTCGAGTTGAGCTGCTGTGGCCCACACGTGCCGGGGACGTACTCCGGGTTGGCGGGATATCCACCGCCCGCCACCGGACTGCTGGCCACCACGTTCGTGAATGTGACGGCGCTCGACCAGAGTGGGCTCGCGGCGGATCCGGCCGATGACGCCTGAAGGACGAGTGTTATCGCGAGGATGAGAGCGCCGGTGTGACTGCGCGCTGAGGTTCGAAACATGACTGACCTCCCCATATTCGCGGTCGCCACAGCCCCCGGCCCACCGCCGACACGGGATGCTAGTCCCGAAGTTCTAAAGCGCGCCGATCGCAAGGAGAAGGCCGTCCCTCTTTATCGCGGGGCTCGTGACGATGAAGAGCACGACACCAGTGACCGTGGCCTTGACGGTCGCGAGCGGCTCGCCGACCAGATCGACGAGCTCTCCGAGCACATCCCCGGCTGCGACCTGCTGCTCGACACGAACGCGCGAGTGAAAGATGCCTTCCACCGGCGAGCGTAGCCAGTCAAAGCTGCTCACGAGACGCGGCGGCGCGGCCCGCTCCGGCAGGCCATCGAGAGCACCGATCGAGCGGAGGATGTTCGTCACGCCACGAACGTGACGCACGACGTCCTCTTCGATCAGCAGCCCGCGTCCACCGGACTCCGCGAGCATCGACGCGACCCCGTTGAGCGCCGCGAGCGCATACAGCGAACCTGGTCGCTCGCCGGTCGGGGCACTCTTCACCGCCCAGCGCGCTCCATAGGCGTCGGCCATCTTCTTGATGCGCAGGTCGAGCGCGGCCTCACCCGTTTCGCGATAGATGACGAACGGCGTCAGGTCTTCGATGAGGTCGCCCGCATGCAGGTCGATCGCGTACTCACAGCGCGTCACGATCTCGGTCAGCAGCCGGTGCGCAAAGCGCTGCCCCCAAGTGCCCTTCGGGTCTCCCGGGAACAGCCGATTGAGGTTGTCGCCGTCCTCAGGGTTCACATACACGCTGCGCTCATAGAAACCGGGCCGATTCAGGAGCGGGATGACGATGAGGATGCCGCGCACATGCTCTGCCGGCGTGGTGCGGCCCAGGCGGATCGCAGCCTCGATCCCGGTGTACTCGGCGGCATGGATCCCGGCGGTGACGAGCACCGTCGGCCCGGAGACCTTTCCGGTGATCGCGAAGTAGGGCCATTCGTACTTCGCGAGACCCTCGTCACCGGCGAACGTGAAGTGGCCGGCGGCGCGCTGGCCGGCGGCCGGGATCGTTATCGGGCCGAGCGAGGTCCGTTGCGCATGCGTCACGCCGCAAGTCTGTCAAAGGTCGAGTGCGGGTGCGTAACATCAGCCCGCGCATCCGAGCGAAGGAGGACAGACATGCCGGCAAAGAAGGCGAGCCCATCACGCAGTGGACGCGGAACGAACCCGCCTGGAGGCGGCTATGGCCGCGGCGGCAAGAAGCGCAATCCGCTCAAGCCAAAACCCGGGCGGAAGAAGTAGCGCACCACCGCCGCAGCCACCCTGCGCGCAGCGCTCTAGTCGGGGATCTTGAGCTCCAAGCCGGGGTGGATCATGTCGGGGTTGTTTCCGACGGCGTCCTTGTTCGCGGCGTAGAGCTCGGGCCAGCGCTTCGCGTCGCCCATTTCGGACTGCGCGATGTCGGAAAGCGTGTCGCCGGCCTTGACCGTATATGTCTTGGTCGTCGTCGCGCTAGACCCGCCGCGCTCGCCTTGGCGCTGCTCCATGACGCGCTCGGTCTCGGTCGGCTGATCTGTCGTGGGCTGGTCGGTTGCGGAACCGCCTTCGCTACGTGGCATATGACACCTCCGTCACCCACTCACACCGCATACCGCGGGCCACGCACGCCTAGAGCTCCAAAGCTGGGTAATAGTTCTCAACGCCCTCGCGTTTGACCTCTTCGATCCAGCTCGTGCCATAGACAACCTCGCGATCGGCGCCGGCGAGGCTCCACGCATCGCGCCGGTAGGTCCAGTTCGTTGGCTGTAGGCGGTGCGCCTCTCGAAAGTGTTCGATTGCCGCCACCTGGGCGCTGCGAGCGTACAGCGCTTGGCCCAGAGCGAAATGCGCCGCCGCCGTCGCTTCGTCGATCGGTCGTGGTCGACTGCGATGGACCACCTCATCCGGCGAGAGCGCATATCGACTCGCGCTGCCCTGTTGGACCCAGTCGCGAAGCGCTGCGACGTACCGCTCCGCCTCGACATGAAGTGCCTTGACCAGCTCGATCCCTTCACGCTGTGTGGCTGAGGCGTCCGGAGGCACGGCACGATCGAGGTACGCGGGCCGTCGCGGATGCGCGGGCTCGGGCGGTCGCACGATCGTGCCCTCCTCATCGATCCAGATCCCGCTCGGAACGTTGATGATCCCAAAAAGGGCATCGACGAGGTGCGCCTCGTCGATGAGCGACGGATGTTCGGCCGCCGCCTTTGCGATCCAGGGACCAGCGGTCTCGATGCCACGTGCATCGAGTGCGACGGTCACGATCTCAAGACCCTGCGGCCTGAGCTCGGCCCTCAGCTCCTGCCACACGGGCAGGTCAAGCCGGCAGCCTCACCACGATGCCCATGCGACCAGAAGCACCTTTGTCCCGCGCATGGAGGACAGGCGGAATGATCCGCCACGGAAGTCGGGAAGCTCCAACTCCGGCGCAACGGCGCTTTGAAGAGCGCGGCCACCAGCCTCCGCACCAAGCGCCCAAAGCCCGTGGGCAGCGTCGTGAACGAGCGGCATCGAGAGCGCTTCCGCGGCCGAAGAGAGTTCGACTAAGGCCGGGTCGGCGGAGCGGAACGGCACGCAGCGTTCGCCACGGCACAGCCCCTCCGGCTTTGCCCGCCAACCCGTGACGCGCTCGAACTCCGCTACCGGAACGGTCGAGCTTGTGAAGATCACAGAGCGTTTACGGTAACTGGGTGAGAAGGTTTCTTGTTGCGCTCGTTATCGCGAGCGCGTGCGCTCCGATTGCGACGAGCCCGCAGACACCATCACCGACGGTGTCCACGATCGTCACGCCGTCGCTCACGCCAACAGCAACGCCCACACCCTTCCCGACAGCAACTCCAACACCAACACCCGGCGTCATGCCCTTGTTCGATGCGCACCTCCATTACAGCGCGGCCGCGTGGTCCGTGTATCCGCCGGAGACGGTCGCCAAGATGCTCGACGCGGCCGGGGTCCGCTCGGGCCTCGTATCGAGCGCGCCCGACGAGGGCACGTTCAAGCTGAAGGCGGTCCTCGGCGACCGAGTCATACCGATGCTCGGGCCCTACCGCAATGTGGCCGACGTGTTCTCGTGGGCACGCGATCCGTCGATCGTCCCCTACGTCGAGTCGACCTACAGACCCGGCGTGCATCGTGGCTTCGGCGAGTTCCACCTTCTCGTCGGCCAGATCGGCCTCCCGACCGTGCGTTCCCTCCTCGCGCTCGCGCAGCGGGAGAAACTGTTCCTTCAGCCGCACGCCGACGCGCGTGCGGTCGCGGAGCTGCTGAACTACATGCCCGACTCGATCGTGCTATGGGCACACGCCGGTGTCGATGCGACGCCAGCACAGATCGGTGCGCTCCTGGACAGTTGGCCAAAGCTGTCGGTCGAGCTGTCGCTGCGGACCGACATCGCGCCGAACGGAACGCTCGACCCGAAGTGGCGCGAGCTGCTCATCCGACACAGCGGCCGCTTCATGATCGGCACGGACACGTGGACCGCTGGCGGCACGTTCACCGGAAACGAGCGCTGGGACACGTACCCGGAGATCGTGAAGGGCATCCGCGCTTGGCTTGCGCAGCTTCCGCCCGACGTTGCGGAGGCGATCGCCTACAAGAACGCCGAGCGCTTCATCGCGCAGCTGCCCCGCTAAACGTACCGCGCGAGCAGGAGACCAACCGCGAGTGCGACGACAGCGAGCCAGAGGATCCGTAGCGCGCCCTCGGGCGCAGCGATGAGTCCCGCAGCGTCTAGGGTTTCGTGATGGCCGTCCCGATAACGGACCTCGCCGTCGACGGAGAGGCTGCGACGCCGGACCGCCCGGACGCGCGTCGACAGGATGCGCTGCGCGAGGCTCAGTAGCGCAGCCGCTGCGGCGACCGCAACGGCCGGGAGCATGGGAGCGCCCGTCGCGTACGCGGCAGTGAGCACCGGGAACGCGCCCCATGCGAGCGCGAACCCGAGGTCCGAATGGACGAAAGGAGCTTCGAACGCATACAGAAGGACAAGCGCGACACCGGCGGCGACGAACAGGCCGAACACCGGACCCAGCATCGCGACCGCGGCGACACCGAGCGCGGCCGCGCCCGCGAGACCGAGCGCTCCGAGCACGACGAGCACCCGCGCGGGGATCCGCGTTCCAAGCGGACGTCCCTGGAGCTCATCGAATGAGTGCGCGGCGACGCCGACGCCGAGCCCGAACGCGAGCAGCGCGCCGGCAACGATGCGCGCATCGGGCGCGGGCGAGAGCGCAGCGCCGAGCAGCACGTACGACAGATGCCACGCGGTGTACGGCGGATGCAGGAGCGTCCAGTAATCGCGCCAACCGCCTGGCCGCAGCGCGTAGAACGCCGCGCCAAGACGCGAGTCGCTCGCGGCCGGGGCCGGCCCCTTCGTCGCGCTCATGACGATCCCACCGCCGAGGCTCATGTGTCGCGACCGGACATCGGCAAGCCCCGCATCGCGCCAGTACCGCTCGACATCGCGCTGCGGATGCGCGCGATAGAAGCGCTCGATGCTCGGGCCGAGGAACGCGTTCACCTCGCGCCACTTGCGCGAGAAGAGCGACCCCAGGGTGGGCATCACGACACGCGTGTACAACCGCCACAGACCGAACGCGATGGGCGAGGACGGGACCCCGAACTCAAGGGCGGCGATATGCCCGCCTGGTTTAAGGACGCGCGAGAGCTCGCGCATGGTCGCCGCGGGATCGTCGACGTATCGCAGCAGGTACGTGAAGGTGACGTGGTCGAACGTCGCGTCGGAGAACGGAAGCCGCTCCGCGCGCGCGTTCACGAGTCCGCTGATCAGGCCGTTCCGCCGCGACGCCTCACCAAGCATGTCCGCGCTGCGATCGAGGCCAACGACCCGGCAGCCGTACCGCTGCGCGAGCTCGACGGCGACGAGCCCCGTGCCGGTCGCGACATCGAGCACGACGTCGTCCGGATCGGCAGCGACCGATGCGACGAGCGCGTGCCGCCAGCGTGGATCTTGACCGAACGAGAACAGCGCGCCGGCGCGATCGTAGGAGCGCGCGATACCAGTGAAGATGCGGGGCGCGTCGGCGGACGGCGGACGGGACAAGGGACATCGAGTATGCGCGGGCCGCGCGCTAGACCGGCATCACCACGCGCGCCGTGCGCCCGGTGCGCGACCGATACAGCTCCGCCGCGCCATGCGCCGCATCCGATCCTGTGCCGGCGTCCGCGAGCGCGAGCACGGAGCCGCCGAAGCCGGCGCCGACCAGACGCGCGCCGCGCACTCCGCGCTGCGAGCGCAGTGCATCAGCCAGGATGTCGAGCTCTTCGATCGAAACGTCGAAGTCCTCGCGAAGCGATGCGTGCGACGCGTCGACGATCGCACCGCAGCGAGCGAGGTCGCCGGCCCTGAGGGCCAGGACGAACGCGCGGACGCGCTCGTTCTCGCTGACGACATGCCGCACGCGGCGCGCGAGGGTCGCGTTCTGCGGGGCGAGACGTTCGACATCGCCGAGCGTCGCGTCGCGCAAGGAAACGATGCCGAGGCGACGAGCGGCGTCATCGCACTGCGCGCGCCGTTCGTTGTATGCGCCCTGCTTCGCGTTGTCGTGCGCGATCCCGGAATACACGACCGCGATCTCGACGCTGGTGGGGATCGGCACGCGCTCGATCTCCGACCTGCGCATGTCGATGAGGAGCGCCTCACCCACGCGCGCGAGACCCGCGGCGAGCTGGTCCATCGTGCCGACGCGCGCTCCGACGACATCGCGTTCCGCCTTGTGCGCGGCATACGCGAGCGCCATGTCGTCGAGCGTGAGGGAGAACGCGTCGCGCAGCGCGCGCAGCAGCGCGACCTCGAGCGCGGCACTCGACGACAGACCCGCGCCGGGAGGCACTCGCGACGCGATGCCAGCGTCGAAGCCGCGGATCGCATGACCGGCCTTCGTCAGCACCCAGGTGACGCCGCGGATGTAGTCGCCCCAGTCGCCGCAGTGCCGTTCCTCGCCGAGCCGGTAGGCGATCGGCATGTAGCCCTCGCTCTCGACGCGGACCACCTGGTCCTCGCGCGGGGATAGCTCGACGACGGTGCGCTGTGGGGTCGCGGTCGGCAGGACGAGGCCCTCGTTGTAATCCGTGTGCTCGCCGATCAGATTCACGCGGCCAGGGGCATCTGATCGGTACACGTCGCTCCTATTAACACGGCGGGCGCAACTCCTGTTCTGCTCCACGGATACTTGGCTCGTGATCCGATACCGCCGCGCCGTGCTTTCGGCGGTCGAGCGCCTCTCGGGACGCCGGCTGCCAGACCTCCGGCGATCGCTCTGGCGCCGCCAGATGTACCTGTACGTGACGCCCGGGGACGTCCTGGTGGAGCGCGCCCTCCGCGGGTTTCCCGACGAGGTGCGCGCCCTGGGCCGGCGTTGCCGGATCATCCGGACGAACGCGCGATACGGCGGCGGGTTCTATCCGGACCGCAACGAGGTCGAGCTCGCCGCGGGCGTCGAGACCTACGAAGGACTGCGCCAGGTCGAGCTCTCCGCATGCCACGAGCTATTCCACTTCGTCTGCTGGAACCACCCCGTGTATCGGCGGGACGAGGACCGCAACTTCGCCTACCTCCGCCGCGCCGTCCGCGACAGCCGCGCGCACCTCGCGGAGTTCCCGCGGTACCGAGACTGGGTCACCGGCTCGTTCCTTCGCCAGGGCGATCATGCGAACCCGGTCGAGTATTTCGCCGACATCCCGACGAACTTCCGTGACACAACCGAGCTGCCCCCGCCGATACGCGCGCATTTCGCGCCGCTGATCGACGGGACCGGCGCCGCCGTCGACTTCACGAGCGAACCGGATTGGCCGATGGACGAGGACTACTTCTCCCTCGCGCAGTTCCAGCGCTGGCTCGCTGGGAACGAGTGACTCGCTGACCAGCGTCGAAGGCGCGATCCTGGTGTGGCTCGCGATCGGAGTCGGGATCGCGGCCGGGGTGTTCATCGTGGCGCGGTCGGCGATCCAGATCGCGAGCGTGGCCTACCGCGTCATCGAGAAGGAAATGGACGCGAGGACCGCGACCCGGCAGACCACGCTTCTGAGCCTCGCGATCCTTGCGGCTCTCATCGTTACGTCAGTCGTCGCCGGGTACGCGATCCTCGTCATGTTCGCGACGCTGCTCGAGGGCAGCGGCCTGATCAACGGGAGCTAGATCGTCGGCGTCTCGGGGATAGGACCCTTGTCCACACCGGGCTTCTGACGCGGGACGTCGGTCGGCCCTTCCGGACGCTCAGGCTGTTCGCCGCCCTTCTTGCCAACGTCACCCGGAACGGGCTCGCCCGGACGCGGGGGAAGTCCAGGTTCCTGCATCAAGTCCTCCTGCGATGAAGTCGTCCTTGCGGACACTGATGAGAAGGAGCAGTTGATGTGCCACCGGTCACATGCGATCGGCGAGAAGGCGGACGCGCGATCGTATGGAGTCGCGAACGCCGCGGAAGACCTCGAGGCGCTCGGCCTGGGTCCCGCGCGCGGCGGCAGGATCCGGCAGCTTCCAGCGGAGCTTCAGGCCGCTACGTGGCGGTACGGGGCAACTCGAGTCGCACACCGTTACGACGACATCCCAGCTCTCGCCGACCTCATCGACGGATTTGCTTTGCTGGTGCGAGATGTCAACGCCGAGCTCGCGCATGACCGAGACGGCGAGCGGATGGATCCTCGTCGCCTTCGTCCCTGCGCTCTGGACCTCGAACCGGTCTCCGGCGAAGGAGCGCAGGAATCCCTCGGCCATCTGCGAGCGGGCCGAGTTGTGGGCGCAAAGGAAGAGGACGCGCTTCACGCGTCAAGCATGACGCGCGGCGCCGGAGGTCATCCGGCGCCGCGCAGTCGTGAGCCGCTTATGCGAGAACGGCGGTGCTGAGCGAGTCGATGAGCGAGCGGGGCGTGGTGCCGCCGCCGAAGATCTGCGGACCGGCGTAGAAGATGAGAACGAGGACGATGAGGATCAGCAGGATGATGCCGATGATCATGCCGGCGCCGAAGCCGCTGTCCGACGACCCGCCGGGATTGACGTTGACCTGACCCATGGAGAACCTCCTCTACAACTAACTAGGTCGCTAAAGACGCTCGCAAGCGCCGTGCCGCGCCGCTCGCTCGCTTTTATGCTCGCCGCCCCATGCGCAAAGGGCCGCTCCGTCATAAATGGTTCGCTCTGTTCACCGCGGCTATCGGCCTCGGGTCCATCGCGGACGAGGTCGCCCGCTTGGCACTGCCGCTTCTGGTCCTCGACCTCACCCATTCGATCGCCGCCGCAGCGATCCTGCGCGTCGTCCAATCGCTCCCGTACATCTTTTTTGGCGCGCCCGCCGGAGCCCTCATCGACCGAGTGGACAAGCGCCGGCTCCTCATCGCCTGCGACATCATGGGGATCGCCCTGACCGTCGCGATCCCGCTGTCCGCCATCGGCGGCGTCTTCTCGGTCGAGCTCCTGTATGTCATCGGTTTCCTGCTCGGCACGGTCGAGGTGCTCTGGGGCGTGACCACCGACTTCAGCGTCGTGCCCTCGCTGGTGGAAGAGCACGAGCTGACGGACGCCAACGCGATCTTCCTCGCGGCTGACCGCGGAGCCCGCATCATCGGACCGACGCTCGGCGGCTTCGCGATCGCGGCGATCGGGAATGTCAACGCGATGTGGATCGCCGCGCTCGCCTTCCTGCCGACCCTCGCCCTCTTCTACCGCATGCCGCCGATCCTGGAGATCTCCGCAGCTCAGATGGCGCCGCTCACCGTGCGCAACGTGATCCACGAGATCGGCGACGGCTTCGCGTTCGTGTGGCGGTTGAAGATCCTGCGATGGCTGCTCGTCGCGATGTCCATCGCGAACCTTGGGGGCGTCGGGCTGCGGACTCTCATGCTCTACGTGCTCCGTGAGGAGCACCACCTCGACGAAATCACGATCGGCCTCGCGCTCTCGGTCGGCGGTGCCTTCACGATCTTTGGCTCGCTGCTCGCGCCGCGTCTCGCCCGCGGTCGGCCGATGGGCCACAGCATGATCGCCGTGATCCTCCTGTCCGGGCTCGCCGCGCTCGCGGGCGCGTTCACCAACGACTGGCGACTCATCACGCTCTGCTTCACAGGTCGTGAGCTCGCGTGGCAGGCATTCATCATCTATGCGTTCATCCCTCGGCAGCGCGACGTCCCGGCGAACATGCGCGGTCGCGCGAACGGCGCGTTCCGCACGGTCGTCCTCATCTCGAACAGCGCATCGCCCGCCGTCCTCTCGGCGATCGTCGTCGTGGCCTCGAGCGCCGTCGCGTTCGCGGTGGCCGGCGCGCTTGCGATCGCGAGCGCCGCGGTCGCCGCGGTCACGCCACTGCGTGACTACGCGGTCCGTGAGCCAGACGCGAGCGAGGTCGTGAGTGCGACGGCTCGAGATGAGGCCGTGACAGCATCAGGTGAGGAATGACGACCGTAGCGGTCAAATCAGGCGGGCGGCGTCGGGCGATCGGCGTGATCCTGGTCGTCCTCGTCGTCGTTGCCGGACTGGCCAGCGCGCGCGCCGCGTCCGTGACGATCCAGGAGGATCGCATCGCGATCGAGCCCGGCGAGATCCTGGCCGTCCATGCCCAGACGTCCTGGGGTCTGCCGTTCCGCGACAAGCTGAGCTGGTCTACCCAGCCAAGTGGGTTGGGCACGATGGACGAGAGCGGCGGCTTTCACGCCGGCGAGATGAGCGGCGCAGGGATACTGACGGCGCGCTTCGGGTCGGCATCGGCAGAGATCCCCGTGACCGTCACATGTCCGAAGACAGCGCTCATCCAGGGCGTCCGTTTCGACGTGTCATGCGGCCGGGTCGCGGACGTGTATGTCGACGTCACGGCGGCCGGGGGTGCGCAGCACGCTCGCGACGAGGTCGAGCGTGAGGCGGATCGCGTGTCTCGCGAGCTGCAGATCGTCGCCGACCGCAGATTCCGCGTGTACTACCTCGGATCGACGCGGGGGTTCTCGACGACGGTCGCCTGGCTCGGCCGCGGCTTCTCAACTGGACCGCAGGTCAACGAAAGCGATGCGGCGTATCTGGATCTCGAGGACATCATCGCCATCGACCAGTCGCAGACATCCATTACGCAGACGGCGCAGGCCCTGCGGCACGAGCTCTCTCATCGCTTCCTTCGTCAATTCGTGGGCTACACGAACGTGGCGAAGATCCCGACCTGGCTCAACGAGGGACTCGCGTTCCTCGAGGAGTCAGAGCCGGGATGGCTGCGCACGGAAGCGCGCCTGGTCTCGGCCTCGAGCGCGCACTTCGGCAAGCTGCCGTCGCTCGCGACGC
>Ga0070708_100001763_pt1 | contig 16609 bp, 15 predicted proteins | sample KBSK5503metaG_FD_65469 | JGI IMG/M metagenome (GOLD analysis project Ga0070708, IMG submission 65469) | Corn, switchgrass and miscanthus rhizosphere microbial communities from Kellogg Biological Station, Michigan, USA - KBS K5-50-3 metaG | ecosystem: Host-associated > Plants > Roots >... | reverse complement strand
GCCAGCGCCAGCTTCATGATCACGGAGAGTTCTGGGGGCCGGCACCCCGCAAAGCCTCCGTGATCATGAAGCATCCGGGTCGGGAACGGGAGGGTCACCGGAGGAGGCAGGGGCGTCGGAGGCGGGAGAGGCGGCTGGGGCGGGCCTTGGGGCCAGCGCGGCGGGTTTCGGGGCCAGCCAGAGGAGGCAGATCGCGGCAACCGCCGCGGCCGGGACGATGGCTCCGGCCGCGGTCGGCAGGATCGCGTATGCGATGGTCAGCAGTGAGCATAGGAAGACGAGGTAGGCCCCGATGATGAGGAAGCCGGCTGCCCGGCGCAGGCCGCGGTAACGGTAGGCGACGGCCAGGGCGAACAGGGTCAGCCCGGCGTACCATCCGGCGACGAGCGCCGCCTGGCTCGACGGCCGGCCAAGCCCGGTGATGGCGGCGGGGAGCATCAGCCCGGCGATGACGTTCAGCGCGTTGCTGTTCAGCGCGGTGCTCAGCACGGCCGCTCCCTTGCCCTTGGCGGCCAGGTAGACGGCGGCAACGGCATTGGGCAGGCTGGTGACCCCGGCGAGCACTACGCCGCCGGTGACAATCCCGGGCACCGCGTAGTGCCGGCCGAGCGCCACCGCCGCTACCGCCATCGCCGCGCTGGCGGTCACCACGAGCACGAGCGCCGCCACGGCGACGAACGCATCTCGTGGCCGGCCACGAGGCGGGTGGATGGCCTCGGCTAGCTCGGCCTCCTCCTCGATGACGGCCGTGGCCAGCCAGCCGGCCAGCCGCCGCGGCAGCCTTGGCAGCGGCCTGCCGTCCATCCCGAGGGCGATGAGGTAGGGCACGAAGACCAGGCCAGTCACGATTATCCCGGCGACCGGGGAGAGGAACCCGAGCACCATGACCACGCAGACCCCGGCTATCCACACGCTGACGACGCCGCCCAGCACAACGACATGGCGGTGCAGCGCGATCGAGCCGGCCACCACGGCGCCGAGGCCGAGCAGCGCGGCCAGGTTAAAGACGTTCGAGCCGATCACGACTCCGGCCCCGACGCGCTGCTGATGGTGCGCCAGCGCGGTAACGGCCGAGGTGATCTCCGGCGCGTCGGCCGCCAGCGCGGCGATGACGCCGAGCAGCCCCTCGGACAGGCCGGCCCGTTCGGCGAGTCGCTCCAGCCGGGATACCAGCACCCAGCTCATCCCGAGGCTGACGAGCGCGCTGCCCAGGAACACCGGGACGGCGACCGGCGGCGTCAAGGACACGAGATCACCCCTGCTGAGGCCACCGACAGCACGATAATCCGCCCGCCACCCAGCCGCCCAGCCGCCCGCGTTAGGGTGCGATGGATGGCAGCGAAGCCTGGCACCGTGACCTGCTGCGCCATCGGGCCGGCCGACGCCGCGCGGGTGCACACGGTCACCGGCGGGCTGGTCCTGTTCTGACCATGTATGCAAGGTCGTTGTACGGCCGTGCTCCTTCCGTTATCGTGTGGGCCCATTCACCCGTGCCGTTTCCGAGGGGGTGGCGATGCTCGATCAGCGGCACCAGGAGGCACTGGCCCAGTGCCGGCTCAGCGCGCTGCCCAGCGCGACCCTGGAGCGCATGACAGCCGACTCCGCGCTGCTTGACGCCCCGGCAGGCACCGTCCTGCACCACGTCGGCTCCACCTCGCCGTTCCTCTGCGTGGTTGCCGAGGGAACGCTGCGGACCTGCCTGATCTCGGAGCAGGGCCGCCAGGTTACGGTCCGCTACAGCAGGCCGGGTGACCTGGTCGGCCTGGCCGGGGTCTATGCCGGGCAGTCTCCCCGTCTTTCGATCCAGGCCGTGACCTCCAGCCGGCTGCTGCTGCTGCGTCCAGAGACGGTGCGCAAGCTGGCGGCCGCAGACGCCGGCCTCGCCAGCGTGCTGCTTGTCGACCTGGCCGAGCACACGGCCGCCTACCTGAGCGCGCTGGCTACCGGCACGCTCCCGTCGCTACGGCAAGACGTTGTCCGCCATCTGCTTGAGGTGGCCGAGTCAGGCGACAGCGGCGACAGCATCGTGGCCAGGCTGTCGCCGCAGGAACTCGCCGAGCAGGTAGGCAGCCCGCGCGAGGTGGTGGGCCGGATATTGCGCGATCTGAAGAACGAGGGCCTGGTCAGCACCGGGCAGGACGCGGTTGTCGTGCTTGACGCCGACCGCCTGAACGATCTGACCTGGCCACGGAATTACTGAACCGCGGAGCATGCGGGACCGGCCCGGGAGGCTGCGTAATAAATCATGGGCAGCCGGCGCCGCGGGGCGGAACGCCGCGGGATTCAGGACGTCAGCGGGGCTGCGGTAAGCCGGAGCCGGTGCCCTGCTCAGCGGAGGTAGGAGGCACCGTTCAGGTCGATGACGGCGCCGCTTGCCCACAGCGCCTCGGGCGAGGCGAGCCACGCCACGGCCGACGCCACCTCGCCGGGCTCGGCGACCCGGCCGAACGGGCTCTGCGCCCGGATGCCGTCCCCGCCCGGGCCGGACAGCACGGATTCTGCCATCTCGGTGCGGGCGAAGCCGGGCGCCACGGCGGCGACAGCGATGCCGTGCGGGGCCAGCGCGACCGCGAGGGACTGCGCCATCGCATGCAGGGCGGCCTTGGCCGCCCCGTAGGCCGGCGCCGTCGGCTCGCCACGGTAGGCGCCGCGCGAGCCGACGCAGATGATCCGCGCGCCGGCCGGCCCCTCCGGCCGGTTCAGCAGGTGATCGGTCACGCACCAGGTCACGTTCGCCGAGCCATGGACGTTCGTGTCCACGACGCGGCGCCAGGAAGCCTGCCAGTCGGCGTACGAGGTGGCATCGATCGGCTGGTGCACGTAGACGCCGGCGTTGTTGACCAGTACGTCGATGCCGCCGAGCGCGGATACCGCCGCCGTGACCAGGTCGCCGGCCTGCCGCGGATCGGCGATGTCGCCGGTCACCACGGCGTGCCCGCCGTCCGGCAGCGCGACGGCCGCAGGGAGCGCCGCGGCTACCGCGTCGGCGGCCGTCGGGTCCGCCCGGCAGTGCACGGCCACGCGGTGGCCGGACCCGGCCAGCGCCCGGGCGATCGCCGCGCCGATCCCGCGCGATGATCCGGTGACAAGGGCACGGCGGGCGGTCATCATGATTGCCTCCTTGCGTGCGGCGGCCCGGCCAATGGCAGCGAAGCGGGCCTAGTTCATGATCACACGCACGGGTCCTGGCGGGCCCGAGCCGGGCACCCGCGCGGGCCCCGGCCGGGCACCCCCGGCGGCCCAAGCCGGGCACACGCACGGCACGGCCGGGCCGCGGCCCGCGGTCCCCGCTGATGCCGGAGAGCAGCACGCGACGGCTGGGACTGCCGGGCCGAGAGAAGCCTGCCTGCGGGAATAGTGCCTGGCCAATGCCCACGTGCGGGCCATCTCGTCAGAGGACTGCTGTTACCTTGGCAGGGGGAAAGCGGCCACCTGGGAGGTAGCGATGGGCCTGCCCGCCGGCCAGCGCAAGCACCTGGACAAGATCGAATGCTCCCTGCGGGCATCCGACCCGCGACTGGCGTCGCTTTTCACGATCTTCACCCGGCTCAGCGAGAGCGAGGAGATGCCCGCGCTGGAGCAACTGCGCGCCAGCGCCGCGCACCTGTGGCTCTGGCTGCGGTTCCGGCGGACCGCCTTCGGCCGGTGGCTCGGCACGAGCGCGGGCGCCAGGGTGCGCACCGCGCTGTTCTTCCCCGCGGCACTCGCCGTGATGGCCTGCACCATGCTGCTCGGCGGCGGAATGCCATCGCATCGCTGCTCGGCGGTGGCGCGCGTCGTCGGTACGTCGCAGCTGAACCCGAAGTCAAGGGCGAAGGCCGCGGCCTGCAACCCGGTGCTGTGGTCTCGCGGGCTGGCGGGCAAGTAGCGGCCGGCCAGCACCGGGCCGGGACCACCGCCGGCCCCCGCAGCGGCCGGGTCAGCGCCTGATCGCGACCAACTCCGGCCGCAGGCATGCCTGGCCGGCCTGCACGGCCTGCACGGGCTGGCCCGCCGGAGCCGCCGCGCCCGCGGGACTCGCGGTGGTCGCGCGGGTGCCTCCCAGACGGGCACACGAGGTGATCAGCACCGTGCTGCTCGCGGCGTCGGCGCTGCCGCCGATGCGGGACAGGTCTGCGAAGTAATGCGGCCACGGCAGCCGCGTCGTCGTCCAGATAACCCGCTGCCGCGCGACGTCGTAGCCCCAGACATCACCCGACGCTCCCTGGTCCAGGCCGAGGGCGACGCCGCCGCGCACGCCGTACAGGCCGGCCGAGCGCGGCGCCACCCGCCGCCGGTTCCTCGCGCCGGTCAGCGGGTTCACCGCGATCAGCGTGCTGCCCTTGGTGAGGTACAGCCGTGCCTGCACGACATCGATGCTTTCCGGGACTACCCCGGCTCGCGCCCACAGCCGCTGCCCCGTCGCCCCGCTGTACGCGGTGACTCCGCGCGTGCCGGAAAAGAGCACCACGCCGTCGAACGCGCCGTCGAGCGCGCCGTCGAAAGAGCCGCGATGCGGCCGGATCACCCGCTGCGCCCCGGTCCGCAGGCTGATCTGCCTGAGCCCGGTCACTGGTGCGGTGCCCAGGTAGCCGCCGGCCGCGATGGTGACGTACAGGTCGCTGCCGTCGACCCGCCAGGCCTGCGGCACCTGGCCGGTCCGCCGCCGCCACCTGACCCGGCCGGTCCTGTTGTCATAGCTGGTCACGGAGGTCCGGCCGACGATCACGGTGGTCGAGGCGCTGGCGTCGACGGCGCCGCCGTACGCCGCCGCCGGGTAACTGCGGGCAATCGCGCCGGTGCTGGCGCGGAGCACGATCTCGCGCCGGGCCGGCCTGCCCCGGCGGGTCCGCGGCATGGCGACCCCGGCGGTCACCACGCCTGGCCAGGCCCGCACGGAGCCGATCGACGCGCCGGCCGGCAGCCTGCTGAGCGTCGTGGTCCACAGCAAGCTGCCGGTGCGAACGTCGAAGGCGGCAACCGTCAGCCCGAATCCGATCGCGGCCACCTGGCCGCCCGCCGCCGCGTATGCCTGCCCGCTGGCCAGCGCCGTGCCGCTGATGTCGGTTGCTATCCAGGACCCGGGCAGCGGGCGGGTCCACAGTACCTTCCCGGCCGATCCGCACCGCGGCCCGCCGCATTCGCCGGGCGCGGAGCCAGCCGCATAGCCGGGGATGACCGCAGCGCCGGCCAGCACGACTGCGAGCACCGCTCGCCGCGCCCATGCCGCAGGAACGCGTGCCAGGCTCAAGCTGGTGCCCGACCCTTTCTGACTGCCCCAGTGCCCACGCCCCGGCCGCATCGCCGCCGGACCGCCCCCGGACCGCCAACGTAGGCCATTCTGCTCTGCCCGGCAGGCCGTCGAGGGCGGCGGCGCCGATCTTCCCGCATTTGAAACGGGGCCGCCGGTGCCGGTGCCGCGGCCGGCGAGCCCTCCAGTACCGTTGGCCAGGGCCACGCTAGCCGCATTTGACGAGGAGGCAACCATGACTGATCGGGCGCCGCTGCCCCACGATTTCCTGCCGAAGGTGCCGTCGTTCACTGTGCAGAGCGCGGACATGTCGGCTGGCGAGCAGCTGACCGAGGCGCAGGTGTACAACGGCTTCGGCGTGTCCGGCGAGAACATCTCGCCCCAGCTGGGCTGGCATGGCTTCCCGGCCGAGACCAAGGGATTCGCGGTGACGTGCTTCGACCCCGATGCCCCTACCGGATCGGGATTCTGGCACTGGCTGGTCCTCGACATCCCGGCGTCGGTGACCGAACTCGCGGCAGGGGCCGGCGCGGCAGGCGGGGCCGGCTTGCCGGCCGGCGCGTTCTCGGTCCGCAACGACTACGGCAGCAAGGACTTCGGCGGCGCGGCGCCGCCCGCTGGCGACCCGCCGCACCGGTACGTATTCACCGTGCACGCGCTCGACACCGAGTCCCTCGGCATCGGCTCAGACGTATCCCCGGCCGTGGCCGGCTTCAACCTTGGTTTCCACACCCTGGCCAGGGCCACGATCATCCCGGTCTACGGGCACTGACCGGGCTGGGCGCTGCGTCTGCGGGCAGGCATGGCCCGCCCGGGACCGGGTCAGCTGCCGCGGCTGTCCGGAACCCGCCACCCGCGCCGCGCCTGCCCGTGCGGGATGATGGCAGGGCCGGTTGCCCTGCAGGCCGGCGCTGGCATGGTCATGCCGCCGGCTCGGAAGGCAGGTGCTGCCCGGAATGGCTGGCTCACAGTTCGATGCCGTCGCCGATCACTACGATGCGGCCCGGCCGTCTTATCCGGAGGAGCTCTTCGACGCGCTCGAGGAGATCACCGGGCCGCTGGCCGGCCAGGTCGTGCTGGATGGCTGTGCCGGGACGGGCATCGCCACCCGTCAGCTCAGCGCCCGCGGCGCCCGGGTCGCCGGGTACGACATCGGCGAGGCGATGCTGCGCCGCGCGGTTGCCCGCAGCCCGGACCTGGCCTTCGTGATCACCGACGGGAACATGCTGCCGTTCCGGGATGGCCGCGCCGACCTGGCGTGTTTCGCGCAGTCCTGGCACTGGCTCGATCAGGACCGGGCCAGCCACGAGGTGGCCAGGGTGCTCAGGCCGGGCGGGCACTGGGCCGCCTGGTGGAACCAGTCCGTGGCGGACGACGAGGACTGGCACCGCGCGTACCAGGACGCGCTTGAGGCTGCCTGTCCCCGCTATGACCGGGCACAGGGCAACACCGACTGGACCCTGGAGGGGCTCGCCGGGACCGGGCTGTTCGAGCCGGGCGCCCGGGTCACCGTGCTGTGGACGAGGACGGTGACAGCCGGGGAGTGGATCACCGAGCAGCGCAGCAAGTCCTATGTCACCGCGCTGTGGCCCCGCGAGCGCGAGCGACTGCTCGCGCAGATTGCCCGCATCGTCGGCGAGCGCTTCCCGGACGGGCAGCTGACCGTCCCGTACCGCACCGGAGCATGGATCGCGCGGCGGCGCTGAGTCCCGGCTACTCCTTGCTGGTTCCCCGGCCGGCTCCGGCTGGCCTGCCCCCGCCTGGCTCGTGGCCGAACGCGTAGGCGTGCACCGCGGCAAGCAGCCGGGCATGCTGGTCAAGCAGGCCGTCGGCGGGCGCGAGCCCGCGGCCGGCCAGCTCCACCAGATCCGCCCGCATGTCGGCGAGTACGTCGTACATCCCGGCAACCACGTCGCTGGCGTGCCTGGCCCCCTCCAGGTCACGGTCGACCCGGTCGATGATCTGGGTTCGCACCAGCAGGTCTGCCAGCTCCTGCGGGCAGCCGAGGCCCGCCTGGATCAGGTCGCTCCACCGTCGGCCTGTCCGCCTGAGCCCGCTGCCCGAGCGGTAGCCGGCGAAGATGGACTCCCATTGCCTGGCGATGAACTCGTCCCAGCCGAGCACGTCTACGTCCTGCGGGTCATGGTCGTACACGAACCACCTCTGCGATCACCTGCCTGCCGCTCGGCTGACGCTCAGAGCGATGCGACATGTTCTCCGCACCGAGCCGGATCATACCCCGGCAGGCTCGCCAGCTGATCGAGCAGCCAGCGCGACGAGAGCACCCTGAGCAGGCCCTGGACCTCGCGGCTGGCTGCCTGGTCAGCGGGGATCACCAGGTCGAAATGCTCGGCCGCCAGCGGCACGAACGGCAGGCCGAAGGCGAGCGCGGCTGGCTCGCTGGCGACCCCGGCGTCCGCGAGCCCGGCGGCGATGGCGGCGGCGACCTGCAGGTGCCCGGTTGCCTGCGTCGCGTAGCCGCAGACCGCGGCCGGGTCGATGCCGAGCCGGGCGAGCTCGCGGTCAAGCACCCGGCGTGCCTCCGAGCCGGTCTCCCTGTTCACCAGCCGCAGGCCGCGTCGCGCGACATCGCCGAGCCCGGTGACCTGAGCGGCCAGCCCGGGCCCGAGTACCAGGCCCTCGCGCCAGGAGCAGAAGCCGATCACCTCGGCGCCCTGGCGGCGCAGCAGCTCCCGGGCCGGGCCAGTGTTATACCCACCCGAGGCGCCGCGCAGATGCGCCCCGGCCGCGTGCACCAGGCCGTCGGCTGCCAGCTCCAGCGCTTCCTGGCTGCCGCACGGCCACCAGCTGAGCGCGACCGGCGGATCCAGCAGCGCGAGCGGGGTTTCCAGCAGCGGAATGGCCGGATCGCAGCCGGCCAGCACCAGCGTCGGCCGCGGCGGGCCGATCGGCCAGACCTGGCGCCCGGTAACCGGCTGCCAGGCGTCCCGCTGCCCGGCGTCCGGCTGCCCGGCGTCCCGGTGCCCGGCGTCCCGGTGCCCGGCGTCCCGCTGCCCGCCGGCCCGGTGCCCGCCGGCCCGGTGCCCGGAGTCCTGCTGGCCGGAGTCTGGCTGGCCGGCGACCCCGCCGGCCGGCAGGAACCCTGCCCTGGTGGCAGTGGCGCCTGCCAGCGGGAAAGCGACGAAGGTGTCCCCCATCGGCGCGAGCGTGACCCGGGCGCCGTCGGCGCCAAGCGGAGCCACCGGCCGCGCGCTGACCGGCGGGGGCAGCTCGCCCGGCCCGAAAAGCTGCTCGACCGTCGTGCCGAGCGCCCGCGCGACGGCCAGCGCGACCCGCAGCGACGGATCGGAGTGCCCCGCCTCGACCGCGGAGACCGCCTGCCTGGACACCCCGGCCATCCCGGCGAGCTGCTGCTGGGAGAAGCCCCTGGCCTGGCGGGCCAGCCGGAGCCGCATGCCGCTGCCGCCCGCGCCGTCCCCGCCGCCGCGGGCCGCACCAGCACCGCCGCTGGCCGCTCCGTCACTGCCGCCTGCGGCGCCAGCACTGCGGCTGGCTGTGCCGTCCCCGCCGCCGGTCACGCGCCGACCTGCTCACCCTGCGGCGGCCGGACCGCCGCCGTGCCATCAGGCCCGAACCATGGCGGGTCGAGCGCCGTGACCACCAGCTCGCGGCCCGCCGGAGCTGGCCGCTCCGCCAGGCGGCAGGTCACCGTCTCGTCCGCCACCTGCAGCTCGGCCTCCCAGCCTGCCCCGGCCGGGCGGACGGCCAGCACGGCGCCGGTCAGCACGAGGCCGCGCCGCGGCCGCGCTCCCGCCTCGATCCGGTCGGGATGGATGCCGGCCACCAGGCCGGCCGCGGCGCCGCTCCGCGAGCCGCCTCGCGAGCCGCGAGCCGAGCGGTCCGCGGCGGGCACGAAACCCCGGTAGCCAACCAGCTCGGCGACCCGCCGCGTCGCGGGCCGGCGCACTACCTCATCCGGGGCGCCAGCCTGCAGGATCTCGCCGCGGTCGAGCACGGCGAGCCGGTCGGCGAACGCCTGCGCCTCGGCAAGCTCGTGCGCCACCAGGACGGACGGCACCTGCCTGGCCGTGACCAGCTCGCGCACCAGCGTGGTCAGCACCCGCCGCAGGCTGGCGTCCAGGCCGGCGTACGGCTCGTCAAGCAGCAGCGCGTCGCAATGGGCGAGCAGCAGCCGCCCGAGCGCGACCCGGTGCGCCTGGCCGCCGGACAGCCGGGCCGGCATGGCGGCCAGCAGGTCCCCGATGCCGAGCACCCCGGCGAGCTGGCTCAGCTCGGCGCCGCTGCGGTCGGCCGCCGGGCCGTAGCCAAGGTTGGCCCGGACCGACAGGTGCGGGAACAGCCCAGGGTCCTGGCGCAGCAGGCCCACCCGGCGCCGCCATGGCGGAACCGCCGCCCGCGGCGGCGCCGTCGCGGTGAGCACCCGCCCGGCCAGCGTGATCATGGCGCGGCGCGGGCGCACCAGCCCGGCGATCACTTCAAGCAGCGTCGTCTTGCCCGCGCCGGACGGGCCGAACAGCGCCAGCCGCTCCCCCGGCCGCACCCTGATGTCAGCGCGCACCGTGAACTCACGGCGGTCAACCTCGACGTCGGCGTCGAGCACGCGCGCTCCAGATGTAGGCGGCCAGCGGCAGCGGCAGGGCGACCACCAGCAGCACCAGGGCAAACGGCAGCGCCGAGGCCAGCCCGGTCTCCTGCAGCGTCGTCCAGATCTGCAGCGGCAGCCCGTACGGATGGTAAGCCACGATGATGACGGCGCCGAATGCCCCCATCGCCCGCGCCCACGCCACGGCCAGTGCCATCGCCAGGCCGGGCCCGGCCAGCGGCAGCGTCACCCGCCGCAGCACCCGCCACGGCCGGTCGCCGAGCAGCGCGGCCTGCTGCTCCATCCTCGGGTCGACGCCGCTGAACGCCGCCTGCGCACCGAGCACGTAGTACGGCGCCGACTCGTACACCTGGGCGATCACCAGCGCGAGGAACGTGTTGCTCGCGGACAGGTGCAGCGCCGCGATGCCCTCTCCGATTGGCGTGAACGGCCCGATCATGAACACCAGGAGCAGGCCGATCACCAGCGGCGGGAGCAGCAGGACGGTGAGCACCCCGGCCTCCCACACCCGCGGGAACGGCAGCGCGCCGCGGGCGAGCAGCCAGGCCAGCGGCGTGCCGAGCAGCAGCAGGACAGCCAGCGTGACCGCGCCGGACTCGAGCGAGACGACGAGCGGGGTAAGCGCTCCCGGCGCGGAAAGCGAGCTGCCGATCGCGCCGGCCGACAGGTGCGCGAGCAGCGCGATGACCGGCCCGAGCAGGGCCAGCCAGACGACTCCGGCAATGGCGACGGACACAAAACCCGATATGGAACGGATCGCTCGTGGTGCTCCCGCCGGGCCGCCCGATCCAGCACCGGGTTGCTGTCCGGGATCGTCCCCGCCCCGGATGCCGCCGCCGGCTGCCGCGGCCGGGCTAGCCGCCCAGCTCACCGCGCACCGAGGGCGGCACCGCGCTGGCATCGCCGGTCAGCGTCGGCTTGAGCAGCGTGTAGCCGCCCTGCTTATGCAGGGCCAGGCCTGCCGGGGACAGCACGTAGGAGACGAACTTGGCCCCGGCCTGGCTGTTGTTAATGGCGGTGATGTCGATCACCAGCGGTGACCCGTGCTTGGTCACGTTGCCGGTGATGGTGATCGACGCCTTGCCGTACTGTGCGGCAAGCGCCGCGTCGCCGAGGTTGATGGCGGCGGGCAGCTTGATGTAGTGCAGGTGCAGCTGGATCGCCTGGGACAGGTAGGCGCTTGATGCGTCCAGCTGGCCCGCTTGCAGCCGCGGCTCGAGCGCGGCCTCGTCGAAGATCTCGCTGGCGCTGGCCGAGGCCAGCGGACTACCGAGGATCTTCGTCACCGTGCCGGCCGGCAGGTGGTACTTCATCTGCGCGAGTTCCAGCATGTAGATGAAGGCCCGGCCCTGGGGGTCCAGGTTGGGGTCGGTCCTGCCGAGCTTGAAGCCGGGCTGCTGCAGGATCGAGAACAGGTTCTTGACCGGCTCCGTGCCGTTGCCGATGGCCTTGAACTGCTTCGCGTACTTGCTGGCCGGGTTGTAGGCGAGCACGATCGAGGTCGCCGCGTACTGCACGTACCACTTCGTGAACTTCGGCTCAAGCGCGGCGATCGGGTCGCCGCCGACGCTCTCGAAGACGTCCGGGGTAATCTCCCCCGACGCGATCTCCTTGGACAGCCCGTCGGACGGGCCGGCCCGGCCGGAGTACTTCAGCAAGTCGGCCTGCTCGAAGGCCGGCCCGACGATCTTCTCGTTCAGGAACGCGAGCGAGGCGGCGTAGGCCACGTTCGCCGTAGCGGCCGGGATGTTCGTGTTCGCGCGCGACGGCGACGGCGACGGCGAACTGCCGGACGAGGCGGGCGAGCCGCTGCCTGCGGACGACCCGCAGCCGGCCACGGCGAGCCCAATGAACGCGATAGCCAGCAGCGCGCTGCGTCGCGTGCCGGTCCTGCTCGTTAGGTGGATCATGTCCCGAACATAGCCAGTACAGCTTGCGGCGCGCAATAAGTCCTGACACGTAGCGGGACCGCCAGGAGCGGCCGCCTGCGCCCGGACGCTGAGCCGGCGGCCAGCCGGCCTTCAGCGCACGCTCGGAAACTGAGGTTGCCTAGGAGCGGGGTCGCCGTGCCGCATCGCGCCATAACATGGAGTCCGGCAGCGTACTCAGCTGGTAGTCCGTCACCGGTGCCACGCCGTGTCGTGGTACGAGGCAGCCGGCGCGAACGAAACGGCAATGCCCTACGTTGTCAACCTGGAGAATCCTTACTGGTGAGGCAGGGCAAGAATGGGCAAGGCGGAGCGGAACCGGCGGCAGACCGCCCGGGAAAGGATTGCCGCGCAGCAGGCCGCGGCCCGGCGGGCCGAGCGCCGCAGGCGGCTGCTGCTCACCGGCGGCAGCGTGCTCGCCGTGCTCGCCATCGTGGTGACCTTTGTCGTGATCAAGACCCTGGGCGGCCCGGCAAAGGCCGGCTCGGGCACGGGGACGGCGTCAGCCAGCCTGGTCAGACAGGTGACCAACGTCCCGGTCAGTACGCTGAACTCGGTAGGCAAGGGCACCGCGAACCCGAAGGCAATCCTGCCCATCAGCGGGACCGCGCTGACTGCGAACAGCAAGCCCGAGGTGCTCTACATCGGCGCGTTGTACTGCCCGTTCTGCGCGACGGAACGGTGGGCGATGACCGTCGCCCTGAGCAGATTCGGCACGTTCTCCGGCCTTAGGTTCATTCATTCAAGCGCAAGCGACACCCCGGCCAGCATTCCCACGCTGACCTTCCACAACACCACCTACTCGAGCAAATACATCACGTTTACCCCCGTTGAGACCCAAGACGTCAACCGGGCCACGCTGCAGCAGCCAACCGCGGCGCAGAACGCGGTGCTGGCCAAATACGACGCGCCGCCGCAGGTCCCGCAGGCCGACGCTGGCTCGATACCGTTCATCGACTTCGGCAACAAGTTCATGGTGAGCGGGGCGAGCTACAGCTACACCGTGCTGCAGGGCAAGACGTGGGCGCAGATCGCTGCCGCGCTGAAGGACCCGTCCAGCCCCATCGCGCAGGGCGCCGACGGCACCGCAAACATGATCACCGCCGCGATCTGCAAGCTCACCGGCAACCAGCCGGCCTCCGCCTGCACCCCGGCGGTGCAGGCCATCGAGGGCACGCTCTGATGGCCGGGCCCAAGCAGGCCAGGGCCGGCCGCACGCCGGGCAAGGCCGGCGGCGCGGCGCCGCAGCGCAATCGGCAAGGCGGGAGCAGCCGGCAAGGCGGGCAGGGCGCGGGGCGCCGGCCGGCCACCGGCAATGCTGCCCGCGGCGGCAAGGCGGGCCAGGGCCCCGGCCGCAGCCGGCCCGCGCAGTCCGCGGGCGGCACGCCCGTGACGGAAGGCGCGAAGGCGGCCAGCCCGGCCCGGGCGGCCGGTACCGGCGTTCCACGCTGGCTCCCGCTCACCACGTTCATCCTGTCGCTGGCGGGCGCCGGCCTGTCTGTCTACCTGACGTACACGCACTACACGGATACGGCGCTGGCCGGCTGTCCGGTGAACGCGACGGTCAATTGCGCGAAGGTGACCACGAGCCCCGAGTCGATCATTTTCGGGGTCTTTCCGGTGGCCGTGCTCGGCCTCGCCTTCTACGTGTTCATGGTGGCGATCAACTCCCCCTGGGCCTGGCGCGCCGATCTCGCGGTGATCCGGTGGGCCCGGCTGGCTGGCGTGCTCACCGGCATCGTGTTCGTGCTCTACCTGGTCTACGTCGAGCTGTTCAAGGTGGACGCGATCTGCGAGTACTGCACCGGCGTGCACGTCGTCACGTTCCTGCTGTTCGGCCTGATCATGTACAGCGTCGCCGCCCGGCCCGGCCCGGCGGGCAAACCGGCGAGCCGCTGATCCGGCGGCAGCCCGCACCGATCTGCCCGCTCCGGCCGGGAATCTGCCAGCTATAAGTTTGTTGAGACTAACGAACTATCGACGGCAGCGAGGGGCGCGGTTGAACGACGGGCACTGCGGACGGGGATCAGCGCCAGCGCGGGAGGCCTGGCTGCGGCGGCTGGCCGGCTACTGCTGGCGGCATCGCCGGGCGGTGCTGCTGGCGCTGGCAGGCTCGCTGGTGGCGACCCTGGCCACCGCCGCCATCCCGCTGATACTCGGCCGTATCGTCGACGGCGCGATACTCACCCATGCCCAGCCGATCTGGCTGGGCGCCACCGTGCTCATCGTGGCCGGGCTGCTCAACTTCGGCGGCGTGTACACGCGGCGTTTCCAGGGCGGCCGGGTCGCGCTCGACGTCCAGCACGACATGCGCACCGAGATGTTCACGTCGCTGTCCCGGCTGGATGGCGTCCGCCAGGACCAGCTGAACACCGGCCAGGTCGTCAGCCGGGCCATCTCCGACCTCAACATGGTCCAGGGGCTGCTCGGCATGGTGCCGATGCTGCTCGGCAGCGCCGTGCTCTTCGTGCTGTCGATCGCGATCATGGCATTCCTCTCGCCGCTGCTCACCCTCGTCGCGCTCGCCGTCGCCCCAGCCCTGTGGTGCATCGCCGTCGCCTCCCGCCGCAGGCTCTTCCCGGCCAGCTGGGACGCGCAGCAGCAGGCAGCCAGCGTGGCGGGCGTCGTCGACGGCGCGGTGGCCGGCGTGCGCGTGGTCAAGGGCTTCGGCCAGGAAGAGCAGGAAAATAACCGGCTGGCGGATGCCAGCGGCGCGCTGTACGCCTCCCGGGTACGCGCCGTCCGGCTGATGGCCAGGTACAACCCGGCGCTGCAGGCCGTTCCCGCGCTCGGCCAGGTCGGCGTGCTCGCGCTCGGCGGCTGGCTGGCGATCCGCGGCTCGATCCCGCTCGGGGTGTTCCTGGCGTTCTCGCTCTACGTCGCGCAGATGGTCGGCCCGGTCCGGGCGCTGACCAGCCTGGTCACGATCGGCCAGGAGGCCAGGGCCAGCGTTATCCGGATCTTCGAGGTGATCGACTCACGGCCGGTCAGCACCGAGCGGCCTGGCGCGGCCGTGCTGCCGCCCGGCACGCCCGATGTCGAGCTTGACGACGTCAGGTTCGGCTACCTGCCGTCGGAGCCCGTGCTGCGCGGCCTGTCGCTGCGGGTCAGGCCCGGCGAGACTGTTGCCCTGGTCGGCACCTCCGGCTCGGGCAAGTCCACGATCTCCCTGCTGCTCCCCCGCTTCTACGATGTCAGCGGCGGCGCGATCCGGGTCGGCGGCCGGGACGTCAGGGAACTCACCCTGGACTCGCTGCGCGCCTCGATCGGGCTGGTCATGGAGGACAACTTCCTGTTCTCCGACACGGTCCTGGCCAACATCGCCTACGGCAGGCCCGACGCCACCAGGGCGCAGGTGATCGCCGCCGCGCAGGCAGCGGAGGCGCACGAGTTCATCTCCGCGCTGCCGGACGGCTACCACACGGTGATCGGCGAGCAGGGCCTTACCCTGTCCGGCGGCCAGCGGCAGCGCGTCTCGCTCGCCCGTGCGCTGATCACCGACCCGGCCATCCTGATCCTGGACGACGCGACCTCAGCGATCGACGCGGGCATCGAGGCGCAGATCCACGCCACCCTCCGGCAGGTCATGACCGGGCGCACCACGCTGCTGATCGCGCACCGCCGCTCCACCCTGCAGCTGGCGGACCGGATCGCCGTGCTTGACGAGGGGCGGCTGGTGGACCTCGGCACGCACGAGGAACTTACCCAGCGCTGCCCCATCTACCGGCTGCTGCTGACCGGCCCGGGCGACAGCGCCGAAGGCAACGGCAGCGGCGCTGCCGCAGCCAGCACCAAGGCGGCGAACGGCGTGATCACCCCGCGCCTCTGGGGCAACAGCGTGACCGGGCCCAAGACCTGGACCGCGGCGGGCAACGGCCACGGCGAGGCACATCCTGCCGGGCCGGCCACCACGTCGATCGGCGGCAAGGCAGGAGGCGGCGGCAACCGGGCAGGAAACGGCTCCGTCACCGGGGCTGGCAGCTACCCGGGCAGCATGCTGGCCGGCGTTCCCGCGAGTCCCTCGCTGCTGGCCAAGGTCGACGCGCTGCCGCCAGCCGACGACCTGCCCGGGGTCGATGAGTCCCTGTCCAGGAGCGCCGACCCGCATTTCACCCTGGGCAAGCTGCTCAGGCCGGTCGCGCTCGCCCTGCTGATCGGCCTGGTGCTGGATGCGCTCGACGCGGTCGCGGGGGTGGCCATGCCCGCGCTGGTACGCGGCGGCGTGGACAACGGCGTGCTCGCGAGGGAGTTCCGCCCGATCATCGTGGTCGCGCTGTTCGGGCTCGCGATCGTCGTCGGCGACTGGGCCATCAACATGATCCAGACCATCGTCGTCGGCCGCAATGGCGAGCGGCTGCTCTATACCCTGCGCGTGAAGATCTTTGCCCACCTGCAGCGGCTCGGCCTCGACTTCTACGAGCGCGAGCTGTCCGGCCGGATCATGACCAGGATGACGACGGACGTGGACGCGCTCTCCACTTTCCTGCAGACCGGGCTGATCACGATGGTCAACTCGGGCCTGACCTTCGCCGGCGTGATGATCGCGCTGCTGTTCATCAACGTCAGGCTGGGCCTGACGCTGTTCGCGATCATCCCCGTGCTGGTCGCCGCGACCCTGGTGTTCCGTGCGAAGTCCGCGCAGGCATACAGCGAGGCCAGGGAGCGGGTCAGTGTTGTGAACGCCGACCTGCAGGAGAACGTGGCCGGGCTGCGAGTGGCGCAGGCCTATCGCCGGGAGGGCCGTAACCAGGCCAGGTTCGCCGGCCTCAGCAGCTCGTACCGGTCGTCCCGGTTGCGCGCGCAGCGATACATCGCGCTGTACTTCCCGTTCGTCCAGCTGCTGTCGACGGTCGCCGGGGCGCTGGT
>Ga0070708_100001762_pt1 | contig 16612 bp, 20 predicted proteins | sample KBSK5503metaG_FD_65469 | JGI IMG/M metagenome (GOLD analysis project Ga0070708, IMG submission 65469) | Corn, switchgrass and miscanthus rhizosphere microbial communities from Kellogg Biological Station, Michigan, USA - KBS K5-50-3 metaG | ecosystem: Host-associated > Plants > Roots >... | reverse complement strand
GCCACTCGAAACAGGCAAGATGTGTCACTAAAAGCTATGTTATAATATCGCTATGAAGATTCGTACACGCTACTTTGCCTCGTTCCGTGAGACAATTGGACAGAACGAGGAAATATTGACGCTGCACGAGGGAGCTAATGTTGCTGACGTGTGTGCGTTACTCCTCAGCCGCTACCCACGCCTGCAAGCTATTATGGAACGCTCAGCCTGCGCCGTCAATCATAGCTATGTGCCCTTGGATACAATACTTCATGAGGGCGACGAGCTTGTCTTTATTCCCCCGGTAGGCGGGGGTACGCTACCAAGTCAGGAGCATCCGCTATGGAGCCTTTGATTCTAATAACACATGAGCCGCTTGACCGCAATGCGCTTGTCGCTGCCGTAACTCATCCGGGCGCTGGAGGTATCGTGGTCTTTGAGGGCGTGGTACGAGACAATGCACGAGGCAACCAGGTACGCTATCTCGAATACGATGTCTATCCAGAGATGGCGATACAGCAGATACGCGCCATTGTTGCTGAAGCACAACAGCGTTGGGGAGTTCAGCATGCCGCGGTGGCACACCGCATTGGGCGACTCGAAATCGGGGAGGCCAGTGTGATCATTGCCGTGGCGACTCCCCACCGTGGCGAAGCTTTTGAAGCCTGTCGCTATATTATTGATACGCTCAAGATGACCGTGCCTATCTGGAAGAAAGAGGTGGCTACCAGTGGAGAGGAGTGGGTAGAAGGATGAAATGCCGCACGCTTTGTGCTTCTCTTCGTGATATAGATGAGAGCGTAGAGGGTTACGCTCTAGATTTTTTTATGGTACAGTTAGTTTAAGTAGTCATTGTTTTCCCGGAGAAAAGCATAGTGTTTTATCTAATGTTTATGCATAGGTTTTCTCCCGGAGGTCGTTGATGAACTTATTCGAAAAGCAATCCCGGCTCAACCAACTCTTCACCCAAAGTCCTGTTAACGCTGCCTACCTCGCAGGCTCTCTCTCGACTCGGACTACGTTTGGACACCTTAGCGATGTAGATATCGCCATCTTGCTGATGGAGCAGATTAAGTCAGATCAATTTCTTGATTACCAGCTCTACTTCTTTAGTGAGTTGGCGAAAAGGTTGGAGTCTGACAATATCGACGTGATGATCCTGAACCAGGCATCTCTCCTACTCAAGCTGCAGGTGATTAAGTATGGCCAGATACTCTTCAGTCGCGACGAGAAGCTGCGCGTGGCGTTTGAAACGAAGGCGGTGATGGACTACCTCGATTTCAAAAAATTCGATGAGATACAGAACCAGGCGCTGGGCCGCCGTCTCTATGGCCAGGTTTTGCCGGTTGATAAAGAACTGCTGCAGAAACACCTGAAGCAATTGCGTGAAGCACTGGCCATTCTACATGATTTGGGTGAAACAAAGCGCGAGGAGTTTACTACAGATTATCATGTTTATGGCCTGGCTGAGCGATACCTGCAAATAGCGATCGAGGCGTGCCTGCAAATCTGTGGCATCCTGGTGGCTTCGCTTGGGCTACGCCGTCCAGAGGGCTATTACGAGTTACTGAGCATTGTTGCTGCTCAACAAATCATTCCGCCTCCACTTTCCTATCGCCTGGAGATTCTGACTAATTTGCGCGATGACCTGGTACATGATCCCAGTAAGCTGAACCGCGATCTCCTCTATGACCATATCCAGCAGCGTCTTGGAGATTTAGAGGCGTTTGCCAATACGGTTGAAGAGAAGCAGGCAATGTGAGTGTGAGTCATTCCTGCATCTTTTCACAAAATTTGTGTTGTGGAGCAACGCCGTTGCTCCACAACACAAATTTTGTGAAGTGATATTTCCTTATCAAGGTTGGTCTACTTACTCTCGGGCGACTCGCAGGGTATTTGCCTGCTCCATGGCTGCAGCTGCTTCCTCTGGATGGCCCATCTCTTCATGTATCTGCGCGAGCGTTTCATAGGCGAGGATCATCGAGGGGTCCATTGCAATGGCCTGTTGGGCCATTTCAAGAGCCTCATCATAGCGCTTGACTTCGCGCAGCGTGTCGGCGAGGTCGTTGTAATAGTCGGCATTGAGTGGGTCGCTATCAATGGCGTTCTCGTAGTTTTCGATGGCCTCATCATGACGACCGAGCGCGTCGTATGCTGTGGCAAGCTGGTAATAGCCCTCCGGATCATCATGGAAGCGCTCGAGTAATGTCTGGCTGGTCTTGATGGCGTCGTCATAACGTCCCATACTATTGTAGGTATCCGCGAGGCCTGCATAGGCTGCAGCAAGGTCATCCTGGTCCAGGTCGTTGCTGGCATCGCTCAAAGCCTGGTAGGCATTCACAGCATCATCATAACGCTCGTTCTCCAAGTAGGCTTCCGCTAGACTAAAGCGGGCAGTGTAGCGGGTGGGGTCAAGCAGGATGGACCGTTCATATGCACTAATGGCTTCTCCAGTGTTGCCCTGGAGTGAGCGCCAGGTACCAAGGTGTTCCCAGGCATCGGCATCATCAGGTGCTTTGCTTACGATATGCTCATAGGCATCACCGGCCTGCTCAGGATCACCCATAGCCTCGTAAACTGCTGCCAGTGTGTCATAGACGGTTCGATCTTCAGGATCAAGACCGAGCATCTGGTTAGCAACGGAGAGGGCCTGGTCATACCGTCGCATGTCAAGGTAAAGGCTGGCAAGTTCGGCATAGCGGGATGTGTCGCTTGGGTCTTCGTCAACATGTCTTTCTTGTGCCATAATGCGACGCAATTGCTCGTCCACCCGCTCACGTACGTCACGCAAGTTATCGGCGGTCAGGGTATTTTCAGGATTGAGGATCAGCGCCTGGCGATAGGCCTGGATTGCGTCGTCATACATGTTTTGCGCGCGATAGGAGTCTCCTACGTTAAGGTAGAGCTCGTCGTTGTCGGGGTCGAACTCGAGGGCTTGCTGAAAAGTCTCCAGAGCTTCCTCGTTCATACCTATTTCGCTGTAGAGATTCCCCAGGTTGGTGTATGCATCAATAAGCTGAGGATCAAGATCGATGGCTCTCCGGTAGCCGGCAATAGCGGCCTCGGAATCGCCAAGAAATTGTTGGGCTAATGCCAGGTTATAGCGAGCACGAGCATTGTTAGGGTCTGCATCGACAGCTCGCTGGAAAGCTTCCGCTGCGCGCTCGTAGTCTCCCTCTTGTGCGGCAGCGTTGCCTTTGTCCGTCCACTCTTGTTCTACCTGGTTTGGGGCCTGCCCTCCAGTACCGTTCTGGCTGGTAGTATCGCCGTTGACTGTGTTTTGGTTCTCATCCATAATATGTACCCTGTTTCTCCTCTATGTTCGTACCTGCACACCTTTCTGTATGCTAGTGGTGCTAATAATAAGTTGAAATTCCTTGCGTAGTATAACACGTTCAGCCTGCGGCTTCTAGCCCCAGGAGCCGGGAAACCTTTTTTCTTATTTCGATAAGCGCAAGGTGACCTGAAATTCGTAGCGAGCGCCTGGAAAGAAGAGTTCTGAGTACTCTATGGGTAATCCTGTCTGATCGAAGGTTGTGCAGATGAAACGTAAACCAGGCTCGTTGGGTTGTACTTGCAGGAGTTCAGATTCGCGGGTGGAGGCTTTATCACCGGTGATGCTATATTCGGCAATGTATGGGCTGAGTCCTTCGCTTGCCATCAGTTGGTAGAGAGAGCCCTCGGCTACTTCTTTTGCTCGCTGGTAGACGCCAGCGGCTTGGGGATAAGGTAGATAGTCAATCTCATAGGCGATGAGAACGCCGTCGGCGCTGCGCAAACGCTCCAGGCGCACCATTTGTTCCTCGACCGTTAAACGCAAGCGCTGGCGTATAGCCTCGCTGCCGCGCACAAGCTCGTTGATCAGTAAGACGCCTCCGGGACGCTTACCACGTCGTTTGAGTTCCTCCGTCAGGCTAGTTAGTTCGCTGAGAGTTTGTTGAACTCGCGGTTCGCACACAAATGTGCCCTTGCCGTGCTGTCGATATAACAGGCCTTCGTTTACTAATTCTGTGAGGGCCTGGCGCACAGTAGCACGGCTGACTCGATAGCGCGCCACGAGTTCCGGTTCAGAGGGTATGGCGGTATGCGGAGCGAGATGGCCGGCGCGGATCTGCTGCCTGAGCACTTCTTTGAGTTGGTAGTAAAGTGGAAGTGGATTTGATCGTTCCAACGTTGGCATATTCGGTTCCCCCTATGTCCAGACAACCACCTGGAAATAATTTTTAGTGTATGAGTAGACTATATCATAAAAACTGACGTCTCTCCAAGAGGGGAGAGACATCAGTTGTCTAAGAGAGGATCGATAAAGCAAAAGCTACTCACAGATCTTCGAAATTAAGCAGCTCCGACGCCATTATCGGCGAGGACCCGATCGATCTCGTTCTTCAAGCGCATCGGATGTGGTCCGATTAAACGACCAATTTCGCGGCCTTGATTGAAAATGATCAGGGTTGGAATAGCCTGAACGCGGAATTGGACGGGAATGTGCTGGTGCTCGTCGGTATCAATTTTAGCAAAGCCCAGCTTTCCCAGGTATTCATCGCTCAATTTCTCATAAACAGGGGCAATTGCGCGACAGGGGCCACACCAGGCAGCCCAGAAATCGACGATGACGGGCCTGTCGGACTTGAGCACCTTCGACTCGAAATCCTGGTCTCCTACGTGAAACAGGTTGGGATGCGTATCCATTATGCTACTTACTCACTTTCATGGCTGTGTATTCGTTTGACGTCGAGATAATTATAGTTTCTCCGGCGACTCTACTTTTGAGAACAATAACATCTCAGGGCTTATTCCCGACTCCCGGCACTCCCGGCATTTCTGCGGACTGGCTAATTCCTGCGATTGCCTCCCTGGAGAATAGTCAGGATTTGCAGGATGTAGAGGAACAGGTTCAGCACGGTGATAAAGAGCGAGACGGTAATGCCGATGGCGTTAGGCATGGTATCAGCCAGGTATTTGGCGCGCTGCACGTAATACAGGACGTACGCGGAGAAAATGCCAACGCCCAGGACAGAGATCAAGAATACAAAGAGTGTACTGTGGAAGAAGATGCTTATCAGACTTGCTACAATCAGCAGAATCAAGCCCATGAACAGGAAGCCGCCCAGGTTTGAGAAGTTGCGTTTCGTCGTCCAGGCGTATACTGCTAATGCCAGCGATGTGATAGCTGTGATCAAAAAGGCTTCACCCAGGATATTACCGTAGCCGGCACCAAGGTAAAGACTTATGAGCGGCGAGAGCGCCATACCCTCCAAAAAGGTGAAGAGGTAGAGCAGGAACAGATTCCATCCCGGTTTGTTGATGGCAAAATTCAGTGCAAAGAGGACGATGAGCCCCCCAATAGCGACAATCCAGTAGCCACTAAAAGTGAGACCGATGGCAAATCCTGCGAAAGTGCCAATGAAAGCAAAAAGAAATGAAAAGGCAAGTAACACCATAACCTTGCTAATCAGACTACCTGCCTGCACACCCTCATAACCTTGGGGCATGGCCTGGTATTGATAGCGAGGGGAACCAAAAAGCCCACGGTTTCCTCCACCAAAGGGGCTGTTACTTCTCGGATAATTATACATGGTAAACCTCGATTGAATGCTATTCTCTTCATGAAGAGCGAAGAGAAGCTTTATGACTTTTCACTAACATTACGAATAACATATGGTAACGGTTGTATTGTAACTACTAATTTTACAAGCACAGGCTGCAGGTTGATACAGTGTTATCCCTGCTATAGTTCCTCTTAAGTTAGTCAGTTTATCACACACCTTATCAAATCGCAAAGATAAGGGGCTGTTATTTCTTCGGGCGATTTCTTTTGGATTGTTCGTTTGGTGGTTCATCACCAGATTGTACGACTAAAGAAGCTTCGACGATATTGGTAATGTCACAACGTGGGTGGTTACTGTCTGCATGCCAGTAGAGCGAGCTACCTGGAGGCTTCTTCATCAAGCCACCGCAACGTGGACAGCGAACTTCTCTTTCCCCCTGACCCTGAGTCATGCTGTTCTCCTTTGAAACAGAGCTAGTGGCATCATGAGTGGCTGTTTGCTTGATACAATAAATTAACGACGACGAAATAGTGTAGAGTGTGGCGTACCACCTTCGGGGACGGTTATAAAACTGGAAGCCTGTGATAGATGCTTACCGGGGGCTTCCAATCACATAACACTCCAAACACCACAGATCTCACAGAAGGCGATACCAACCTCACCAAATGTCTTGCTACGTGTATTCCAGCGATCATAGGCGATAGCAATGGAGCCACAATTCCAACACCGAGCACGCCCACCGGCTTTGCTTTCATCAGAAAGGTGACGAAGTAGCAGGCTGCGTGCCTCCTCCGACCCGGTATAGCCGGGATTATAAGCCAGGTGAAGCAAATTGCCTAGAGGCAAGGCGATCTCGTGTGTCGGCGCCTGCGGGGAGATTGATGGGGCATATGCTGCTTGTGGTGGTGGTTGCGGTGGACGGTGGAATAGCTCGCCACGAGCAGTACGCCTTCCACCTTCAATGGGAGGCGTGTAGTCCTGGCGTTCTGTGTGATCGCCGTTTGATCCAGTTGGGAATGGTGGTACAGGTGTGTGTTCTATGTGCTCATTCAATGGCGTACCTGTATTCTCTCCATCCGTGAGTGGAGTCGGCGTTTGCTCAATGGCGAGCGATTCTGTAGAATTCTCGGTTTGATCTGCAAGATGATTGTTATCTTCTGGCTGATCGGGTGGATTTGCGCGTCTGCGTCGTGTAATCGGCATAGGGGCTTGCTCCCTCAGGAATAGTGTGTACGCTAGTTGCGAGTGCATTATATCATAGTGTAGAGAGTAGGTCTACGATGACAAAGGTGCAGAGCCATTTAGTAGCTTTTCCGCCGGGCGAGCATACACATTTTGCATAAAACATGCTCGCCCTGACGGCACTTAGATGACTTGTGAAAGCAAAGGTCACAATGCGAAACTGCTAACTTTTAAAGAAATCAGCATTGATCTTAATATACTGCTTCCATTCTTCAGGAGTAGCAGACTCTTCAAAGATAGCCGTGACGGGGCACGCAGGCTCACACGCGCCACAGTCTATGCATTCATCGGGATTGATGTAAAGCATCTCAACCGTTTCAAACTCCTCCTCGTTCTGTGTAGGATGGATGCAATCGACAGGGCAGACGTCTACACAGGAAGCATCCTTTACTCCAATACACGGCTGAGTAATAACATAAGTCATGGTTTAGATATCCTCCTCTTGGCCCGCTGTGTAAGAACCCAACTACATAGCGACTAAGTTTTGATTGTGTTGGTAAGGCGATGATTTCAGCCATGCTCAGTATAGTGTGTTGCAAGGGCAATGTCAATTCTTTCGCGCTGTATTAGCATGATCATGGAAGATTTGAGATGTAGTTATAGTTTTTGGATGTGCAGGTATGAGAACGCAACCTCAGTATTTTGTCCTTCTACACTCAGGCCGATGTAACCAGCGTTGATGGGTTGTATTGAAGGATCGGTCATTGTATTTCCCACACGTTTTTGATTGACAAAGAAGGTGAAAGAGTTCCCCTTCACCTGTGCAGTGATGACATTACGTTGCCCGAAATTGGGTAAGAGTCCACTGAGATTACCATCCTGTATTTCATGCCACTGTTTATCGTGGCGCCAGAATACATACTGGCCACCATTCCATGATGCGATCTCAAAAAGGTAGTAGTGAAATTGGTCGCTGGTGGAACGTAAAATGATGCCGTAATAATCGCCCCCATTATGCGCACCACGTACCTCGGACGTTGTAACTGTGAGGCGGAAATCGGAAAACGAAGAGATTCCGAGGTCGTAAAAGGCCATTGCCATTCCAGCAGGTGACTTGTTCAGGATATGATACTGCCCATTCTGGAAAAAGTAAGTGGGGCCCAATGTCCACGCACTTTGTTCGTCTGCCAGGTAATCGATTGGTGTGGCAGCGGACGTAGGCTGTACGTGAGAAGAATGTGTATGCGAGAATGTGTTGGCAACGTTTCCAGTGATAGTGATAATGGATCCGATAACCACTACCAGCAGCAAAACGAGTAGCAGTACAACGCGACGTGGTTTGGATGGGCCTTGCCACACAGGTTTTATGCGAACAATGGGCTTTAAGGCTGCAATAGCTTGTTTACTGTTAGCGTTACTCTCTGAGTAAGCAACGGCTTCTGCAAAAGCGGTACTGAACTCGCCGGCTGTCTGAAAACGGTCTTTAGGCCACTTAGAAAGGGCTTTAGCAACAACCTTGTCGATTTGCAGGGTGATATCAACGCGCATCGTGCCGAGCGCGGGTGGTGTTTCATGAACATGCATGAGCGCCATAGCGATCGAAGATTCGGCTTTGAAAGGGGGGCTACCTGCCAGGAGAAAGAAAAGGGTCACACCAAGCGAATAGATATCAGAACGACCGTCAAGTTGTTCACCGAGAGCTTGCTCAGGCGAGACATACTCAGGGGTGCCCATCAGTGTATCTGGTGATTTCATGGGTTGTTGCGTGGTTGCGTCCTCGGGTTGCATCAGACGCACAATGCCGAAATCAGAAAGCATAGCGTGACCCGCACCATCCAACAAGATGTTGGCGGGCTTGACGTCGCAATGCACGCATCCATGTGTGTGAGCGTAATCCAATGCGCTGGAGATTTGTTCAAGGTAGTGTTGTGCTTCATTCAATGAAAGGGGTCCATGATTGCTAACGTATTCATTCAAGGTTCCACCGGGCATATAGGGCATAACGATGTAAGGTAATCCATGATGTTCACCGTAGGAGTAGATGGGGAGAATGTTCGGGTGATCCAATTCACTTGCAGCCTGTGCTTCACGCAGGAAGCGGCGGTAAAAATTTTTGTGCGTCTGTTTATCCATGGTGGAACGCGGCAGGAAAACTTTGACGGCCACGGTTTCACCTGATGAGGAGTTTTGAGCCAGGAAAACAGCGCTAGACCCTCCATAGCCCAGCAGCTTTTCGAGGATACACGAGCCTATTTCTTGCCCAATTAGATGTTGCCCCCTGGTAGTAGACACTCTAAAGCTCCTCTCGTGCTCCACAAACGGAAGTAGCAAGTGCGCGATGCCTGGGATACAACGAAACAAGTTAGCAAAGGAAGAACCTATTTGATTGTAGCAAGAACGGGGGATTAGTGTCAACATTTGGGAGGAAAAATACTAACCGCTTCTCCTCTTTGGAAGAGAAGCGGTCGGAACGCTTACCGGTTAGATGACGAATGCGCCGTCGCGCATGATGACCCGGCCATCCACTTCGATGGTGCAGCGGCTTGGAATAACATCCACGTGGATTTTGGCATCCCAATTGGCGCCGGTGAACTCGGGATAAGGATTGCCGAATGCAACATGCAGGCCAGGCATCTTTTCGTCCTGTAACAGATTGCCCACGAGTCTCTTCAGGCTGGTGAGTGTACCGATGGCAAATTCACCTGCGCGGTTGCCGTTAGGAGTAGAAAACAGGTAGTCGCGTACTTCCTTTGCCAGCGCCGCATCCTCGCTGCTGACTTCCGTCACATAGCCATCTTTGACGTTAATCACAACGGGATGCTCCAGCACACCATATTTCTCTGAGAAGAAGTCTCCGAGCACATCACAAACCAGAACGCCATCTACAGTGGCGGGCGCGGTAAAGACTTCGCCTTCGGGCAGATTGCCCCATTTTCCCTGCTGATCATAGCGCCCATGACATGGAATCCACTTCCAGTCCTTGTGGAAGGTGGCGGTCACATCGCTCCCCATGGCGGAGGTGACATGGATGGTTTTGGCATTGCGTACAATATCATAGACCTGGTTGGTCAGGCTGAATACCTCATCGTAGTCCGCGCACATACCCTCGGTCATGACTGCTTCATCGATGCCAATCATGTGCCCATGGCGTACCTTGAGTTCCTTAACAAGGAATGGAAGGAGTGGTATGCGGAAAGCAATTTCGCCTGGTTTGGCAGTTGCAATATAGTAGGTCACTGTCGGACGCGCCTGAAGCAGGTCGTTGCGTAACTCTTCAGGGAAGGAAGTGAGGGGACGTTCACCGTAGTGTTCCAGGAATCGGATAGTGACATCTGCGTGTTGGTCCAGGGCTGCAACCGCTACGCGGCGGGCGATACTTTCCCTCTCATAATCAGTCATGATGAAGACGCGATCTTGTGAGTTAACACCCATGCAGTGCACGGCATTTTCAGCGCCGAACCGCAGGCGGTCTTCAAAAGACATTTCCTGCAACCCATGGCTGGGTACAAAACTACTGGTTTTGCCAGACATTGATATTCTTCTCCTCAATCAGGATATTGATAGATGATAATGGCTTGGTTTGGGTGATTCCAGCGAGTGCTCTCCTCTTGAGTAACACTTTCATGAAGCCGTCTATTTCAACGCAGGGCTTTTCTTTGGATGGGGTTAGTGATCCTGCTTGGCTCTAGACGCGGCGTTCGCGATAGGTTACACTTTTGATACACTTAATAATTAATACGAGCGCAAATAAGGAGAAGTTACAATGACGATGGAAGGTACTACCGGTTTATATCGCTCGATACACGCGCAACCGCAGGCAGTGCGCGAGCTGCTGGCTGACTGGGATGGGCCGAGCCGGGCAGCGGAAAAGTTGTCCCGCACAGGACGTATCCTGCTGGCAGGCATCGGTACCAGTTTTCACGCGGCTACAGTTGGCGAATATCTTCTGCGCTTCGCCGGAGAAGATGCCTGGGCGGTACGTTCATTTGAGTTTGTCCATTACCCACGACCACTACGTCCTGATGACGGGGTAATTGTGATTAGCCATCGTGGCAGCAAACTGCATGGTACGCTCGCGCTACAACGCGCAGTGGAGAGCGGGGTAATTACGGTCGGGATTACGGGCAAAAACTCCAAAATGCAGGGTGCCGATATTACTATCGAGACGGTGGAACAAGATCCATCTTCAACGCACTCGATTAGCTATGTCGGGGCGCTGGTACGCCTGGGCCAGATTGCAGCGAGGTTGGCGGCGCTCGGAGGTCACACCAGGCAGGCAGAGCGCCTGGAACAGGGATTGGCACAATTACCCGCGCTCATGGAAGACATCCTATCCCGTGAAGATGCAGTACGACAGATTGCTCAGGAAGCCGTGGCGCATTCACGCCGCCTGTACTATATTGGAGCAGGGCCGAACGCTGTTACGGGGCCAGAGGGTGCGCTTAAAGCAAAAGAGGCGGCATATGTAACGGCGGAGGGCTTTGAGCTGGAACAGGCCATACATGGCCCGCAGGTGGCGTTTGAAGCCGAGGATTTGCTGATACTCATCAGTGTCAAGGGGCCTGCGCAGGCGCGTATGGCTGATCTCTTGTTGGCAACGAGCGAGATTGGTTCGCATGCCTGGTTGATTGGCGAAGCGCCTACTGCTGAGACGGCCAGTTTGTTCAGTCGCCAGGGATGGACGCGATTCGCAATTTGCGACGGGGTAGATTTACCTGAAGAACTAACGCCCTTGTTAGCTGTATTGCCTTTACAATTACTGGCTGATTTCCTGGCAAGTGCGCGTGGCACAAATGCCGATAGTTTCCGCAAGGATCACGCAGCTTACGAACGAGCGGGGGCACGATTCCAGATTTAGGGATAGCACGTGCTGTTGTATAGTCAAGGGTGCAGGAGGCTTGTCTCCTGCACCCTTGACTATACAACATTATGGATTTGGCTCTATAATAGAGCCAGTAAAAGAACTGGTGCAATCGTTCATACGTAAACATAGGCCAAAGAAAGAGAGCATGGTGCCATGGATTTTTCGCTCAATGAGGAGCAGTCGGCAATTCGAGAAACTTGCCGGGAATTTGCAGAACAAGAGATCAAGCCGCTGGCTGAGGAAATGGACCGCACAGGAGCATTTCCCTATGAACTGATTCGGAAGATGGGAGAATTGGGGTTACTGGGGCTGCCGTTCCCAGAAGAATATGGCGGCGCCGGTGCTGATTTCCTTTCCTACTGTATTGCCATGGAGGAAATCTCACGGGGCGATGTCTCGGTCGGCATCACCATGGAGGCACATACTTCGCTTGGGGCCAGTCCTTTTTTTCTCTTTGGCAGCAAGGAACAGAAGGAGCGTTACTTGCCTCCGCTGGCCCGTGGTGAACAGTTATGGGCCTTTGGCTTGACCGAACCCGAAGCGGGCTCTGACTCTGGAGGTACCCGGACACGCGCAGTATTGCGTGACGGTTCCTGGCACATCAATGGCTCCAAGAGCTTTATTACCAATGCTGGCACTGATATGACCGGTGGTGTCACCATTACTTCCGTGACCGGTAAGCGTGCGGACGGGTACAATGAGATTACCAATATCATCGTGCCGAAGGACACTCCGGGTTACATTATTGGCAAACCATACAAGAAAATGGGGTGGAAGGCCTCTGATACCCGCCCGTTGACTTTTGAGGATTGCGTAGTGCCCGAGGGTGACATCCTGGGTCAGCGCGGGGACGGCTTCAAGCAATTCATGCAGATACTCGACGCGGGACGGATTGCCATTGCGGCACTCTCCGTCGGCTTAGCCCAGGCGTGTTTGGACGAGGCGTTGAGCTATGCTAAAGAGCGTAAACAATTTGGTCAGCCCATCAGCAAATTCCAGGCAATACGCTTCAAGCTTGCCGATATGGATACCGAGATAGAGTTGGCACGTTTAATGTATTATAAGGCCGCCTGGCTGAATATGCAGGGTAAGCCGTTTACGAGAGAGGCATCGATGGCGAAACTGTTTGCCTCTGAAACGGCGAAACGTGCGGCCGACCAGGCGGTACAGATCCATGGCGGCTACGGCTTCATGGATGAATTTCCGGTTTCTCGCTACTGGCGCAGCGTAAAAGTCAATGAGATTGGTGAGGGCACCAGCGAGGTACAGCGCATGCTGATCGCGAAACTCCTCGGGTGCTGAGGGATACTAAGACATTCGTTTGGCAATGTGCAGCTATTCAACGTTCAAAGAAACAGGTGGAAATACTTCCCCTGTTTTCTTTTGATCTCATCGTTTACTCATAGAGGTATGCATCGGCTATTTGTTGATCTGTCTATTGGAAGGAGTCCCTCTTCACATGGAAATGAATATGCAACCAAATGCAACGCCCGCGAAACATTCATCGATTTATGGAGAGAATTTCAAACACGCGTTTGAAAGTGTCCACTTCCGCTTCCCCAAATTTCAGCACAATCATCTCGCCGTTATCAACGTCAACGAGGTTGCTGATGAACGATTGACAATGGGACAGCGGGTGGCAGATAGGGTGGCTACAGGTATGGGGAGTTGGCGGTTTATTATCATTCAATCAGTCATCGTCGTTGTCTGGATCATTAGCAACGTCCGGTTGCTCTCTCACCCGTTCGATCCGTATCAAAGGCGCTTTCGGACAAGTCCTAGGCCACTTGCATGCAGCCACTCATCAAGCAGAATGGCTTTCTTGCCAGTTACTCGGATGGTGTAGGAATGGACACCTTTTCGATAGGGCCCGCCGATGGAGACACCTATATGCTCTTTAACAATGGCGATAATGTCACGAAGGAGGTCAATAGAGCCAGAAGTGAGGTTCCATATGGGATAGGTAGTATCCTTGACGATAGTTTGGGTGATATTGCCATCTCCATCAAAGTATCCGAGAAGAAAAGCAGGCGCTAAGTGAGAAGGAAGGGCAGAAGGCCACCGCATGATAAGAGTTTTTCTTGGAACTATACCAAAACGCGCTAGATGCGCCACCATTTCAGGTGAGGTAAAAGCAAAACTAGCACTTTCGCCAGAGCCAAATCGATTTGCTGATGCCGCTCTGACCCTTGTGCGAATATTGTGCCCTGGCGCTAACTCATCACGGATGAGAGTAAGTACATCAATATCCTTTATAGAGAGTTCAAGTTTGATACATGGAACCTTGCTTTCAATGCTGCAATCAGCAGCGAGAAAGCCAAGAATATAGGCTTGTAGTGAAGTATCGACATGGTTGAAATAGGAATGGCGAACCAAATCACGATTCCATCGATGATGCGGAGGGTTCTCAATACACCTCTTCTCATACCGTGCTTTACCAGCAGCATTAAAGCATGTCTTACACCATGGATGCAAGCCATCCTTCCAACGCTTGCCAGCATAAAAGTGATCTATAGGCCAGGGCTTTTGGCATTTGCTACATATTTTCTCATCCATAGAGTTATTATATCATCGGACACCAATATTCGTTAATAAGGAGGTACTAATAGATGCATCCACGTAGGTAGCATATTCATCTTCCAAACAGCATAGGTGAACGTTTTGCTGACACAGTAGTAGCAGGTATGGGTAGCTGGCGCTTCATCATTATTCAATCCGTGATTGTTGGTTTGTGGATGTTGCTCAATCTGGTGGGGTGGTTTTATCATTAGGATCCCGCGCCATTCATACTGCCCAACTTAGTTTTTTCAACGCGAGCAGCCTACCCGCGCCGATAATAATGATGTCGCAGAACCGCCAAGCGGCCAAGGACCGGCTAATGGCTGAGAGTGATTACCACTGCAATATCAAGGGTGAAGAGGAGATCCGCCACATCATGGATCACCTCGACCACCAGGATGTGGTCATCATGCAGATTATCAAACGCATGGAGGCCCAGCACGAGGAGGTCATGCTTCATCTCAGTCGGCTCGATCCCGAAATGGCTCGCCGCCTGGGAATGGACATCCAGGAGGTCAGCAAGGAAATGGTCGAGGAAGAAACAGGAGATGGCGATACTGGGGGGAACTCATAAAGAGTATTTAGCATTGCGCGTATCGTTTCGACAAGACTATCATGGATAGATGTCTACACAACCCTTAGAGCAAGTCCCCTCCCGATGCAATGTAGCACCGCTCATCAAAGAAAGGGGTGTCTGAGGTCGAAACGAACGTATCAACGTAGGTAATGCGAAATCCTCTTTCGAGTAATGCCGCTAAGCAAGGATGAGGACCGGGCACATCGATGCGTAACACATCTGCCTGCTGCAAGGCCCAGTTCACGGCAGCCAGTACGCAAGCAGTCGCATCTTCTGGGGTGCTGACACCGATGGGTCCGAGTGTACAAGCCTGAGGATACCAGAGCGTTCCTGCACCCAGGCGTATGTATCCATAGCCCACTATCTGCCCTTGCCGCCGAAACCACAATGGGATAGCTCGTTGTTCACGTACCCAATACCAGTGATCACCAGGATCTGCCTCGATGATCTCCATTCCGGCAGTCAAAGGCATCTCATGAGTTGGCTTCTCCAGTCGAAGCGCGAAGTGGGGCCATTGTGGGCGCATCCCCGCTCGAATATAGAGGGCAAGCGCGCGTGGGTCACTCGAACTCATGGTGCAATGGACCAGGTCATCCTGCGGTAAAACAGAGTGGAGGAGCGTTTTGCCAAGCTGGTCCGACTGGTGAGCTGGCTGGACAAACAAATCGGTGAGAAAGGTGATATTTGCCCGTGTAATAGCTCCCGCAAATGCAAGCACCTTTCCATCATGCTCTGCAACATATATCGTTCCAGTCTGAAAGACGTGCCGCAAATACGAGGGGACGTCGCCTGGTGAGGGTGGGTGAGGGCTATCAAGCACCTCATTCTGATAAAATACCTCGTACGCCGGTCTGAGATCGGTCTCATGTGCTGGACGAAAAATCGTCATGTCGTACCATCCTCTGCGGATGACGTAGCTGGGAATTCTTAACCCGGCTGGAAAAAAACCAAATCAATGCCATTACTTATTCGGCCAATTGAATGCGTAGAGATTGGCCGATAGACGAGTGTTTACATTTGAATTCGTCGCGCTGTCCAGGGTCCAGACAGTAGTATTGCCATTGACGGCGACGAAGGAGGCCCCGTTCAATGTATCTCCCACGTTCACAAATGATTGCGATTGTACATCATACATTACATAGCCTTTGTCGTCCTGCCACAGCACAAAATCTGCGCCTGCTTGCAGCGATGATGCCAGGCCAGCGTTGTTCATTACCGTTGGTGATACAGTAGGGGCGCCGTCAAGTGGAAGCATAAGTATTGTCCCGCGTATTGATGCATCAAGCGGTGCAGCGTAGATAGCCGGATCAATCCTTGAGATCGCTGAGGTGTTTGGCGAGGGTGTTGGTACGGGGGTAGCTGTCCCTTTCGTCGTAGGTGTTCCCTGGGTTGAGTTTGCCTGGCTGGCAGTGCGCAGCATGAATAAGGTATTATTGACTACCTGCGGACGGAAGGACAGGCCGTCCGAGGTAAAAGGCTGCTTTACAATCAACCCTACCGCGTGTCCGGCGCGCCCATGTGAGGGACGTGGAGCATCAATCACTTGCTGCGTCCAGATATTGCTAGAGAGCATACCCGTATTAGTAAGCCATTCCTCTGACCAGAAGATCTGCGTGCCATCGCTATTAGCTGTTGGTGAAGTCAAGATATGACCAGGGGTAGCCGTTGCGATCTCAGTCGCTACCGGCTTGCCCACCGTGCCTAATTGATAACGCACCAGGTGAGAACCCCCTTTATTGTCAATCGACGCGACGAGCAGCGAATTCTGTACGAACCAGATACCCTGTACAGGAGTGGTTACCCAGGAGGGGACCAAATCCTGGTCGAATGCACCTTTGAGAAGTACTTCTGAATCGGTAGGAAAGCCCAGAGCAGCTTGCTGTTGTTGCGCAGGAGAAAGGT
>Ga0070708_100001761_pt1 | contig 16618 bp, 7 predicted proteins | sample KBSK5503metaG_FD_65469 | JGI IMG/M metagenome (GOLD analysis project Ga0070708, IMG submission 65469) | Corn, switchgrass and miscanthus rhizosphere microbial communities from Kellogg Biological Station, Michigan, USA - KBS K5-50-3 metaG | ecosystem: Host-associated > Plants > Roots >... | reverse complement strand
CCCTTGCGATAGGTGATGGTGATGTCGGTCGCGGTCGCCGCGACGTTGATCAGCCCGATGGCGGTGGTGTAGCCGCCATAGGCACTGCTGGCGATTGCCGGCGCCGAGAGCGTCGACCCGGCGCCGCCCGGTAGCTGGATGGCGCTGTAGCTGGTGGCATCCCCAGCGTTGTGTGGAGCGAACTCGTTGACGAACGCCGCCACCGGCTGGTCGGCGAGGATCACGCCCGACCCGGCGCCGCCCGCCGGCAGGCCATTGCCATTGTCCTGGCGAACCGTCCAGAGCGCGTTGGGCGCCAACGTCCTCGAATCACCGCGTCCCGTCGGGTTGCCGTTCGGATCCAGGTAGAGGATCGCGATGTTGGCGGGCGCACTGCCAACGTTTTGGACGTAGGTGACCGTGGTGTATCCGCCGTAGGCGGCATTCGCCATCGCCGGGAGGCCCGCAGCCCGTGGTCCGGCGCCGAATCCCGAGAGCGCGGCCGTTTGTGGGCTGTTCGTCGCGCTGTCGGTGATGGTCAGAGTCGACGAGCGCGGGCCGGTTGCGCTTGGGGCGAAGGTCACCGTGATGCTGCAGCTGGCACTGTCGGCCAGCGTTGCCGGGCTCGATGGACACGTGTTCGTCTGACTAAAATCGCCGCCTGCCGCGATGCTGGAGATCGTGATCGCCGAACCGCTGTAGTTCGTCAGGGTGATCGCTTGCTGAGACGGCGTGCCGCCGACTGGCACGATGCCGAGATCCAGGCTTTGCTTGCTCAGTGCCGCGCCAGATACGCCCGTCCCGCTGAGCGCGACCTGGTGCGAGCAGTTATACACATCGCACGACGAAGCGGCACCTGAGTTGTCATACTCCCTGACCTTTCCGGTGAACGAACCGGCCAGCAAGGGGTTGAAGGTCACGTTGATCGTGCAAGTGCTCCCAGCGAGCACTAGCGAGCCACAGTTGTGGCTGACGGGAAAGGCGAAAAACTGCAAGGCGGGCGGCGGGTCGACATTCGAAAACACATTAGAGACCAGGAGCGGGCCATTACCGCTGTTGTGGAGCGTAAGGGTCTGCGCGGTGCTGGTCGTGCCCGCCGGCCTCGGATCGAAGCTCAGGCTCGTTGGTGCCAGCGAGGAGATGGGTGCGGTGGCATCGCCGTTCCCACTAAGATTCATCGATTGGATGCCGTCGGCCGCCGAGTCAGACACGGTCAGAACCCCCGAGCGAACGCCCAGCGCGCTGGGGACGAAGCTGACCGTGATCGAGCAACTCGATCCGGCGGCTAGCGCCTGCGGCGCCGTAGGGCACGCATTGGTCTGACCGAAGTCACCGCTGGTGCTGATCGAGGAAATACTCAAAGGCGCGCCGGTCGTAGATAGCGTGACCACCCGGCTCGCTCCAGTAGTACCGACCGCGACGGTTCCGAATGAGAGCGGGACAACGAATAGCCCGCACTGATTACCAAATTGTGGCTGCCCGGGTGCCATCAGGCTCGCACACGGTGTGGCGGCGGTCGTCCCCGTTCCACTCAGGGAGACGATGTGCGGACCAGCGGCCGTGTTGTCGTTAATGGTTAGATTGGTCTGTAGCAGCCCCGTTCCGAACGGCCGAAAAAATACCTGCACGTTGCACTTCTGGAATTGCACAACCGCTCTGCAGGGGCTATAGCTGTTGAAATCCAGGGCGCCGGTCGACACCTGGTCCGCTTGGAGCGGCGCACCCCCGACGCTGGTCAGCGTTACGTTCATTGGGCCGCTCTGCTGACCACTCGTCTCGGAGCCAAAGCTCAGGCTGGTGGTGCTCAGTGTCACCGACGGCGTGGCCGGGGTGCCGGCACTGTTCAACTGGATTACGCGGGGACTACCTGGTGAGTTATCCGCGATGGTCAGCGTGCCGGTGCGGAAGCCACTGCCCTGCGGAGTGAAAGTGACCGACACCGAGCATGACGTACTGGAAGCCAAACCCGTACCGCAGGTATTACTGGTGATTTGGTACTCGCCCTGGACCTGGACACTAAGGTTCCCGTCCGCGCCACTGCCAATGTTGTAGAGGTTGAGGTTCCTCGCTGGACTGGCAACCCCCACCGTCTGGGCGGGAAAGCCCAGGTCGGCGACTACGTCAAGTATCGGACCCGTTCCTGCCACCCCCGTGCCCGTGAGAAACACGACGGGAACGCTGATACCGTTCGTGACGACAGCCAGGTCACCAAAGGCTTGCCCGCTGGTGACCGGGGTGAATGCCACGTCGATCGGGCAGCTTGCTCCGGGGCTGAGGGCATCAGAACCGACCGGACACGTGCTCGTCCTGGAGTAGTTGTTGTTACCTGCCGGGAAGGAGATCGAGCTGATTTGCAACGGTGCGTCACCGACGTTCGTCAGGTTGAGCGTCTGGGTTGGGCTTGACGTCCCAACCGTTTGGTTGCCGAAGACCAGCTGAAGCGGACTGATCCGAGCTCGAGGCGTGCCGCCGCCGGACAGTACGCCGGTGCCGTGGACCGCAATGAAGCTGGAACCGGTGCTAAGGCTGAGACTGATCCCCCCAAAGCGAACGCCAACGCCAGTCGGCCCGAACGTGATGTGCACGTTGCAGCTAGCACCAGCGGCGAGTGCGATCCCGCCGCAACTATCCGTCTCGTTGAAATCGCCGAATGATGAGAGCGCATAAGCGTAAATCGTCGAGCTCCCGGCGTTCGTCACCGTGAAAGCCTGGGCCGAGCTCGAGGCCCCGATCGACAGGGTGCCGTAGTCGAAATTGACCGGGCTGTAGACAAGGGCCCACGGCGGCACAGCCGTCGAGGTGCCGACGCCGTCGACGAACAGCCGCGGGACCGTCAACGTATTCGTATTGATCGAAATGGTCGACGCTTGCGTTCCCGCCCCACCGGGGTTGAAGACGATGGTGATCGTGCAGCTTGTCCCGGGATCAAGCGTGGCCGGGAAGATCGGGCAGGAGCTGTTCTGGGGGAACTCAAACCCAGAGCCGAGTGAGGCGATGGTCATCGGGCTGCTGCCGGTGTTGCTCAGAGTCGCCGTCTTTGGGGCGCTCACCGTTCCGACCATCTGGTTGCCAAAGCTCAAGTGCGAGACGCTCAACGTCGGGATTGCGGGCGAAGAAACACCGGAGCCGCTAAGCGGCACGGTCTGCGGGCTGTTCGGTGCGTTGTCGCTAATCGTGATCGCTCCAGCGCGAGGCCCGGTAGCGGTCGGGCTGAAAACCACGGTAATTGAGCAGCCGAACCCCGTGGCGAGCGGGGTATTGAGCTGGCATTGAAAGAAGAGGAAGATCTGGAAATCGCCGGTTACGGTGATCGTGCTGATGGTCAGCGCCGCGTCACCCGTGTTGATGAGTGTGACCGTCTGCCGCGGACTGTCAGTGTTGACCAGTTGCGGGTTAAAAGTGAGCGATGACGGTCGCAGGCCGACGGCTGGACCGGTCGCTATCGCCGGCGCCGGCCCCGCTGACCTGGCCGGGCTGGGTGCAGGTGGCGATGGAGCCGCCGACGCCTGCGAGCTATCGTCGCCGGCAGCGTAGAGCGTGCCCTGAAGCCGCGGGTCCGGAACGCCCGGCGGGAGGAAGCTCGGTGTTTGACCCGGTCGGAGGCGTGCCAGGACATCGGGATCATTGGGGACCACGCCTATGTGCCACGGCGGCTTTGTCCTGTCCGGTGCGGGCTGGGATGGCGCGCGATCGGCGGCGGTGATCGATCTGCTCACCGCCCCGGCCTGGAGTGGCGTGATCGGAGCAATGGCCAGCACGGCCAGACCGGCCACCATCGTCATCGCCGCGTGGCGTCCGAGCATTTTCCCCACCCCTCAAACGGCGCCGAATCGCCGGCCAGTCTCTACCAGCGACGACGCGCCCGTCGTAACACCAATGTCACTCCCTGTCAAGCGAACCGTAGCTCAGCACTGAAAACCTAGGCCGTACTTCTGCCCGAAAGGGAAGACGGACCTGCCTATTGGGCGCGCGCCGCGGAGCCTCGCCTTGACACGTCGGGCTAAGTGACTAATAGTTGGATCGAGCCGATCGACGCGAGGGGTAGGCCGCAACCGGACGAGGAGGGGAACGTGGCGCGGCGCAGATCAACGAGGCTTGCGCTATTGACCGCGGTGCTGGCAGGGATGGCGTCGGTCCCCAGTGCACCTGCCGCCTTCGCCGCGGTTCAGGTGCCCACGAGCCAGCTTGCCACGAAAGGGGTGACCAATCCGGCGGGAGTCAGGGGACCATTGGGCCTCACAGCCGGGTCGTCCTCGGTCATGGGCCGGGCATTGAGCGGCCATCACGAAGCCGCCGATGCATACTTCTACGCACTTCGCGACCCCCAGCCGGCGGGGAGCAAACGCAACGCGCCGATCCCAAGAACAACGACCCTCAGGGCTGCCACGGCTGCAACGGCCGGCGCGGGCGGTCCGACCTGGACCACGATTGGACCATCCCCGGCGGTCGGCGCCCAGATCCCGGGAGGCGGGAACGTGTCAGGACGGGTCCACGCGGTGGTTCCGGACCCAACCGACGCCTCAGGAAGCATCATTTACGCGGCGGCGGCATCGGGCGGTGTCTGGAAAACGACCGACAAAGGCGCCAGCTGGATGCCGCTGACAGATTTCCAGGAGTCTCTCGCCACCACCGAGATCGTCCTCGACCCGACGAACACCCAGCAGATCTATGCATCGACCGGTGATCCGACGACCAGCAACGCGGCCTACGGCTCACCCTCGACGCGAACGTGCACCGGCCTTCCAAACTCTGGCTACTTTGGCGCCGGCATCCTGGCCTCGTCGGACGGGGGAGCCCACTGGACAACGATCGGTGCGGACAAGTTCACCGGCAATGCCATTTACGACATCGACATCAGCCCTGACGGCAAGCGGCTGTACGTCGCGACCACCATCGGGTTCTGGGTGGGCACAAAGGGAGCCACCGGCGCCTGGACCTTCAACCAGCGCGGCACTGGGTGCTACTGGTCGAGTGTCCGGGTGAACCCGGGGAATCCCGACATCGTCAACATCGGTGCGTCAGGTGGACCATGGGTCTATCGGGTGGCTGCGAACACCCTGACGCCAAGCATGTTCTGCGCCTCGCCGACGGACTGCATCACACCGACGCCGTTTCAACCGGTCAACGTCGGCCGGACGACGATTGCGGTCGATCGGCCAACTCCGAATTACGTCTACGCAAGCATGGCGTGCGTCGTCGCCTCAGGCGCCTGCCCGAACGACGGCGCTAGCCCTCCGGCCCCGTACCGCTGGTGGGGCGTCTTCGAGTCAACCGACTCTGGCACGAGCTTCCACCCTCTCATCATTCCTGGCACGGGCTGGGGACCCGCCTACGAATACTCCCAAACCAGCTATGACCTCGATCTGGGCGTCGATCCGCTCGATGACCGCTTTATTTACTTTGGGCTCGTCGATCTATTCCTGTACTCATACGCCAGTAATACAGCGACCTTCATTTCAGCCCCGAGCGGATCGCCGACGTTCCCGCCATGCTCTCCCTATCAAACGTCGCGGTTCAACCTGAGCCCAGGCATTCACTGCGACCAGCATGCCATCGGCTTCGACCAGAGCGGCACCCTCTATGTTGGGAACGACGGAGGCGTTTTCTCATCGCCGCCCGGCAGTCACGGAGGCGAATGGGCGAATCGGAATGCGAACCTGACCATCTCCCAGTTCTATCCAGGAATCGGCTACAGCCCAGCGAGTCCCAGTCGGTTGCTTGGCGGCGTCCAGGACAACGGGACCCTCAGCGGCAACGGCGCAAGCTGGGCCTTCACGCTGTTTGGCGATGGGGCATTCGCGGCGGTCGACCCCGCGGATGCCAACAACACCTGGTATGCGAGCACCCCAGAACTGTGCACCTTCAAGACGATTAACGGCAGTGTGCCCTGGAGCGCGACCACCGAGCCAACGTGGACCCTGAAGATCAGCGGCTTTCACGCGGACACGACTCCAGGTGCTTCCAGCTGCGCGCGCGGGGCGCTGTTCGTTGCCCCCTTCGCAATGGACCCATCGGACCACCTCAAGCTGCTTGCGGGAGCGGACACGCCGTATTTCACCATCGACGGAGCCGATACCTGGCGGGACATCGGAGGCAGCACCGTCTTCCCCCTGCCGGGGAATGAGGCGATTTCCGCCACGACGATTTGCCCGGATCCGAGCCATGCCGGACACTTCCTCGTCGGCACCGACTTCGGACGCGTCTTCAGCACCATAAACGGCTACAGCGCCAGCCCAACATGGTCACTGCTTTCAGCAGGACTGCCTCCTCAATGGAGTACCAGACTGGTGTGCGTTAGTGATGGCACCCTGTACGCGACGCTTGGCGGTGGCCAGACGGGGACCGCCCACGTGTTCAAGCTCGCCCCGGGCTCCTTGACATGGGCCGCCATCCAGGGCGACCTGCCGGATACGACGGTCACCTCTGTCGTCGCCGATCCTCAGGATGTATCAACGCTCTACGTGTCGACGGACGTGGGGGTTTACCGAACCAGCAACGGTGGCGCCAACTGGTTGCGATATGGGTTGGACCTACCGAACGTCGCTGTCGTCGATCTCGTGCTCGATTCCGCGCGCTCGGTGATGTACGCTGCCACCCACGGCCGGGGCATGTGGCGGGTTGACGTCCCCGGTCGGCCGACCACGCCACGGGCGGTGCTACCCGCGATGGCCAACGCGGCGTACGGCGGCTACACCACGGTCACCTACGTGCAAAACATCGGCTCAGTGCCGGCGCACGTCGCAATCCGCTACTTCGACACGACCGGCGCCCCGGTCGGCCAGGGTGATTCCAGCACCGGCTTGCCGGTGAATGCCGTCTGGACGGTGCGCCAGGACAACGGGAATTCGTTCCCACCGGGCGGGGCAGGCTCTGCCGTCATCACCAGCGACCAACCCATCGCCGCCTTCGTCAATGAGTTCGGCCCAGGAAACGCCGCCGATGCGACCAGCTACACCGCGATCAAGGTTGTTGGCGGCAGCGGTCCGACACTCTACGCGCCGGCCATCGCCAGCAGTGCGTACGGTGGTTACACAACGGGCATTGGCCTCATCAACCTCGGTACGGGCGCGACCGATGTCACGATCACGTACCGAGACGTGGATGGGACCGCGATCAAGACACAGACATTGGTCGGCGTGCCGGCCGGAGCCTATCGGGGCGTCTACAGCGGCGATGCGGGTCAGCCCACCGACGCGCGGCTGCCGGCGAATTTCGCCGGGACCGCCACCCTAACGAGTAGCACCGGAGGTCTGCTGGCTGCCATCCTCAACGAGGTGGGACCGGGCGGCCAGTTCTCCTCGTACGATGCGATGGCCGGCGGGAGCCTCAGTCTGGCCGCCCCGGTCGCGCTGAACAATGCGTTTGGCGGATTCAATACCGGGATCGGCGTACAGAACACCACAGGGACGGCCGGCACTGTGACCCTGACCTACTACGACGACAAGGGGCATGCGACCGTGAAGTCGGCCATGATCCAGGCGAATGGCTATCTCGGTGTCTACCAGGGGTCGGGCGCGCTCGCTCCCGCGGCAGGCGCCTATACGGCCCGGCTCACGAGTGACGTGGCCATCGCCGCGATCGTGAACGAAGTGGCACCTGCGGCACCAGGCGGAGCCCAGCTGTCGACCGCTTATAACACGTTCTCGTCGGGCGCCTCGGCGGTCCACCTCCCGCTGGTCGAGAATGCGGGCAGCGACGGGTGGAGCAGCGGGGTCGGCATTATGAACACCGGCGCGACCACGACGCCGGTGACGGTGAGCTACTTCGACGCGGCGAGCGGCAACCCGGTGGGGGTCCCGCAGATCAACGCCGCGCTGGCCCCGAACGCCTTCTGGCCGGTCTATCAGCCCACTGCCGGGCTCGCTGGCGGGCAACGGGCAACCGCGGTGGTCAGCACACCGACGGGCGGCAGTATCGCGGTGATCTGCAATGAGACCAACCTCACCAGCTTTATGAGCTACGACGGTCAATAGGACACCCAAAAAATGGGCCGGCTAGGAAGCGAGGGCAGTCGTAGCCGCTGACGGTTTATCGCGCTGCGGTGCTCGGCTTCGCAGCCGTCGCCCTCGGGCCTGACGCTCCGTGATCGCCAATCAGCAGAGCGCCAGCAGTTTCATGAGCTACAGCGGTCAGGAGCGACTCGGGATCAGCGCCGCCCGACGTAGAGGATCGAGGTGCCGAACGGCACCGATACCCGCGACACGACGGGCGCTTCCAGCGAAAACAGCCCTGCCAGCACCGCGTTGACGGCACGCGGGGGCGTATCGACCTCGTGTCCGGGCCGCGGGAGTCCCAGCAAGCGACCGGCGGCGAGTGCCGGAAAGAGCAGCGAGTTGAAGTAGGACGCGTGCACCCGACGCAGGCCGCCCCGTTCCATCAAGGCACAGAGCGAGCGGAGCCGGTAGCGGCGGCGATGCCCGGCGACCTCGTCCATGGAGCCCCAGAGCCAGGCATAGGCCGGCACCGTCACCATGATCAGCCCGCCGGGCCGGATGGAGGCAGCCAGCCGGCGCACCGTGCCGTCGTCGTCGTCGAGGTGCTCCAGGACGTCGAGCGCGCAAAGCGCATCGAAGCCAGCGGGAAGCGGCTCAGTCGAATCTATGAGCTGAGCGTTGATTCCACGGCGTTGCGCCACCTCGATGGCCGTCTTCGAGGAGTCCACCCCGAGCACCTGGTAGCGCATGGCGAGCGCCTGGGTCAAGCCTCCCGCGCCGCAACCGAAGTCCAGGACGCGAGCGCCCTGCCCCAGGTGTCGCTTGGCGGCGGCCAGGATCACGGCGCGCCGGCCGGCGTACCACCAGTGGTCCTGTTCCAGCTGGTCGATTTCGTCCCCCCAGAGTGACAGGGCGCGACTCCACACCTGGTCCTCGGACGGCTTCTGGCCCTCCACTTGCGCATTCAATGTTATTCGTGTCACAGGTCGGCGACCATCGTCTGGGCCAGGCCGGAAGGGGGCGACCACCTCGTCACAGGGATAGGGATGACGAGGGATCGGCGCATGGGCGCCTTGTTTGCCATGGGCGTGGCGACGGTAACCGCGATCAGCCTGGGGGCGATCGGAGGGTCCGCACCGATAAATCCCGGTTCAGCGCACCTATCCGGCCGCGATCGCATTCTCCTCCACCTGAACCCGGCGATGGTCGTTGCCGGCGGCCATGCCTTCGGTCCAGCGGGCGCCTACGAACGGGTCACCGGCTCGGTCGAGCTGTGGCTCGATCCCCTGAACCCCCGCAACGCAACCATCACCGACCTCGACAAGGCGCCCCGAAATGCGAGCGGGCTGGTCGAGGTCAGCAGCGACGTGTACCTGCTACGGCCGGTGGACCTGAGCCGGTGGAACCAGCAGCTGATCTTCGAGGTGAACAATCGCGGCAACAAAGTGATCCTCAACAGCCTGGATGAGGCGCCCTGGATCAACGACCCGCGGTCAGCGTCCGATTTTGGTGATGCCATGCTGATGAAGCAGGGCTATGCGATTGCCTGGGCCGGATGGGAGGGCGACGTGCTCCCAGCCGACGAGCGGCTGACGGTGCGACTGCCAATCGCCCACGGACCCGGCGGCGAGCCCCTGACGCAGCGGATCTCCGTCGAGTTTCATGATCGCTACCTGGCGGCCGAGGGCGAGACCCGCTGCCTCCCGCTGAGTGGGTCGGCCGGCTTCGCCAGCTATCCCGTCGCTGCCGGCACTGCGGACCAGGCCGAGCTCAGGGTCCGGCCGAGCGATACCCAGACGTCGCAATCGGCCGATCTGCCGCTGGGGGTCCTGGTGCCACATGAGCTGTGGTCATTCGCGGGCGCGACCACCCTGTGCCTGCGCGACGGCTTCATCCCTGGGAACGTCTACGAATTGAGTTACGTCGCCCAGGACCCGCGCGTGATGGGCATCGGATATGCCGTCACACGCGAGGTGGTCTCCTTCCTGCGTCAGCGGTCGCGCGACGACTACGGGGTGCCGAGCCCCCTGGGCCTCGTCCGTCATGCCATCGGCGCCGGGTTTTCATCGAGCGCCATGTACCTTCGCGACTTCATCTACCAGGGCTTCAATGAAGATCTGGCCGGACGCCGCGTGTTCGACGGCGTCTTCATCGCAGGCGCCGGGGCGCAGAAACTGTCCCTCAACTATCGTTTCGCACAGCCAAACCCATTTTCCACCCAGCATGCGGATCGATTTCTGCCCGCGGTCACGTTTCCCTTCAACTTTGGCATGCGTGAAAACCCGATGGTCCGCCTTGGCATTACCGGCGGTCCGTTGCAGGACGGAATTCTCAAACGAGCGTCAACCGATCCGCTCGTGATCCAGGTCGACACCTCGACCGAGTATCGACAGTTCCAGGCCTCCCTGGTCGACACCGACGGCCTTGGGCACGACGTCCCACTACCGTGGAATGCGCGTCATTACCTGATCTCCGGTGTCGAACACGGGGGCATGATCTTCAACGCGGCGGTCTTGCCCGTCTGCCAGCAGCCCATGAACCCGACCTACGCCGGACCTGCGCTCCGCGCGCTCTTCATGGCGCTGGCGGTCTGGGTCGCAAGCGGCCAGCAACCACCGCCGAGCCAGCGACCGACGATCGCGAACGGGCTGCTCACCTTGCCGGCGCTAGCGGGACTGGCCTTCCCGCAGCTGACCACGGTTCGGGACGCGGGCGCCTTTAACCCGGCGGGTCAGCCGGAGCTCGGACCTGGAACACGCGGCAACGCCGGCGTCCTGGCGAGCTGGCATCCGCGGATGGCCGCCCCGTACAGGGTGCTACTGCCGGTTGTCGACACCCTGGGCATCGATGAGGGGGGTGTGGTGGTGCCGGCGATCGGCGTGCCGACGGCGACGGCCACCGGCTGGAATACCCGGCGAACCAGTTGGTCTGGTTCGGAGCTCTGCGACCTGCACGGGATGTGGTTGCCACTGCCTGCCCCGGGTACTCCGAACGATCCACGACCGTCCTTGCTTCAGCTCTATAGCAGTCACGCCGGCTACGTGCACGCCGTCGAGCAATTCAGCTCCGCAATGGTGCGCACACGCTGGCTGCTTCCGGATGACGCAAGAGCCGCGGTGCACGATGCCGCAGCCAGCGACGTCCTGGTTTCGTAGCCGGCACCTGTCAACGAACCTTCAGCCGATAGGCATCGTGCCGGTGACGCGGTACGATGCCCGAAGGTGGGAGTGGAGGTTGTGGCCGTGCGGGCTGTGCCGACCCAGCCGGCGAGTGGTCGCGCCGGGCTGTTCAGCTATTACGCCTCGCGAAAACGCGTGCTCGGCCTCGACCTGCTCCGGATCAGCGCCGCGCTGTCCATCCTCCTCTATCACGGCTACTACTTCGGCACGCTGCCCGTGCTGGCGCAGAACCCCGTCAGCGCCCGCGTATCGACCTTCGGCTACCTGGCGGTGGACCTGTTCTTCGTCCTCAGCGGTTGGCTGCTAGCCGGCCAGGCGCTGCGGATGCGAGTGGCCCTCCGGGATGGGTCATTCGTCATCTTCTGGATGCGCCGCTGGCTTCGCACCCTGCCGCCGTACTACTTCGGTTTGGTCGCGGCCCTGATCGTTCCGGTCGTCGCCGGCAGCACACTGACGTGGGGCGAGTTCATCAAGCACGCCCTTTTCCTGCAGACGGTCCAGCTGCCCAACCTGTATCCCATCTCGTGGTCACTCGTAACCGAGGAGTGGTTCTACCTCGCGCTCCCCCTGGTGGCGATCCTTTGTTTCCGGCTCCGGAGCTGGAAGCTGGTGACCGTTCTGGCAGCCTGCCTGTTGCTGGTGCCGATGCTCGTGCGCATCAGCCTGCTGGGATCGCATCAGACGTGGCTTGCGATCCTGATGACACCCCAGGCGCGCTTCGAAGGCCTGGTGATCGGCGCCGGGCTGGCCGCGCTGGCGTTTGGCCAGCCGGGCCGATTTGCCCTGCTCCTGCGTGCGCGCCGGCCCCTCTTCCTTCTCGGCGCCGGAGGCATCATCGGCCTCCTCGCGCTGAGCGACCAGCGCAACTGGTGGTTCGAGACCGCCGGCTTGCTCGCCTTCGCCCTGCTGCTCGGCTGCCTGCTGCCCCTACTAGCGACCATGCGATGGCCCGCCCGGGTCCCGTTGGGATTGGTTGTTGCCGTCACGTTCCTGAGCGACCTGACCTATCCGATCTACCTGGTGCACACGGTGGTTCCGAAGTTCGCCGGGCTGAACCACTCGAGTACGTTCCTCTATGGCGCAGTCTGGCTCCTCTCCGTCTTCGCCGCCGCGGCCACCCTTCACCTCGCGGTAGAGCGGCCCTTCCTTGCCCTCAGGGCGAGGTTCGTCGCGTACCGCCGACCGGAAGCTCCGCCTCGACCGCAACCGCAGGCACCGCGGGTTCGGACGGCCGCCGAGCCTGTCCGGCCCGCCTGACGACCTGCGTCGTCAGCATCTCCTCCAGCTCGACGCTCGACCGATCCCAGGAGAAGCTGTCGGCCCACCGGCGGGCGAGCGCGCCCATCGATTGCCGGCGGGCGTGGTCCCGCAGCATGCCGACGGTCTTGCGGACCAGGTCGTCGAGGTCGGACGTGTCGAACAACTCACCGGTCTCGCCGTCTTTTACTACGTCGCGAAGCCCGGCCGTGCGAGTGGCAATCGTCGGCACCCCGAGCTGGGCGGCCTCCATGACGCTCAAGCTCCATCCTTCTTTGAGCGATGGCTGAAGGTGCACCCATGCGCTGCCCACCACGTTCCAATGAGCCGAGTCGGGCAGGAAGCCATGGAAGACGACGGCGTCGCCGAGCTGCAGTTGCTCGGCCAATCGTTTCAGCCGCGCCGCCTGGTCCCCCGTCCCCAGGAGGTGAAGACGCGTCCCCGGCACCTGCCGGCGGATCTCGGGAAGCGCACGCAGCAGCCAATCGACCCGCTTATATCGCCGCAGTCGTCCGTGATACACGAGGGAAGGGTAGGAGGTCTTCGCGATGCCGTCGGGCAATGCGGGCTCTCGGCGGCCCCCGTGGATCACCTTGATACGGTCGCGTCGAATGCCAAAGTGCTCCAGCTCTTCGGCGGTACTCTCGCAGATCGCTGAAAAGTACTCCCTGCCGTAGAACAAACGGAGGCTGACAGCCTCCCAGGCCATCAGGGCGTATCCCAGGCCCAGCGGTAGGTCATGACAGTAGACGTCGCTAACGATGTGCAGCGCCATGGCGACACGCGGCTGGCGCACGTAGAGCGGCGTCAGAAAGTGTAGCTGGCAGGTGTAGTCGACGATGACGTCGAAATTGTGTCGGTACATCAGGTAATAGAGGATGGACCAGGCGGCGGTCGTGAAGCGGCTGCCCCGGCGCACCACGCGCATGCCGTCGATCAGCTCAGTGGCACGGGCGCCACGATAGGTGCCGCAGTGCAGGGTGACCGCGTGCCCTCGGGCCGCCAGGCGGCGGAACAGCTGGTGCAGAGGTTCTTCGGCGCCGCCTGCAGCCGGACTCGAGATATCCCTCAGGTTCAAGACCAGGATGCGCAGACGGTCGGGCATCCCGGGCTCGAGCCTTCCCCTCCCTGAGCTCATGGGTTGATCGATTATATGGCGTTTGCGGCGTTGAACCAGTCGACCGTCAAGCGCAGGCCGTCGTCGAGGGAAACACTTGGGTGCCAGTCGAGGTCCACGAGCTCGGCACAATCCCCACGCCAGCGAAGGGGATCGCCCGCGCGGCTCTTCCCGGTGAACGCCAGCGGCGGTCGCCCGGTGTACGCGGACAGCCGCTGGGCAATGGTCGCGATCGACGTCTCCTGGCCGCTGCAGACGTTGTAGATGCCGGCCGGGGAGCCGGCTTCACCGACTAAAACGAGGGCAGCGCAGAGGTCCTCGACGTAGACGAAGTCGCGCGTCTCCTGGCCGGTGCCGAAGAGCGCATCCGGCTCCGGCTGATGCAGCTTGACCAATATGTCCCAGACCACCTGCTTGCGAAGGCGTGGTCCATAGATGGAGAACGGCCGGACTACCCGGGTGTCCAGGGCATGCAGCCGACCGTAGAGGCGCATGTAGAGCTCACCGGCGAGCTTACTGATGCCATATGGCGAAATCGGTTGGACCGGCGTCGCAATGGTGGCGGGCAATGCCGCTGGATCGCCATAGACAGCGGCGCTGGACACGAAGACGATCGTTGACCGAATCTCCCGCTGCCGCATCCATTCCAAGAAGACCAGGGTGTCGCGGGCGTTACCCAACAGGTCGGCGACCGGGTCGGCCAGCGAGATGGCGACGGACGACGTGCCGGCCAACAAGTAGATCTGTTGAGCCCTGTGGGCCGCGATCGCCTCGCAGACCTGCGGGTGCGGAAATTCGCCGCGGATCGCGGTTCCAATCTTCTCCGCGATCTCCTGGCGATCGATGCCCAGCACGTCGGCGCCGCGGTTCTGCAGGTAACGGCAGAGGTGCGAACCGATGAAGCCCGCCGCCCCCACCACTGCTGCCCGGGTCATGCCGTCAGGCAGGATAACAACCGCTAGGCTGTATCCAAATGTGCGGGATCGCCGGCTACCTCGACGGCCTGCGCCAGACGTCCGCCGGCACCCTGGAGCACAGGGTGCAAGCCATGGCGGTGCAGCTGATCCACCGCGGTCCGGATGATTCGGGCAGCTGGGTCGATGCGTCCGTGGGATTGGCCCTGGCCAGTCGGCGACTGGCAATCGTCGACCTGTCGCCGGAAGGCCACCAGCCGATGCTCTCGCACTCCGGGCGATTCGTGGTTACCTTCAACGGCGAGATTTACAACTTCCTCGAGCTGCGCAAGTCGCTCGAGACACTCGGTCATGGGTTCAGGGGTCATTCCGATACCGAGGTGCTGTTGGCGGCGGTCACAGAATGGGGCCTCGAAGGCGCCCTCCAGGCGTTCGAGGGAATGTTCGCCTTCGCCCTGTGGGACCGGGAATCGAGAGCGCTCCACCTCGTCCGCGACCGATTGGGAGAGAAACCGCTGTATTACGGATGGCTGGGGGACACGTTTCTCTTTGCCTCCGAATTGCGTTCGATCGAGGTGGTTTCGGACGACGGGCTCGCCATCGATCGCGATGCGGTCGCGATCTACGCGCGCAGCGGCGCCATCCCCGCGCCTCACTCGATTTACTCCGCCGTCAAGAAACTGCCCGCAGGAAAGCACCTGATACTCAAGACCGAAGCGGCAGGCGACAAGGTGCGCATCGATACCTACTGGTCGTTAGAAGACAACGTGCGTCGTGGCATTGAGACGCCCTTCAGCGGGACTGCCACCGAGGCCCGTGACCAGCTCCGGTCACTGCTCGAACGGTCGATTGTCTCGCGCATGATCGCCGACGTTCCCCTGGGCGCCTTCCTCTCTGGCGGGATCGACTCGTCGACCGTGGTCGCACTCATGCAGTCGCAAAGCGACCGGCCGGTCAAGACGTTCACCATCGGCTTTCGAGACCCGGCCTACAACGAGGCGCCCCACGCCGCGGCGGTCGCTAAGTACCTGGGGACGGATCACACGGAGTTCTACGTGAGTGGTGACCAGGCCCAGTCGGTCGTCCCCCGCCTGGCGAGCGTCTTCGACGAGCCATTCGCGGATCCGTCAGGCCTGCCGACCCTCCTGCTCTGTGAATTGACACGGCGGTACGTGACGGTCAGCCTGTCGGGAGATGGGGGAGACGAACTCTTCGCCGGCTATCACCGCTACCTGTGGAGCGGCAGGCTCTGGCGGTCGATCTCCTGGATCCCCCGGGGCGTCCGCGCCCAGGCCGCGGCGGCTCTCGGTCGCGTCCCGTCAAGGCTGTGGGACAGGTTGCCGCGCCGATCGCCGAGCGAAACGATGCAAAAACTCGCCGCGGCGGTTGCCGCCGGCGACCTGCTGGACATGCACGAGCGGCTCATGTCCGCCTACGACGGAAAGCCCTCGGTTGTAATTGGCGCCAACGGCGCGGCGATTAACGGCCGCATCCCGTCAGAACTCGCGGGCTTGCTCAGTCCGCTCGACCAGATGATGTACCAGGATCTCAGCGGCTACCTGGCGGACGATATCCTCGTGAAGTTGGATCGCACGAGCATGAACGTCAGCCTGGAAGGCCGGGTGCCATTCCTGGATCACCGAATCGTCGAGTTCGCTTGGTCGCTGCCGCTGACGTTGAAGATCAGGGACGGCGAGCCGAAGTGGATCCTTCGGCAGGTGCTCGGGGCTTATCTCCGCAGCGGCCTGGTGGAGGCCCAAAAGCGGGGCTTCGACGTGCCGATCGATGGCTGGCTGCGCGGCCCGCTCCGAGACTGGGCCGAGGCATTGCTCGATGAGCGAAATCTGCGAGACGCTGGCGTTTTCGATCCGCCGACTGTTCGGCGCGCATGGATGGAGCATCTGAGCGGGCGGCGCAACTGGCAGCGGCTGCTGTGGGCTGTGCTGATGTTCCAGGGATGGTCGAAGAGCCGCCCTCATTTGACGGCGATTCCGAAAAGCGCCGCCGGCTTGTCCGCCTGACGGACCACACAGGAAAAAGCGGGTCTGCGCGCCAGCAGCTCTTGGTAGGCTCGGTTCCCCTCGATGTCGTCCGCAATCAGCGCGCCTCCGGACGGAATCTGCGGCCATGCCGTCTCAAATTCCCACCGCATGGTTCGATAGGTGTGCAGGCTGTCGTGGACAAACACGTCGACGCGCTTTCCGGCAAGCAGCCCTGGCAGGATTCGACGGCTCGTTC
>Ga0070708_100001760_pt1 | contig 16622 bp, 12 predicted proteins | sample KBSK5503metaG_FD_65469 | JGI IMG/M metagenome (GOLD analysis project Ga0070708, IMG submission 65469) | Corn, switchgrass and miscanthus rhizosphere microbial communities from Kellogg Biological Station, Michigan, USA - KBS K5-50-3 metaG | ecosystem: Host-associated > Plants > Roots >... | reverse complement strand
CTTGGCCTCATCCGTGCCTGGGAATTGCTCGGTGTCCACCGCTATGGACTCTTGGGCTGGCTCAATCCCTTACGCGATGTGAATGAGACCGAGTCGTTTTCGCGTGCGGGGAACTTTCACCCAGCATCTGGGCCTTCCACAACCGATGAAGCTGCACCCCGTTCACCACCTCAGTAGGATGTCTCCACGAAGAACCTCAACGCCCGAGCTCCTAACCGCCTCATCCAGTCGGCTGCACTGATGTAGGTCTGAGGCCGTTTGTGCGAGACATCGATGCAGCTCGTGCATTTCCGATGAGGTTTGTATCATTTGTATCACTTGTATCACTTGTGTCTGTTGTATCGCTGTCTCAGCTCATGCATATTAGCTCCTAGCTCTGCTTTCATTGCCTATGGACAACATACCAGCTACGATGCAAAGTAGGCCGAAAATGACAGCTCTAGGTATCAAGCCAGTGTATCCAATCTGTGAGTCAATCTCAGCTCCAAGAAAACAAAACAAACCTACACCTATTAAAATGAGGGATCTACTGTGATAAAATACGTCCAGTAGACCCTACCTTACTGATCTCTCTTGTAGTACGCAACGAAAAAGGAGGTTCCAGGCCATGTACGAGGAAGCTTTAGCGCGTGTAGATCTCTTTTCCGGCCTCCGTAAGAAGGAGTTAAAGGACCTGGCAACATATTGTGGGGAGAGAACGTTTAGCCCAGGCTCGGTGCTGCTCTCTCAAGGCGAACAAGGGGTAGGGCTGTTTATTCTCACCAAAGGGACAGTGCGCATCACCCGGAAAAACAGCCCTGATGGAGCGGAGGTCGTACTAGGGACAGCAGGGGTAGGGGATGTAATTGGCGAGATGGCGCTCCTGGATGATCTGCCGCGCTCTGCTACTGTAACGGCGGTAGATGAAGTAACCGTGCTCTCGCTGCCCTTATGGGAATTCCGCCGTATACTGCGCCGTATACTGCGCAGCGACCCCGATGTCGGGCTTGACCTCCTGGCCGTTCTCAGTCGCCGCCTGCGCAAGGCCGAGCAACGAGCCCTCGAGTAAGTGGTGAAGCCAGTATGTTAGACTGGGTGGGACGACCCTGCAATATCTATTTGGATGATGCCTGGACGCTGGAAGTGCGGCGCTTAGTCACCAATAGGTATCACAATGCGTGTTCGATGCTTTTTGGAGCGTGTTGGAGAGCCACCCAAGCGATTGGCTATCGCAAATTACTCACCTATACCTTGCCTGCTAAAGGGGCCCATCCCTGCGAGCAGTCGGATGGACATGTATCAAAAATCGTGGGAGCAAATCTTGGATCCACCCCGACCGACCAAGGAATGATACCCCGCTGACCTTTATGAAGGGGAAGGGCTACCACGACGATGGGAACGAAAGAGCGGCACTTTGCCCCGCTCATCTCATAGAGCATTAGCTTTCCAACGAACTGCATGAGATGGCATATGGTGCTCTCGCATGCTTCGTTACTCCTGGGTGTTTGGTTTGCTCTCGTGGCCGCTCTTGCGTAGCCACAGCGAGACATGCGCTGGCTGCATTGTTTCCTCGACGACCGCTATCAGATGCTCGCGCAACTGGTTGAGATCGACCTCATTACGCAATGTCGCGCTGAAAGCTGCGAGAGTCTTGGCAGCGTCATATTTGCGGCGGTAGAAGCGGCGGTCGATGAACGCCTGGATGCGATGGCGCAGGGGCTGAAAGAGTGCAGCAATGGCGAGCGTCGAAGCAACAATGACGACGGGAGACTGCGCTTCCTGCCCGGTGAACAGACGTACAAACGACTCCAGACCGATCACCAGGCCAAAGTAGACCAGGGCGAGCAAGGCCGTCAGCGTACCATAGACTAACGTGCGGTTGATCAGGACATCGATATCGTACAAACGATAGCGCAGGATCGCCACGCCGATCGAGAGGGGCAGCAAGAGCAAAAGGAGTGGATAGGCGAGAAGGCTCAATATATACGGGCTATCGGGCTGACTGAGCACCGGGAAAACGACAACGAAAAGCAGATAAAACACAGTAAAACCTATGACTACAGCGATAATGCCAAGCACCACCCACTTCGTCTGCTGGCGCTCTACAGAGGTGGACACGCGTCTATAGCGATAGATTTGCGAAAAAATGACGGCGCCATAGAGGACAAGAGTAGCCGGCCCATTGATGAGCGACCCCGGCCAATTGTTCGCACTCAAAGGTGACATGGGGGGAAGGACTTGCGCAACTGCCTGGATGATGGCCGGCAGCAGCAGCAGTCCCATCCAGCGCGGGACAAACCGTCCAGTGGGAAAGAGCAGAAAGAATACACTGATGAAGAGTTGCCCAAGAAAGCCTATGAGCGTAATAGGCACAGCGAGAGCTGGATAGGCGAGCATCAAAGCGGAAACTGGGACGCTGGTATTGAACATGACGAGAAAAAGCGCGACCAGCAGGGCAAACCACTCATCAGATCTGCGCCAGAAAATGAAGAAGCCGATCGCGCTCCAAATCGCCTCGATGATCGCCCAGAAGATGACGTTAAAAGCGGCATACCCGTTCGCAGAGAAGCCGAATGTATGGAGCGCCAGTAGACCCTTTGCAGTCAGTTCCCCAGGGACGTTACACGTCACGACATTAACGCACGCCGTTTGAAGTTGTTGATAGTACACCGGCAGAGCCGCAATATAGAGTCCCAGGCTCAGGACAACGAGCGCCACCCACACGGCCCGCGCACCGATGAGCCAGGAGCCAGACAAGCGCGGGCCTGTCGCACTACGAAGGTAAGTACCCTCAGCAGTCGTCGTCTGCGCCTGTCGAAGATTCATACATGCCCACCTCGTTCGATCATTTGGACACTGTGGCAGCCGAGTACCTCGTGCTTAATTATACATCGCATTGTCCCCGGTTGTTTAATACTTCCAATAGAAAAACGGAAACGTTCATCTATCTACACATTACCACATCAGCGTCCAAAAATCGTTACGGCAACCATTACGAACTGTGGAGTCCTAGTGATCTTTGAGGAGATTGTTCCTCAAAAGATATGTAGTGGTCAGTTCGCTTAGCTTTTGGGGAGGTGGTGGAGTAGTCGAAAAGAGAAGTGACGCGGGAGGGCAACACTGTAATGGAAAGAGGGCAAAGAAGTCTCTCGTTGGGTACGTTATCTTGCCCTCTCCAGAAGCAGGAAAGACGTTCTAACACATTCTCGGTGGGGCAGGACAGTACCAGGCCAGTTGCTGCGCACTGTGTACTCCATTGTGATAACTATGCAGCGGAGCTTTTGTTGCCTCGCTTCTGACGATTCCTCCAACCAGCACGATCAGCAGGGCCACGACCAGAAGGATTAGCAAGAGTGTGTGTTTCAGGGTGAGTTGCATACAGGTTCTCCTTTCGGCTCTTATGCGCGCTTTTTCTTTGAATGTTCCTGTGTTTTATAGTACCATAGGAAGGATTGGAATGGAAGTGGACTGCACCCTCATGACCACTCCACTGCCAAAATCAACATCTCCCGAAAAGTGCTGTCTTATTGACTATGCCAACTCGCTCATACCCCAGGTACAGCCGCGGCTAACAGCACCACCAGCAGCAGGCGAGGAATAACCACTTCAAGCCCCATCAAAAATATTCAGCGGTCCAAATCGGAAGCAAGCAGGAGCGCTTCTTCTGGCATAGTTCACCTTCCTCACCTCAGTCCTCCAGCACTGCCACAGCCCTTACCGGCGACCCGGTCCCCTCACGAATCCGCAATGGAAACCCGATAAAGGTAAAGCGCCTGCCCACCACATGGTCGAGATTGGCCAGGTTCTCAAAGTGTGTGATCCAGTACTTGCGGCACATCATATGGCACGGATAGGTGCGACTGATCGGATTATCCGGGCTGGGAGAATCTACACCGAACGTCTTAATGCCTTTCTCAACCAGCCACATACTCCCCGTTTCGTCCAGGCCTGGATACTGGCTCAGATACTCTCGTGTGCCATGAAAGCGGTTAAAGGTGGCCGTATACAACAGCAGGATGTCTCCACGCTGAACCTCAACGCCCGAGCGCGTAACCGCCTCATCCAGGTCCCCGGCACTGATGTAGGTCTGAGGCTGTTTGTGCGAGACATCGATACAGCTCGCTGGCCCATAGAAGAGGTCGAGCGACATTTTCTCTATCGACGGCGCCTCCGGATTGGGATCCAGGTGGCTGAGCGCATCCACATGGGTCGGGCCATGATCGCTCATTAACAGGCCCCTGGATTGATAAGAAAAGCCGCCCTCAAAGTTCTTCTTCGTTTCCTCGTGCGTATGATGCTCCCAGATCAACGTCTTGAGATGACCAGGATAAACAAACATCCCGTCATACATGATACAATACGCGCTCTTTAGCTGGACAGTGTGAGCAGAGCAAACTGTTTTCTTCCCTGCTCGTAGTTTTTCTCAGGTAGTAATTGGAAACACTATCAAGGAGTGTTCATCTACCGACGTTGTTTTTGTTTTGTTTTTCAGGTACACTCTTGGATGGATACGTCCATTACTGCGCACGGTGTGGTTTTTCTCTTAACCCTACCATATTCTACAATGTTCTGTAACTATTTCCACTGGCACCGCCATGTATGCAACGAATTCAGGAGGCAAACGTATGCCCAGAATAATCGACCTTTCTCAAGAAGTCTTTCAGGGAATGCAAGTCTATCCAGGGCACTTAAAAACAGTGATCTGGGAACACCATACGCATGAGGAGACGGTGAAAAACTTTGAAGGAGGCTTCTCCTATCAATCCAGGGGTCTCTTGATGAGCGATCACGGCCCAACCCACGTCGATGCCTTAAGCCACCTCGATCCGCGCCCCGAAGCCCCATCCATAGACAAGATGTCCCTCGACCTCTTCTATGGTGATGCCACGTGCATTGATGTCTCGCATGCCGAACCACGCACCTCTATTCGTGCTCGTGACCTGGACACTATTGTTGCGATAACTGGTCTTGATGTGCGCCAGGGCGACATCCTTCTTTTCTATACCGGCACATTCAACCGGCTTCACGGCACAAAGGAGTATGTCAGCCAGTATCCTGGCCTGGATGAAACCGCAAGTATGTGGCTGGTGGAGAAAGGCATTAAGACGTTCGGTGTAGACTCACCTAGCCCGGACAATCCTGCCAGCCGCACCTATCCGTGCCACATGATGTGCCGTCAGTACGGCATCACGCACTACGAGAACCTGGCGAACCTTGATCAGTTAGTGGGCAAACGTTTTACCTTTATCGGGTTTCCGCTACGCATTCGCAATGGTACAGGATCGCCGGTACGGGCTGTTGCTTTACTCTCAGAGTGAGAACACAGGCGATTGTGGGATGGAGAGGCAAGAAACCTATGCGGAAAATGCAAGCTCGCTAACTCCCCTTTTAGCCTCAAATCGTGCCTATTTCCTGTAGAGTTTATAGAAGGTTAATGTCAAGATTATAGGCTACACCCGCTGCTATACTGCATCCAGATCATTAACAAGCTAGGTAGGCAAAAAATGACTGAAAGCCCGAACGACCAATACAGCAGGCCTATTGAAAAATAGAAACAATAAAACACGCCTAGCAATCAAGCAGAAGTAATGCTAAGATACACAACCATATGAACCCAAGAAAACCAACATCAGAGGAAAAAAGGCAATTGATCGAATTCCTTTTACGGGATAATGATCCTGATTGGTACGATGAGGGAAGAATAACCAAAGAAGACAGAGAAGAAGAAGCGGCGGCAGTTGCGAAAGCGCGTATCGCAGTCTTTGACGAATACACAAGCAACGAGGATATGTATCCTGAAGAAAAAGTTATGATTGTTGTCTGGCCTGCTGGTTTAGAGTACACCGAAGCCTATATGTGGACTGTAGACAATCAGTTCATACGCGAGCAGATCAACCCGTAACAATAGTAGCCTAACAATTGTAAATTTATGAAACAAAAAGCACAACAGCAACAACAGACAGAACAATTCGTTCCCGTCACAGAGGGCAATTGTGAGTTTTGCGGCTACGACTACACCAAAGACCATCTGACAACCCCTGCTGGCTCGCCGCTAGTGAAATGTCCGAAGTGTGGCGAGTACAGTCAAAATTTTAATGCTGATTATTCCCATATCCCGCCGGATGACTATGATTTAGAGAAAGAGAACTATAAAAAATGCCCTGTGTGCGGGAAGATCATCGACTACCATATAAATGGATTTATCCACTATGAAAAAGAAAACGTCTGGATACACGCAGATCACTCTGCTTCGGAAACAGAAAAAGCACTGAAAAGACCGCTCACAGGCTTAGAACGAGCATGGATTGAATATTGACTTTCAATGACCGCTTGCTATAGTACAAATACTTAAACCGCCTGCAAGACCTGAAAAGGTGTTTGCAGGCTTTTTCATTTGCATCAGCTGTAACAAGCATTCGCATTGACAACTTGCCGCCTATTTGGTAAGGTGAGAACGAACGAGTATGAAATATATCACCTCAACACCGGATATTATGGGCGGAGCGCCGGTTATCACAGGGACTCGCGTTCCAATTGAAGTCATCTTACACCTTTTGAAGCAGGGGTATCCGCTTGAAGTCATCCACGAGGATTATCAGCATATTCCCCTGGAAACCCTCTCTGGTGCGATCGATGAAGCGATCCAGGTGGTCAATAACACGCTGCATGCCAAAGGGATTTCACAAACACAAACTTCTGCTCGATGAGAACATGCGCCCCCGCACGCGCTTTCCACGCCTCAACAGCCGGTTTGATATCAGGCATATCCGTGATGATTTCAACCTGGCAGGACTGGCTGATCCTGCTGTGTACCGCTTGGCTGTTTCGGAACAACGGATACTGGTAACCCTCAATGAGAAGGACTTTCTCCCGCTTGTGGGAACACAGCGCGATAAAAGCGTGATTGGCGTTTCCCCCCATTTGACAGTTGAGCAGATTGACACCAAGCTGACCGCACTGCTTGTTCGGAGCACACCGGCCAAGCTGGCCGGAAAATTTACCCCGCTCACCGGTGAAACCTAACCATTATCACCGCAGACCGTGATTTTGAACGGGTTCCCCACCTGGAAATAAAGCTGGTCAGCCTGAAAGCTGCATGACCCTCTTCTTATTGCAGTAACACTCAATTGGCTAAATGATATAAGTAATGCGTCATTTAGATTGTTTCCAATTGCTAAGCTGTGCGTTATAATAAACGAGGCTAGAAGTAGCCCACACAGAGGAAACGTGAGGAAGAAGTACTGCTATTTATGAAATCACCAATTTTAAACTCACCATTTTTTGAACCCAATCGCTATTTCAGCGCAGATGAGCGTGGCTTGACCGAGGAAATAGTAGATTTTCGTCGCCCAAGCAGTTTTTATATACCAGTTCCCAAAGCTAGAACAAAAAATAAACAATTAGAACTCAATATTGCAGAAGGCGCTTTTGGCGCTGAACTTCAAAAAGAAAACGAATTTATCAATAAAGTCAGAACAAAAATAAAAGAATGGCGGGAGACTGGATATTCGGGGATCACCAAGACCTCTCGCGACTTACTCTCATATTGGCACGATGATACGAGAGAGAATAAATTGTTTTTCTGCCAGATAGAAGCGCTTGAAACTTTGATATATATCAACGAAGTCGCCGAAAAAGCAGGCGAGAACTGGATTATCAACGAATTACAAAAAGCTAACACAGACGCCAATCCCGGTCTTTATCGCATGGCTTTCAAAATGGCAACCGGTTCCGGGAAGACGGTCGTTATGGCGATGACCATCGCATATCATACGCTTAACAAAATTCGTTATCCTCAGGATACGCGGTTCACTGACGCATTCGTGATTATCGCACCGGGTATCACCATTCGCGACCGTTTAAATGTTCTCTTGCCGAACGATCCAAAAAATTACTATCGAGAGCGCGACATTGTTTCATATCAAGATTTTGACCTATTACAACAGGCTACTGTTTTTATCACGAACTTTCATCAGCTCGAACTCCGGCAAAATCCTCGTTTTCAAGTTGGCGCTGTGATGAAAGCAGCCGGACTACTAAAAGAAGAAGCTGTCAATGAAACGCCGAACGCAATGGTCAACCGTGCTTTCAAAAGCATATTAGGTAAACCGCGAGTTTTAGTTATCAATGATGAAGCACACCATTGTTATCGCGAAAAGCCAAGTGAGGAAAAGCTGTCCGGAGAAGACAGAAAAGAGGCAGATGAAAACAACAAAGCCGCCCGCGTGTGGATTAGTGGCATTGAAGCGTTGGCAGGTAAAGTTAATGTCCATGCGGTAATCGATCTTTCGGCAACCCCGTATTTCTTAAGCGGTTCAGGCTATCAAGAAGGAACAATGTTTCCATGGACAGTTTATGATTTTTCTCTTCTGGATGCCCTGGAATGCGGGATAGTTAAGATTCCGCGTCTTCCCATTGAGTCTGATACTGTTTCAAAAGATGATGAGCCGGAGTTTAGAAGTTTGTGGCTCCATGTGCGGGATGATTTACCAAAGAAAGGCAAGAAAACAGGTGATTACGATCTTTCAGTACTCGTTTTGCCTACGACGCTCAATCTTGCGCTCGACTCACTCTATGGAAACTATGAGAAATACTACCGGGAATACGAAAAACAGAAAAAAGTAAATCGCGACGTAATGCCTCCTGTCATGATTGTCGTTTGTAATAACACAACAGTATCCGAGCTTATCTATCGCTGGATCGCGGGCTATGAACGACAAACAGCGAGTGGTCAGATCAAAATTGAAAAAGGGAATTTGGAAATTTTCCGCAATGAAGACGGCGTGCAATTTTATGATCGTCCGAATACGCTGTTGATAGATAGCGCACAATTGGAAAGTGGAGAAAAAATCAATGATGAATTCAAAAAAATCTTTACCAAAGAAATTTCTGACTTTCACAAAGATTATCGTAAGCGTTTTCCCGGACGGGACGAACCGACAGATGAGCAACTTCTGCGCGAAGTAATGAATACTGTTGGCAAACAGGGGAAGCTCGGTGAAAGTATCAAATGTGTTGTGTCAGTATCCATGCTTACCGAGGGCTGGGATGTGAATACGGTCACCCATGTTCTTGGAGTCCGCGCGTTCTCTACCCAGCTTCTCTGTGAACAAGTTGTTGGCCGCGCCCTTCGCCGCGTGGATTATTCCACAACGATTGATCCCGAAGATGGTATAGAGAAATTTACTCCGGAATATGCCGAGGTCTATGGTGTGCCGTTTAGCTTCCTCAAGGCCGAGGGTAATACGCTACCGCAACCACCTAAAGTTATTCACCGTGTCCACTCTCTTGAGGATCGTGAACAATACGAAATCACCTACCCACGCGTTGATGGCTATCGCTACGAACTCAACGAGGCCAAACTCGCTGCCCGTTTTTCCGAAGAGTCAAAAACAATCATTGAAAACGAGCCGACAGAAGTGACAATCGGTGGTGTGATCGGGGAGGAAGTCAAAGAGCACCTTGCAAAGATCAAAGAACGCCGCGAAGGTGAAGTTATTATGCGTCTCACGCGGGCACTTCTCAAACGTTACTATACTGATGTTGATGGCAATGAGAAATACTGGCTCACGCCGCAACTGCGAAAAATTGTCGAGAAGTATGTCAAAAATTATGTGGTTCTGAAAGACCGTATGGTCATTGGTTACCTGTCTGTTGGCGAATACTTTTCAGGCGCACTCACAAAAATTCAGCAGGCTATTATCACAGAAAATCTGGAAGACCAAAAAGAAAAACGCTTATTGCCCATTCTTGCGCCGTACGATACACTTGGCTCCACCCGCTATGTGGATTTTCTTACCACGAAAGAAGTCCGTGAGACCGTCAAAAGCCACGTTAATTATGTTGTGGCAGATACCGAAGAATGGGAACAGGGCGTTGCCAAGAAGCTGGAACAAATGCCCGAAGTGCTTGCCTATGTCAAAAATCAAAATCTTGGCTTTACTATACCCTACGAGCACCAGGGAATTTCCCATCAATATGTGCCGGATTTTATTGTGGTATTAGAAATGCTTGACAAATCAAAACTGAATTTGCTCGTAGAAGTTACCGGTAAGAAAGACGACAAAAAGAAAATGAAAGTCAAAACAGCGCGGGATCTCTGGGTGCCGGCCATAAATAATATTGGTAAATACGGCAGATGGGCTATACTTGAGGTGCAGGACATTCATGAAACACAAAATCTTATCCGTGCCGGTATGGCAAAAGGTTTTGACAACCTTACACCGGATCATCTATTTACAAAGGAATAATTATGCTAAAGAAAAAAATACAACCACCAACTGAAGCCGCACCTGTCGCTTCCTACAAGCACGATGCCAAACGTGTGCGCATTCCGACGCAAGAAGAGTCGGTCGAACTTTCCGCTCGCGACAAACAGCCGGTGAAGACGCGTTATGCCTATGATCCGTCGATTGACCCTCAACTCGTTTGGGCTGGCAAAAAAGAACAAGGTGCAGAGTTTACTGTGCCGACCGTGCCGATCTACGTGCAAGAAAAGGTTGCCCCAGAGGCTATAATCGCTCGGATCAAATCCGGCGTGAACGAAATTGCACAAATGATGCTTTTTGGCGACACAGCCGAGACGCAATTCCACAAAGCAGTAGATTTCTACAAGCACGAGGACAATTGGCAAAACCGGATGATTTTAGGTGACTCACTTTTGGTAATGAACAGCCTGTTGGAAAAAGAGGGGATGCGCGGCAAAGTTCAAACGATTTATATTGATCCACCTTACGGAATTAAGTTTGGCTCTAATTGGCAGGTATCCACAAGAAAGCGCGATGTGAAAGATAATAAGTTGGAGGATTTTGTTCGACAGCCGGAGCAGGTGAAGGCTTTTCGTGATACCTGGGAATTGGGTATTCACTCATATCTTTCATATTTACGAGATCGGCTAATTGTTGCCAGGGAACTTCTTACGGAGAGCGGATCATGTTTTGTACAGATTTCTGATAAGAATGTCCATTTGGTGCGAAATGTAATGGACGAAGTATTTGGAGCATCAAACTTTCTTTCTCAAATTGCCTATCGGACAAGTGGAAGTCTTAGTGCGGACGTAGTAAGTGGAATCTACGATATGGTTATTTGGTACGCTAAGGATGAGGAAAAAGTAAAAATTAATACTTTATTTACGGAACGTGAGGCGACCGATTGTCAATTTGTTGAGTTGCCTGATGGTACCCGAACCTCGATCAGTAGCCTAAAAGAAGTCCCTAAGGGAGCACGATATTATACAACAGAGAATCTTGTATCAAGCGGTTATACAGCAACTTGCATTTTTCCTATTGAATTTGAAGGTCGTGTATTTAATCCATCATCGGGAAAAAGTTGGAAAACAACAAGAGATGGGATTGAGCGTCTAAAACATGCGAGACGTTTACAAGCCACAGGTAAAACTATTAGATATGTGCTCTTTCATGACGATTACCCTGTTTATCGTTTGACTAATCTTTGGACTGATTTGGCTGGAGCATCAGACAAAATATATGTTGTTCAGACCAATGTTAAAGTAATTCAACGATGTATGCTTATGACCTCCAATCCCGGTGATCTTGTTCTTGACCCTACCTGTGGCGCAGGTACAACCAGTTACGTGGCCGAGCAGTGGGGTAGACGATGGATTACCATTGATACCTCTCGTGTATCACTTGCACTAGCTCGTACACGCTTGATGACTGCTAAATTTCCGTATTACAAGCTAAAGGAACAAGATAGTGTTGGCTCAGGATTTGAATATAAGACTGTTCCACATGTGACTTTAGGTTCTATTGCCAATAATGAACCTGCCGAACGGGAAGTGTTACTCGATCAGCCATTTGAGAATAATGACATCGTCCGGGTAACTGGTCCATTTACCGTAGAATCGCTTTCACCACACCGAGTATCTGATGCTCAGGAAATGCTTTCTTCCGAGCAGTTTGCGGAAACAGTGGTTTCAAACCTTTTAAAGTCAGGCGTGCAAACAGGCGAAAAAGGCGCGAGGGTGGAATTTGTGAATTTGGATATTTTGCCCAGCGGCCCGGAAGTGCAAGCAATCGGAGAATACAAAACAGCGGACGGTTTGAAAAAAGTCGCTGTCTCCATCGGCCCTGAGTTTGGCAGTGTGGACGATGATTTTATCCGCGATGCCTCAACTGTTGCTAAAAAGTTTGCTGACTTGCTCGTAGTCGCTGCTACATCATTTGAAGCGTCCGCGTTTTCTGAGCCGTCGCAGACAAACGGATTACAGATTATGAAGGTTAAAATTAATCCGGATTTGTCTATGGGGGACTTACTCAAAAAAACCGGGTCGGGAAACTTGTTCCTCGCATTCGGCGAGCCTGATGTGAAAGTTAAAGAGACGAAAGATGGTGTAATGGTTGAAGTAATTGGTGTGGACATCTATGATCCGGTCAAAAGCGAGATCCGCAGTAGCGGCTCAGGTGACCCTGAACACGAAATTGCCGCGTGGTTTATTGATACTAACTATAACGGCGATGCATTCTTCGTCACGCATGCATATTTTCTCGGTGCAGATAAACCATACGAAAAACTCAAGAAAGCGCTCAAAGCAGATATCAATGAAGAAGTGTGGGAAGAATTGTATTCAACAATTTCCCGTCCATTTCCAAAACCCAAAACCGGAAAGATAGCTGTCAAAGTCATTAACCATTATGGTGATGAGGTGATGAGGATTATGGAAATATACTAGACGTCTCGCCAAATGTGGGCAATCCCAAACAAAGGCATCAAAACAGCCACACGACTTCTAGTATGAAAGGCACCGCTCCGATTTCTACGTATTTGTACGCTTAGGCCATCCTTGCGTTTGAGTTGACAATCTCTTATTTTTTGTTAAGCTGGGTTGCTATGGGAGTGAAGCATCAAAGCATTGCTGACATGCAGCTTCTGACGACGAGACGGGGAGGGATGTGTTTATCAAAGCAGTATGCCAATGCCTCAACCAGGTTGCTTTGGAAATGCAGCAAGGGACACCAATTTCAAACAAAACCTGCGCGTATCCGGCAAGGTGCATGGTGTCCGGTCTGTGCAGTTGCAGCGAGAAGACTGTGGAACCGGCAAAGGAGTCTCTGTAAATCCGAATAGGGGGATTGCAGCAAAACCAGGTGCAATGAAGTAGATGCCATACCGAATTTTGTGTAATGGCGTAAAGCGAGAAGGCGTTAAAGTCAGTCCAGACCTAGCTTTCGGGCTCTTCTCCTATTTACCGTTACACAAAATTCGGTATGGCATCATGAAGTAGGGTTCTTATTTGACCTTATCACATATTTACGGACGAAACGGGGCGATACCTTATGGGAAAAAAGGTACCTAAAATAAAGGATGGAACTGATATAACCAAAGTCAAAGAAGATGAATATTTAAATGATTTTAGAACAGAGCTATGTGTATGGTTTGACAATAATGCTCCTCCTTTATCGGAGTTATATAAGGGTGCTTTAGCCTTATTATATGGCTCTCATCGAATTCCTGGTTGGCATGTTTTTGTTTGCCACAGCGTGCGGGAAATAAGAAATCGTCTCCCCGAGGCTATTCAAGGGAAACAGGCTGGAAAATTTAATGGAACATTTGAATATAAAAATGAATTAAATCGACTTTCAGAGCTATGGAAGGAAAATGGATTGCCGATAGAGGATACAATTTCAGAGAATGCAGAGTTAGGATCGACAGAAGTAAGTATTAGCCGACCGTTGTTCGATAGCATAAAACTTTTATTGCAGAAGCACGAAAAAGTGGGAGATAAGATTTCAGAGAAAACAAAGGTATTGTTTGAATCCTATAATGCATATTACCAATCGTCACCAATACCAGTCGCAAAAGAATGGATAAAGGTAACTGATTGGTTTGCAGACCGTGTGCATATAAATGCTTCTCAAAAGAAACAGATAGATGAGTCGCTAATACTAGAACGATTTGAAGTTTTCGAAAACATAGTAGGAGCAATCATTAGAAGCTTTTTCCATACAATTGGAGATTTAGATGAAATCTTGGAAGACACCAACTCATAGCCAAATAGATAAAGCAGTAAGTTTACTCGCTCATGCGGAGCAGTATCGCTACTTCTTTGATAAGTTAAATAATCCGTTATGGATAGTACCGTTAGTGGGAAAAGGGTATTTTCTAAACCCGCCGCGAATTGTAGAAAACGATGGAAAAGGTACGGTAAGATTCCCGCCGTGGCCCGAATCTAAATTCTTAACCAGAATGGCAGATTATGAAGTAGTTCAGAAAGATATTGCTGACATCATTCTTAAAATCGATACTGACAATATTAGTGTGATAGGCGACTTTTTGGATTGTTTGGCAAAAATGCCAGCAGACCTTGTGGTTAAGGCTGTACCAAAAGTAAGAAATTGGATAAATAGCGGAGTATACTGGCTTTTACCTCAGAAGTATGCCGCTTTGATTGTTCACTTGGCTAATCTTGGATGCACAAAGGAATCTATTCAGCTGTCTAGAGGACTTCTTGCTGTTCAGCAAGATCCGCGAGATAAAAACAGGCGAGTTGGCAAAAACGATGATTACGTGTTGCCTCCTGATGCAGTTCCAAAATACAATATTCAGGATTATGAAGAAGTATTAGAAATATTAGTTCCTACATTAGCACAAAAGGCAGGAATTGCTGCTTTAGAAATGTATTGCGACATTTTAGAAGCAGCAATTAAAATGTCTCTTTCTAAAGTTGAAGAAACAAAGCCAGAAGATTTTTCATATATTTGGAGACCGGCCATAGAGGATCATGAACAAAACCAAGGAGGGAGTGTTAAGGATGATCTTGTTACCGCACTTCGTGATACCTTAAACATTCTGCTTGAGGCAAAGCCATTAGAAAAACGTACAGTTTTAGCATCGCTTTCAAAGAGACAATGGAAAATTTTCCATAGACTGGTACTGTTTTCTATCAACAAGTTTCCGGATGATCTTGAAGATTTAATTTCTGAAGAGATAACAAATGAAGCAAACTTTCTTGATCCTTCGATAAGGCATGAATACTTTAATCTTCAGGGACATTTTGGTAAAATGCCAGAAAACAAACAACGAATCGTTCTGGCATGGATCGCCAAAGGACCAGATGTTGAAGAATATAAAAAATATGTGAAGCAAGCAACAGGAGATGCTGTAACCGAAGGGGAAGTTCAAAAATATATAAACAAATGGAAATTATCAAAGTATTATCCAATCGCAGCTCTTCTTGAGGGTAAAGATAAGGAAACTTATACTGATTTGATTTCAGAACTGGGTGAGCCTGAACATCCATCATTTACTTCATATAGCTCTAGCACATGGTGGAGCCCAACAAGTCCTAAAAAATCGGTTGATCTACTTGCTTTTAACTATAAAGATCTTATCGGTTTTCTTAAAGATTGGGAACCAGCAAGAGACATGCAAAGTCCCTCCAAAGAAGGTCTTGGCAGGGAAATTACTGCTACTGTAGCAAATAACCCTGATCATTTCGAGCAAGCTATTATTCACTTTATTGGATTAGATCCAACCTATGTGAGAGCGATAATAACCGGTTATAGAGACGCAGCCAAAAATAAGAAAAATATACCATGGGAATCTCTGTTTACTCTTGCTGAATGGGTTTTGCAACAAAAATACAATCCTGACAAAGAAGAAGGCTTAAATGAAGATGTAGGATGGGGAAGGACTCGCAATAGTATTGTAGAGCTACTTACAACAGGATTTGAACATAATGCATATCAAATTCCGTATTCAGATCGTGATAGAACATGGGGTATTTTACATACATTTACTACCGATCCAGATCCAACTAAAGAAAGAGAAACACAGGAAAAAGATAAAGGTTTCGATGTTGCGACATTATCAATAAATTCTACGCGTGGTCAGGCTTTGCATGCTGTTATTAAATACGCACTTTGGATCAGACGGAATTTAGAAAAAAGCGAGAGAGAAGAAGAATTAAATAAAAAGGGGTTTGATATTGCTCCTGAAGTTCGGGACGTTTTAAATGATCATTTAGATTTGGAAATAGATCCATCCTTGGCAATCAGAGCTATCTATGGACAATGGCTCCCATGGTTGATTTTCCTCGATAAAAAGTGGGTTGAGGCAAATTTGAAGACGATTTTCCCGGAAGGAGAAGAACATAAAAATTTATATCAGGCTGTCTGGGAAACATATATTTCTTTTAGTGATCCTTATAGCAATGTTATTGATGTAGTCAAAGATCAATATGTATCAGCGGTAAAAAGACTCTCAGCATTTGACTCCGATCAAAAACAATCACATAAGGATAGCCGTCTTGTTCAACATCTCGCTGTTTATTATTGGATCGGTAAACTTGATCTTGCTGAAGGATCATTATTACAGTCTTTTTTCGAAAACGCATCAACGCAATTAAAAGCAGAATTGACTGATTTTATTGGTAGAAGTTTATTTAGTACAAAAGAAGAAGTTCCGGATGCAGCTTTAAATCGTCTAAAGACGCTGTGGGAATTTAGATTAGCTGCGGTTAAGGACAATCAAGGCAATGAAGCTGTACAACAACTTGAAGGATTTGGCTGGTGGTTTATTGCAGAGAAGTTTGATAGAAAATGGTCTATAAACCAATTACTTGAAACTCTAAGATTGACCAATAAAATAGACGCTGATCATAAAATTATTGAGCATTTGGAAGC
>Ga0070708_100001759_pt1 | contig 16625 bp, 15 predicted proteins | sample KBSK5503metaG_FD_65469 | JGI IMG/M metagenome (GOLD analysis project Ga0070708, IMG submission 65469) | Corn, switchgrass and miscanthus rhizosphere microbial communities from Kellogg Biological Station, Michigan, USA - KBS K5-50-3 metaG | ecosystem: Host-associated > Plants > Roots >... | reverse complement strand
CGACTTCACCGACTTCATCCTGCAACGGATTCCGCTCGCGATCGCCTACGTGATGATCGTCACCTATCTCGTCCTGTTCCTCCTGACCGGGTCCGTGGTGCTCCCGCTCAAGGCGGTGATCATGAACATCCTGTCGATCGGAGCCTCCTTCGGCGCCCTGGTGTGGGTCTTCCAGCAAGGACACCTCAGTTCCCTGCTGAACTTCACGCCGGCGGCCCTCGACCCCTCGGTCCCGGTCCTGCTCTTCTGCCTGGTCTTCGGGCTGTCGATGGACTACGAGGTGCTCCTGATCAGCCGGATCCAGGAGGAATACCGCAAGACGGGCGACACCACGCAGGCGGTCGCCCAGGGTCTGGAGAAGAGTGGTCGCCTGATCACCGGGGCCGCCGCCATCATGGTGGCAGTCTTCCTCGCCTTCGGCCTGGCAGACGTGGTCCTGATCAAGTCGATCGGCCTCGGCCTGGCGCTGGCGGTCGCCATCGACGCCACGTTGGTGCGGGCGCTGATCGTGCCGGCCGTGATGCGGCTGCTGGGACGAGCCAACTGGTGGGCGCCGCGGGGCCTCCAGCGCCTGCACCGGCGCATCAGCCTGGGCGAACAGCAGGCAGCGTAGCCCTGCGGCCGGAGTAGCCCTGCGGCCGGCGGCGCGCTTCACCGGTTCGTCGCCGACGGTGTCGATGGGTCGACTCGGTCGGCGCGATATATCGGTGTGCTTCCCGCCCGCGCGCATCGCTTCCGGTCATCGGGGTTGGGCCACCAACCCGAGAAGCACGTCCGCATCGACCGAGGCGGCTGGCTGCTCTTCTTCGCCCACGGGCTGTCCGGCCTCGGCGCCGGGCCATTTATCGCCTTCGGTGTCATCTACCAGCGGCAGCTCGGCGCGAGCGCCTTTGAAATCGGGGTGCTGGCCGCCATCGGCATGTTGGTGGCAACCCTCGTCATGCTGCCCGGAACCCGCCTGGCCGAGCGCCGCGACCTGCGCAAGACGGTAATCGCGGGCTGGGTGCTCGGCGTGCCGGCGCCCCTCTGCTACGCGGTCGCGCCCCACTGGGGTTGGACGGCCGTCGGCATCCTCTTCCTGCAGCTCTCCGTCTTCAATACCCCGGCGATCAGCGTCTACCTCTCACTGGGCGTGCCGCGCGATCGGATCGCTGCGGTGATGACCACCGTCTTCTCGGCGTATTCGCTGGGGCTGATCGCGTCCAGCGTGCTCTGCGGCTGGCTGGCCCAGGTCATCCCGCTGAGCGCGCTCTTCTGGGTGTCGTTTGCCTTCTTCTTCCTGGCCGCGGTCTGCATCGCGTTCCTCCCGGCCAAACAGTCGCCCACGTTCACGGTGCCGTCGATCCGGTACCGAGACTTGATGCGCTTCCCTGCTTACCGCGTCATGCTGACGCTATTCACGGTCGTGACCGGCATCATCTTCATCCCCTGGACCTTCACCGCGCTCTACGCCCACGAGGCGGCCCACGTCAGCAACTTCTGGATCGGGGTCTTGATGAGCGTCCTCTACCTGGGCTCGGTGATCATGGGCCTGAGCCTTGGGCGGCTTCGCCGGACGCTCGGCAGCGTGACCATCGTCCTGTGCTTCGAGGCAGCCTACGTCGCCTCCGCGATCCTGCTCCTGTCCTCGATGGCCCTGCCGATCCTGGGGTTCGCCTTCTTCCTGCGGGGTGCGTTCTGGTCCTTCCGCCAGGTCATGACCGCCGTGATCGGCGAAGTACTACCCGACTACGCCATGGCCAAAGGGTACGGGCTCTTCGCGCTGGTCACCGGCGCGGTGGTCATCGTCGCCTACCCAGTCGCTGGCTGGATGTACGGCCTGCAGGTGCGCATGCCCTTCTGGTCATCGGCCCTCTTGATGGCGATCGCGATGCTGGCCACGGTCTGGGTGCGCGCCTACTTCCACGCCAACTACCTGAAGCCGCCCCAGATCGAGGTCGTGCCCGATGACGTGCTTCCCCGGGCCGCTTAGCCGGTCGGTGTCCAGTTGGGCGCCTGGCCCGTATAGGGGTAGTCCGCCTCCCACCCGGTCAGTTGCTGCGGCCGAGACCCGTCGCCGTTCATCACGTAGATCTGGGGCAAGCCGTCCAAAAGGCCGACGAAAGCGACGCGGCGATCGTATGTCGGTGCGTTCGGCGCCGACCCGTTCGGCGCGTCCTTGCCGCCCGTGGCCTGCATCACGCCGCCGGCCTCGCTGGCGGAAAAGATATTGACCCGATACAGGACGGCGGAGCTGCCGCCGCCGGTCGCGACGAACAGCGTGCTGTTGTCGTTCAACCAGGCAGCGCCAGTGATGTCGAGCGCGCCACCGCGCCGGTAGGCGCTGCTCCCGCTGGCGGAGAGGTCGTAGACCCAGAGCTCTGGACCGGCCGCGGTCAGCCGTCGAAAGGCCAGCTTGGTGCCGTTGGGCGACCATGAGGGTTGGTCGGCCGGGTCGTCGAGGCCGATCGGCCGGTAGCGGGTCCGCAGGTCCAGGTTCAGGATCCACAAATGGGCGGTTCCCTGCGCATCAAAGGTGCTGTAGGCAACCGATTTGGCGTCGGGACTGAGGGCGACCGGACCGATCACCCGGCCGTCGATGGCATCGGTGAGCGCCAGGTCCTCGAGGGTCGTCGGCCGGAAGCGTCGCAGGCTCCCATCGGCGAGATAGATGATGGTCCCGTCTGCCGACCAGTAGGCGGCCGAGCCGCTGATGCCCGGGCGAATGACCGTCCCGGAGGCAAGGTCGACGATCTGGATGGGGCCGCGATCGGCACCGCGGGGCGCCTCGACCACCACCAGGCGCTGTCCGTCGGGTGACCAATCGAAGGACAGGAGACCGTCCTGTAACTGGCTCTGGGCGCTCAGCTGGTAGATCAGCTTGGGTGTCGAGCGGCCGAGGAAGCTGTCGGCGTGCGGGTCAACGATGCCGACCCCGAAGGCAGGCTGACCTCGCTGGCCGACGAGGTATCCGATCTTGCGCGAGAGCGAAAGCGGGCCGGTTCGAAAGCGGGTCTGCACCACTCCAGTGATCGCGTTGTCGTGGACATCGACCGGCCGGTCGACCGTCACGGTGTAGCTCTGGTTCGGCTGGAGAATGGCGGTCGGAATGATTTCAAACTGCGAGCCGTCGCCGCCAGGCTTCGAGCGCAGCAAAAAGGGCACGTCTGGGCTCAGTTGGATGGCGCCCGGCAGGGAGTCGGCCCGCATCGGGCGGCTGAAGGTGAGGACGATATTGCGATCAGGGGCAATGCCGGACGCGTTGTCGGAGGGGTCGACCGAGGTCAAGGCCGGCGGTCCTTCGGTTCTGAACCGCCACGAGTGGTCGAGCGTGTTCTGCTGGCCGCTGGCGTCGGCGTAGCCGGCGTGCATCGACACGGTGTACTGGGTGGAGAGCGCGAAGTTGACGTGGGTGTGGATGAACATCAGGGTGTTGCCAGTCCAGGCAAAGCGACAACTCTTGGATCCGCTGCAGCTGGAAAGCGCCGGCGCGAGATCGAAGCGCTGCTCCACGGACTCATGGTTCATGGGCCGATCGAAGCCGATGCTGATCGTCTGGTTAGACGGCACCTCCGTCACGTCGCGGCTGGGCGTAATGCTGACGATGCGCGGCGGATTCAGGGCGCAGGAGGCCAGTGCCGGTGCCAGCACGGCCAGGAGGAGGAGTCGCCGAACGAGGCTGGACGCGGCTAGCGCTGTTCTTCGACCAACTGGCGCATCTCGTTCGCCAGGTTGGTCAGGCGGGCCGGATCGACGAACATGATCGAGGTCTGCGAGATCCGGTCGATCGTCCGGTCGAGCCCGTCGAGGTTGTGCTCGGTGGACGCGAGCATCTCCTTGACCTTCTTCGAGCGGTTCTGGAGGGCAGCGTCCGCCATCTGGTTCAGCTGGCTCATCAGTGCCGGCCAATCGATATCAGGCTCGTTGCTGGCCGGTGCGGCCGGTGCCGGCGTTGGCTGGTAGTTCTGGGCACGTGGGGCGCTGGGCGCTGCGGGCGCCGGAGAAGCGGCGGGCTGCGCCGGGGCTGGCCGGTAGGTGGTCGCCGGCACGGATGGCGTCATCGCCAGCATCTCCTCGAGGCTCACCGACTCCGGCTCCTCGAGGTCAGCCACGGCCTTGACCTCGATCCGGGTCTTGGCATCGGCGCAGAGGCGCGTCACGATCTCGGGGTCCTGCATCAGCTGCGGCTGTCCGCGAGTGAAAGCGCCCAGCAGCGCGCCGTCTCGGAGCAGGACGATGCCCATCTCGTCGGGCGCCCGGACCAGCAGGCTCCCGTGGATTTTCTCCTCCTGGAGGTACGCAAGCAGCGCCCGCACGTCGACAAAGCGCGCCAGCAGACCCTGGAGGATGGTCGGGGCGGTCAGCAGCTGATAGATGGCGGTGACGACCTCGGCCGACAGCTCGATCACGTCCATGCTGCCCTCGCCGCGATCGACATCGTTCTTGAAGAGCGAGAAGGCGGTCCGCCCGGTGGACACCACCGCGCCGCCGTCGTAGAAGCTCTCGATCAGGCTGCCCTGGTAGAAGAGGATCATGCCGCGAGAGGCAGCACCGGTCAGCCGAAGATAACCCGTCAGGTGATCGGAACTCAGCGAGCGCAGCAGTTTGGGGAAATCGACGAAGGCAGTCTTCAGTGACTCGTAGACGAGCTTGCCCACCGGTAGCGGGTAGAGCTCGGTGGCCGGCGGTCCATCCTCGGGCGTGGGCTGCGCTGGCGCGGTCGGCGCCGGCGGCAGCTGCTGGCTCACGACGGGTCGCTCATTGACCTGGGGTTGGGGTGCTGGTTGCGCGGCCGGCGCCGGTGCGGGACGGGTGGCGGCGGCGACGGTCCCGTTATCCGACGCTCCGGGCACACCGCGGCGCTTGGCCTCGGCGAGGATGTCGGCGGTTGGCGCGGTAATGGTTTCCTCTGTCGGCAGCTTGGACTTGGGGTCGAAGGTGTAGTCGCCTTGCCGCCAGGCCAGCGGTTCAAAGACCGCCTCTTCGCCCTGGCTTCCGTTCCCGTAGGCATGAAAGAGGTGGCCGAAAAGGAAAAACAGCGAGAAGGCCTCGCCGCCGTTCCGAACCTGAAGCGTCCCTGTGGCGCGCTGGGCTTGCATGGACTGCAAAAGAGACAACAGGGGGGTCGAGTCTAACGATCCTTTGTAGTCCACAAGTCTCGGCGCCTGCTCGATGGAACTCACGAAAAGCCTCCCACCGCCCCGAGATTTGTCTCCAATGCTAGCACAGCCCAAATACGATAACCCAACTGTCAGCAACGCGGGGTGGCGGGCCCCTCGGGCGGCCGGCGGCTAAGCTGTGGAGGCATGCCCGAATTGAGGATCTGCGAGGACCCCTCCAGCTGGGACGGGTTTGTCTCGCAGGCGGAGGACGCCTCCGTACTGCAGGCCTGGGCCTGGGGCAGCCTCAAATCGCGCCACGGCTGGCGCGTTCAGCGCTACTTCTGGGTCGATCACGGCACGCCGACGGCAGCGGCCGCCGTGCTCCGGCGGAGCCTTCCCGGTGGACTGGCCCTGAACTATGCGCCGCGCGGTCCCATCCTCGATGGCCACCTCGACCAATGGCCGGCCTTCTGGCAGGCCCTGCGCGAGCGCCTCGCCCAGGAGGGCGGGACGGTCCTCAAAGTCGACCCGGAGTGGACAACTGATGCGCAGCGGGCGGTGCTGACGCAGACCGGCGCGCTGCCGAGCCGGCATCCGATCCAGCACCAGGCAAGCTGGCTGGTCGACATCAGCGGCGGCGATCAGGCGATGGCGCGCCTCAAGGAGTCGACCCGCCGCAACATCCGGGCGGGCATCAAGCAGGGGATCACGGTCGAGGCCTCGGACGCATCGGCCGCCCTGGACAGCTTCTACGAGCTGCTCCAGGAGACCGCCGCGCGAGAGCAATTCACGGTTCGCAGCCGGGCCTATTACCAGGATCTGCTGAGTCTCTTCCGCGAGCGCGGCCAGGTGGCCGTCTACCTCGCCCGCCACGAGGAACGATTGCTGGCCGGGGCTGTCATGCTGTTCTTCGGCTCGAAGCTGGTGTACCTGTACGGCGGTACACGAACGGCGGCCAAGGACTTGAAGCCGGGCTACCTCTTGCACTGGCGCGCGATCGAGGACGCGCAACGACGGGGCTGCACCACCTACGACATGTGGGGGGTGCCGCTCGATCCGCAACCCGGCCAGCGCGGCTACGGCTATTACGTCTTCAAGTCACGCTTCAATGGGCAGATGATCAAGTTCATCGGCCTCTACGACCTGCCGGTCAATCGTGCCGCAACGTTGACGATCCGCCTGGCGGAGCGATTCGCGCGGGCCGGCCAGCCTGAGTTTGTCTGAGGCCGGGCTGGCGGTCACGCCGGGCGAGCAGCTCGGCGCCCAAAGCTGGGACCAGTTCCTGCTGGCGCAACCGGAGGGCAACCTGCTGCAGAGCTGGAAGTGGGGCGAGCTGCAAGCGCGCTTCGGCTGGAGGGTGGAGCGCCTCGCCTTCCACGGGGGACGGTCCGGGGTCTGTTCGCTGCAGCGCACCGCCGCGCTTTTCCCGGGCGGCGCCACCTACTACGTCCCGCGCGGCCCCGCGGTCGCCGAGCGCGAGCGGTTGCTCGTCCTCGATACGCTCGAGCGGCTGACGGCGGCCGGTGGTGGCCTGGTGCTCCGCGTCGAGCCGAATGCCCTCGTCGGCGACGAGTGGCCGGCCTTCTTCGAGGGGCGCGGATTCGCTAAGGGCAAGGCGGTCCAGCCCGAGGCGAGCCGCCTGTTACGGATCGACGTCGATCCCGAGTCGCTGAAAGCCGATCTCAAGCCGAAGACCCGGTACAACCTGAACCTCGCGGAAAAGAAGGGTGTTCGGGTGCACAGCTCGCGCGATGTCGCCACCTTCGCCCGGCTGGCGAGCGAGACCGGAAAGCGCCAGGGCGTCCACCTCCCCGGGGTCGCCTATTACCAGGCGGCGCTCGAGATCTTCGGTCCCTCCGACGAGGTGAGGCTCTACCTTGCCGAACACGAGGGCGACACCCTCGGCGGGATCATGGTCTTCCGCTTCGGCAAAACCGCCTACTACCTGTTCGGCGGATCCAGTGATCGCAAGCGCGAGCTGATGCCCAACTACCTGCTGCACTGGCAGGCCATGCTCGACTTCCGCGCCATGGGCTGCGATACCTACGACTGGTGGGGGATCCCGGAAGAGCCGGCCCAAGACCACCCATGGTTCGGGCTGTACCGGTTCAAGACCGGCTTCGGCGGCGAAACGGTGCGCTACGTCGGCCTTTACGAGCACGTGCTGCGCCCCGGTCCATTGAAGCTCGAGCGGCGGCTGCAGCAATTGAAGGCGAAAGTACGCGGTCCTATACTGCGGTGACATGGCGAGGGAGCGAACGCTCTCCGAGCAGGCCTTCGAGCAGTTCCCCCAGGCGCTGGTCATCGTGGATCGCGAAGCGACCGTGATTTCCCTGAATGAGGTCGCCGAGCGCTTGACCGGATGGACGCAACGGGATGCGGTGGGCCGGCCGGCGGCTGACATCCTCGAGGTGCGCACCGAGACCGGCGTCAACCTGTGCGCGCCGAACGGGGCGCTGCGGCGCGCCCTGCGCCTCGGCACCCGCATCAACACGCACTTTGCCTACCTGTTCCGCTTACGGACCAGCGACGACCCCGTGCGTGTCTCCTACTCCGTGTCGCCGCTGCGTCTCAAGGGCAAAACGCCGGACGGCGCCGTGATCGCCATCCACGACGTGACGCCCGAGCTGGAGACCATCGAGGCCCGCGACGCGCTCATGCTGGCGGCATCGCACGAGCTGAAAACTCCGCTGACCACGCTCAAGGGGTTGAGTGAGCTGCTGCTCGACTTCGACCTCACGGAAGCCCAGCGCCGTGAGTTGCTCCAGGATCTCCATGGCCAGGCCGACCGGATGGAGAAGCTGATTGGCGACATCCTCGCCGTGAGCCGCATCGACTCGGGTCGAATCTCGGTCGACTTAGCCCGCGTCGACGCGGATGATGTCATCAAGCATGTGTGTGATGAGGTGCGACCAATGCTCAAGGGGCGGACGCTGACGTGCCGTGTTCCCGAAAACCTACCGACGATAATGGGGGAGGCGCGCAAGCTCCACCAGATCCTCGTGAACTTGCTGACCAATGCCATCAAATATTCCGAGCCCGGTACCGAGATCACCCTCAGCGCGCATAGCGACCCGTCGGCCGTGAGGTTCGAGGTCTCAGACCAGGGGGTTGGAATCCGCAGGGAACATTTGCCTCGCCTCTTCGAAAAGTTCTACCGCGCCGACGACCCAGTGGTCCGGCGCACCTCCGGCACCGGGCTCGGCCTCTACATCGTCCGCAGTCTCGTCGCCATGCTGGGCGGCCAGGTCCATGTCAGGAGCCGGCACGGCAAGGGTTCGGTCTTCATCGTCACGCTGCCGCGCGCGGAGACGTCCGCCCGGCCCCGAGCGCGGGTGGCCGCGGTGGCGCACTGATGCCCCCCGCGAAGAAGATCCTCATCGTCGACGACGAGGCCATGATCCGCAAGGCCATCCACCTCGCCCTGGAGAAGGAGGGCTACGAGGTGGTCGAGGCGGAGACCGGCGGCGAGGCCCTCCGGCGGATCGAGCTGAGCAAGCCCGATCTGATTCTGCTCGACATCATGCTGCCCGACGTTTCCGGCTTCGACGTTTGCCGCGATATCCGCAAGGCCGGCTTGCGAGTGCCGATCATCATCCTCAGCGCCAAGACCGAAGAGATCGATGTCGTGGTGGGCCTGGAAATCGGGGCCGACGATTACATCACCAAGCCCTTCCGTACCCGCGAGCTGCTGGCCCGCATCGCCGCCCACCTGCGCAAGGCGCGCCAGGAGGAAGAGGCGGTCAACCAGGGACGGTTGGAATTCAAGGACCTCGTCATCGACCTCAATGAGCGGCGTGTCTTCCACGATTCGAGCGAGGTGATGCTGACCCACACCGAGTTCGACCTACTGGCCTTCCTGGCGTCGAACGCGGGGAAGGTGCTGTCGCGCGAAAAGATCCTGAACCACGTCTGGGGCTATGAGTATCCAATCGAGACACGTGTGATCGACGTCCACATCCGCAACCTGCGGCGGAAGATCGAGCAGGACCCCTCCCACCCGTTCTTCATCCTGGCCGTGCCGGGCATCGGCTACCGCTTCACCAGCGCCGGCAAGCTCGGCTAACCGACCGGGTTCGCGCGCAGCCTGCTAACCACATACTGCCAGCCAGGTTGCCAATTGAATGGCGCATCGACGAGAGCCTCGAGCGCAGTGCCGTTGACCAAATACTCGAGTGACCACCGCGTAGCAGAGTGGCCGATGGCGATGATCCGCCTGGCTTCATACCGCCGGCCCATGTCGTCGAGAAAGCTGGCCATCCGCGTCACAACATCCCGATAGCTCTCGCCTGAGGGAAAAGGCTGCTCGATGGACCGCTGGCGCAGCCCCGCGAACTGTGCCACGGGCATTCCATTCATGGCGCCGTAGTTGCATTCCCGCAGACGCGCATCCCGATAGATTGGAATGCCGGTTCCGGAGAACGCAATCTCAGCGGTCTGCACCGCCCGATCGAGATCGGACGTAAACACGGCGGCAATGTTGTCGGCCCGGCGTCGTTCGCCCAGCTTATGGGCCTCGCGCCGGCCGGCCTCGGAGAGGATGCCAGGAAGCCAGCCCGTAGCGATCCCGCGCTCGTTGTCCTCAGTGATCGCGTGGGTTTCAAAGACCAGCTCGAACGCCATCGTGGTCAAGACGCGGCGGCGCCGGCGACGGGCCGCAGCTCGCGGTAGACCGCCAGCAGGCGATCGAGATTGTCCGACAAACTGTAGCGTTCCACGGCGCGAGCCCGCGCCCGCCGGCCGAGCTCGGCGCGGAAGTCGGGAAAGTCGATGAGGGTGCGCAGCGCCAGCCGGAGTTGCCCATCGAGATCCTTGGTGTCGACGACGATGCCCGCCCCGCGCAGGGCTTCGCCGTCCGAACCGACGTCGGTGGCCACCGGGGCGACGCCGCAGGCCATGGCTTCGAGCAGCGACAGCGAAAGCCCTTCGACCATCGATGGCAGGACAAAGATGTCCATCGCGCGCAACATCGCGATCCGCTTGGCTTCATCCATCACCTGCCCGGTGAAGACGACGCGGGCGCTCCCGTAGCGTCGATCGAGGCGGCGCTTCTCGCTGCCGCTCCCGACAACCACCAGCTTGACGTCCTCTGGGGCATCGATGTCCTGGAAGGCGCGCACCAGGATATCGACGTTCTTCTCGGGGTCGACGCGGCCAAGGTAGCCGACGATTGCGCTCGCCTCGAGGCTCTCTCTGAAATCCGAAACTCCGGGGGCGTACTTGTCGATATCCACGCCGTTAGGAATCACGGCCACGTTGTCCGCGGGCACGCCGTAGTGCTCGAGCAGGGTTTTCTGCTGCTCGGAAAAGATGATGACCCGGTCGAAGCTGGCCAGCGACTGGGCGTAGAGCCGGTAGACCGCGGTGCTGATGCCCTGCCAGAGCCCGAATCGAGAGTCGTACGGAACATGGAAGGTGGCGACTACCGGTAGGCCCAGTTCGTGGCAGAGCTCCGGGAGTCCGAAATCGATCAGGGTGGAGAAGCTCAGCGAGACGTGCACCAGCTCGACGCGCTCGCGGCGCAGCAGATCCGTAATGGTCCGCTTGGTCCGGGGCGAGGAGATGATGTAGCGATGGCTGCCCGTCAGCGACCGCAGGGTCAGGGTGTCGTCGGTCGCTGCAGCCAGTGCGCCGTGATGGACGAAGAAGACTTTGACGCCGCGCGCGCGAAGACCGGCCACGATCTCTCGGGAATAGGTCAGCAGCCCATCGCCGGCGCGACCGCTCTGGTGACCCAGCCAGGCAATCCGAAGCGGCTCGGTCATGCGTCGATGTCCTGGAGGAGGTCGAGCAAGAAAGGACGGTTCTGGAGCTCGGCGTGGGGAATGTGCAGGCCGGGTTCGTCGACGATCCGACCGTCGTAGCGAAGGATGTCGATGTCGATCTCACGGGGGCCCCAACGTTCGCGCGCGGTGCGGCCAAGCTCGTGCTCGATCTGCTTGAGGGCGTCCAAGAGGGGTCTCGGCTCGAGCGAGGTTTCGACCTCAAGCACCTGGTTCAGAAACTGCGGCTGGTCACGGATTCCAACAGGCGCTGTCTCGTCCACCCGCGAGGCGCGGACCAAGGCAATGCCCGCTTTTGGCAATGCCGCGCGGGCGGCCCGGAGGTATCCAGCGCGGTCACCGAGGTTACTGCCAAGGGCGAGCCACACTCTGGACGAACGCCTCAAACGCTCGCCTGGCACTAAAGCGCCGCTCGCGTCGGCCGGCGGGCCGGCCAGGCGGATGGCATCGGCCATTCTGGCCACCCGAACCATCGCCTTGACGTCGTGAACCCGCACGATATCGGCGCCGCCGGCAATGCTGAGCGCGACCGCCGCGGCGGTCCCCTCGAGCCGCTCACCGGCCGGCAGGTCGAGCGTCTTGCCGATGAACGATTTGCGGGAGGGGCCGATCAACAACGGAAACCCGAGCCGGCGCAGCTCGAGCAGACGCCGGATGATCTCGAGGTTCTCCTCGCGCGTCTTTCCAAAACCAATGCCCGGGTCGACGATGATGCGGTCGTCCGCGACACCTGCCGCCCGCGCCAGCTCGGCGCTCTCACGCAGGCTCGCCGAAATTTCTCCAATCAGGTCGTGGTAGCCGCCGCCTGGTTTGTTGTGCATGAGCACGACCGGTACTCCTGCGGCCGCGACCGTTGCCGCCATCTGCGGATCCCGCCGCAGTCCCCAGACGTCGTTGACCAGCACGGCGCCGGCGGCGATGGCGCGCTTGGCCACTTCGGCTTTGTAGGTGTCGATCGAGACTGGCACGCCGACCACGGCCGCCACCCGCGTCACCACCGGAATCACGCGCGCCAGTTCGTCCTCGACACTCAGCCCCGGTCCAGCCCAGGTCTCGGGTCGGGTGGACTCGCCGCCGATGTCGATCAGGTCGGCGCCCTCCTGCGCCATCTGGTTGGCCTGGGCGACCGCCGTCTCGAGATCGGTCACGCCATCACCCGAGAAAGAGTCGGGCGTGACGTTCACGATCCCCATCACGTAGGTGCGTGACCCCCAGTGGAATTCGTGTTCGCCGATGCGGGTCACGTTCATCGTGGCCGCCATCGGCCTGAGCGTAGCATCATGTCGTTTCGGTGACTGCCATCAAGTTGAGCCGTCTCCTCGAGGGCGTCGACGTGCTCGAAGCACCTCCAACCGATCCCGAGGTCACCGGCCTGTGCTACGACTCCCGCCGTCTGAAGACGGGAGACTGCTTCGTCGCCATCGCGGGGACGCACACCGACGGGCACCGCTTCGTCGAGACGGCCCTGCGAGACGGCGCCGTGGCGGCGGTGGTGCAGCACCGGGTCGGCACCGCCTGGCCGCAGGTCCGCGTGCCCGACACGCGTCGGGCGTTGGCCCTAATGTCGAGCAATCTCTTCAGCCATCCTAGCCGCGACATGGTCGTGATCGGCGTGACCGGCACCGACGGCAAGACGACAACCACGACGATGATCCACCAGATGCTCCTCAATGCCGGCCGCCGCGCCGGCGCGATGAGCACGGTGGACATCCGCTTCGGTGACGCGGTCGACCTGAACGATTCGCGTCAGACCACTCTCGAGGCGCTCGAGGTGCAGGAGCAGCTGGCTCGCATGCGCGACGCTGGGCTGAAATATGCCGTGATCGAGACCAGCTCGCATGGGCTTGCCCTGCAGCGCGTGGTCGGCGTCAACTACGACGTCGCTGTGTTCACCAACATCGCGCACGAGCATCTCGATTTCCACAAAACCATCGAGGCCTATCGCGAGGCGAAGGCGCAGCTCATCGATCTGACCGCCGGAAGCGTTCGCAAGGAGATCGAGAAGACAGCGGTGCTCAATCACGACGACCCGAGCTATGCCTACCTGGTCAACCGGCCGATTGCCCGGCAGATCACATACGGCAGTCAGCTCGCCGCCGATCTCAAGGCCGATCGCGTCGAGGCGACACCCGACGGGTTAGTGGTGGAGGCCTCGACGCCCCTCGGAGCGTTGTCGCTGCGCTTGAAGCTGAGTGGTCGTTGGAACGCCGCCAACGCGCTGGCCACCGCGAGCGCCGGGGTCGCGGTCGGCCTGACTCTCGACGAGATTCGTGACGGCCTCGAAAGCTACCAGGGGGTCAGCGGCCGCATGGAGCGAGTCGATCTCGGTCAGCCATTCACGGTGATCATCGATTACGCTCACACCCCGCAGAGTCTCGAAAAAGTGCTTCGGGAGCTGCGGCCGATCACCCGGGGAAAGCTGATCGCCGTCTTCGGCAGCGCCGGCGACCGCGACCGCGAAAAGCGGCCCTGGATGGGCGAGATCGCCGCCCGGCTGAGCGATTACGCCGTCTTCACCAACGAGGATCCACGCGAAGAGGATGCGATGGCGATCCTCAGCGAGATCGCCGCGGGCGCCGAGGAGGTCGGGTGGAGCGAGGGCGAGCAGTATGCCCGCATCGAGGACCGGCGCCAGGGGATTGCCCACGCGGTCCGCAAAGCCCGTCCCGGCGACACCATCCTGCTGGCCGGCAAAGGGCACGAGCGCAGCATCCTCATCGGTCGCGGCAAGGAGGCTTGGGACGAACGCGCTGCTGCCGAGGCCGCCATCCGGGGGCTTCCGACGTGAGTCGCGCCGTCGAAGAGACCAACCGCCGAATGCTTCGCGCCCGGGATGAAATGGACGGCGCCTACGCCCAACCGCTCGATGTTCCGGCGTTAGCGGCACTCGCCCATGTTTCGGCGGCGCACTTCATCCGAACGTTTCGTGCGACCTTCGGCGAGACCCCGCACCGTTACCTTCAGCGACGGCGAGTAGAGCGGGCGATGTTCCTCTTACGGGCCACCAATCGCAGCGTGACCGACGTTTGCCTGGACGTCGGCTTCAACAGCCTGGGCACCTTCAGCCGCAGCTTTCAGGACATCGTCGGCGAGTCGCCGACCACCTACCGTGCGCGCGGCCCGATCAAACCCGTCCCGACCTGCTTCGCGATGGCTTGGACAAGACCGAGCAGTTTTGGAGAAGACCGGACGAGAAACATCGTCTAGCGTGGGACACGATATCAATCCCACTTTCACGGAGGCTCACAAATGTTCAACGCTCTTCTGATCTCATCGATCTACGTGCTCGACCAGGACAAAGCCCTCGACTTCTACGTCGGCAAACTTGGGCTCGAGGTCAACACCGACCAGGACCTGGGATTCATGCGCTGGCTGACGGTGAGTGTTCCCGGCGATTCCCGCCAGATCCTGCTGGAAACGCCTGGCGCGCCGGCGCTCGATGCGAAGACCGCCGAGCAGGTTCGCGAAATGGTGTCGAAAGGCGCAACCGGCGGGCACCTGTTCTTCACGACCGATGACTGCTGGAAGACCTACAAGGAGCTGCGGGCGAAGGGTGTCGAGTTCACCGAAGAGCCGACGGAGCGACCCTACGGGATCGACTGTGGTCTGCGCGACCCGTTTGGCAACCACATCCGGTTCTCACAGCCACTCCAGGTTCCGACGACCACGGCGAGTGCGACGAAGGCTACCCGATGAAGTTTCACGCCGAAATCGAGCTCGCAGGCAAGACCGCTACCGGCATCGAGGTGCCGGCAGCGGTCGTCGCCAAGCTGGGGTCGGGCAAGAAACCCGCGGTTCGCCTCACCATCAAGGGCTACACGTATCGGAGCACGGTGGCGTCGATGGGCGGGCGGTTCATGCTCCCAATCAGTGCCGAGGTCCGCGAGGCCGCCAGTGTCGCGGTCGCTCAGAGGGTGGATGTCGACGTCGAACTCGACACCGCAGCTCGCGAGGTGACGGTACCGGCCGACTTTGCGCGCGCCCGGAGTCGTGATGCGGGGGCCACGCTCTTCTTTGAGGGATTGTCCTTCAGCAACAAGCAGCGAATCGTGATCTCGGTCGAAGCGGCAAAGACGCCGGAAACTCGCGAGCGACGCATCGCCAAAGCGGTCAGCTCCCTGCGCGAGGGCCGAACCTAGCTACCGGCGAGCTGCGAGGACCAGTTTCCGGTCAGTAAACGACTTCACTTTCCCCTCTGCAACCACGATCTCGAGGTCTCGGACCGCCGACGCAGGAGCTTCAAGAAACCGGGTACGGACTCGTTGCTGCGTCGTTTCGTCTTCTCCGCCGCGCTCGAGCCACGGCTCGAAGTCATGAGCCTTGCGCACGACCTCCGACTTCTCGACGCGGAACCCAGCCTGCTCGATAAAGGCTGCCCATTCTCGTTCCGTATAGATCCGTTTATGGGTCGGGTCACGTAGCAACTCGACCTCGTCCTGGTAGGTGGCACTCTCCGGGTTCTCGGGGGCGGTCGTATCGACGAAGATAAAAACCCCGCCCGGTCGGAGGACGCGGGCCACCTGGCGCATTGCGAGGGCAACACCGTCGAAGTGATGTGCGGCGAGCCTTGTGGTGACGATGTCGAAGCTCGCCTTGGGAAAGGGGAGTTGCTCCGCCCCCGCCCGAACGAACTGCGCGTTCCACAGGCCGGCTGTCTGAAATAGGCGACGGGCCGCCGCCAGCATGGCGTCGACTGGGTCGGTGAGGACGACCTCGGAGACGCGGGGTGCGAGCGCGAGCGCCGTGTGCCCGGCGCCGGTGCCGATGTCCAATACTCGCTCCTTGCCGGTCGGTGCCGCGTACTCGACCACCAGCTGTAGCTCGGGACCGGACTTGTGCTCGCCGGTGGCGTAGGCTTCCGCGGCCTTCTCCCAGCGCCCGGTCCCGCTCACCCGATCAGCTTAAGGCGACGCTGTCCAGGACTTGCTTGACGATTGTCGAGTTGGGCTCGGCGGTAAAGAACGAGAACTCGTAGTTGCGTCCCTTGGTGTGGACGTACACCGCGCTCATGAAGGGCCAGCCCTGGTCGGGACGAGCCCAGGCCGAGGTGACCTTGCAGGTATCGAGCGCAACCCTCGAGACCTGCTCGGTGACGGGATTGACGCTCCAGACCGCGATCGTGGCCGTATGATCGGCGACCGGCGCGATATCCGGGCGGAGCAGTCCGGGAAGCTGGATGGTCAGCGTGTCTGACGTGGTCGTCTGTAGGACGAGGAACGGCAGGTCGTCCCCGGTCTTTGAGACCGTGGTGAGGGACGCATTGGACGAGGAGGCGACCTGGTAGCCCTGCGGCAGCATCAAGCTCCAGCCAAAGCCGCTGGCGGCATGTAGCGCCGTGGTGACGACAAAGTCGGACCGGACCCAACCCGCCTGGCTGCCCAGCGTGATGTGATACCAGGTGTTGCCCGATGCGTCCGGTGCTCGGCCATCGGCCGTGGCCTGCGTGCCCTGGGTCAGCGTCGCCAACCTCGTGCTCGAGGCGCTCGCGGCCGACCGCAGATTGACGCCGAGTGGATCGTTGACCCAGATCGGGAACGGGAGAGACGGTGTCGAGGGCGTGAGCGCCGCCGCCGCCTTTGGCATGGGCAGCGACGCGGGACAGGTTGTGGGTGACGCGTGCGGATCGATGGTTGTCGAGGGCGATGGTTGAGGTCGGCTCGCCACGGCGTGGGTCTTATAGAAAGACGTGAGCGGCCCAGCCAGCAGGAAGGCCGCAACGGCGCCGATGACCATCAGGGGAATTAGGCGGAGAGCCGACCTC
>Ga0070708_100001758_pt1 | contig 16628 bp, 16 predicted proteins | sample KBSK5503metaG_FD_65469 | JGI IMG/M metagenome (GOLD analysis project Ga0070708, IMG submission 65469) | Corn, switchgrass and miscanthus rhizosphere microbial communities from Kellogg Biological Station, Michigan, USA - KBS K5-50-3 metaG | ecosystem: Host-associated > Plants > Roots >... | reverse complement strand
TCGTGCACGATGCTCGCCGACATCGACACGACGCTCGCGATCCTCATCGGCGGCGGGACTGCGCGGTCGGTCGGTTCGCTCGGAGCCGCGCAGGTCGACCGGCACGGGAACATCAACTCGACGCTGATCCCCGGCGAGACGCTGCTCATGGGTTCCGGAGGCGCGAACGACGTCGCGACCTGCGCGACGGAGTCGGTCGTGGTGGTCACGCAGTTGAAGGAGCGGTTCCTCGACAAGGTTCCGTACATCACCGGGCCCGGCGAACGCATCACGAGACTCGTTTCCACGCTCGGCGTCTACGAGAAGGACCAGGGCGAGTTCGTGCTGACGGGAGTGTTCGACGCGGACACCGACGCCGCTGCGAAGGAGTGTGTGCAACGATGCGGCTGGGATCTGCGCGTCGCGCGGGAGTTGAGGACGCTCGACCCGCCGACGACCGAAGAGATCCGAACCCTGCGGCTGTTCGATCCGCACGGCTGGTTCCGGGAGTAGACATGGGTTTGCTCGAGGGTCACAAGGCGATCGTCACCGGCGGCGGGTCGGGGATCGGCCGCGCGACGTGCCGCCGGATGGCCGCCGAAGGCGCGCGGGTGTGCGTGCTCGACCTCGACGCCGGCGCGGCGAGCGCAGTCGCCAAGGAGATCGGCGGCACCGGATACGGCGTCGATGTGAGCGACGCGGACGCGCTGATGGCAACCGTGCGAGCGGCGACCGAGGGCATGGGTGGGCTGTCGATCATGTTCAACAACGCAGGCATGGGGATGCTCGGGCCGTTGCACGAGTACACGCCCGAGGCATGGAACCAGATCGTCGGCGTGAACCTGGGCGGCGTGTTCAACGGGATCCGCGCGGCCGCGCCGCTGATCAAGGAGCACGGCGGCGGCAGCATCGTCAGCACGGCGTCGATCTCGGGGACGCGTCCGGCCGCCGGCGAGGCGCCGTACTCGGCCGCGAAGGCGGCCATCGTCGCGCTCACCGCGGTTGCGGCCCTCGAATACGCGCCGGAGATCCGGGTCAACGCGGTCTCGCCGGGCATGATCGGCACCAAGCTCACCGAGCCGCTCGCGGCGTTCCCCGATAAGTGGAAGGAGTTCGTAGAGCGGACCCCACTCCACCGCATCGGCGAGCCCGAAGAGATCGCCGACGTCGTCGTGTTCCTGTGTTCGGACATGGCGCGGTTCGTGACGGGCCAGAACATCGTGGTCGACGGGGGCATGACGCTTCACGGCTCGGGGGTGGACGGGCTGCTCGACTACTTCCTGCCGTTCGCCCGTGGGGAGGACATGCCCCCCGGACCGCCGAATACCTAGGTCGTTCGCAGGGCACAGGGGGGAGCAAGTCGTGAAGACAAGGATCGCGGTCGCGGCACTGGCAACGGTGCTCGCGAGCATGATGATCGCGCCGGCCGCTACCCCTTCAACGGGGACCGTGTCCGCGACGGCTCCGCTCGTCACGTGGACGGGCTCGGTGGTCGGCGGCACGGTCAACCCCTTCTTGATCGTCAGCCCTGCGCCCCAGCTGCGATGCGTTCAACCGAACGCCTGCGACGACTTCGCGCTCAACGTCGCCCTCGGGACCGGGTACTGGCAGTCGCACGGCAAGGGCGCGGTCGAGGTCGCGATCAAGTGGACGTACGATGGGATCATCGACCTCGACCTCCAGGTGCTGAACGCGGCCGGGAAGGTGGTCGCGAAATCGATCGCGGTCGACTCCAACTCGGAGAGCGTCTTCATCCCGAACGCACCGGACGGGACCTACACGGTTCGTGTGATCCCTTCCAACACATTCGCGCCCGGTGCCGGCTCCGGACGCGTGTCCTACGACGGCCTCGCGCAGATCGAGTCGCTCGCCGTCGATCCGCCGGGGACCGGCCATCCAAAGCTCCCGAACCTGATCGCGCTGCCCCCCGACGGCTTCCACGTCGCGTCGGCGCTGAACCTGATCCCGATCCCGGTGAACCCGTTGGTTTCGTGCTATCCGGAAGAGACCCTCCAGAACCCGTCGCACCCGACCAAGTGCCTGCGCTTCAACCAGACGATCGCGAACGTCGGCGAGGGAGTGCTCGAGCTTCGGTTCGACATGCGCGGCATCGCGACTCCGTCGAAGTCTGACGATCTGATGTATCAGAGGATCTACAACACCGACGGGTCGTACACCGAGCGGCTCGCCGACCGGTACAAGTTCCACGCGGTCCACGGGCATATCCACTACGTCGGGTTCGGCCAGTCGTACCTGTTCCACAACGACGCCGGGACCTTCAACCACACATCGAGAGCGGCGGCGGTTCGGATCGGGAACAAGGTGGGCTTCTGCGTCGGCGACATCAAGTTCCAAGACCAGGCGCCGCACGACTATTGGGGAAAGACCGGAAACGGACCGCGCCAGTGGGCGTTCCCGACGTGCAACATCCCGAAGGACATCAACCCCGGCGGCCCGATCTGGATGGTTCAGGGCGTCGACGTCGGCTGGTCGGACGTGTACGGCTGGAACCTCGCCGACCAGTACATCAACATCACGGGCGTACCCGACGGCCAGTACGAGGTGGTTCAAGCGGCGAATCCCACCCACTCCGTGGTGGAGTTCGATTACGCCGACAACTGCTCGGCGACTGTGATCCGCATCCAGGGCAAGGTCATCACCGCTCTGTCGAGTTCCGCGTCCGTTCCCTGCCCCGCGTAGGATGCGTCGGCCCCCCAGGCCGGGACGGGCCGGGGCGAACAACGGAAGGAGCCAACCATGCGCTGGGAGGGGTCCGTCGCCGTCATCACTGGTGCCTCGCGCGGGATCGGTAAAGCCGTCGCACTGGCCGCCGCGCAGCGCGGTGCTCAGGTTGGGCTCATCTCTCGGTCGCAAGATGAGCTTGATGCGGTGCTCAAAGAAGCTGGTGGCCGGGGGGCGGTATCGATCGCGGACGTCGGGCGGCGCGACGACATCGAGCGCGCCCTGCTCGAGCTCGAAGGCGCGCTCGGGCCGATCGACATCCTCGTCAACAACGCCGGCATCGGCGCCTACACCGCATTCGCCGACGAAGACGTGGAGACATTCGAGCGCCTCATGCGGGTCAACTATCTCGGCACGATCTACGCGATGAAGGCCGTACTCCCGGGGATGCTCGCGCGCGGTCGGGGCCATATCGTGAACGTGGCTTCGATCGCCGGCAGGATCGGCGCGCCGTTCGAAGCGGCGTACTCGGGATCGAAGTTCGCGGTCGTCGGGTTGTCCGAAGCCGTCGCGATCGAGGTCGGTACGAAGGGCGTGGGCATCTCGCTCGTGAACCCCGGTCCGGTCGAAACCGATTTCTTCGAAACGCGCGGCGTTCCCTACGCTCGGTCCACTCCCAAGCAGGTGAGCGCCGAACGAGTCGCTCGCGACGTGATCAAAGCCGTCGAGAAGAACAAGCTCGAGACGTACGTGCCGAAGTGGCTCGGCGCTGCGGCCATCTCACGCCTGGTTATGCCGCCCATCTACCGCGCCGGCACCACTCGAACGTTCCGGAAGGAGCTCGGCGCGAAGTGAACGACTTCCGTCAGTACACCGGCGTCGCGGACACATACGAGCGGGTCCGCGCGCCGATCACCTCGGCCGTTGCGGCCGACCTCGTCGCGCTTTCGGAGCCGGCGGACGGAGCGCGGGTGCTCGACGTCGGGACGGGGACGGGCGTGGCCGCCGAGGCCGCCGCTGCGGCGGTTCCGGAGGGGTTCGTCGTCGGTGTCGATCGATCCATCGAGATGCTCGCGACGGGCCGGCGCGCGAGGCCGGGATTGCGGGCCTTGGCCGCCGAGGCCATCCAGCTCCCGTTCCCCGATGCGACGTTCGACGTCGTGCTGGGGAACTTCGTGATCCCCGAGTTCAAACGGTACGAGACGGCGCTGTTCGACATCATGCGCGTGCTTCGGCCCGGCGGCCGGCTCGCGGTATCCACCTGGACTCTGGAAGAGGACGAACTGGCGATGCGATGGCGGACGCTCGTGGAGGAGTCGACGGGCCAGGAGATGGTTCGATCCGCTCGATCCGAAGCGATCCCCTGGGCGGAGCGATTCGGCCGAGCCGCTACCCTGGAGGAGACTCTGCGCGACTCGGGGCTCCGTCCCGTGCGGGTCGAACGCCGAACGTACCGCTTCTCGATGCCGCGGGACGACTACATCGCGGAACAATCGACGAGAGCGCTGGGGCGGTTCGTCCGGGAGATGCTCGGCGAGCACGGCTTCGAGGCGTTCCTCGACCGAGCGCGCGCCGCGTACGCCTCGTCGTACGGCGACGAGATAAAAGATTCGCGCGAAGCGCTCATCGCAATCGGCACAAAACCCTCATAAGTTCGCGAAGCGCGCGCCTTTCCACTCGACGGGGAGCAGAACCACACGTAACCTCGCGCGGACGATGACGGACGAGATTGCCTGGTACCACACGATCGAGCTCCCGGACGGGACGACCACCCCCGGCTGGTTCGACACGCGTCCATCTTTGAAGAAGATCCGGTTCCCGGAATCGCTCGATGGAAAGCGCTGTCTGGACATCGGCACGGCCGACGGGTTCTTCGCCTTCGAGATGGAGAAGCGCGGCGCGAAGGAAGTCGTCGCGATCGACGTCGACGACCCGACGAAACGTGACTGGCCGTGGAATGCCAAACCAACGAAGGATCTGGCCGGCCGCAAACCGGCGTTCGAGCGAGCGAAGGAGATGCTCGGATCGTCCGTGCAGCGCGAGAATCTGGCGATCTACGATCTCGATCCCAAGATCGTCGGGCGGTTCGACTTCGCGTTCATCGGGAGCCTCTTACTCCACCTTCGCGATCCGGTTGCCGCGATGGCGGCCGTCGGTCGCGTGCTCGATCCCGATGGGGAGCTCCTCGTCGCCGACGCAGTCTCGATCTACCTCTCGTTGACCCATCCGCGAAGTCCAACCGCGTACTTCTGGGCGCGCGACCACGTCCGCTGGTGGGTTCCCAACCAGTCCGGACTTCGCTCGATGGTCGCCGCAGCCGGATATGAGGTGGTCTCTCACGGCGGGCCCTATTTCATCCCGGTAGGGGATGGATTCCGGCCGATGAACCTCGGAGGGATCGTCAAGAAGGGCCCTCGCATGATCATGCGCGAGATCGTCCTTCGATCGCGCGGTATCGCCCAAGCTTGGGTCTTGGCCAAACCGCGCTCGTAGTACGTCCCGGCCACACGGCAACAAAAGGGGCGTCATCACCATTGCCTCGACGAAATAGTCCTCCGGAGCTATTGAAGCCTCCCATGAACTGCCGAGACCCTTTGGGTGAGCGCATACGAGTTACGGCGGTTATGGCACCGGTCGAGGCCGGCCGGAGAGGGAGTCCTTTAGATGCGTCGTTCGAACAACATCCTGATCATCGGCGTCGCAGTGTTCGCCGTCGGCGCCCTTCTGGCGTTTGTCGGTCTTAAGTCGCAAAACAAGCCGGTCGCGCAGCCGCAGTCCGCGCCCATCGCCGCCGCCACGCCCGGCGCACAGGTGCGGACCGTCGCGGTCGCTCCCGCGAACGGCGCCGTCGCTCCGGTGAGCTTCGCGATCCCGAAGGGCAAGCAGGCCGTTTCCATCGAGCTACCCGCCGTCCCGGGCCTGGCGGGGTATGTGAAGCCGGGCGACGAAGTGAACCTGTACGCGACGGTTCGCAACGCACAGACGGCCGGCAAGCTGAAGACGCCGTTCGTGAAGCTCGTGTTGCAGGGCGTGAAGGTCCTCGACGTTCGCGCGCCCGCGCCGGGAGCCGGCGGCTCGTCCATCTACCTCCTCGCCCTCGACGTGAAAGAAGCGGAGCAGGTCATCTTCTTCGCGAAGTACGAGTCGATGTGGATCGCGCTGACGAACGTCGGCGACAAGCCCGTCGTCTCAGCCGGCCGTAGTTATCAGAACGCCCCGTGACCGCCGTGGACAATCCGAAAATCCTGGTCCTCGACCGGAGTGAAGAGCTCGCGGAGCGCGTTCGCGCGATCACAGCGGAGATGGCGACGCCGCCCGAGATCGTGTCGTGCACGAAGATCGGTTCCGCTAGTCACGTAAACCACGAACACGAGGGTCCGTTCGCGGTCATGATCGCCGGTCCGTCGCTCGCGACGAAGACCGGGTTGAAGCGGCTCGCGCTGCTGCACCGTGACTCGCCGTCGACCTCGATCGTGATGGCGTTCGATTCGCGGCCCGAGGCGACGCTGCGCGAGATCATCCAGGTGGGCGCCGACGATGTGCTCGAGCTGCCGGCGGACGACACGTCGATCAAGGGCACGATCAAGCGCGCCCTCGAGCTCGCGGAAAGGCGTTACGTGCCCGCCGGCTCGACCGAGTACGTCGTGTCGGCGCAAGCCGGCGCGCGAGAGCTCGGGAAGGTCTTCACCGTTTCCTCCGCGACCGGCGGGTGCGGCAAGACGTTCTACGCGACCAACATCGCCCTGCTCCTGTCGCAGATGCCGAACACTCGCGTTGCGCTCGTCGATCTCGACTTGCAATTCGGCGAGGTGTCGACCGCGCTTCGCTTGCACCCGACGTTCACGATCTACGATGTGCTGAAGGCCGAAGAGTCGGAGGAAGGCGGCGACTTCGCGTCGCACCTCGGCGAGTACCTCGTCGAATTCGAGGGCCGTTTCTCCGTTCTGGCCGCGCCGAAGGATCCCGCGCAGGCCGACCGCATCTCGCCGATCGAGGTCACGAAGGTGATCGAGACCCTCCGCGCCCACTACGACTACGTCGTCGTCGATACGCCCACCGCGCTGGCGGAGACGGTGCTCGCCGCGTTCGATCTGTCGGAGCACCTCTTCTTGATGTGCACCCTCGACCTTCCGTCGGTGCGCAACCTGGGCATGTTCCTGCAGACACTCCAGAAGCTGCGGATCTCCTCGGAGAACGTCTCGCTCATCCTCAACAAGGTCGAGAAGGACGTCGGAATCTCCGTCGATCAGATCACGAAGCTCTTCCCGCAAGGGTTCCAGTCGACGTTGCCGTACGCGAGGGAAGTGTCGCGCTCGATCAACGTCGGGCGGCCGGTGCTGGCGTCGTTCCCCGAAACAGAGGTTTCGAAGAAGCTCACCAGCGGGTTCCGAGACTTCCTCCCCGAGGAAGCCCGCGATCTGGTCGCGCCGACGCACACGTCGTCGGGCAACAAGAACAAATTCTTCCGCCTGTTCCGGCGTCAGTCCGCGTCTGCATCTGGGTCCGCACCTGCGTCTGTGGGGGTAATCGATGAAGTTGTCTGAGAAGCTGGCCGCGCTCGAGGCCGAAGAGCGCTCGACCGCGAAAGAGGCGTCCAAGGGTTCCGGAAGCAATGCATCGCACGCTCGGGAGAAGAAGATCTCAAAGGCCGGCGCCACCTGGACCGACGCCAAGCGCAAGGTGCGCGACCTCGTGCTCACCGACCTGGCGCCCAAGATCATCGGACCGAAGGCGCTCACCGGCGGGCCGCTCGAAAAGGAAGTCAAGGCGACACTCGACCGGATCCTGCGCCGCGAAGACGTGCGCGTATCGCCGGCCGAGCGCCAGAAGTTCCTCAACGAGGTCCTGTCCGACACGCTCGGGTACGGACCGCTCGACGAGCCGCTGCGCGACCCGACCATCACCGAGATCATGTGCAACGCCTACGACGACATCTGGATCGAGCGTCAGGGCCTCATCGAGCAGACGGACTTCTCGTTCACCGACGAGGAGCAGTACCGCCAGGTGATCGACAAGATCGTCACGGGGGTGGGCCGTCGCGTCGACGAGTCGTCGCCGATGGTGGACGCACGACTCCCCGACGGATCGCGCGTGAACGCGATCATCCCGCCGCTCGCCCTTCGTGGTTCGGTACTGACGATCCGAAAGTTCTCCGAGACGCCGTATACGGCGAAGGACCTCGTGAACTTCGGGACCTTCTCGATCGACTTCGTGCACCTGATGGAAGCCTGTGTTCGCGGGAAGCTCAACGTGCTGGTATCTGGAGGGACGGGCACCGGCAAAACGACGCTGCTGAACGTCCTGTCGTCGTTCATCCCCGAGCGCGAGCGCATCCTGACCATCGAAGACGCTGCCGAGCTGAAGCTCCAGCAGCAGCACGTGGTGTCGCTCGAGGCCCGGCCGGCGAACGCGGAGGGCAAGGGCGAGGTTCGGATCCGCGAACTCGTCAAGAACTCGTTGCGTATGCGTCCCGATCGCATCGTCGTCGGTGAGGTCCGCGGCGCCGAGGCACTCGACATGCTCCAGGCGATGAACACCGGTCACGAGGGTTCGCTCACCACGATCCACGCGAACACGCCGCGCGACGCGCTTTCGCGTCTCGAAACCATGGTGCTGATGGCCGGCTACGACCTGCCGGTGCGCGCGATCCGCGAACAGATCGCTTCGGCGCTCAACGTGATCGTTCAGCTCGAACGAATGACCGACGGGTCTCGCAAGGTCACCTCCGTGCAAGAGATCCAGGGTATGGAAGGCGACACGATCCTGTTGCAGGAAGTGTTCCGCTTCCGTCCGCAGCTCTCGGCGGAAGGGAAGCAGCTGGGTCAGATGGAATCGACCGGGCTTCGCCCGAAGTTCCTCGAGAAGCTCAAGGCGCACGGCGTCGAGGTGCCGGCGAAGATCCTCCAGGCGTCGGCCGCGCTCCGCGCGGAGCGGGGACGGAGTGCCACGCCGGCGGGACGCAGCGGGATGCTGATGCGGGGGCGCCGCTGATGGCTCTTTGGGCAGCCCTCGCCGTCGGCGCGGGCTTGGCAGCCGTCGTCGTCGCGATGCTGACTCGCTACCGCGAGCGCGACGAAGAGATCGCGAAGATCCTCGACCTACCGTTCGGAGAGACCGACGTTCCCGTCGAAATCGCGGTCGAGAACCGTTCCGCGTTCATCGAGCCCGGCGTCGAGCTGGTTCAGGGCGCCCTCGAGAAGATGAACTTGCAAGGCAGTCTGTCCGCCAACCTCGCTCGCGCGCGCATCCCGATCAGGCCCGGCGAGTTCGTGCTCGTCGCGGCGGTCTCCGGGATCCTCGGTGCCGCGGTCGCGGAGCTGCTGACCGGCAGGATCGTCATCGCCGTCGTGGCGTTGTTCGCGATGCCGTGGCTCTGCTGGAAGATCGTGAAGATCAAGGTCTCTCGCCGGAGCGTCGCGTTCGAGCGTCAGCTCCCCGATGCGCTTTCGCTGATCGCCGGTTCCCTCGAAGCCGGGCACACGTTCCTGCGCGCCGTCGAGATGATGGTCGAAGAGAGCGAGGCTCCGCTGTCGGAGGAGTTCGAGCGGCTCCTTTCCGAAACGCGGCTCGGCGACCCGCTCATGGACGCGCTCGACCGCATGGACGATCGTCTCTCGATCCCCGATCTCGCGTGGGTCATCCAGGCGCTGCGCATCCAGCAGACCGTCGGAGGCAAGCTCGCGGACCTGCTTCAGACACTGGCGGAGTTCATGCGCCAGCGAGAAGAGATCCGCCGCGAGGTCCGCGTGCTCACCGCGGAGGGCCGCCTTTCAGGGAACATCCTCGGAGCGCTGCCGCTGTTCTTCATGCTGATCATGCAGGTTCTGAACCCGTCGTGGATGACTCCGATGTTCCAGGGCTACGGCCCACTGGTTCTCGGCGGCGCCGGCTTGTCGGTCATCACCGGCGTGGCGATCATCCGCAAGATGGCGCGGGTGGACGTCTGATGGGCGCCCTTGCCGTCCCCGTCGGCCTCGTCGGAGTCGTACTCGGACTCGGCATCCTTTACACGTCGCTTCGGCGTCCCGTGGTCGATGCCGCCGCGGTCCTCGCCGACCTCGAAGGCGCCGAAATGCACGTCGACGAGTACACCGAGAAGCTCTCCCTGCCGCTGTCCGCACGGATCTTGACGCCGATCGGCGGCAAGGTCGGCGGATTCGTGCAGGGGCTGCTGCCGAGCAACTACCTCGCCGGCCTTCGTCAGCGTCTGGTGCTCGCCGGTCTCGCGGAGCGCCTGAGCCCCGAGGAGTTCCTCGTCCTCCAGATCGTGGCGCTGCTCTTCGGCGCCGGATTCGGGTACGTGTTCGGCACGCTCCTCGGCTTCTCGACGACCGGCGTCCTGCGGTTCTCCGTGTTCCTCGCCGCCATCGGCGCGTTCGTCCCCGAATCGCGGCTCGGCGCCAAGCGGGAAGACCGCCAGGGCTCGATCCGTCGGGACCTCCCCGACGTTCTCGATCTTCTCGTGATCTCGGTCGAGGCCGGCGTCGGGCTCGAGGGTGCGATCGAAGTCGTCGGACGGCATTTCGATTCGCCGCTCGCGCACGAGCTGAACCGCATGCTCCGGGAGATGGAGCTCGGCGTGCCGCGCCGTACCGCGTTGCAGAACCTGCGACGCCGCGTCCAGATCCCCGAGGTGTCGACGTTCGTTCTGTCGCTCGTGCAGGCCGACGCGCTCGGCATGCCGCTCGGCCGCGTCCTCAAGACCCAAGCGACCGAGATGCGCTCCAAGCGCCGGCAGTGGGCGCGCGAGAAGGCCGCCAAGCTTCCGGTGAAGATCCTGTTCCCGATGTTCTTGTTCATCTTCCCGGCGCTGTTCGTTGTCGTGCTCGGCCCGGCCGTCTCGTCCGTTCTCAAGATCTACGCGAAGTGACATGCTGACGAGGATCAGGCAGCACCTGCAGCGTCAGGACGGCGTGGCGGCTGTCGAGTTCGCCATCGTCTCGATGGTGTTCCTGGTCATCCTCTTCGGGATCCTCACCTACGGATTCATCTTCAGTCTCGACCAGAGCCTCAACCACGCCGCCGAGGAAGGCGCGCGCGCGGCCATCTCATCGACGAGTCCCGCCACGGCGATGACCCAGGCGCACGCCGCGGCGAAACAGCGGCTGAACTGGATGGGAAGCCGGATCCAGGACAGCGACATCGTCGAGGCGGTTGCGGCGTGTCCGAACGACGCCACCGTCAGCTGCATAACCGTCACCATCACGTATCCGTGGGACACGCGACCGATCATCCCGAAGTTCCCCGGCCTTCCGGTACCGACACAGATGCAGGCCGTCGCCGTCGTCCAGCTGACCTAACGCATGCGCCGCCGTCTCCTCTGCGAGCAGCGGGGTGCCATCAGCATCCTCGCCGGGCTCTCGCTTGTCTTCGTCGTCATGTCGACCGCGCTCACGGTCGACATCGGCTCCGCCACCTGGAAGAAGCGGAGCCTGCAGCGGACCGTCGACCTGATCTCTCTGGACGCGGTGCGAGGCCTCGGCGATCGGCGAAGCGCCACGACGCTTTGCACCACGGTGGTCGACCAATTCGCTCAGCAGTCGGCTCAGAACAACGGGTTCGGCGACTACGCGAACGCGGCGCTGGGGAACAGCCTCACCGTCGAGATCGGTATCGGCGACGCAGGGACGAAGACGTTCGCGCCGACGACGTCGGCGAACTGCGCGGAGGCCAACGCTGTGCGCATCACGGCGACGAGCCGCTCCGACAACCGCTTCGTGCCGGGCAACATCGGCCTCACGGCGCAGGCGGTCGCGATGATGGACGGCACCGCCACGTTCTCTCTCGGTTCGAAGCTGGTCGCACTCGACACGACTACCGCGCCGATCCTGGGCAAGGTTCTCGGCGGGATGCTCGGCGGGACCGTGAACCTCAGCGCCGTCGGCTACAACGGGCTCGCCGCAGCGACGGTGTCCATGGGGGCGATCTGGACGAACCTCGGCCTCGGAACAACGAGTCAGATCCTGAGCTCCGACGTCACGATGGGCCAGTTCCTCGACGCGACGATCTCCGCGCTGAACAACCAGGGCGATCCGTCGAGCATCGCCGCGGCGACCACTCTCGGGACACTGAAGAGCCAGATCACCACCTCGACGCACTTCAAGTTCGGTGACATCCTCGAGGGGAACACCGGCGGTGTCGGCAGCGTGGCCGACGCGAGGCTGGACGTCCTCAACCTCGTCGGTATGACGGCGACCGCGGCGAACGGCACGAATCTTCTCAACATGACGCTGCCGATCACGATCCCCGGCGTCACCTCGACCACGATGAAGGTCGCGCTCATCGAGCCTCCGCAGATCTGCTGGAACTGCCGCCCCGGATCGACCCCCGCGCCACAGGTTCACACCGGTCAGGTGCGGATCCAGCTCGATAGCACCCTGACGACCAAGCTGACCGTGCTGCTGCAGCAAGGAACCGTTCACCTCCCCGTCTATATGGAGTCGGCCGGCGCGACCGGTCTGCTCACCAACGTGCGCTGCGCGAATCCGCTGGCGAACAGCGACATCACCGTTCGAACGACGAATCAGCCGGTGACGGCGAAGGTGGGTACCGCGACCGACTCGTCGATGAACGATCCCTCCGTCGCGGCCGACGTGCGCGCCGGGCAGATCGTTTCGATCTCGGGACTCGTGAACGTGACCGGCACGGCGACCGCTTCGATGCCGAGCTCCGTCACCGACCTCGTCATCCCGCTTCTCCAAACCCTCACCGCGGGGTCCGCCGGTGTAACGCTGGCGGGCCAGCTCGTCAGCAGCCTCGCGCTGACCGTCCAGGTGCTCGGACTCGGAGTCAACGCAACGACCGTCGCCAACAACACGCTGGCGATCCTCAATCCGGTTCTGAGCTCCCTCGATACGACGCTGTTGGGGCCGCTCAAGAACGCGCTGGGCTCGCTCGGGATCTCGCTCGGGGCCGCCGACGTCACGAACATGGACGAGGACTGCACGAGCCGGCGGCTGATCGGTTAGGCCGAGCGCGCCGCTACCCACACAGGGAACCCGGGCTGGGCGGCCCGAACGCAGCGCAGAACGGAAGGCTCGTTACTTCTTTGGGCCGCCTCCGTGTCCGCCGCTGTTGCCGTTCGTGTCACCGTCTTTGTTGGGGTCGTCGGGGTTCCCACCGACGCCCTTCGGGTTGTTCGCCGGGTCGTTGCACCAGTCCCAGATTCCCTCCGGACCGGCCATCTCGTCGCCTTCGTCGGTCTGTCCATCACCGTCGTTGTCCATACCGTCCGAGTTGCCGACCTCGCGCGCGAGCCCGACGAACGGCGGCGCATTGCGCTTGTGAGCCTGCCCGGTGGCGGATCCGTTGAAGTAGGCGGTGCAAAGTCCGTGGTTGTTCGATCCATTCGGGCCCGGATCAGCGATCGCGAGACCACCAGCGATCAGACCAAGGAACAGCGCGAATGCGATGAGTTTCTTCATGGCCGGCTCCCCTCGGGCGAGATTCTCGGAACCCACTTCTTCCGCATCCGGCCGGCTCCTTCCAGACCAAGCTAAGAAGTCCGAATTGTTTCTTCTCGCGGCGGATACCGGAGTAATCCCATCCTCGAGCTCCCGCCCTATCATGCGGCGTGACCACCGCCGCTCCCGACCCTGCCAAAAGACCCCGCGAACCGCTGTACGGCCGGTTTCGGCGCGTCATGGGGCCACAGCTGATCCTCCTCGTCTTTCTGATCGCGCTTCCGCTCCTCCGCTTGGGGGCGAGGCAAACGAGCGCGACCCTAGAGGGGGTCGTGCCTCGGGGCGGGCGTCTTGTCGCGCAGCAGGCCCTGGGCCGCGTCCACGCGCTGCTGGTCGACCGCAGCGAGGCGTTCCAGCTGGTGATGGCCTATCGCGTGAAGGACGGGTGGGTCGGTCTCTTCCTGCCGGAGTCGACCCCGACCGCCGAGTGGGCGGTCGAGCAGAGCAGGGGCCGTGCTCCCGTCCCCGCGTTCACGGCGGCGTTCGGACTTCTTCGCGGAACGCTGCCCGGCGCCACGGCGAAGATCCGCATCACCTGGAACGACGGACCGCAGGACGTGTCGCTCATCGGTGGCGGCTTCCTCGCCGTGCGCGAAGGGCGCTTCTCCGTGGAACGGGTCTCGCTGCTCGATCGTGCCGAGACCCCCGTCCGGGATCTCAAGCGTTAGTCGCGCGCCTCGAACTTGGTTCGAACATCGTCCTCGAAATCCATCAACTGGTCGCGTCCGTCGGCGTTCCGCAGCTCCGTCATGCGCGGATATCCGGCCGCGCGTTCAGCAGCCCACTCCTTCGCGAACGCGCCCGAATCGATCTCGGCGACCGTCGAGCGCATGTTGGACGCGAGGTCGACGTCCGCGTACCGGTCGGCACGCGACATCGTCCCGTACTGAGACGTTTGCGAGTGGAGCTGCCACTGGCGCGTCGGTCCGATCTCGCGCATCGCCCGATAGGTGCGCTCGATCTCCCCGGACAGGTAGAACTCCGCGAGGATCGCCTCCAACGGTATCCCGGCCTCGAGCAGGACCATCGCCGCGTCGCGCCAGACCTTCTGCAGCGCCGGTGCGATGCCTTGCTCGACGAAGAGGTCGATGATCGCTTCCTGCCGGAACGTCATCTCGACGCTGCCGCGCTTGGTCGCGCCGATCGCGCGCGCGACCGCCAACGCGATGGGCCATGCGCTCCCGGTGACGTCGCGCTCGACCCCGGCGAACGCGATGAAGCCTGAGCCATCGACGTAGCAATCCCGGACGCCGACCCCGATCATCCGCGGCGCGACGAGGACGACGTCCACGCCTTCCGGAAGGGAGACCTCGTCGAACGCGACCGCGTAGCCGCTCGCGAAGACGACCGCGGCGCCCGGCTTCAGCGCCGATCCTATGTTCGCCGCGACGGCCTCCCCCATGACTTCGTCGGGGATCAGCAAGCAGACGACGTCGGCGTCACGGACGGCTGCGGCGACCTCGTGTGCTTCGAAGGAGTCCTCTTCGGCGGCGCGCCGGGACGCGTCGGCGACCGTTCCGACGACGACATCGACACCGGAATCGCGCAGGTTCAACGCCCACGCGCGTCCCTGGTTCCCGTACCCGACCACCGCGACCCGCTTGTTCTCCAGCGCCGTCAGCGGCGCATCCTCATCGTGAAAGATCCTCGCCATCGTTTGCCTCCCCGGTCTCGGTGCAGCGGCGGAAAGGGTACCCGGCGGCGGCTCGCGTATGCTTCGAATCGACGCCCGCCGGGGTGGGATCTGATCGGAGGCACGCCATGCGTTTCGGGATCTTCCTCGCTCCGTTCCACAAGCCCGACGAGAACCCCACGCTCGCGCTCCATCGCGACCTCGAGATCGTCGAATGGCTCGACCGGCTCGGGTACGACGAAGCATGGATCGGCGAGCACCACTCCGCAGGGACGGAGATCATCGCGTCGCCCGAGGTCTTCATCGCTCACGCCGCTGCACGAACGAAGCACATCCGGCTCGGCACGGGCGTTTCGTCCCTGCCGTACCACCATCCGCTGATACTCGCCGACCGGATGGTGCTGCTCGACCACCTCACGCGCGGCCGCACGATGCTCGGCGTCGGCCCCGGCGCTTTGGTGTCGGACGCGCACATGATGGGCATCGACCCATCTCGTCAGCGCGAGATGATGGCCGAATCGCTCGAGGCGATCATGGCGCTGCTCACCTCCGACGAGCCGGTAACGCGCGAGACCGACTGGTTCACGCTGCGCAACGCACATCTCCAGCTTCGTCCATTCACGCAGCCGCATTTCGAGGTCGCCGTCGCGGCGATGGTGTCGCCATCGGGCCCGCAACTCGCGGCGCGGTTCGGCGCGAGCCTTCTTTCGATCAGCGCGACGACCGTCGAAGGGTTTACCGCGCTCGGGAGCCATTGGGACGTGATGGAGGAGCGCTCCGCCGCGTTGGGAACGACCGTCGACCGGTCGAAATGGCGTCTGGTGGGCCCGATGCACATCGCGCCGACGATCGAGCAAGCTCGGCGCGACGTCGAGTTCGGACTCCTCCACTGGCTCCACTACTTCACGCAGGTCGCCGCGCTTCCGCTGAACATCCCCGACCTGGGGATCGACGACATCGACATGATCATGGAGCTGATGAACGCGTCGGGTCTTTCCGTCATCGGCACGCCGGATATGGCGATCGAAGCGATCCAGCGCCTCGAGAAACAGTCGGGTGGGTTCGGCACCTACCTGTTCATGGCGCACGAGTGGGCCGATCGCGAGGCGACCCTCAAGTCCTACGAGCTGTTCGCGCGCCACGTCGCGCCGGCGTTCCAGGGTCAGATCGACTCGCTGATGGGATCGCGCGATCGCGTGAAGGCCGGGCACGAGGCGGCGAAGGGACAGGTCGACGCCGCGATCGAAGACGCCACGAAGCGCTACGTCGCCGAGCGAGACGCCGCGAAAAACCCGGATCGGCCCTGAGGCTTGCGCCTTGGGTCTCGAGGTCGGACACTAGGCCCAGGGAGTCCGATTCGAGGGGGTTCGCCATGGTTCGTTCGCGCGTCCCGCTCGTCGTCTTGGCCATCGCGCTGTTGCCGTTCGTTCCTGCGTCGTCGCCCGCGGTTGGGATCACGCGCGAGCCGGTGACGTTCACGGTCAAGAACCCGCTCAACCCTCTCCGCACCTACACGATCCAAGGCGTTCTGATCCGACCGACCGCCGGCTGTACGCAGTCCGTGCTGCTCGCCGTCCACGGTTTGTCCTACGGCAAGTGGTCGTGGGACTTCCCGCTCCGGCCGGCGACGTACTCGGTCGCGCAGGCGCTCGCGGCGCGGGGGTACGCGGTCGTGGCGATCGACCGGTTGGGCTACGGCGACTCGCACGGCACGGGGCGGCCCGGGAATCCGAACGGTTACTCGCTGACCGTGCAGGGATACGGCGAGATGACCGCTCAGATCGCGAAGCGACTCCGCGCCGGAACCTACGGCGCGGCGAACCCGCAGCCGTTCGCCCACGTCGGACTCATGGGGCATTCGGCCGGAAGCG
>Ga0070708_100001757_pt1 | contig 16630 bp, 15 predicted proteins | sample KBSK5503metaG_FD_65469 | JGI IMG/M metagenome (GOLD analysis project Ga0070708, IMG submission 65469) | Corn, switchgrass and miscanthus rhizosphere microbial communities from Kellogg Biological Station, Michigan, USA - KBS K5-50-3 metaG | ecosystem: Host-associated > Plants > Roots >... | reverse complement strand
TCGTTCCACAACGTCCTGCTCGGGATGGTCCTCGTCGCAGCGTTCAGCGTCGGCCTCGCGATCGTGCTCACCGCCATCGGGCTCGCGTTCGTCTTCGGGCAGCGGGCGCTTCGGCGGCGCCGGCTCCTCTCGCGGATCGGCGGCTCGATGCTCGCGCGGGCGTTGCCCGCGCTCTCGGCCGCGGCCATCACCGTGGCCGGAGTCGTGATCGCGATCGGCGCGGCGCGTGGTCCTGCCTGAGCGGACCTAGCATGGTCCAGTGAGGAACGGCCCCGGTCGCGGCGACTGGGGAAGCATCGACTGGTCGCGCGTGGATCTCCCCGGGCTCCGCCGGACCCGCGGCCCGCGCCGCCCCCGCAGCCGCCTGTCGACGCTCATCACGGTCGTCATCCTCGCCCTCTTCCTCGTGCCGTTGCTGTTCACACCGCTGGTCGGATTCCTCACCGATCTGCTCTGGTTCCGGAGCCTCGGACTCGAGGACGTCTTCCTTCGCCGCTACACCGCCGGCTTCTGGGCGTTCATCGTGTTCCTTATCGCGTTCTTCCTCATCGCCCTGCCGAACCTGTACTTCGCCCTCCGGCCGCAGGTCCCGCGCCTCGTCGTGGACACCGACGCGCCTCGGCGCACCGGCGCGTTCGGGCTGACCCTCCGGCTCATGCCGCTCCTGCTCGTCCCGGCCTTCTTCTTCGGCCTGGCCGGCGGCGACGAGTGGGACAACCTTCTCCGCTGGCTCAACGGCGTGCAGTTCGGCACGACGGATCCGGTCTTCGGCCGGGACATCGGCTTCTACTTCTTCACCCTCCCGGTGCTCGAGTTCCTGCGCGGTTGGCTCATCGCTGCTGTCGTGCTCATCGCCATCGGCGTCGTGGGGCTGTACGTCGCGCGCGGGGTCATCGGCGTCGTCACCCAGCCGCTCGCCGGCGCGGACATCGGGGTATCGGCGCGGAACGCGCTCGCACTCGCGCGCCCGGCCCGGGCGCATCTCTCGATCCTCGGCGGCCTGTTCCTCGGGCTGATCGCGTTCGGCTACGTGCTGGATCAATTCGACCTGCTGTTCCGCGACGAGACGGTCCTCACGGGCGCGGGCTACACGAGCATCGCCGCGCGCCTACCCGCGCTGCAGATCCTCACGGTCCTCGTGGCGATCGCGGCGATCGCGACGTTCGCCAACGCCTTCTTCCGCACGCTCTGGGTCCTCGCCGGCGCGCTCGGCCTGTGGCTGGTCGCGTCCATCCTGCTGCTCGGCGTGTACCCATCGCTCGTCCAGCGCTTCGTCGTGACGCCGGACGAGCCGAACAAGGAGCGGCCGTTCATCGCGCGGAACATCGAGGCGACTCGGCAGGCGTACGGGCTCACCGCGGTCGACGAGTCGGACGCCGACGTCGCGGACGACCCTCCGGAGGCGGCCGTACGGACGCAGTTCGCGGACGTCTCGAGTGTGCGCCTCTGGGACTACCGGCCGCTGCTGGCGGCGTACCAGCAGCTCCAGGGGCTCCGTCTCTACTACAAGTTCAACGACGTCGACGTCGACCGCTACATCATCAACGGCAACGAGACGCCGGTGATGCTGTCGGCACGCGAGCTCGCCGCGGACCAGCTCCCCGCCGCCGCGCAGACGTGGGTGAACCGGCATCTCTACTACACGCACGGCTTCGGCGCGGTCATGACCCCGGTGGGCTCGGTCGGGGTCGAGGGCCGCCCCGGGTTCGTCCTGAAGGACATCCCGCCGGCCGGCGAGCCGAAGGTCGACCAGCCCCGCATCTACTACGGCGAGCTGACCACCGACTACGTGATCGTCGGGACGACCCAGGCCGAATTCGACTACGCCCAGGAGCCGAACGACGTCACGACGCGGTTCTCGGGCGGCGGCGGGATCGGCGTCTCGAGCCTGTGGGACCGCCTGTTGTTCGCGCTGCGCTTCGGCGACCTCAACATCCTGATCTCCTCGCAGCTGTCCGACGGCGCCCGGGTGCTGTTCCATCGCCAGATCAGCGACCGGGAGCAGCTCATCGCGCCGTTCCTCCGCTACGACCCCGACCCGTATCTCGTCGTCGCCGACGGCAAGCAGTACTGGATCAACGACGCCTACACCACCGGCACCAGCTACCCATACAGCGAGCGGTACGGCTCGGGCGCGATCGGCCGCACGTCGAAGCTGAACGCGGGGAACATCAACTACATCCGCAACAGCGTGAAGGTCGTCACGAACGCCTACGACGGCTCGATCACGTATTACGTGGTCGACGACAAGGATCCCGTTCTTCGCACGCTCCGCAACATCTACCCGTCGCTGTTCAAGCCGATCGCGCAAATGCCACAGTCGCTCCAAGCGCACGTGCGCTACCCGGAGCAGCTCTTCACCATCCAGACGCAGATCTACGCGACGTACCACATGACCGATCCGGGAAACTTCTACAACCGCAACGACGCGTGGCGGATCGCGACCGAGAACTTCACCGCCGGCGGGTCCGCCCAGCCGATCGAGCCGTACTACGTCACTGCCCAGCTGCCCGGCTCGACCAAGCGGGAGTTCGTCCTCTTCGTGCCGATGACCCCGGCGGGCGGCGGGCGCGACAACATGGTCGCCTGGGTCGCCGGCCGCGCCGATCCGTCCGACTACGGGAAGCTGCGCGTGCTGAAGCTGCCGCAGAGCCGCACGATCTTCGGGCCGCAGCAGATCGAGAGCCGCATCACCACCGACGCGACGATCCGGCAGCAAACGTCGCTCCTCACGATCGGCGGCGGCGCGCAGGTCATCTACGGGAACCTCATCGTCCTGCCCGTCGGCAACTCGTTCTTGTACATCGAGCCGCTGTTCGTCCAGGCGACGAACGGGAAGTTCCCGGAGCTCCAGCGCGTGATCCTCGCGACGCAGGACCGGATCGCGATGTCCGACTCGTTCCCGAACGCGCTGAACGCCCTCTTTGGGAGCGCGCCGATCACGCAGCCCCCGCCGTCGGGCACGCCCGCCCCGGGGGCGTCACCGGGACCGTCCGGATCGCCGTCCGCCGCGACGATCGCGCAGCTCGTGCGGTCCGCATCCGATCACTACAACAATGCCCAGGCCGCGCTCAGGAACGGCGACTTCACGACGTACGGCCAGGAGCTCAAGGCTCTTGAGAGCGACCTCGCCAGGCTTCGTGCGCTCACGGGCCAATGACGCCGCGATCCTCGCCGGATTGTTGTGGTGCGTCGGCGGGATCGAGCTCAATGCGCCGCAGGTGGATCGAATGGTCCTGCTCATCGCCGGGGCGGTGCTCCTCGGCCTGACGCTGCGAGGGAACGACCAGGGCCCGTTCATCTGCTGGTACGCGTTCCTCATCGGCACGAGCGAGCGCCTGTCCCGTACACCGCTCCTCGACGGCAGCGACGTGCTCCGGGCCACGCAGGAGGCGCTCGCGAACCTCCTGCAGGGCTTGAACCCGTACACCGTGCCGCTGGTGTCGACGATCCCGCCGGGCTCACCGCTCGTGTATCCGCCGGGGGAGCTCCTCTGGTATCTGCCGGCGCACGTGCTGTTCGGTGACCTCACGCGCGTCGACACCGTCGCCGGCATCCTCACGACGGCGGCGATCGGGATCGCGGGCCTGCGCGTGGGATGGGACCGGGTGGCCTTGCCCGCGATGCTCTACGCCACGTGGGGTATCGGCGCGTTCCGCGCCGTCGACGGCTCGAACGACGTCTCGGCCGCGTTCATGGTCGTGCTGGCGCTCGCGATCCTGGTGTTCGCGGATCGCGACACGCGCGGCGGGCGTCTCGCGTTCGTGCTCTCGGCGGTCGCGTTCGGCTGGGCTGTCGCCTTCAAGCAGTTCGCGATCGTGATCCTCCCCCTGGTCGTCCGGCACCTCGCCGTCGCGGGCCGGGACTGGCGGCGCTACAGCCTCATCAGCGGCGGGACGATCGCGGTCCTCGTGGTCCCGTTCCTCGTCTGGGATCCCGGTGCGTTCCTGTCGCAGCAGCTCGCGACGGTCACGTTCCACCAGGACGTGTGGGGCGCGAACCTGCCGGCGCTGCTGCAGCAGTACGTCGACGTGACCCCCCTGCTGCCGTTCTTCTTCGCGGCCGAGATCCTCGGCACGATCGTCGCGCTCGCGCTGTTCATCCGCGCGCGGTTACCCACGCTCGGCGTCGCCACGCTCGCTGCGTGCGGCGTGATCCTCGTCGCGCTCTTGCTCGCCCGGTGGACGACGCAGCCGTACTACGCCTACCTGGGCGGGGTCACGGCGATGGGCCTGGCCCTCGTCGATCGCGACGCGCGCACCGTCGTGAAGGCGTGAGCGCCGCATGCGTCCGCCGCGGGAGCGTGCGAGCGGTCGCCCGGATGGCCTAGGGGGTCCCGACCAACGCTTTACACATCGAGATCAAGAGCGCATGGTCGGGCGGCAGAAGTGGTCCGCGCGGAGAGGGACCTCCAGGCGCGCGGAAGGGATATCGAATGCAGAACACCATGACAAAGGATCTCTTCGTCACGCTCCCGGACAAGCCGGGCTCCCTGTACAAGGCGACCGACGCGATCGCCAAGAAGGGCATCAACATCGAGGGCTACTGCGTCGTTCCGTCGGGTAAGGAAGCGACGTTCCATGTCCTGACCAGCGACCCGAGCGGCGCGAAGAAAGCGGTGGAGAGCGCGGGCTTCACGGTCCGCGAGGAGCTCGACGCCTTCGCGCTCCAGATCCCAGACCGGCCGGGCGCGCTCGCGAGCGTGCTCAAGCCGATCGCGGACGCGGAGCTGAACGTCGAAGTGACGTACTCGCTCGCCGACAAGCGCATCGCATTCGCGGGACGGGACATCAGCCCGATCCGTGCCGTGGTCCAGGAAGCACAAGCAACGCTCTCGCGCTCCTGATCCCGGTCACCTCTCCGCGGACCGCTTCTGCCCCGGCGCGTCACCGCCGCGCAACCTAGGATTCAGCGGTGTCCCACACGGTCGTGATCGGTGGCGGTATCTGCGGGCTCGCCGCCGGATCCAGCCTTGCCGCGCAGGGCGAGCGCGTGAGCGTTCTCGAGGCCCAGAGCTTCGTCGGCGGCCTCGCCACGACCCTGCGGGGAAAGACCGGCGCGGGGTTCGACTTCGGCCCCCACGCGTATCACGCCCGCAATCAGCGCGTGCTGGACCTGTTCAAGGAGATCGCGTCCGACGGATTCCCGGGGCGCAAGAAGAACGTGAGCATCAAGTTCCGCGGGAAGTACTACAAGTACCCCCTCGAGGCGCTCGACATCGCCAAGAGCATGTCGCCGATCGTCGCCGCGCGCGCGTTCCTCGACTACTTCTGGGAATCGGTCCGGCGGATGATCCGGCCCAAGCGGCTCGTCTCGGCCGAGGACTGGGTGGTCCAGGCGATGGGTCGCACGCTGTACGGCATGTTCTTCGGCCCGTACACGACGAAGGTGTGGGGGGTCCCGCCGTCGCAGCTGGCCGCGTCGTTCGCCCAGCACCGCATCCCCCACATCTCCCTGATGAAGGTCGTCGTCTCGTCCCTGCGGAAGGGCTACGCGAAGCGCACCGGCACCGAACACCGCTACGCCCCGCTCGTCATCGAGCTCTTCTATCCGCCGAAGGGCGCGGGGCTCATCTCGCAGCGGCTCGCCGACCGCATCCGCTCGGCGTCGACGGACAATCGCGTCTGCACGAGCACGCTCGTGACCGGGATCGACGTCGAGGGCGGTCGCGTCAGCGGCGTGCGGTACCGCATCGTCCCGCCCACCGATCGTGACGGGGAGCTGTGCGTGCTCGCCTCGGGCACCGAGGGAACGGTCGATCCGTTCGCCCGCGGGCGCGGGCCTGAGGAGCGCATCGCCTGCGATCGGATCGTGAATACCGCGCCGCTCCCGGCGCTCATCGACCTCCTCGGCGACGCGGTCTCACCGGAGGCGAAGGCCGCGGCGCGGTACCTGCGGTTCCGCGCCCTGACCGTCGTCGGGCTGCGCGTGAAGCGCCCGAAGGCCCTGCCGGCGCAGTCGATCTACTTCCAGGACAAGACGTTCAACCGGCTGTCGGAGACGCGGAACTACGGCGGCTCGGAGATCTGCGCGCCGGACGAGACGATCCTGCTCTGCGACATCACGTGCGACGTGAACGACGCGATCTGGAACGCCGGCGCCGAGGAGCTCGGCCGGACGTGCGCGAGGGAGCTCGCGCAGGAGGGATTCATCAAGGAGTCCGAGCTCGTCGAGTCCGTCGTCCTGCGCTCGACCTTCGGGTATCCCGTGTACATGGTCGGGTACGAGGACGCGATCGACACGCTCATGACCGAGCTCATGCGCTTTGACGGACTCGTCACCGGCGGTCGACAGGGCCTGTATAAGTACGTCGACATGGACATCGCCTCGGAGATGGGGCTCGCCATGGCCGACTTCCTCGTGTCCGGCCGTTCGAAGCGGGACGCCATCGGGACCGTCTCGTACGAGGAACGGGTCTTCGCGTGAGCGCCGAGCTGCGGGTGGGCATCATCGGTGCGGGCTACTGGGGTCCCAATCTCGTCCGGAACTTCAACGAGGCGCCGGGCGCCGACGTCGTCGCGGTCGCGGATCTCGATCCCGAGCGGCTCGGAGCGCTCCACAAACGGTTCCCCGCGGTGCGCACGACGACCGACCACCGCGACCTGCTGGATGACCCGACGATCGACGCGATCTGCGTGGTGACGCCGATCTCGACCCATCGGCCGCTCGCGGAAGAGGCCTTCGCGGCCGGGAAGCACGTGTTCGTCGAGAAGCCGCTGGCCGGCACCGTCGCCGACGCCGAGGCCATCGTCGCGGCCGCGCGGCGCGCCGATCGCGTGCTCATGGTCGGGCACACCTTTGTCTACAACCCCGCGGTGACGACGGTGCGCGGGATCATCGAGCGGGGTGAGCTCGGCAGGATCCAGTACGTCGACAGCCAGCGGGTGAACCTCGGGCTCCACCAGTTCGACTTCAACGTGCTCTGGGATCTCGGCCCACACGACGCGTCCATCGTCCTGTACTGGCTCCAGGAGGAGCCAGAGTGGGTGCAGTGCGTCGGGGGCTGTTTCGTGCAGCCGGACATCGAGGACGTCGTCTTCCTCACCATGGGCTTCCCGTCCGGCGCGATCGCGCACGCGCACCTCTCGTGGCTCGCGCCGAGCAAGCTCCGCACGATGACCGTCATCGGGAACAAGAAGATGGCGATCTACGACGACGGTCATCCCTCCGAGAAGGTGAAGGTCTACGACCACGGCGTCGCCGCGCTGTCGGCAGACGAGCTCCGGCGGAGCTACCGCTCCGGCGACATTCACAGCCCACACGTCGCCGTGACCGAGGCGTTGCAGCTCGAGGTCCGTCACTTCCTCGAGTGCGTCCGCGGCAGGGCGGCGCCGCGCAGCGACGGCCAGGCCGGGGTCCGCGTCGTCCGAGTGCTCGAGGGCGCGAACCGCTCTCTGCGCGCGGACGGTGCGCGCATCTCGCTCAAGGAGCCGGTCCCATCGTGAGCCGGCCATGACGAGCATCGGGCTCGACGTCCACAAGACCGCGATCGTCGGTCCGAACGTCGAGCTGGGCGCGGGCTGCATCGTCGGTGAGTACGTCGTGCTCGGCCGGCCGCCGCGCGGCAAGAGCGACGGCGAGCTGCCGCTGGTCATCGGTCCCGGCGCGGTGATCCGCCCGTTCACCACGATCTACGCCGGCACGCGGATCGGTGCGCGGCTGCAGACGGGACAGGGCGCCTCGATCCGCGAGGACAACGTCATCGGTGATGACGTGTCGATCGGCACGCACGCCTCGATCGAGTTCGGGAATCGCATCGGCTCGCGGGTCCGCGTGCACACGGGATGCTTCCTCGAGCTGACGACGATCGAGGACGACGTGTTCCTCGGGCCGCACGTCGTGTTCACCGACGACCCGCACCCGCAGTGTCCCGCGTACCTGGATTGCGTGCGGGGCGGTGTCGTGCGGAAGGGCGCTCGCATCGGCGCGAACAGCACGATCCTGCCCGGCGTCGAGATCGGCGCCGACGCGCTCGTCGGGGCGGGGAGCGTCGTTCGAAAGAAGGTGCCGCCGCGCAGCGTGTGGGCGGGCAATCCGGCGATCGAGCTCAAGGACGAGATCACGAAGCTCGCCTGCTTCGCCGGCATCTTTCCCCACGCCTACAGCTGGCTCGACGAGAAGGCAAAGCCATGAGCGAGCAGGACGAGAAACAGAAAGCGATCGGCCTGCTCGAGCGCGAGTGGCACAGCCTGGACACGTGGCTGCGCTCGCTCGACGACAGGCAGCTGGACCGGCCCGTGTTCAACGAGGGTCCGGGCTGGCGCATCCGCGACATGCCCACCCACATGGCGTGGTGGCAGGAGCTCGCCGCGCGCGTGGCCGAGAAGATCGCGACAGAAGGCGGCGCGCCGGACGAGCGCGGCTCGCGTCCGTTCCTCGGCATCGAAACGCCGCTGGACGAGCTGAATGGCCAGACGTTCGAGACCTGGCGTGAGCGGCCGATGACGGAGCGGTGGGACCGGTGGCTCGCCGCCCACAGCCGGATGATGGACGCGTTCCGCGCGCTCTCACCCGACCAGCTCTTGCAGGCGGACGGCGGCATGGAGGGGCTGAAGCGTTACTTCGCCGTGCCGGGACTCATCCACCTCCGCATCCACCGCGAGAACATCGAAGCGGCAGTGAAGGAGACAGACACGCCATGACCGTGATGACCAAGGCCGACATTCCGCTGGTCGACCTCAAGGCGCAGTACCGCATCATCCGCGACGAGGTCCGGGCCGCGATGGACGACGTGCTCGAGGGCATGCAGCTCAACCTCGGGCCGAACGTGCAGGCCTTCGACAAGGAGTTCGCGGCGTTCTGCGGCGCCAAGCACGCGATCGGCGTCGGCAGCGGGACCGACGCGCTGCAGCTCGCCATCCGCGCGCTCGGCATCTCCGCCGGGGACGAGGTCATCACGGTCTCGCACACGTTCTTCGCAACGGTCGAGGCCATCCTCTACTCGGGCGCCCGGCCGATCCTCGTCGATGTCGACGAGAAGACCTTCAACATCGACCTCGCGTCGGCGGTGCAGGCGATCACCCCGCGGACGAAAGCGATCATGCCGGTCCACCTCTACGGCCGGACCGCCGACATGAAACCGCTCCTCGCGCTCGGGAAGGACAAGGGCCTGCAGATCATCGAGGACGCCTGCCAGGCCCACGGCGCGATGCTGGACACCGGCGCCAAGGCCGGCGCGTCGGGGCGCGTCTCGGCCTTCTCCTTCTACTGCAGCAAGAACCTCGGCGCGTACGGCGAGGCCGGCAGCATCACGACGAACGACGACAGCCTCGCCACGGAGCTCCGCTCGCTGCGCGAGCACGGGCAGAGCACCCGCTACTACCACCCGGTCATCGGCTACAACGCCCGGCTCGACGAGCTCCAGGCGGCGGTCCTTCGGATCAAGCTCCGCCGGCTGCCGGAATGGAACGCGCGCCGCCTGGCGATCGCGCGTCATTACAACGACCGTCTCGCTTCCAGCGGCGTGACCGTCCCCGAGATCCCGGATGGCGGCCGCCACGTGTTCCACTGCTACGTCATCCGGGTCCCAGGCCCGAAGCGCGACGCGCTGCGCCAGTACCTCTCCGAGCGCGGCATCGGGACCGGCGTGCACTACCCGGTGCCGATCCACCTCCAGGAGGCGTCCGCCTTCCTCGGGTACCGGCACGGCGACTTCCCCGTCACCGAGCGGCTGGCGGCCGAGGTCGTGTCGCTGCCGATGTACGCCGAGCTGACCGACACGCAGGTCGACACGGTCGCCGCGGCGGTGACGGCGTTCATGCGGGCGTGACGTCCCGCTCGGGTCGCGTCGTCAAGGCGGTCCACGGCCTCCAGGCGGTGCAGCCCGATCCCGCGGACGAGGTGAAGGAGTCCGCGGATCTCCGCGCGACCGAATCGAAGGAGCAGCTGCTCGCCCGGTACAGCGACGCGTGCCACGACGACACCCTCCACGGCGCGCGGCTCCGGCGGGTCGTCCTGCGTGCGATCTGCAAGTCGTTCGGCAACGGGGTCACGGTCGGCGTCGGCGTCCTCCTGGTGCACCCGCACACGTTCGAGATCGGCGATGCGGTGTTCATCGGCAATCAGACGTTCCTCCAGGGCCGGCATGACGGCCGGTGCGTCATCGGCGCGCACACGTGGATCGGCCCGCAGTCGTACTTCGACTGCCGGGACCTGGAGCTCGGCGAGTACGTCGGCTGGGGTCCGGGCGCGAAGGTGCTTGGCAGCGAGCACACCGGCGAGCCGGTCGATGTCCCGATCATCCAGACGGATCTGGTGATCAAGCCGGTGCGGGTTTGGTCCGGTGCGGATATCGGCGTGAACGCCGTGCTCCTCCCCGGCGTGACCGTCGGCGAAGGCGCGATCGTCGGCGCGGGAGCGGTGGTCACGAAGGATGTCGCGCCGTACACCATCGTCGCGGGCGTGCCGGCGAAGCTCCTCCGGTCACGTGTGGACGCCAAGGCTTGAGCGGTGCCCTCTCGGGTGCGCGAGTCGTCGTCACCGGTGGCGCGGGCAACGTCGGCTCGCACATCGTCGATGCGGCGATCGCGGCAGGCGCGAGCGAGGTCGTCGCGCTCGACGCGCTCGTTCGCGGCCGGCCCGGGAACCTCGACGCCGCGCTCTTGACCGGCAGGGCGAGCCTTCGCGAGATCGATATCCGCGATCGCGAGGCCGTCGCGGCGTCCGTCGCCGGCGCGGACGTCGTCTTCCACCAGGCCGCGCTCCGCTGGACCCGGTGCCAGGAGGCGCCGCGCGAGTGCCAGGAGGTCATGGTCGGCGGCACGTTCAACGTGCTCGAGGCCGCGGCCGCCGCGAAGACGAAGCACGTCGTGCTGGCGTCGAGCGCGGTCGTCTACGGCGAGCCGGAGGCGCTCCCGATGCACGAGGACCAGCCGCTCAACGGCACGACGTTCTACGGCTCGATGAAGGTCGCGAACGAGCAGGTCGCGCGGGCGTTCGCGCAGCTCCACGACCTGAACGTCACGAGCCTTCGGTACTTCAATGTGTACGGGCCTCGGATGGACGTGCGCTCGCGCTTCGTCGAGGTCATGATCCGGTGGCTCAACCTCATCGACGAGGGCAAGCCGCTCACGCTCTTCGGCGACGGGTCGTCGTCCGTCGACTTCGTGTACGTCGGGGACGTCGCGCGGGCGAACCTCCTCGCGTGCGAGACCACCCACCCGGCGGCTATCGTGAACGTCTGCAGCGGGGTCGAGACGACGATGCGTGACCTCGCCGCGCTCCTTCTCCGGCTCACCGGCAGCTCTGCCGGGATGGAGTTCAAACCCCAGCCGAGAGGCGGGCTTCCGGCCCGGCGGGTCGGAGACCCGACGCGGGCCCGGGAACTGCTCGGGTTCGAAGCGGGGACGAGCCTCGAGGAGGGCGTGCGCAGGCTCATCGAATGGCGGAAAGAGGTCCTGACGAGTGGCAATTGACGCGAAGAAGAAGCTGAACGTCCCGATCACGAAGCCGACGCTCGGCGAGGAAGAGGCCCGTGCACCGTACGAGTCGATCAAGTCGGGGTGGGTGACCCAGGGGCCGAAGGTCGCGGAGTTCGAGAAGGCCGTCGCGTTGTACGTCGGCGCGAAGCACGGCATCGCGACCACGTCGTGCACCACCGGTCTCCACCTCGCGCTCGCCGCGGCGGGCGTCGGCCCGGGTGACGAGGTCATCGTTCCGTCGTTCACATTCATCGCGTCGGCCAACGCGATCCTCTACACCGGCGCGACGGTCGTCTTCGCCGAGATCGACCCGCGCACGTACAACATCGACCCGAACGACATCGAGCATCGGATCACGAAGAAGACGAAGGCGATCATGCCGGTCGACCAGATCGGCATGACCGCGGACATGGATGCGATCAACGCGATCGCGAAGAAGCACGGCATCGACGTGGTCGAGGACGCCGCGCCGACCATTGGCAGCGAGTACAAGGGACATCGGACGGGCTCGAACGCGCACCAGACCGTCTTCAGCTTCCACCCGCGCAAAGTCATCACGACCGGCGAGGGCGGCATGATCACGACGGACGACGACGCGCTCGCCGACCGCGCGCGCAAGCTGCGCGCGCACGGGATGAGCGTGTCGGACCTCGACCGGCACACGGCCGACCGCGTGATCATCGAGGAGTACAACGAGCTCGGCTTCAACTACCGGATGACCGACATCCAGGCGTCCATCGGCCTCGTGCAGCTCCGCCGGCTCCCCGAGCTCCTGAAGGTCCGGATCGAGAAGGCCGAGCGCTACAACCGCGAGCTGCCCGAGATCAAGGGCCTCGGGATCCCGTACGTGCCGCCGTACGCGACGCATACATACCAGAGCTACTGCCTACGCCTGACGAAGGACTGCCGGCTCGACCGCGAGATGCTCATGACGAACCTGCTTCACCGCGGCATCGCGACGCGGCGTGGCGTGATGGCCTCGCACCTCGAGAAGACGTACGTCGATCGAATCGGCAAGGTCTCGCTGCCGATCACCGAGGAGGCGACGGCCCACACGATGCTGATCCCGCTCTTCGCCACGATGACCGACGAGGAGCAGACCTACGTGATCGACGCCCTTCGCGACGAGCTTGGCCCGGCGTAGCCCTCGAGCACGATGCTGGCGCCCGCGAGCGCGTGGTCGAGTTCCCGGTCGGTGAAAGCGGCGAGCCCGATCGCCCGCGGCCCGTCCTGCGGTGCCTGCACCAGCGTGATCCGCGCGGTCCCCGCGCGGAAGGCGTCATGGCCCGCCGGCACGAGGCCGAGCGCCTCCGCGTAGAGGTGCCGCGCGGCCGGGAGGTCGCGTACGCCGACCGTGACAGTCCGGACCCCTCGCGCGCCGTTCGGATGCGCCGTCGCGCCGTCTCGAGCAAGACGCTCCGCGTCGGGTTGGTCCCACTGGATGAAGAACGGCCACGGACGCCTGTACGAGCCGTCGCCGGGGATCACCAACCGCCACGACAGCGTCGAACCATCGGGCCGCAACCGCTCCATCGCGAACGGACCGATCAACGGAAGCCCGGCGGCGCGGATCCGCTCGGCCTCGCCCTCGATGTCGTCGGTCGCGAGCGCGTAGGCGACCAGACCCTCGCGCGAATCGAGGACGTCCAGGAGCTCGTTGCGGCCCGCGGCGCGCGCTTCGGCCTCGTCGTAGACGGAGATCAGCTCGAGATAGTCGAGGCCGAACCGCACGATCGCGTTGTGCGTGCCGCGCCCGGTGTGGCGACCGCCGGAACGCGCGTCGAAGCCGAGGGCCCGGTATCGGGCGATCCCGTCGTCGAGGTCGCGGACCGCGATGACCACGTGATCCAGCCGGCGCGCCGGCGCCGGGTTCACAGCGCCTTGAGGAACTGCACCATGTCGGACCGGCGCTGGTAGCCCATCGACTCGTTGATGTGCAGGATCGGCGCGTTCGCGCTGTCGTTGTCCGTGCGCACGCGGTCGACGCCGAGGGCGATGGCCTGCATCAGCGTCTCGCACTTCAGCGCCCGTGCGATGCCTCGGCCGCGTGCCGTGCGGGCCATGCCGGTCCAGTCCGTCGATACGACGCCGCGCACCGGCGGGTACGCGAGCATCGAGATCCCGACGATGTCGTCCCCGTCCCGGGCGATCCAGATGCGGTCCATCCGCAACGCCGGCGACTCGAACCACTTCATGAACTCATCCATCTCGAACGGCACGTGCGGCACCGTCGTCGGTACGTCCGACTCGGCCTCGTCGCTCATCCGCTTCAGCTTCGCGAACTTCTGCGGATCCTCGTCCTCGGCGAGCGTGAGCAGCCGGATGCCCTCCTGCGTCATCCGCTGGCGCGACTCGGAGGCCATCGTCGTGATGCGCTCGCGGCCCTCGACCAGGTCGAGCTGCCAGAAGCGCTCGCGTCGCTCCTCCCGGAAACCGCGCAGCTGGAGCGCTCCGATGCGCAGCGCGTCGTCCTCCCAGGCCCAGCTGGTCACCTGCTTCGTCCCATCCGCGCGAGAGTCCGCTTCGAGCCGCTCGTACAAGGCGTCGAGCCGATCGGGTGTTCGGACCGATGGCCGGAGCTCGGCGGTGATGCGCGTGAAACGCTCGGGCAGCTTCGACCACGCCGGGTGCCGGCGCATCGTGTAGCCGACGGGCGCACCATCGCGCACGACGATCGACCGCTCGACGGTGTCGTCCTTCGCGACGACCGCCCACCAGTGACGCTCGAGCTTCGGATCCTCGGGATCGTCCGGGAAGAGCTCGGTGTCGATGTCAGCGACCGTCGCGGCGTCATCGATCGTCGCCGGCCGGAGCTCGAGGTCAGCGACCTTCATCCGATCCTCCGCAGCAGCTTGTCTCTCGCGACCTGGCCGAGCTGCACGACGTACTGCGCGACCTCGCGCGTACCGAACTTCGAGGCACCGAGCTCGCGGTCACGGAAGGTGTACGGCACCTCGACCACTTTCCTGTAGCGGCCGCGCGCGATCACCTCGAACCCGATCTTGAAGCCGATCGGGTTCAGCTTCACGCCGTCGATCACCGAGCGGCGCAGCGCGAAGAAGCCGCTCGTCGCATCGCGGACGGGCACGAGGACATTGCCCATGAGGCAGGCCGCACGGGAGACCGCGCGGCGGTCGAGCGGCCAATCCTCGATGGTCCCACCGCTCACGTAGCGCGAGCCGACCGCGAGCTCCGCGCCGCCTTCGATCGCGTCGACGAGCGCCGGTACCGTCTCCGGTGGGTGGGACAGATCGGCGTCCATCACGACGAGCACGTCGCCGTGCGCCGCCGCGAACCCTGTGACGACGGCGCTCGCGAGGCCGGCCTTTCCCGCTCGGCGCACGACGTTCACGGGGATCCGCGGTGCGAGCGCGGCGGCGACGTCCGCCGTGCCGTCGGGCGAGCCGTCGTCGACGATCACGAGCTCCCACTCGCGTCCTGCGAGCGCGATGTGCAGCCGCTCCGCGAGACGGGTCACCGAGTCGGCTTCGTTGTACGTCGGGACGACGACCGAGAGCATGCGCGGCCTACTGTACGGAGGCCCATGCGGGTCGTCTTCGATGCGCGACATCTTCAGACGGTGAGCCGCACGCGCGGCATCGGACGCTACTCGCGCAATCTACTGGCCGCGTTCGCGCGCCGCGCGCCCGATGACGTCGCGTGGACCCTCCTGACGCTGCGCAACTTCGCGCCGGCGGATCCGACATCGCTCCCGCCGCACCGGACACGCCCGACCTCTCGGCTTCGCCGGCCCGAGCTCACGATGCTCGCGCTCGACCCGCTGCTGCTGCCCTTCGAGCTCGCCGGTCAGGGCGACCTCTATCACTCGGTGCAGCTCGGGCTGCCGGCGATCCGCCGCGGTCCGGCCGTCCTGACGATCCACGATCTCGCGCCGCTGCGATGGCCGTCGCACTACCTGCGGCTCCCGTACGCGCGGGTCGGGCATGCGTGGCAGTACGCGCTCGCGAAGCGCGCCGACGCGATCGTCGCGGTCTCGGAGGCCACGAAGGCGGACGTCGTCGCGCGGCTCGGCATCCCCGAGGAGCGCATCCGAGTGATCCCTGAGGCCGTGGACGCGGACTTCTCTCCTCCGCCGCGCGCGACCGGCGCGGCGCTCGCGCGCGACCGGTTCGGCGTGGCGTCGCGCTACCTTCTGTACGTCGGGCAGTTCGACCCGCGCAAGAACATCGACGGCCTGTTCGCCGCGTTCGCCCGCGCGGCCGAGCGCGATCACGACCTGCGACTGGTCATCGTGGGCACGCTCGGGAAGCTCGCGGCATTGATGCGCGCCGCGCTCGCGCGCTCGCGCATCGACCCCGAGCGGGTGGTCATCACCGGCGAGGTGGACGATGCGACGCTTGCCGCGCTCTACGCGGGCGCGGAGGCGCTGCTGCACGCGGCCTGGCTCGAAGGGTTCGGCCTCACGGCGCTCGAGTCGCTCGCGGCAGGCACGCCGGTCGTCGGCTACCGCGCCGGTGCGGTCTCCGAGGTCGTCGGTGACGCAGGGCTGCTCGTCGACGATCGCGACCCCGACGCGCTCGGGGAGGCGCTCGTCACGCTGCTCGGTGACGACGCCCTGCAGGCGCGGCTGCGCGACCTCGCCAAGCCACGCGCGGCGCGTTTCTCGTGGGACCGCGCCGCCGCCGACACGCTCGCGCTGTACCGGAGCCTGGCCTGATCCACCGTCACCGCCTCGCGATCCTCCTCGCGCTCGTCCTCGCCGCCTGCACCGCGCCGCCGTTGGTCGCGCCGACCTCGTCCGCTCCGGCGATCGTCGCACCGACCCCGCCGCCAGACGTCACGTTCGTCGCCTTCGCGCGGCTGCTCCAGGCCCGCGACGCCGCGTGGCGCGCGGGCGACGTCTCCGCGGCGCTCGCGCTCGTCGCGGCCGACGCGCCGGTCGCGTTCCGCGAACGCGAGCGGCAGCTCGCGTCGCTAGCCGCGCAAGGTGTTCCCCTCGTCCCGATGCGCGGCGCGGTCAGGGTGACGCGCGAGCGCGGCAGCGTCCGGATCATCGAGATCCTCGAGACCGACGCGCAGGACCGCACCCGGATGGTCCGCTACTTCGGGACCGGCCCCCTCGACCAGCTTCGGCTGACGGAGCCCCCGGCAAGCGAGCTGGGCGAGCCCATGACGACGCACGGCGAGCACTTCGACACGCGCGCGACGACGCTCGATGCCGAGTCATGCGCCACGGTCCTGAGCTACGC
>Ga0070708_100001755_pt1 | contig 16636 bp, 14 predicted proteins | sample KBSK5503metaG_FD_65469 | JGI IMG/M metagenome (GOLD analysis project Ga0070708, IMG submission 65469) | Corn, switchgrass and miscanthus rhizosphere microbial communities from Kellogg Biological Station, Michigan, USA - KBS K5-50-3 metaG | ecosystem: Host-associated > Plants > Roots >... | reverse complement strand
AGACCGCCGTGATGACGTGCATGGGGCGAGGCTGACGTGAGCGCCTTGCGTTGATGCCCGAACAGTCGGGATTCCCCGCCGCTCCCGCTCCGAGACCGGCATCCTCACCGTGGGCACCCAACACGGGCTGAGGAGGAGGGCATGGAAACTCGGCTTTCCGTCGTCGGCAAGACATGGGCCTCGATCCTGGCGCTGCTGGCGCTCGGCGCGCTCACCGGGTTCGTGAGCGCGCGCCAGGCACCTGCCCCGCCGGAGACTTCCCCCATGGGGTTGGAAGCGACCGTGGCGCAACCGGCTGCGAATGCCATTCCCCACCCACCGGGACCGCTGCCCCCTCGCATGATGTATCCGAGATAGCCGCGCCACTCAGGGGCTGAGTCGAGATCGGTGGTGATGCGGTTCTTGGCAGAGACATCCCCTTGAGCGTTGTGGACGATCCAGTCTCCCCGGCAGAAGTCGAATTGCGCGATGTGAGGCGCTGGCGCAGGGCCGAGTCGCGCTCGAGGCCGACCTGAGGCGGATGAGCCTCCCTGGGACGCGCCCCAGACCTGGACAGGGTCAGGCGGCGAAAAAATGAGCGGCGGGATCGCGCTGATGCTAGCGTCCCTTTTGCTTGGGATCGAACCGCTCGCGCGAAAGAGCCTTTGGCTCTGGACAGTGGATCGGCTTTTCTGCGGCGCTTCTCATCGGCCTTTGCCTCCTCTCCGCCGCCGCCATCTCCTGGGCGCGCGCCCGCATCGCGGGGACGCTCGCGCTCCACGGCGGGCACCTTGCGCTCCTACAGAGGCTCTGGCCGTTCTTCCTCTTCGGGTGCCTGGCTGCGCTCGCCGGCCATCTCTACTTGCGGGCCTTGCGGCAGCAGGGCCAACCCCGCCCCGGGCGCCTCCTCGCAGGCGCCATCGTCATCCACCTCCTGGCGGCGCCCGCGCTTCCGCTCACCTCGAGCGACGTATTCTCCTACCTGGCGTACGCGCGCCTCATGCACGACGGCCGCAACCCGTACCGCTCGGGGCCTGCGGATCTGGGCGAGCGCGATCGTCGTCGCCCGCTGGTCGAGCCGCGCTGGCTGCACACGCCGATGGTGTACGGGCCAATCGCCGGAGCCGCGACGGCGGCGATCGCCCCCGTCGAGGACCTGACCCGCTCGTTGTGGGCATTCAAGCTCGAGATGCTCCTCGCGGCGCTCGCGGCGGTCCTGCTCGCCTACGGGTTCTGCCGCTCCTGCTTGCCGCCCGGCCGCGCCGAGGCCGCTTTCATCTTCTTCGCCTGGAACCCGCTCTTCGCCTGGGAGATCAGCGGGCAGGCGCACACCGAAGGCCTGGTCCTCGTCGGGCTCGTCTGCTTCGTCTGGGCGGCCACGCGCGGCCGGGAGTGGCTCGCGCTGCTCGGCCTCGTCATCGCGTTCTACACGAAGCTCGTCCTTCTGCCGCTCCTTTGTCTCTATCTCTGCTACGTCGCCTGGCGCCGGCCCTCCCGGGCGATCGCCATGATCGGAGCCGTTGGCGCGGTCGGAGCGGCTCTCCTGGCGCCGTACTGGCAAGGTGGCGCCACGGTCCGAGGACCGCTCGCGACCCTCGTCGCGGACCCCACGTTGACGGCCCGGTCGCTGACCGACCTCCTGGTCTGGCTGCTGCGTCCGCTCGGTCCGCAGGCGCAACGGGGCGTTTATTGGACGGCGCTGGCGATGGGGACCGTGTTGCTCGCTTCTTTCGGGATCCGCGCAGCCAGGCGCGCCCGCTCGCTACAGCAGGTGTTCCGCGACGGCCTCGTCTTCTTTCTCCTCTACGATCTGATCGCGGCTCCCTGGTTTCAGTCGTGGTACGTGACCTGGCTTCTTCCGCTCGGCCTGGTCGAGCCCGACGCACGGTGGCGGACGTTGATCGCCTCGTATTCGATGCTCGCGCTCGTGCAGTACGCCGTTCCGCTCGATCCGGTGACCTACCTGGCGATCAATGCGATCGCGCTGCGGATGCTCTACCAGCTGCTCCGTCCCGGACGGCTCGCGGAGGCAGGAATGACTGCGGCAGCCCCCCCCGCCTGCGTTTACGACGCGATCCCCGTCGGCTTCTACGACGCCGTGCTGCGGGGCGGGAATCCTGTCCGTCGCCTCTGGCACCTCGCCAAGTTCGAGAGGGTTCTCGACTGCCTTCCCCAGCGCAGCGGCGGTTCGATCCTCGACATCGGATGCTTCGCCGGCTCGTTTCTCTCGTTGGTTCCGGAAGGCCGGTTCGGGCGCCAGCTTGGCGTGGACATCCTCCGCTCGCAGGTCGAGTACGCCCGTGCCCGGTACGGCACCGCGTTTCGCGAGTTCCGGCACATCTCCGATCTAGGGGCTCTGGAGACCATCCATGAGACCTTCGACTGCATCACCGGCATCGAGCTGATCGAGCACCTCAAGCCTGCCGAGGTGCGCAGCCTGATGCGGCACGCGGCGCAGAAGCTCGCGCCTGGCGGACGGCTGGTCCTCACGACGCCGAACTACGCCAGCAGCTGGCCCCTGCTGGAAGCGTTGCTCAACCGGTTTTCCGACGTGAGGTACGAGGAGCAGCACATCACGCGATTCACCTACTTCCAGATCGAACGGCAGCTGACGACGCTCTATCCGGATTTCCAACAGCAGTTCAACGTGGACCTGAAGACGACGACACACTTCATCACGCCGTTCCTCGCGGGCCTCTCTTTCCGCGGCGCCCGTTTCCTCTCCCGGCTCGCGCCCGATCGGCGTTGGCGGCAACCGTTCGGAAATCTGGTGCTGCTCGTCCTCGAGCGCGCTCGCGAGTCCGCCGGCGAAATGACGCCGGCCGACGTCGCCGCGTCGGCCTAGCAGGTTCGTCGTCTTCGATTCCGGCGTCGCGGTGCGCGGCCCCATTGCGGCTGCGCCCGCGCCGCCGATCCCGACTCTCCGGCTACTTGACCGGGTCGGAGGCCTTCATCTTCTTCCACTTGCCGTGGGCCTTCTTGCACTGCTTCTTCGTGCCGGCGTCGGAGATCTCCGATCCGTCGCTGCTGACGCAATGGCGCTTGGCCTTTGCGAATGCTGGCGAGGCTGCGAGGGCGAGCGCGGCGATCAGGGCAAACTTCATTTCATCCTCCTTGGGGGGATGTGGTTGCACGCGATTCTGCCGCCACCGGGAGGCCTGGCAAGTTATTGAGCCTGGTACCCGGCGCGCTCTCGCAATCACGATGGACCCACACCGGCCCAGAACCGCACCGATCGTCGCCTCCGACTCCGGATGCACGACGCTGTTCGCGCGCTCTCCAGCCTTCCGCAGCCACCAGTGCCTTCACCCGTTGCCGCAGCCCATCGTGACCAGCGCCGGACGTCGCTGCCTCGGCTTAGCTCCTGCCGATCTCGCGGGTGAGCTTCTCGACCTTCAGCCGGCTCAATTTCTCGATGGGCAGCGCGACGAGCAGCTGCACTCGCCGGTGCAGCTGCAAAGCGATCTCGTAGAAGTACTGCTCCTTGGCGTCGTCCGGTCCGGCGAAGGCAGCGGGATCGTTCACGCCCCAGTGGGCGATGATGGGCTGGCCTGGCCAGACAGGACACGACTCGCGCGCGTTGTCGCAGACGGTGATGACGAAGTCGAAGTTGACCTTCTTGAACTCCTCCCATGACTTGCTGCGCGCCTGGTTGCCGTCGATCCGGAATCGTTCGCGCAGCACCTTGAGGGTGACCGGATTCACCGACCCGGAAGGGTTCGCTCCAGCGCTACACACCTCGAAGCGCTGACCGCCGAGACGCCGGAGGAAATACTCCGCGAACACGCTGCGCGCCGAGTTGCCGGTGCAGAGGAACAAGACGCGAAAGGGATGATCTCCGTGCTCCATGACTACTCCTGCTCGAGTTGGGCTTCGCCGGGCCCGTTCGGATGCGGGACGACGACCTCGGGCGCGACTTCGGGCAAGGCGGGCACGAGCCAGCGGAAGAGCAGCGTCGCGGCGGCCGCACCCAGAAGCTGAGCGACGACGAATCCGGGCGCGTCGGCAGGTCGGATGCCGGCGAAGGTGTCCGTGGCGGCGCGGGCCATGGTCACCGCCGGGTTCGCGAAGCTGGTCGACGCGGTGAACCAGTAGGCAGCCGTGATGTAGGCGGCGACCGCAAATGCCACCGCGCTCGACCGCCTGCGAGCGACTCCCCAGATGACGGCGAGGAGGCCGAAGGTCGCCACGAACTCGCTCGAGAGCTGCGCCCCGCCGGCTCGCACGTGGCGGGACGCCGAGAACACCGCTTCCCCGAACATCACGTGGGCCACGGCGACCCCGGCGTAGGCGCCCGCGATCTGGGCGAGGAGGTAGGCGGGAACGTCTCGCCAGCGAAGTCCACCCAGGGCCGCGTCCGCCAACGTGACGGCAGGGTTGAAGTGAGCACCCGAGATCGGTCCGAGCATGAGGATGAAGGCGACGAGGCCAGCGCCGGTGGCGAGCGAGTTGGCCAGCAGCGCGATGGCGACGTTCCCGCCGGCGAGCCGCTCGCCCATGATGCCGGAGCCCACCACGGTCGCGAGCAACAGCGCCGTTCCGACGCCCTCGGCCACCACCCTGCGCGCGAGCGTCGGCCGGGCGTGAGCGGGTTGCGCCCGCTGCGCGCCTTTACGAAGGACGGCGGCCATCCGGACCCCTCCGAGGACGTGCGTGCTTCGGACAGCAGCCTCCAGCCCTTCGCAGGGCACCGAGAGCGGCCTGGTCCGCCCGCGTCCGCCTCGACTCGCCGGCCTGCAGCGCATCCAGGACCTTGGCGTGGAACCTCGAGTGGGCGGGAGCGAGCTTGTAGAAGCTCCACTGCCCCCGCCGCTCGTCGAGCACCAGCCCCGACCTGCGCAGGTACGCAAGGTGCCGCGATGCGGTGGGCTGCGGCACGCCGAGGACCGACACGAGATCGCCCACGCAGAGCGCGCCCTCGCGCAGCAGATGGAGGATGCGGACGCGCGTCGCGTCCGCCATGGCCCGGAAGACCTGCTCGACCGGGGAGTCCTGCCCAGCGTGGGTGTCTGCCAGTTCTGACATATCCGCTCAGGCTGATATTCGCTCGGGCGGATATATCGGAAGCGCGCAGCGCGAGCAAGCGACGAGCGGCGGCGCCAGCCCGGCGAAGTTCCTCGAGGTCGCTCCGTAAAGGACGCCAACATGCGCCCGCATGTCTCCGACGCGCGCTGGAGTCGGTTGCTGGTCGGGGCGGCATCGTGTAGAGGCGAACTGGAACCGAGGGACGCATGAGCTCCACCGGGATCGCGCTGTTCGTCTTCCTCGGCTTCGCGCTGCCAATCCCGCTGCTGGCGTGGCTGGACCGGCCGCGCGGGCATCGCTGATGTACGCCGGGCACTTCGCCGCCGCGCTCGCGCTCAAGGCTCGACTGCCGCGCGCGCCGACCTGGGGCCTGCTCGCCGGCGTCGCGGTCCTCGACCTGTTGTTCGGAGTGTTCGTGCTGCTGGGCATCGAGCGCGTCACTCCCACGCCCGGCGTTCCTCCCGGTTTCATCCTCGACTTCATCGACTGGTCACACTCGCTGGCAGCGGCGCTCTTCTGGGCGCTCCTCTACGCGCTCTGCTTCGCCCGGCTCGGCGTGGCCGTCGCGTACGTGATGGGCGTCTCGGTGTTCTCGCATTTCCTGCTCGACTGGCCGATGCATCCCCGGGACCTGGCTCTCTGGCCCGGCTCGACGGGCCACGTCGGGTTGGGCCTGTGGCGCGCCCTTCCCGTCGGCTGGTGGTTCGTCGAGCTCGCCTTCGTGGCCGCCGGCTGCGCGTACTACGCGGTTCGGGCACGGCGTGACGGGAGTTTCGGTGGACGATGGCAGTGGGCCTGCGCCGTCGTCCTCGCCTTGCACGTCTTCAACTCGCCCTGGCTCTCGTCGAGGAGCTGAGGCCGGTCCTGCCGCTTGGCTTCAGAGCGAGGCCTCGGCGGTGGTGCTTGACCTGCCGATACTCTGTTCGTCCAGCTCGGCCAGGTAGGAGTGGAGCTGGGCCACCACCGCTGCCCCTTCGCCGATGGCGCCCCCGACGCGTTTCACCGAGCCGCAACGCACGTCGCCGATGGCGAAGACACCGGGCACGCTCGTCTCCAGCGGCCGGGGAACGTCCCTGCGGCCCGCCCGGACCAGTTCCTGGAGCGTGAGGTCGGTCCCCGTCTTGACGAAGCCCTTCCCATCGAGCGCAACCTCACAGCCCCGGAGCCACTCCGTCGCCGGATCGGCGCCCACGAAGAGGAAGACGTGACGGACGTTGGCCTCGTTCTCGGCTCCGGTGCGCTTGTTCTTCCAGCGGACCTTTTCCAGCTCGCCCCGTTCGTTCCCCTGCAACGCGGTGAGCTCGGTCAAGGGGTGGACGTGGATGTTGGAGGTTGCGGCGATCCGGTCCGCGAGGTAGCGCGACATGCTCTGGGACAGGGTCGAACCCCGGATGAGCAGCAGCACGCGGGCAGCGTGACCGGAGAGGAAGACCGCTCCCTGTCCCGCGGAGTTCCCCCCGCCGACGAGGACCACATCGCTTCCCCGGCAGCTCCGAGCCTCGATGGGAGAGGCCCAGTAGGAGACGCCGCGGCCCTCGAAGTGCTCCAGCGCCGGGATCGACGGACGACGGTAGCGCGCACCCGATGCGATGACGACGGCGCGCGTGCTGACCGTCCGCCCGTCTTCGAGGCCGAGAGAGAGTGGGGGTCCCGATGATTCGCGCGGATGACAGTTGAGCCGGGTCGCGACGGCGGGCATGGCAAAATCGGCTCCGAACTTCTGGGCCTGGGTGAAACCGCGCCCGGTGAGCTCCTGGCCGGTGATCCCGGTGGGAAAGCCGAAGTAGTTCTCGATCCGCGCGCTGGCGCCGGCCTGACCTCCGAAGCCCCGGCCGTCGATGATGAGAACCGACAGGCCCTCCGACGCCGCATAGACCGCGGTGGCAAGCCCAGCCGGGCCGGCTCCAATCACGGTGACGTCATAGCCATGTTCCCGGATCGAGTTGGGCAGGACGTTCAGGTACCTCGCCAGGGCGATGTCTCCCGGGTTCTTGAGAACCGATCCGCCGGGGCAGATGACCAGCGGAAGGTCGTCCGGCCCTGCCGCGTGGCGCGCGACCAGGCCCGCGGCATCAGCGTCGGTCTCGGGGTCGAGGACCGAGTGGGGATGGCCGCTGCGGAGAAGGATCTCCTGGAGCGCCCGCATGCGGGAATCGGCGGGCGGACCGATGAGAACGGGGCCGCCAAAGCCGAGCGCCACCAAGCCGATCCGGCGCAGGGTGAGGGAGCGGAGGATGCGCTCGCCCAGATCCACCTCGGCCACCAGCAAGGCCCGGAGCCGCTCCGGAGAGAGCAACAGCGCTTCCACCGGGCCGCGGGCTTGGACGTCCACCAAGGCATCGGCTCCCGAGAGCTGTCCCACCTCGCCGAGAAAGTGACCCGGCCCTTGACGATCCCAGATGGGGATGCTCCGCCCGAGCGCATCGCGCCGGCTGAAGGCCACCCGACCGGAGAGCATGACGAAGCCACCCGGACTCGGCTTCCCTACCTCGAACAGCATCGCCCCATCTGGATACGAGCGGTGTTCCCCGAAGCGGGCTACCCGGGGAATGTCGGCTTCGTTCAGTGGGGCGAAGATCTCGCGGAGCCGCCCTTCCAGGTACGCGAATTCCGAGCCGGGCGGCAAGGCTGGCAGATCGGGAATGAAGTCGTCGGTGTTGTTGGCCACGGTACGACCCCCTGCGGAGGCCGTACCGTAGGACGAGCCATCGGCGGAACAAACAAGAATTTCGAGTCTGATCGGACGGTCCTGTCGCCCTCCTGCCCGCCCTCCTCGTGCGCCGGGAGCGTCGCACGGCCTGTCGCGAAATTGACGCAAGCAGCGCAGGGGAGGACCGTGGCCGATGAAGATGCGCACGTGGTCGTCGATCGTGGAGAGGCGCACCGCTTCCGGGACTCCGGATCGATCCATCCCGTCATTCGTGGGCGCCGCGATGGCTGCTGTCGCGGCGTTCGGGCTCGCGCTCGCACTTGCATTCGTCTGCGCGCCGTACCCCGTGGAGTGGGCCGAGGGCCGCGTCTTCGAGACCGCACGCCTCATGCTCGCGGGCTCGCCGCTGTACTGTGACATCCATGTTCTTCCCTGCGCCGATCTGACCTACCCTCCGGCCTATTCCGCAGTGGTTGCGGCGCTGGGAGAGATCTTCGGCCTGAGCTTCACGGCCGGTCGCGCGGTGAGCTTCGCAGCGCTTCTCTGGGTCCTCCTGGGTCTCTACCGGATCGCGCGTGCGCAGTGTGACCGGTGGACCGCGCTCGCGGCGCCCGCCGTCTTCCTCTTCTTCATCGAGATCTCCTTCTACGCGGGATCGATGCGGCCCGACCTCTTGTCGCTGGCGCTCGTCGTTTCCGCCTTGGCGACGCTCCTCCGGTGGCCGACCATCCGGGGCACGGTGTCTTCTGCGCTGCTCCTGCTCGCCGGTCTCTTCGTCAAGCCCCAGGCGTTCGCCGCGGTCTGCGCTGTCTGCATCTACCTGGCGATCGTGGACCGCAAGCGGCTCGCCGCCTTCATCGCGGTCGGGGCGGTGGGCGGGGCTCTCATCCTCGGCCTGGGCGAGGTCCTGACCGGCGGCCGATTCCTGGATCACCACTACTGGTACGTCGTCTATCCGTCGCACACCCTGGGCCAGCTGGGAACGGTCCTCTTCTATGGGGCGCTGCCGTGGACGATCTTCATCTGCGTCGCGCTCCTTCATTCAGTGCGCGCGCTGCGGCACCGTCCGGTGGCCCTCGTTCCGATCTATTTCCTCTGCAGTCTGGCGTGGGCGCTTCCCACGGGCGCCGGCGCGGGCGCGGCAGCGAACTACCTCTTCGAGCTGTACGTTGCCACCAGCCTCGCGTTGGCCGGCTTTCTCCAAGGCCTTCGCGAACGCCCCGCGGAACCGGTCAGCCGCGTCGATCGCCTGGCCGCGGCCCTGATCTCGATCCAGGTCGTCCTGTGCCTGGCGCTCAATCCCTGGATCGGCCTCGAGCACTATTTCTCCACCCGAAAACTGTGGTCGAGCCGGGACACGATGGTTCCGGCGCTTCGGGCCGCGCCCGAGCCGATCCTCGTCGAGGAGCTCGGCGTGGCCGGCTACACGGGGCACCAGTTGTTCGTGGACTCCTTCGTCGCCACCCGGCTCTCCAACCTGCACCGGTGGGACGAAGGCCCGCTTCTCTCCATGCTCACTGAGGGACGGTTCTCGAGGGTGGTGCTGCGCGAGGCGCCTGCCGATCATCCGAGTCAGCTGCAGCGAGAGCGCTTTACGCCCCGCATGCTGGAGGCCATCGCCGCGCACTATCGTGTGTCCTGGTCGGATGGGAACTGGTTCGTCTATGAACCGCGCCAGGGCGGCGCCCGCTGACGGAACCCGCGAGCTCAGGGCCCCTACCGCGAAGCGTGGGGCGCGCTCTGCAGCAGCTCGCCGAGCTCCTTCTTCCACCACTTCGCTTGCACGGTGGTTCCGTGCCCAGCCGTATCGGGGCTGCCGGGGATGAGAAGGACGCGCCCGTTCTTCACTCGCTTGATCTCCCGGTCGAGCACACCGAGCTCTGGCGGATTGCGCTCGTCATCCGCCGAGTTGATCACGAGCACTGTCGCCTGGATGCGCTCCAGGCCGGCCGACGGATCGTAGTCCCGCGAGGAGTCCCACTGGTAGAGCGTGTCGTTCGCGTCCGCGGTGAATGGCGCGGCCAGGCGGTCGTCGACGACCTTGTCGGCCACGGCCCGCGACGGCGCGGCTTTGTAGAGCGCCTGGTTGCCGCCGCTGGTGGCGAGAACGTAGAACACGGAAGCAAACTGTGCGCTCTTCGGCTGCTTTGCATAGTTGCCGTTCATCCACTCGGGATCGCCGCGAATGGAATCGATGATGAGCCGGCGCATCATCCAGTTGCGGCCCGACATCGCCACTGGCAGCGAAGCCATCGGCACCGCGAGGTCCATGAAGCCGGGCTGTCTTGCCGCCCACAGCCAGATCTCCATTCCGCCCATCGAGTAGCCAATCACGAGGCGCACGTGCTTCACGCCGAGGTGCTCGGTGACAAGGCGATGCTGCGCCTCGACCATGTCGCCATAGCTGTAGCGCGGAAAGCGCGCGCGGAGGCCGTCCGAGGGCTTGCTCGATTTCCCGTGGCCGATCGAGTCAGGAAGGATGATGTAGTACCGCCGGGCATCGAGCGGCTGCCCGGGACCGAACAGCTCGCCGGCGAACGACGGCGTCAGCATCGAGGCCCCCGAGCCCGTGGTGCCGTGGAGCACGACGACCGGCTCTCCGCCGGGCGCCCCGACGGTGCGGTAATGCAGACGCAGCTCCGGCAGTGTCTCGCCGGATTGAAAGTGGAAATCGCGCAGCACGAAGCTTCCTTCCTGCGGCGCGGGATAGTCAGCGGCAAAGGCCTTGATGGGATGAAGCTGCAGCGCGACTGTCGCGATGGCAGCTCCGAGCCGCGCCAGTTCAGGAGCTTTCATGTCTTCCTCCTTGGAAAAGGCGATGGCAGCTTACCGCGGCCGCGCCTCGCGGTGATTCAGATGCGACTTTCGGCGGGTGCATTGCACGCGGAGCAAGCTTTTCTGCCATGCTCTTCGGCCGCGAGCTTTCGCGCTCCCTTTGGGCCGCGTGCCGTGCGCCTGTCAGGTTGGGTCAGAAGGTACCAGCGAGCTCCGCGTCCGCGAGCAGGACCTGCCCGGTGCCCGGGGCGAACGGTGAGCTCTGCCCATTGAGCACCGTCCGTGCCGTCGCGGAGAGCCGGAACGCCACGTGCGCTCCCAGCTGCGCCTGGATCGACGTCGATACACCGAGCTCGTCCAGATCCACGGGGGCAATCTGGCCGGTTTGAAACCAGGAGACGCGAGCGAGCACCTGGAGCACGCCCTGCGAGCGCGCCAACACCTGGAGCCAGGCGCTGCGACCCGGGGCCCAGCCATCCTCCTGGAAATAGCCCAGCGAGACTCCACCGTGGTCGCCGAACAGGCGGGTGAGGCCGACCTCCGGACCGATCCAGCTTCGCGTCTTGTCCGTCACCAGATCCGAGCTGAGCCCCGAGATGACCGAGATCCGCAGTCCTTCCGCCGGCTGCCATGCCGCCGAAGCATCCGCGTGCCGTGCTTCTCCTCCGAGGAGCAGATGGCCGGGGCCGTCGAGCTCCGGGACGGAGCCGCCCTCGTGCCGGAACGATCCGCTCAAGCTCAGGGAATCGAACGGCCGGGCAGTAACGTCGAGGCGCAGCGCGTCCAGCCGGATGGTGTCGACCGAGCTGAGCCCATGCGCCGCTCCCGCGGAGGCCCGGACGTTCACCGCGGCGTCGAGCCGGCGCGTGATGCGCGCCTCCAGCAGGGCTTCTCCCTCCAGCCGTTTTCCCAGATCGTCGGTGTTCACGAAGGCGATGCGAGCCTCGTGGCGGAGGAAACGGAGGGTGGAGTCCTCCTCGAACACGCGCTGCCCGATCCAGTACCCGCCGAGCGTTCCGTGGTCGAACGACGGCGCCAGCGTGATCGAGTTGGGGACGGCGCCGCCGAAGACCCCGGCCTCGCTCCCGCCCTCCGTCCGCCATCCGGCCTGCAGGCCATCCAGGATCACCTGGCCGGGCACGCGATACGGCCGCACCCGGCCGACGGAGAACGCCGGGCCGCCGTCCGTGCTCCGGCGGGAGATCGAGGCTTCCCAGACGTACAGCTGGGCGGGGTCGTCGGGGCGGAAGCTGATCGGGTCCGAGCGCCGCGACCAACGCCGCGCGCTCATGTCGAGATCGAGCGTGAATCCAGCCCCGAGGGGGACTCCGCGCAGGGTCGCATCGGCGCGTTCCTGGTTCCACGCGCCGTTGCCGCCGGACGCCCACCAGCTGGCGTGCCCGATGCCTGCGTCCATGCTTCCCCCGCGCGCTTCCAGAACGCCGCCAGCGGCTTCGTGGTAGTCGACCTGCGGATAGGGCGCCGAGGCGAGGAAGCTCCGGCGCTGCTCGAGGACGGCGGGCGAGGTCAGTGGCGGCGGTCGCGCGGCGGGCGTTGGCGGGGGCGGCTCCGGCAGCGGGAACGTGTCGCCGGCCCGGCCCGCGCCGAGGCAGGTGGCGCGGGTCTGGGAGACGCGCTCGACCTGGCACGAGCCCGAGCGCGGGAACTTGAGGACCTGGCCTGCGGCGAGCCCGTCTCGAGACCCGGCGTCGAGGTACAGGCGGGTCGTCGTCGCATAGAGCACCGAACCCACCCGGCCCCGGGGCCGGGCTTCCCCGCGCGCGCCGCTGGCGGCGACGAGTCCGCCCGCGAGCAGCGCTCCGGCGATCCGCGCAGCTGCAGTCATTTGTGGACCCTCGCCGCTGGCGGGCGCAGGCCCGTGGCGGGCGTGAAGGTGTGGCACTCGTAGCACTGGCGGTTGTTGCACTGGAACCCGGCCACCTTCGCGTGCGTCTGCGTTTCGTGGCTGCAAGCGTGGCACCGCATGCAGTCCGCTGTATTGGTCGAGCAAGTTCCCGGTGTGGCGAGCGAGGTGAGCGTCGTGTGGCAGTCGAGGCAGCCGATCCCGGTGTGCGGGCCCCTGGAGAGCTGGAAACAGGAGTCGTGCGTCGGGAAGCGCGCGCCCTTGAAGCGGACGGGAAAATGGCAGCTCTTGCAGTCGGTCCCGAAGCCGGCCCGGGAATGATCGAGCGGCGTCCCGGCCGTGCGCGCGTAGTCCGCCTGGTGGCAGGCGAAGCAGTCGGCGGCGGCGCGCGTGAACCGCCGGTCGCGCTGGTTCTGGTGGCACTCTTCGCAGGGGATGGCGGCGTGGCGGCCGGTCAGGGGGAAGTTCGTGTTCCTGTGCGCGTCGGGACCGAACAGCGTCGCCCAGCCAAACGGGTCGTGGCAGGAGGCGCAGCGGTTGCCGAGCTCGCCCGTGTGCACGTCCTGGTGGCAGGCGGCGCAGCTGGTCGCGACCGGCGCGCGGAAGTCCGTGGAGGATCCGTGGCAAGCGCGGCAGGAGGCGGAAACGTGGCGGCCCTCGAGCGGGAAGCCGGTGCGCGAATGATCGAAGGCCACCGGCGTCCATCCCGAGGGCGAATGGCAAGCCTCGCAGCGGGTCTCGGTGGCGATGTGCCCCAGAGGCTGCAGGCGCAGGGGAGGAGGCGCCGCGGCCACCGCGAGCGCCACGAAGAGAGCGCTCATCGCCTGAACCCCTGCGTGAACCCGCGGAACGCGCCGCGGTGGACGTCGAAATGGCAACCCGCGCAAGTGGTCGGAATGCCCTTGTAGCGGGCCGCGCGGACTCCGCCGCCCACGTCCACCTCGGGGTGACAGGCCTTGCACTCCACGCTCTCGTGCTTTCCCTCGAGAACGAATCGGGTGAACGGCGGCCTGTGCGCGAAGGCCGTGCGCTTCCACTCGGCGGTCGTGTGGCAGTCGGCGCAGTCCGTCGCCCGCGTCCGTGGATCGGCGAATTGCGCCGCGTGGGGATCCGCGTGACAGGACGCGCACGCGGCTGGCAGCGGCTTGTAGCGGACCATGCCGGTCAGATCGACGCCATGGCACCCGCCGCAGGCGGTGGTCTCGTGCGCGCCGGTCAACCGGAAGGACGACTCGGTGTCGTGGTCGAATCGCACCTGCGCGAACGAGGCCAGGCGGTGGCAGTCGGCGCAGCCGGACTGCTTCACGCGCGTCGCGAACTGGCCGCGGTGCTCGTCCGCATGGCAGGTGTCGCACCGGCGGGTGTCGCCGGGCACCCGGAAGCGGGTGAGGACGATCTGATCCTTCCTCCGCCGCTGTTTCAGGAAGGCCCGGATGGCCTCCCCGCGGGACTCGAGCGTCGCATCGGACCGATGGCACCCGGAGCAGGGCGTGGCGAAGTGCCCGCCTTCGAGCGGGTACTGCACGTGCGCCACGGGCTCGTAGATGGCGGGCTTGAACGAGGCGAGGCTGTGGCAGACCTCGCACGGGCGCGGCGGCGAGCCGATCTGGCCGAGGTGCGCATCGACGTGGCAGTCGGTGCACTGCTCGAACTTCAGCCCCTTGAAGACGGCGCGGACGCCAGGGAACCCGCCGTGGCAGCTCTTGCAGTCGACCTGCGTGTGAGCTCCACGGAGCGGGTAACGGGTCTTTTCGTGGAAGGCGCGCTCGCCGGAAGCGCCCTTCACTTCCTTCCAGTCGTTCTCGGTGTGGCAGGCGGCGCAGTCCGACCCGAATCGGCCTTCGTGCGGATCCTTGTGGCAGTCGGTGCAGCGCGCGCGCGCCAGGGGCGACATGCGCATGAACGTCTCCAAGTAGGGCGGCATCGGCGCGTCGGCGTGCGACTTCTTGTCCGTCTCGTTCGGATGGCACTTCGCGCATTGCACCGAGGCGTGCTTGCCCAGCAGGGGGAAGTCCGTCTTCGCGTGGCTGAAGCGCGGCGCAGGCTTCCAGGAAGCCTCGGTGTGGCAATCGGCGCACTTCGTGCTCAGCTGGCCGCGGTGCTCGTCGAAATGGCACTGGGCGCATTGGGTGGGCAAGCCGAGGAAGGTGGACTGCTTCGGCTTCTTCGCGCGGGCGGCGCGGACGTCCGGATCGCGGATCAGCCGGTCGTTGTGACAATCGGCGCACTTGGCCTTCGCGTGCTCGCCCTTCAGCGGCCAGCGCGTCTTCGCGTGATCGAAGCCTTTCTGTCCCTTCGGTCCCCACAACAGATCGGCGTCGCGGCCCAGGTGCTCGGGATGGCACTTGTTGCAGGTCAGCTCGGCGGGCGGGAGCCGTCCGTGGAGCCCCCGATGCTTCTTGACGTCCTCCCTCGTCGTCTTGTGGCAGGCGAGGCAGGTGTCGTTGGACAGCTTCCCGCCGGCAACGTGGCACTTGGTGCAGTTGGCCAGGCCCTCCAGGTCCGCATGCGATTGCGCCAGCGGGCCGGGCGAAAAGATGTCCGCCCGCGCGCCGGCGGCGGCGAGCACCAGCGCCGCCGCCAGGACAAGCTCAGCGGAAGAAGACATACCCGAGGTACACCGAGACGGCGATGTGCGCTGCGATCGCGATGACCAGGAACCCGGCGAGCGATGCGTGGAACACGCGCCAGCCGCGCAGGAGGTTCTTCAACGATTGGTAGAACGTGACCTGCATGCGCAGCCTGCAGAGCTGCAGGTATCCCTCGCGGAACTGGTCGTACGCGTAGGTCTCGCCGAAGTAGAAGAGCGCGACGAAGAGGCGCAAGCGCGTCCAGGTGGCCCGCAGCGGCCAGGTGGCCAGCATCCAGAGCAGCGAGCCGGGGCGCACCGGCTTGGCCGCCGAGTCGAACATGCGGTGGAGCAGCGCCGGGTTCCCGGCCTCGTCGAGCAGCGGCTGCAGCCGGGCCCGCAGCGCTTGCCATCGGCCGAGGACGTCAGAGATCTCCAGCGCCTTGCCGTCCGCGGAGGGGACCATCCCGTAGATGAAGCGCCCGACGATCCCGGTGAGCACCACGGTGAGCAGCGCGGCGGCGGTTCCGGTCGCCAGCTGGTTGTTGGACTGGAAGGCGGAATGGAACGCGATCACCAGCGGGCTCATGAAGCCGACGAACATGTGGAAGTCGAGCCAGCCCCGGATCGATCCCTTGCCGGCGAGAAGGCGCGACCGCTTCCGCACCGGATAGAGGAAGTTCAGCATCATGAACGCGGTGGCGACGATGCCGATGCCATGCCCCCACCGGCCGGCAGGCCGGAGCGCCTGATGCAGTGGAGAGGAGAGGCGGGCCGCGTGCGAGAGCGGGTAGTACGACCAGCCCTTCAGCGTGAGCCAGGCGAGGATCAGCGCGCCGGTGAGGAAGTAGAAGACGTGCGCGCGCCGGTGCGAGGTCCGCTGCTCCTTCTCGCGGGCCAGGCCGCGGCGGTCGCCCGAGAGGGCGCGCTGCGGCTTCTTCCGCTCTTCGCCGAAGTGCTTCTGAAGCGAGATCTGCAGCTTGGAGAGGAACCCGGTCGGGAGCTCTCCGCCGATGTTCACGATCACGAAGTGATTGGGCAGGACCTGCGGCGCCCCCGAGGCGGTGAGCACCACCTCGTTCTCGGTGATCAGGTCCACCTCCGAGCTCATCAGCGCCCGAACCCGCCCGTCGTCCACCAGGCCGGAGATCTTCTTGCGGTTCGCGTCGCGGCACTTGGCGAAGCTGTCGCCGCGGTATGAGATCGAGACCCGGGCATCGCTCTGTTGCGCGAGCTGGATGGCCGCCTCCAGCGCCGAATCGCCGCCCCCCACCACCAGCACGTCGCATCCGTCGTACTGCTCGCTGTCCATCAGCCGGTAGGTGACCTTGGGGAGGTCCTCGCCCAGCACGCCGAGCTTGCGCGGCGTGCCCCGCAGGCCGGTGGCGAGCACCACCTTGCGCGCCTCCATCGCTCCCCGGCTCGTCTGCACGCGGAAGGCGCCGTCGCGCCCCTCGATCCCGGTGACCCTGACGCCCTCCTCGATGGCGACGCGGGCCTTGTGCATGGCGCTCCCCCAGATCGAGAGCAGCTCCTCCTTGCTGATCAGCTTCTTCGCCACCTTCCCGAAGAAGGGGACCTGGAACGGCTCGGTCATCACCACTTTCTGCCGCGGATAGTTCGCGATCGTCCCGCCCAGCGAGCCCTGGTCCACCAACCGGAACGAACGCCGCGCTTCGCGCAGGCGCAAGGCCGCGGCGAGACCCGCCGGTCCCGCTCCGACGATGAGCACGTCGGGCGAAGACCCGTTCCCTCGCGGCGTCGTCTGCGCGAG
>Ga0070708_100001754_pt1 | contig 16642 bp, 14 predicted proteins | sample KBSK5503metaG_FD_65469 | JGI IMG/M metagenome (GOLD analysis project Ga0070708, IMG submission 65469) | Corn, switchgrass and miscanthus rhizosphere microbial communities from Kellogg Biological Station, Michigan, USA - KBS K5-50-3 metaG | ecosystem: Host-associated > Plants > Roots >... | reverse complement strand
ATCGAAAGTCCGGTCGCCTGGATGTGCTGCGCCGCCGTGCTCTGGTGGGGCACTCGACGCGCCAGCCGCCAGATCACGACGCCGAGAAAGATCGCAAACAGCGCCAGCCCAACCACCCCCAGCTCCGCCAGCAGCTCGAGGAAGATGTTGTGCGCCTGCTGGTACCCCTGCAGCACCAGGGCGATCGAGAAGACACTGAAACGCTCCATGTAACCGACCAGGTTGCCGGCGCCGACGCCGATGATCGGGCTCTTCGACCAGATGATCAGCGCGCTGTGCCAGAGCCCGAGCCGATCGAGGTCGTTGCTGCCGAGCCGCTGGGCGACGATGGTCCCGAGGGTTTCTTGCACGGCGAGCGCCGCCACCCCCAGGCCGATCGCCCAGGCGATCAGGCCTCGTCCCCTCCAGCGCGACCAGATCAGCACGGTGATGGCGCCCAGGGCGCCGAGCCAGGCGTTGAGGGCGTAGGAGAGAAAGGCCGCCGTCAGTCCCATCAGCAGCAGCAGCAAGGCGGGAACCCACAGCCGCCACCTCCTGTGCTGCCAGATCAGGATGCTGGATGAGAGCGCAATCAAGAACAGGGTCGCGTCCGGGTTGATGTTGGGGCGAGCGCCCTTCAGGTAGACGTCGATCGGGTTGACCGGGTTGTGCCACCAGGTCCACAGGCCGACCAGGGTCGTGACGGTGACGCTGGCCAGCACGCCGACGTACAGGCTGCCGATCCGCTCGAGCTGGGCGTAGACCGCGCCTGCCCCCAGGGCCAGGAAGGGGGTGGCAAGGAAATACAACGCCGTGACCTGATAACCGATCCAGCGGTGACCGAATCCCAGTTCCATCGAGGTGCCGACGTTGGGATCCCAGAAGAGCCAGCTGTTGACCACCGAAATCACGCCCGCCGTCATCAACGCGAGGAAGAGCCAGATGAGGGGAATCTCGACCGTTCCGAGGCGACGCCGCGCCAGCATCACGCCCAGCGCCAGGAAGAGCGGCGCCGCCAGGGTGCCGAAGCCAAAGCCTGCCGACCGGATCGTCACGAGGGGGAGCGGCAGCATGGCGAGCACGAGCAGCGGGACGACGATCGCCTGCAGGGGGATGGGGCGCCCAAGCCGGCCACGTGACGCGAAGGCTGGCGGCCGCCAGGCGGCCGCGGCCCTGGCAGTCAGGGCGTGATCAAGCACGGGGCGCCCCTCCGCGGTACCCGCCGTAGCGGGCGGCGGCGGACTCCGCCTGATTCATCACGATCCCGAGCAGGCGCGCTCTCCCCTGTTGCAACTGCCGGAGGACGCGTACATGGTTGACGAGGCCCTGGGGCCCGGACTTCAGCACGTAAAGAACGCCGTCGGTGGCTTCGGTCAATTCCACCGCGTCGGCGTAGAGCGCACAGGGCGGGCTGTCCAGCAGCACGACGTCGGCGCGGTCGCAGAGATCGACGACCAGGGCGCGCATCTGCGGCGAGCTGAGCAGCTCGGACGGATTGGATGGAATGACACCGGCTGGTACCAGCCACATGTTGTCGATGCCCACGACGGGCGCCGCCACTTCGGCGAAGGTCGCGGTCCCGGCGATCAAGCCGGAGAGGCCGATGGTGGGGCCGCCGTCCTCGGTCCGTTGCCAGAAGCCCTCGACGCCTTCGGCACGATGGCCGTGCCCGTTTGTGTTGAACAGCTGATGCAGCCGCGGCCGGCGGAAGTCGGCATCGACCACGATGACGCGCCGGCCGGCCTGCGCCAGCAAGATGGCCAGGTTGGCGACGGTGGTGCTCTTGCCTTCGCCGGACGCGCCGCTGGTGACCAGGATGGACCGGACGCCCAACCCGATCGCCGTAAAGTTGATGTTCGCCCGAAGGTTGCGGTAGGCCTCGGCGAAGGGCGTTTGGAGGCTGTTGCCTTGCAGGACCAACGAGGTCTCGCGCGCCATCAGGGCGCTCCCGCCGAGCGGCGCATGGCGGCGGCGTTCCCCCGGGGGATCACGCCCACCACCGGTGCCCCCAGGTAGGCCTCCGCGTCTTCCGGCTGGTTGATCGATCGCCGGAAGTACTCGAGAAGGAAGACCAGTGCGATGCCGAGCACCAGTCCGAGCCCGCCGACATAGGCGACCCGCGGCCACGATGCCCCGCCACTCGAGATCGGCGCCGCCCGGTCGAGAACGTGGGCCTCGAAGTTGCGGATGGTGGTGATCTGCCCCAACTTTCCCTGGGTGATCCCGGCCTCGAAGTTCAGGACCGCGTTGGCGGCCGCCTGCTGGGCCAGCTGGAGGGCGAGCCGCTGCGCCCCGAGGGCGGGAGCGGCGGTTGCCTGCGGATGCGCCTGGTCGAAGGCGAGCAGCGCCTCGGAGGCGTCCAGATATCGCTTGTTGAGGTCGGCCCGGTCCTGGTCAATCGTGGCCTGGATGGAGACGGTGTCGCCCCCGGCCAGTTCCTGGTAGTAGGCGGTCGCTTCGGTTGCGACCGCGTTCGCCAGCGCCGTCGCCCGCGCCGGGTCGAGGTCGCGAATCGCGACCTGGTAGATGTCGCTCTTGCCGGAGATCACGCTCAACGACGCGTTCAGCTCGTCCACCGACTCCTCGACGCGGGCCGTCTTGATCGCCCGGGTCGCCACCGTGACCGAGGTCACCACCTCGGGGAAACTGAGCGGGCGGTCGGTGGCATTCTGCGGATTCTTAGCGATGACGGTGGCGGTCGCCGTGTAGCTGGGTTTGCTCCGGAGCGTGATGGCGCCGATGGCCAGCGTGGCGATCACCCCACAAAGGAGGGGAATCCACGCGCGGCGGCGAAGCGCCAGCAATACGTTCCGCGGCGTCATGGCGTCGTTCTCCTTTTCATCACGCAGTCACTGGGCCGAGAGGGCATACAGCGTGCCGGCGGAATCGCCCTGGTAAAGGACGCCCTCCGCGACGCTGGCGGCCCCGAAGAAGATCGATGGGCGGCTGGCGCTTCCGCCGGCCGCAGAGGTCTGGAACACGATGGTGCCGCGAGCGCTGTCGAGCACGACGATCGAGGAGCCGGCGCCCACCACCGCCAGGCCCGGCACGGCCGTCACCGCACCCAGCACCGGCCCACCGCTCAGTCCGCTGCGCCAGAGCGGCGCGCGCAGGTCGTCGGGGTCGTAGGCCGAGATGGTGCCCTCAAAGAGATGGCCGTCGACGTCGATATGCCCGCCGCCGATGTAGAGGCGGGAGCCATCGAAGGCGCTCGGCGAGATGCTCCCGTTGCCGCTGGTGGGCGGGTTCCCGCCGGTCGCGATCCGCAGCCGCGCAACCGGCCCACGGTCCAGGTTGGCGCGGTCGAAGACGTAGTAGATGCCGTTCTTGTTCGCCACCCCGACCAGGGCCCTCAAGGCGCCGCCCGGTGTGACGCTGCCGCGAAAGAGCGTCGGCGTGGAGCCGAAATCACTGTCGAACACCGACTCGGCGGCCGGGATCTGCCAGTGACCCTGCACGCGCAAGTCCGCCACGCTCAGCTTGACGACGGCCTGGGCGTAGGGCTCCGCCTGCTCGATGCGGGGGCCCACGACCAGCAGGCTCGTTCCAGCCAGGCCGAGGACCGCGATGCCGACACCGCCCCAGAAGAGGCCGCGGATCGACGGCCGAGGCCAGGCAAAGCCGGCGACGAGCAGTCCGAGCAGGGCGAGCCCGGCGGTCATCGCGGCACGCTTCGGCCGGATGGTGCTGCCGACCTGTGGTCCGAAGATCGAGCACGGCTCAGGGTTGCCGGTCGCGACGTAGACGGCGCCCGCCGCCTCGTCGATGGTGGGCGAGCCCCAGATGCTGGCGCCGATGCAGCCGCTGGGCGCCATGTCGGCTGTGTGCTGGATCTGTCCGGTCGAGGCATCGAGCTGAACCAGCCGTCCCTGGATCAACGGACAGTCGGCGAAGGCGGAGACGCCGATGTAGACGGAGCCCCGGTACACCGCCGGCGAGCTCCAGACGAAATGGTCGGGTGAGGAGCCAAGCGCGGTGTGCCAGAGGACGTCACCGCTGTGCGCGTCGAGGGCGAAGAGCTGCGCCGTCCCACCGGCGAACGTCTTGCCGCTCGCGTCGGCATTGCCGCCGCCGCCCACATACAGGACCGAGCGCGTGGACGAGCCCCCACCCTGCCCTCCCCCGGAGGGGGAGGGAATTGGAACGGTGGCGACCGCCGCGGTGCCCGCGATGCCGATCGGGTACTGGCAGGCCTTGCCCTTGGTGGTGATGCCGACGAAACGCTTCCATTGAATCGCCCCCGAGGGCGTGAGCGCGTACTCATAGCCATCCCAGGCGCCTACATAGATGAGGCCGTTGGCCAGCACCGGCTGGGTCGAGATGGTGGCGCCCAGCTGCACCGGCCATCCCGGCATTGCTTTGAGACGGGCGGCGGTCGCCGCGGCCAAACTGCCATCGGCGACGAAGCCGGTGCCGCCGTTATCGTGCAGGTACTTCGGCCAGGCCCCGCCATCCGCCGATGCGGGCACCGCCGCGCCCAGGGCGACGACCCCGAGGCCGAGCGCTGCCAGGAGGCGGAGCAGGATGCGCGATGCGCGGCGCATCGCCGAGTTAGTAGCCATCGATGCTGTAGGCATAGAGATTGCCGCCGGTGTCTCCCTGGTAGACGACGCCGCCAAGGATGGTGGCCGCCCCGAAGATCACGGCCTGCTTTGGATTGGTGACCGCGGCCTTGAAGACGACTGTGCCATCGGCGCCCGACAGCAGCGTGGTGAAGGCCCCGTTTCCGATGGCCACCACGCCTGATGCGGTGGTGACGGCCCCGAGGACCGGACCGGCGGCGCCGAATTGCCAGACCGGCTTGGAGAAGTCATTGGGGTCGTACGCGGAGAGGCTGCCCGGCACCGAAAGCCCGTTGATCTCGGTGCCGCCTCCCGCGATGTAGAGCGTGTGTCCGTCGAAGGCGCTGGGCGACACGCTCCCGTTCCCCTTGGTTGGATCGGTTCGTGGGGCGTTGGCCAGGCGAATGGTGGCGACCGGTCCGTCGGCCACCCGGGCTCGGTCGAAGACGTAGTACATGCCGTCCTTGTTGGGCAGTCCCACCAGCTGACGGCGGGCGCCGCCGCGGCTCACCGTTCCGCTGAAGAGCGTGGGGGTCGAGCCGAAGTCGTAATCGGTCTGATCGGTCGCCGGAACTTTCCACGAGCTGATCACGTGCAGGTCGCCGGCATCGAGCTTGATCAAGCTGACGGAGTAGGGGCGGACGATGGAAATCGTGGGCCCGATCAAGAGATAGACGCCCACGACGCCGGCGGCGAGGCCGCCCAAAAGTCCGGCCCAGAAGCCGATCGGGGTCCTCCGGCGTAGCCACAGGAGCGCCAGGAGAATCGCCAGCCCGCCGGCCACGAGGGCGACCGTCCCCCGAGTGGTGTGCGGGTAGCGGCCCAACTGCGGGCCGAAGACCGAACAGGGGCGGGTGTTGCCGGTGGCGACGTACACCGCGCCCTCGCCGGCGTCGATGGTCGGCGAGCCCCAGATGCTCGCGCCTTCGCAGCCGGCGGGCCCGGTAATAAAGGTCTGCTGGCGCGCACCGGTCGCGGCGTCGAGCTTGACCAGCTGTCCCTGGATCAGCGGGCAGTCATCGAAGGACGAGACGCCGATGTACACGCTGCCGCGCCACACCGACGGGGAGCTCCAGATCAGGTGACCGGGCGACGCCCCGAGCGGGCTGCGCCACAGGATGTCGCCCGTGACGGCGTCGAGCGCGATCAGTTCGGCGGACCCGGTGATGGGGTTGCCGGCCTCGTCCCGGTTCCCGCCGCCACCGACATACAGCACCGACCGGTTGCGCCCGTTCACCCGCGCGGTCGCAATCGCGCCGGTGGAGACGATGCCCGCGACCGTGCCCCCCGTGTTGCTGGGCGTCACGGCATCGGCGATGTAGCAGTTCTTGGTGCGCCCCAGGTACTGGCGCCAGGCGGTGGTGCCATCGGGCCGGAGCGCGTACTCGTAGCCGTCCCAGGCGCCGACATAGATCAGCCCGTTGGCCACGACCGGCTGGGTCGTGATCGGCCGATCACCCAGGTGCACCGGCCATCCGGCCTTCGACTTCAGCGCCGTGGCGGTCGCCGTGGAGAGGCCGCCGTCCGTGGTGGTTCCGCTGCTGCCGACGTCGTGCAGATACTTGGGCCAGTCCGCCGCACTGGCGCCGGTGCCGGCGGCCAGCATCGCCGCGATGGCGGCGACGGCGGCAACCGCAGCAGGAAGCGACCTATTGCAGCGTGAGCGCATGCCGCCTCCTGTTTTCCGCCTGCTGCCGGTAGTAGCGAACCGTCTGTCGCAAGCCCTCGGCAAAGGAGGTGGCCGGGGTCCATCCCAGCATCTGCTCGGCCTTGGTGCAGTCGAGAAGGAACCGCCGGACATCCGCCGCGCGCCGCTCGCGATGCAGCGGCGTGACGCTGACCTCCAGCTCGGCGCAAACGAGACGCAAGATCTCATTGACCGTGATCTCCTGGCCGCTGGCGATGTTGAAGGCCTCACCATCGCCGGCGGCGATGGCGCAGAGGTGGGCGGCGGCCACGTCGCCGACGTAGACGTAATCCTTGGCCTGCTCGCCGTCCCACTCGATGACCGGCGGCTCGCCGTTCAGCAGGGCGTCGAGGAAGACAGTGATGACGTGCTGGCTCTCGGGGATATCGCGCGGACCGTAGACGTTGCCGTAGCGCAGGATCGTGGTCGACATCCCGGCGTGCCCGCACAGCACGCGCACGTAATGCTCCCCCGCCACCTTCGATACCCCGTAGGGGCTGATCGGATTGAGGGGGTGGGTCTCCGGCACCGGCTGCTGCAGGGCATTGCCATAGACGGTGCCACCGGACGAGGCGAAGATGAATTTGGCGGTGCCGGCCGCCACCGCCGCGCGCACGACGCTGAGCGTGCCGAGGACGTTGATCTGGGCATCGCGAAAGGGATCCGACGCCGAGGTGGCCACCAGCGTTTGCGCCGCCAGGTGGAACACCACCGACGGTTTCACGCGCTCGAAGGTGGCGGTGACCGTCGCCTGGTCTCGGATGTCGGCCTCGATGAGGTCCACGCCTGGTGGCAGGTTGGACAGCGATCCTGTCGCCAGGTTGTCGATGACCCACACCTGATGACCCACGGACCGAAGCGCGTCGACGATGTGCGATCCGATGAACCCGGCGCCGCCGGTAACCAGCGTGCGCATCAGTACGCTCCGTGCCCGGAGACGACGACAAACAGGGTCCGGGCGAGAATCGTCAGATCGAGCCGGAGCGACATGCGCCGCACGTACTCGGCGTCGAGGCGGATGCGATCGGCCTTGCTCACCAGCTGGCGGCCGCTTACCTGCCAGAGCCCCGTTAACCCCGGGCGAACGGACAGCAGCAGGCGCCCGGCGGCCCCCCAATCGGGAAGCTCGGCCTCCGTGATCATGCGCGGACCAACCAGGCTCATCTCGCCCCGCAGGACATTCACCAGCTGCGGGAACTCGTCGAGGCTGAGCTTTCGAAGCCAGCGTCCAACCCGTGTGATGCGCGGGTCAGCGACGATCTTGTTCGATTCCCGGAACTGCCGCTGCATGGTTTCGTCCTGGCTCAGGATGCGGTCCGCGTCCTGGACCATCGTTCGGATCTTGAAGGCGTCGAAGGTTCCGCCCCCGCGACGGATTACGCGCCGACGGTAGATCACCGGGCGGCCCGAGTCGATCCAGACCGCGACCAGGCACAGCGCGACGACCGGCGAGCTGAGCAGGATCAGGAGACTGGCGCCGACCAGGTCCAACAGCCGCTTGGCCGCCGGCCGCAGCCGAACCATCGCCCGCTCGTAGAGCACGGCGATGTCGAGCCACACGCTATAGCTGCGCACGTAATAGAGGTCGAGGGTCGCCTGCTCGGCGGCATCGGCCGCCTGCCGCCACGACCCGGTCAGTCCCGGCTGGATGGTGGACAGCGGCACGGCTCCCGGCAGCGCCGCATCGTCACTGGAGATCGGTTGCGGGCCGACCAGGCTGAGGTCGCCGCGAAGCACGTTGAGGAGGCCGGGTAGTTTGCGCAGCAAATCCGAGGCGAATGGGGCCGACGACTGAAAGCGCATCAGTCCAAACTCGATCCGGTTCTGCCCCACCACCGGCTGGCGAACGATGCGGAGCGCGGCTCCATGGCGCCATTGCCAGAGGGCCATGACGGCGACCATCGGAGCCAGCATCACCAGGAGGATCGCGGCGAGGCCGCGATCCAGGCCGGCCTTGATGGCGCGCTCGGTCGTCGACAGCCGGGCCTTGCGCAGCGTCAGCAGCGGCACGTGGTTGCGCTCACCGAATTGGACCCCGGCGGTCAACAGGTCATAGAAGCCGGCAGAGAGGTGAACGCGGAGGCTGTCGGAACGCGTCGCGGAGGTCAGCATCAGATCTCGCAGCGTTTCCCAGGGCAGCGCGCGGGGCGCGATGATGGCGTCGTGCAGGTTGAGGCGGCTGGCCGTCTGGAGAAGCGACGCTGAGGAGCCGATGACTCGAAGCCCACCAGGCAGTTCGGTGCCAGTGGCGACGTAATCATCCAGAATGCCGACCACCCGCATGCCGCTGCCCGGTTGATTGACCTGTTCGGCGAGCGCGATGCTATCCTCGTCAACGCCAACGACCACGGCACGTTCCGTCAGCCCGCCACGCAAGCGGGCCGCCGCAGCGAAGCGGCGGATGCAAAAGCGCGCCGCGATCACGAAGGCGGTCATCAACCCCCAGGAGAGGACCGTCCAGGCGCGCGAGAGCGGCCAGCGAAGCACGAAGGTGACGATGGTGATCGCCAGCAAGCCGTAGGCGCACGCCCGAAACACACCGGCGAACTCGCGGGCGCCGTTGAGCAGGTTGGCTGGTTCGTAGAGGCCCTGGGCCAGGAAGAGGGCGCCCAGCACCGGAAGCATCAGCAGCACCAGCCAGTCGGTGTCGTTGCCGCCGTTGATGCCGACCCCCGGGCGCCAGACGAGCGCCGCGGCAAGCCAGAACGCGAGCAGCACGGCGACCAGGTCGGACACGGCCAACGCCAGCGTCAGCCTCCGCCAGTCGAGCTGGCTATCGCGCACTGGGCACCGCCACGACACGCGCCTTGCGCAGCAGAGTGTTGACGATCACCATGGCGCCGCCGGACTCGAAGCGAAAGTCCATCCGATGCAAGCCCTGCGCCTGCATCGCCTCGGTCACCCGTTCCTGGTGCTCGCGCCGGCAATAGAGCAGCAGGAACCCGCCGCCTCCGGCGCCGGCGATCTTGCCGCCCTCCGCTCCGGACTCGCGCGCCACCCGGTACCACTGGTCGATCCAGGGGTCGGTGATGCCCGAGGCCAACTGCCGCTTGGCCACCCAGGACTCATCCAGGTAGGCGCCCAGGGTATCGATCTCGCCGCGAATCAGGTCGTTGCGCAGCGCGAGCGCCGTGTTCTTGATCAGGTGCAGCGCGTCGATCACGCTCGCCCGATTCCGCTCGCTGCTTCGTTTTTGCTCGCCCAGGATCTGCGCGGAGTCGCGCGAGCGCCCGGTGAAGAAGAGCATGAGGCGGCCTTCCAGCTCGGCCTGCAGGTCCTCCGGCAAGATGATCGGTTCGACGACTACGCCGTCGGGACTGAACTGGATGAAATTCAGGCCGCCAAAGCTGGCCGCGAACTGATCCTGCTTTCCAATGGGCATCTTGAGCTTTTCGATCTCGACCGCGCAGGCCAACTCGGCGACCTCCTGCCGGCTCATCCGGGTGTTGCGGAGCACCGACATCGCCTTGATCAGGGCCACGGCGACCGTGCTCGACGAGCCCAGCCCGGTCCCGGGTGGGACCTGCGACGCCAGGAAGACGGAGAGGCCGGTCCAGACGCCGAAGTGGTCGATGATGACTTTGGGGAGGCTGAGGTCGCCATCCCAGATGGGCGGGCCCTCGAGCGGATGCCGGTAGAACGTCCGGTAGTCCGAGGAGGAGACCTGGATGTGCTTGCTGTCGTTGAAGGTCAGGATGACGTAGAAGTATTTGTCGATCGACGTGCTGACGACCGCGCCGCCGTACTTCGCGTAGTACGCCTCGAGGTCGGTGCCACCGCCGGCCAGGCTGAGGCGGAGCGGGGCGCGAGCGATCAGCACGACATCATCCCCACCGGTATCGAGAGATCGCGCCACACCATCACGGCCGCGGCCAGGTCTTTAACCGCGACCACGTCGTCGTCGTGCGCAGCCTCGCCGTCGTTGATCAACACGGGACGGCAGCCGGCGGCGCGCGCCGCCGCGACGTCGGTCGGGCTGTCGCCCACCATGATCGAGTCGGACAGCCGGATACCGAGCTCGGCGCTGGCGCGTTGGAAGAGGATCGGCGCCGGCTTCCGGCAGGCGCAGCCGTCTCCGGGCGCGTGCAGGCAGGCGTAAATGGCCTCGACGTGCCCACCGGCGGCCCGGATCGTTTGCAGCATGCGGGTATGGATCCGGCCGAGGTCCTCGGGGGTGAGCAGCCCCCGGCCGACGGCGCCCTGGTTCGTGACCACGACCACGTGCGCGTTCATCGACCGAAGGGTCGCCAGTGCCGCGAGCACGCCGGGGAGAAACTCGAACTCGTCCCAGGTCTTGACGTGATCGGGGCGGCGCCGGTTGATCACGCCGTCCCGATCGAGGAAGACCGCGGGCACTCGGCTGTCAGCCAAGCAGCGCCCTCCGGGTGCAAACCGTGATCGCGTGCTCCAGGACCGAGTGACAGTCCTCGACGACGCCGTAGTCGCTGCTCGGCACGTGGATAGCCGCATCGACCGACTCGAGGAGCCGGCCACCGGCGAAGCCGACGAGCCCGATGGTGCTGGCACCCATCAGGCGAGCGGCCCGCACCGCCGACACGACGTTCGGCGAGTTGCCGCTGGCACTGATGGCGACCACGACGTCGCCCGGATTGAGCAGGTTGGTCAACTGCTCGGAGAACACCTTGTCATAGGAGGTGTCGTTTGCCCAGGCGGTGAGCAGCGCGATGTTGTCGGTAAGCGACGTCACCCGCAGCCGCGCCCGACCCTCGACGATGGTGGCCTTGGAGAGATCGCAGGCGAAGTGCGTCGCGTTGGTGGCGCTGCCGCCATTGCCGACCACGTACACGTGAGCGCCGTTGTCGTAGGCGTCGAGGATGATCCCCACGACGCGTTCGATCGCGTCGATTGGAATCTCGTTCAGCACCGAGCGGACGTCGTTGATGTGGCCCTCCAGGACCATCGCCAGAGTCGCCGGGCGTTCCATCAGCTGCATCGAAGGTTCCTCCCTTGAAATCGGAATCGTGGGTCGGTGATCGAATCGGTTGCAGGCAGGCTCCGCCGTTTCGAACACTTTTCGTATTCGAAAGCCGACGATTCCCCGCCCTCGGCGTCAGCCGGCAGAGCGAAGGACCGCCGCGTCGACCGCGACCGTCATCGGCCGGCCGAGCAAGTGAACGAGGACCTGCACACGCTCGGACGTGTTCAGGGCCCTGTCGAAGATCGCGTCGACCATGGCGAGCGGGCCGCGCTCGATGACGACGGGCTGGCCCGGGGTGAATTTCGGAGGCCTGCCGATGGCAGGCTCCTCCAAGAGGCGCACACGAATCCGGTCCACCACCGCGTCGGCGACGGACGCTGGTGCTCCGTTGTCACTGAGGACCCGGCGGACGCCGGGAGCCCAGCGAACGACGTCCCAGCGGCGAAACTGAGGCGGCACTCGGAGGAAGAGATAGCCAGGAAAAACCAGGCGCCGCCGGCGATCTCGTACGCTGCCCGGCCGGGTCCGCGCCGCCGGTGCAAACTGTGGCGCATAGACCTCGATCCCATGCAGCCCAAGAAACTTGGCCACATGCGTGTCCTGGTTAGGGTTGGTGTACAGCACGTTCCACACGAAGGCTTGAGCGTACGGCGGCCCGGGAACAGACTGGTAAGGGCACGCGGGTTGTTCAGTAACAGTCTGTGATGTCTAAATTTCCCGAGCCGTATGTGCGAAGACACAACGCGCGGTGATCAAAGATTCGAGAATTGACATCCGCCAGTTGTGTGGAGCCGGGCGCACGTAGACCGGTAGCCGGCCGCTCGGTAAAAATTCTGCAACCGTCCGTCAGGAGGCGACAGGCTGCGGGCGGGGGATTTCGAATCGATATCCAAAGCCCCGCTGGGCCTGGATGTAGAACCCGGCGGCCAGGTGCGGCTGGATTTTTCGCCGCAGCCGCTGGACATAGACGTCCACCGCCTTGGGTGTGCCGATGAACCGATCGCCCCAGGCGATCCGCATCAGCTGGTCGCGGCTCAACACGCGGTTGGCGTTTTCCATCAGCGCGTGGAGCAGGGAAAGCTCCCGCGGTGTCAATGGCACCTGGTCGCCGTTGACGATGGCATGCATCTGCTGCAGATTCAGCGAGATTTCGCCGATCGAGATGTTCTGGTCCTGCCACCGCTGACCCCGAATCTGCTCGGCCCGCCGAAGCAAGGCATGGACGTGGGCGACGAACAAGCGGGGAGAAATCGGTTTCACCATGTAGTCGTCGGCCGAAACCGTCAACGCCTTGAAGATCTGCTCCTCGTCGCCGCGCTCCGATACGATCATGAGAGGGCGATAAGGGTTGAGCTGGCGGATCTGCTGACAGAGCCGCAGGCCGTCCGGCCGCTGCGTGGCCGGCTCGATGATCACCAGGTCGACCAGCGACGACTGCAGGATGGCGAGGGCGGCTTCCGGGTCGGCCGTCGCGTGCACGCGATGACCTTCATGCTTGAGCAGGGAGGTCAGGACCTCCTGCTGGAACGCATCTCTCTCTAGTGTCAGGACCGTCGCCAAGTCGAGCTTCCCCTCGTTTAAGACTGCGTGGACGTGTTTCGACCGCGCAAGCTCACGCTCTTCCCGCCCGTCGCCCCCCGAGGCTAGATCAGATGATGACTCCGCGCGCTCCTGCGGGGAAGACTACCAACGGTGATTTTCTTGTCAAAGGTTTGGCGGGAACATATGCGCCGGATTGTGCGAAAAGGATAAGTGCTTGTAAAGCGAACGGAACCGCAGTGAATGCGCAAGTCACCTTACAGTCACGCGCTCGGTTGCCAGCCGGGGCGTACGCCGTCGGGCAAGGTAGTTGAACGCAGGGTGATGTCGCAGAGGACTCGAGCTCGACCGGAGGGCAGGGCGCCATCACTCGGACTTCGAGCCTGAATGTCCGGTCGGGCATCGGCGAGATTGCCTACCGTAAAGCCGTAGTTGCCAAATTGCTACGTCCTTTACATGCCCACCAAATGCGAGTGCCCAACCAGTACCTTTCGCGATGCTCGATCGGATCGAATTCGGCGTTGAGGCCCAGAGGATGGCGCCGCGGATCGTTACGAATTCCGTTACGGACCGCCCGCAGCTTGTCGCCGGCTCGCGGCAGCTGACGTAGCACTCCCGCTCCATAGTCGGACCCGGGGCCTCCGCGGGAGGCTCCGAGGAGGGATTCCAATGACACGACGTCAGGCTTTGAGCCTAATGGGCGGCGGCATCTTGCTGGTACTGCTCGCGCTGCCCGGATCGGCGCAGAACGACACCAATCCGTATGGGTTTTCGGTCTGGGGGTATCAGAACCGGATCACCGCATCCGGTGTCAAATGGGTGCGGCTCCAGCGGGACTGGTCGTCGATCGAGACGTCCCCCGGGGTCTACGACTTCAGCGGCCTCGATGCCGATGTCGCGGCGGCCAACGCCGCCGGGGTGCACGCCAGCGTCCCGCTCCAGGACGCGCCCGGCTTCCGCAAGACGCAGGTCTGCAATGGCGTGGGTCTTTTTCCCGGCCCGAGCGAGATGAGCACCTTCGCCGGCGTCGTGGCCAATCGCTATAACGGCAACAACGGCCACGGTTATATCGACAGCTTCGAGATCGGGAACGAGGAATGGGACGGCTACTGGGGCGGGTCATGGGCGGCAACCCTGCCCTGTCGCACGGCGGACTGGTATGGACCGGTCCTCAAGGCTGGCTATCAGGCGGTCAAGGCGCAGTCACCGACCGCCCTGGTCGGGATGTTCGGGCTCTGGTGGGTCAACACCCCGCACATCCAGAGCTACATGACCTGGCTCTACCAGAACGGCTTTGGCCCCTACATGGATTTCGCCAACTTCCATTACTACACGGGCGTCGACCCGTCGGTGACGAACGGCGACATGCCCTCCTACGACCTGGAGTGGCAGACGATCCGCGCCGTGCAGGCAACCTACAACGACTCGGGCAAGCCAGTGTGGTGCACCGAGGTTGGCTGGGCGGTGAGCTCCGTCAACCAGCCGGGGCCCATCGTCAGCCTTGCCCAGCAATCGCAGTACCTCCAATACGTCCTCGACAGCTCCCGGAAGTCGAGTGTCATGCAGCGGGTCTTCATCTACATGATCAGCGACACCGGCTCCGACGGCATGAACATCTACCCGCCAACCGGACCTCTGCCGAGCTACACGATGCTGGAGAACTACCTTACCCAGTACCCAACCTGGGGCGCGGCGGCACCCGCGCCGGCTCCAAGCCCGACTCCGGCGCCGAGCCCAAGCGCGACCCCAGCGCCTACCCCGACGCCCTCACCAACGCCGAGCCCAGTGGCGGCGCCGGCCACCGTACAGGCGGCCACCCTGGTCGGCGCATCCGACGTCGTGGCCTACACGGGACCGGGGAAGTCGGGCTCGTGCCGAAAGGGCACGGTCACGGCGACGGGCACGTTTACGACCGACGGGACCGGCGGCTCCGTGTCATATGCGTGGATTCGAACGGACAACCGCGGCCCGGTAACGATCGCCGAGGCGCCGATCATCGTGGCCCCTGGCGACACGGCCAGCCACTCGGTGACCGGCGATAGCTGGAATCCGAACTCGGGCGGGTCCGAACAGCTCGTTTTCCTCTCGACCGGGGCGCCACCGGTGGCGGCCCAGAGCTTCGTCTGCCGATAAACCATAAAGGAGGTGAGGTGGCGGAGCCGGCGTCGTCGCGACGCCGGCTCCGCCGCGCGGTTCGAGGACAGAGTTACTTGAGAGATCGCCAGTTGCGGTGAATCCTTCCGGCCTGTATGATTCGATAGCCGTCGTGGGCACCGCACAGGAAGGAGAGGGCATGTCGAACATCCGTTGGCGTCTGGTCATGGCCTTGCTTTCGTTTGCAGCGACGCTGGCGCTGACGGCCCCAGCCGCTGTCTCCCACCTCTCCGCCCGGCAGATCGGTGAGATCTGGCCGAACGGAGTGGAGGCAGTGGCTGACATCATCTGGCCCAACGCCGCCATCATCGATGACGTCATCTGGCCGAACGGCGCTGTCCTCGACGACGGGTCGGGAAATTAAGCAAGTAGAGAGGGGCGCTTTGGCGACGCAGACACGCACAAACCACTGGAGCCCACGAACTCCGGACCAGCTCGGCATTCGGATTCGCAAGGCGCGAATGGAGCTCGGGCTCAGTCTGGCGGCGGTCGCCCAGAGCGATTTCAGCCGCGCCTTCCTCAACCAGATCGAGCTCGGGCGGTCGCGGCCCTCCACCCGGATCCTCCAGGTCATCGCCGAACGCTTGCACCGGCCGGTTGAATACTTCCTCCAGGATCCTCAGAACTCTGCCTCGGCCCTCGAGTTCCGCCTCGCCGAGGCCGGGACGCGCATCCGCCAGGGCGACGGCGAGCGGGCCCGCCGGCTGATGACAGAGTTGCTGGCGCTGCCCCAAATCGCCCCCGAGCTTCGGGCCCGGGCGCAACTGGTGCTGGGCGAGGCCCTGCTGAAGCTCCGGGCAATCCCGGAAGCTATCGAGGTTCTGCAGGTAGCGATCAAAGCGAGTGAGACGAACGGGTGGCGCGCGTTGAAGGTCGAGCTGTATGACCGTATGGGGACGGCGTACTACCAGCTCCGCCATCCCCACCAGGCCGGCCGCTGGTGGGACAAGGCCCTCGGGAGCTACGAAGACGCCGAGCTCACAGATCCACTCCTCAAGGCCCGTATCCTCGGTCATCGAGCCAACCTCCACTACGTCGCGGGCGAGGCGGTGGAGGCGATCGCCGGCTATCAATCCGCCATCGCCGCGGCCGAGGACGTCCTCGACATGCCGGCGCTGGGCGGGATCTATGAAGGCCTCGCCCTGGCCTACCAGAAAACCGGCGACATCACTCGGGCCCTGGAGTATGCGCAGCGCAGCCTGCGCCTGTTCGACACGCTTCGGGACGTGCGTATGAGTGCTCAGCTCCGCAACAACATGGCGGAGATCCTGCTTGCCCAGGGAAGAGTGGCGGAAGCGGAGTCCCTCTTCCTGGCCGGGGCGGAGCAGCTCCGGCATGTAGGCGACCGGGACCTGCTCCCTCACTTGCTCGCGGGGGCGGCGGAAGCCGCCCTCGATCGCGGTGAACCTGCGCTCGCGATCTCCCGATCGACGGCTGCCCTGGACGCTGCGCAGACCTCGGTCGATCCCACGGCGAAGCTTGCGGCCGAACGGGTGGCCGGTCGGGTCACGGCCGCTACCGGCGAGGCCAGCCAGGCTCGCGCCCACTTCGAGCGGGCGCTCGAAATCGCCTCCGGGCTGGACAGTCCGAACGATCTCAGCCGGGTCGCCTTTGACTATGCCCAGGTCCTCGAAGAGCAAGGTGATCCCACCCAGGCCCTGCTGCGCTATCGCCAGGCGTACAAGTCGAGGCGCGCCGCCGCCCGCTTGTCCTGAGGTCCAGCGCCGGCTCCGTCGTTACTGAATTCGCCCAGGGAGTGGGACGGGAAGCGACGCGAGTGGA
>Ga0070708_100001752_pt1 | contig 16648 bp, 15 predicted proteins | sample KBSK5503metaG_FD_65469 | JGI IMG/M metagenome (GOLD analysis project Ga0070708, IMG submission 65469) | Corn, switchgrass and miscanthus rhizosphere microbial communities from Kellogg Biological Station, Michigan, USA - KBS K5-50-3 metaG | ecosystem: Host-associated > Plants > Roots >... | reverse complement strand
GACCGTGAAGAGAGGCGCGTGGAAGCTTCCGCCGGCCATCGCTTGAGCGCCGAGCCCGTACCCCTTGCGGAGGACGATGGTGAAGTAGGGCACGGTGAGGCTGGCGCCGGTCACGAACATCCTCGCGAAGTGCCGCACCTGCGCGGTCTTCTCCGCTTCGGGCCCGACCATGAAGCCCGGCGTATCACACAGGAACAGCACCGGCAGGTCGTGCGCGTCGCAGAGTTGCATGAACCGAGACGCTTTGTCGGCCCCGGGGCTGTCGATCGCGCCGCCGAGGTGACGGGGGTCGCTCGCGATGATCCCGATCGGCCTTCCCTCGATCCGAGCGAGGGCGGTGACGAGCGTACGGCCGAACCGGGGGCGGATCTCCAGGACCGATCCGGTGTCGGCGAGGATCTCGATCGCGCGGCGGGTGTCGTATGCGGTGCGGCGATGCTCCGGAACGACGTCGCGCAGGCTCCGCTGGTCGGCGGACTCCCAGTCGCCGGTCGTTCCTTGGAAGTAGGAGAGATAACGCTTCGCGACCTCGACCGCTTCTCGTTCGTCCTTCACGGTGATATCGACGACGCCGTTCGGTTGCTGCACGGAGATCGGCCCGACCTCTTCCGGCGCGAAGGTTCCGAGGCCGCCGCCTTCGATCATCGCCGGGCCGCCCATCCCGATGCTCGAATCTTCCGTCGCGATGATTACGTCGCAGCAGCCGAGAAGCGCCGCGTTGCCGGCGAAGCAGTAACCGGAGGCGATCCCTACGAGCGGGACCAGCCCGCTCAGTCGCGCGAAGAGCGCGAACGCCATGCAATCGAGTCCTGCGACGATCGGCGCGTCGACGTCGCCGGGGCGTCCGCCGCCTCCCTCGGCGAACATAACGACCGGCAAGCGCAGCCGTTCGGCGAGGGCGAACAAGCGATCCTTCTTGCGGTGGTTCATCTGACCTTGTGTGCCCGCGAGCACCATGTAGTCGTACGAAGCAACCAGGCAGCGCGACCGGTCGTCGCCGAACAGCGTCCCGTTCACTCGACCGAGCCCACCGACCAAGCCGTCGGCCGGCGTTTTCGCGATGAGCTCGTCGAGGCTGCGGCGCCCTCGCTGCGCGGCGATCGCGAGCGAGCCGTACTCGGTGAAGCTGCCCGGGTCGCACAAGTCCTCGACGTTCTCGCGAGCGGTCCGGTGGCCCGATGCGCGTCGCTTCGCGACCGCGTCCGGCCGGGCCTCGTCGCCGGTGAGGGCTTTTCTCTTCTGCAGCTCCCCGAGCTCGGGCCGCACGTCGTCGAGGTCCATCGGTCGCTCCTGGGCAGGTCCTGCTATGCGACATTACCGGACCTTGTCGGAAACCGGCGGCCCAACGCCGCTGCCGGTCAGACCCTAACGCCCTCGGGCTCCGCCATCGACGCGGAGGACGGCCCGCTATCAGACTCGCTACTGTCCTGAGAGTCCGGCTTCATCACAACGATCACGCGCATCCCTACTCGGACCGACCGGCAACCTCACCTTCAAAGCGCCTCGACCGAAGGATCTCGCAGCCGCCTACGCGCTACCTCGTTGCGACGATCTTCACCGCCGAGTTCCTCGCGGTCCCTAACCGCTGAGGAACGCCGTCACCTGCGCCATGTCGAAGTAATCGCGCCACGCGGCGATCTTGCCGCCGCGAATCTCGAACACCCCACAGACGAGGAAATTTCCTTCGCGCCCGGCCATCCGGAACACATCGACCCGCTCCGTCATGACGATGTCATCCGAGGCGACGAGGTGGAGCATGCGGAACTCCGCGGTCTCGACCCCGGCGAGGAACCCGGCGAGGAACTCCCGGATCGCCTCGCGGCCGTTGAGCGGCGCCAGCGGCATGTTGTGGTACACGCCGTCCTCGGTGAAGTACTCGGTCAAGAGATCGGCGTCCTTCTTCGACCACGCATCGCAAAACTCCCGCACGAGCGTTTCCGCCGTCATCAGGTCCTCCCCTCGGACTTTTGAAGGCCACATCTTCGCCCGCGGCCCGGCCCGGCGGCGAACGGCCCGGGCATGGTCGTCCGGCTACGGCGTGGGAAAGATGGCCCTGCCGAGCAGCAGCGCGATCGCGTCGGGGAGCGTGTCGGCCATCCTCACTTCTCCGTTGGCGACGACGACCACGCGCTTCAATTCGGGGATCTGGCTTCCCTCTCCCCGGAGGTAGAGCGGCTGCACGTACATCAACGTGTCCCCGATGGGCACGATCACGAGGTTGCCGTAGATGACTTTCGAATGCTGCTGGTTCCATAGGGCAATCTGCTGGGAGACGGCGGGATCCTGGTTGATGTTCGCTTGCACCTGCTCGGGCCCGAACACCTGTTGCGTGCGGAACTCGTAGTCGACCAGGGTTCCGTAACGGCCGACATCGGAGTTCGCAACGAGGTAGGCGACCATGTTCTGACGGCCGCTCCCTCCCGGCGTGAACGGCCGCACGAGCACGAAACGGAGCACGGCATCACCCGGCAGCCGCGCGAGCATGTAGTACGCAGGCACCGGCGGCGCGACGGTCGATCCTCTGCAGGTCCCGCTGTTGTTGAGGCAGTACGTCGCGTCGCGGCCGATCAGCCACGCGTCTTCCTTCTGGTAGAAGGAGCCCGGGTCGGTGACGTGGTAGTTCGCGAACCGATCCGACTGGATCTGGAAGAACCCCTCGGGATACCGGACGTGGAGAAGCGCTCCGAGAGGCACCTGCGAACGCGGCTTGAAGATGCCGGGGAAGATGTTCAGCCACGCCTTCAAAACTGGATCGGTTTCGTCCCAGACGTAGCCGTCGACGGTGCCGTCCTTCGCGTCGACGAGGAACTTCACGGAGTCTCGGATGTAGTTTCCGGAGCCCGAGACCAATCCGCTCGAGGTGGTTCCGAAGTTGGCCGGCTGGGAATACGGATAGCGCGCGGAGGTGGTGTAGCCGTCGACGATCCACACGAGCCGCCCGTTCACCACCGCGATGTACGGGTCTCCGTCGATCGATAGGAACGGCGCGACCCTCGCGACGCGATTCGTGATCTGACGCCGGAACATGATCCTCGAGCGATCCGTGATCGATCCCGACAGCAGCAGGTTGAGGTCGCGGAATCGCCACGCGAACGCAGCGCGCTTGATGAACCCATCGAGCGGGATGCCCCCTGTACCGTCGTACGTGGTCGTGACGTACCCCACCCTGCCCAACGAGTCGGATGTCGGATAGTCCAGTTCCCCTTGCTTCGTCGCGACGACGACGAACGGCACCTCCTCGTTCTCACCGTAGTAAAGCTGGGAGACCGAAACTGGGGGCGTTCCCGCAGCAGACACGGGAGGGATGTTCCTGATGACGAAGCCCGGTTGCCCCTGGTTCACGACGCCGGCGGCGCGGCTCGCGACTGCGGCGTAGCCGTGCGTGTAGAAGAGGTGGGTGTTGACCCACGTCTTGGCGTCGGGTGACAGACCGTTCGGTGAGATCTCGCGTGCGGCGATCATCAGTTGCTGCAGGGAGCCCGCGACCCCGTACCGATCGGTGTCTGCCGGGGAGACGAACTGGTAGTACTGCTTCCCGCGCTGAAGATTGAGATAAACGCTCTGCAGTACATCCGGAGCCCACACCCTGACGTTGCCGATCACGTCGCGATTCGCGACCGCGGACCCAAGATCGAGCGATCCCGACGTCGGATATTGCTGGGTCGTGACGCCCTCGAGCGCGTAGGCGTATCGTGTTGCCTCGATGTTCCGGCGGAGGTAGGGAGCTTCGAGGGTCCTTTCGTCCGGGTTCACCTTAAGACGCTGTACGGCGGCCGGGACTATCCCGCCTCCGACGATCGAGACGCCGGCGAGCAACCCAATGCCGATCAGCGGGAGCTTCCACGTGCGGAACCGGACGTTCGCGAAGAGCATCGCGGCGGCGACGATCGCGACGACCACGAGCACGCGCAGCGCCGGGAGCGTCGCATGCACGTCCGTGTAACCGGCTCCGTTGACCACGCCGCGGGTCGAGGAGAACAGGTTGAGCTGATCGAGCCGGTACCCCCACGCCTTCAGGAGGACGATCAACCCGATCAGAATCGACAGGTGCGCACGGACCTCCACACCGACCCGCTCTCCGCGCCGCTGGGGCCGTATGCCGCCACGGAAGTAGTGGGAGAGCGCGACGAGGATCGTCACCGTGAGAAGAACGGCGAACGTCCAGCCGAAGACGAAACGGAGGAAGGTGAGCTTGAAGACGTAGAAACCGGCGTCCTTTCCGAACACCGGGTCCGGTCTGCCGAACGTTGCCGGGTGACGCCACAGGAGGTACTCGCGCCACATCGAGCTCGCGCGCATCCCTGCGGCGCTCGCCCCGATGAGCGCGAGCCCGGCGAGCGCCGGCTTCTTGAGAGGCGCGAGGGAGGCTCGGTAGCGGCGTAGGATCTGCTCCGGTACGCGCGAGGCTCGCTCGGGAGGCGTGATCTTCCGGACGACCCACAGGTTGACGAGCAGAAGGATCCCGAAGGCGCCGCCGAACACCGCGCCGAGCGCGATCCGGGTGCGCAGCATCGTGGAGAATACGCTCGAGTAGCCGACCTCACGGAACCACAGCGTCTCCGTGTAGATCGTCGCCGCTACCGTCAAGGCGACGAGGATGACGACGATCACCGCCGTCACGAAGAGGATGGTGTGACGGCGGGAGCGTGGAGCGGGTGTCGGGGCGTCCCCCATGCCGGGACGTAGGTTACAACCTTCGTCTCGGCAGGATCAGGAGGCGCCGCGGTCGGGGACGCTGGCGGCGGGCGCGATCTCAGCCGGGACGGCGATCATCGGAAGGCCTTGTGCTTCGAGGTAGTGCTTGACGGTGTCGTAGGGGTTCCCGATCTCGCGCATCTGGCCCTTGTCCAGCCACATGCATTCGTTGCACATCTCGATGATCGCTTCCATATTGTGTTGGACCATCGCCACCGTCGCTCCCTTGGTGATCAGCTCGCGCATCTTTTCTGCGCACCTCTGCCGGAAGCGCGCGTCGCCGACGACGAGAACCTCGTCGACGATGAGGATCTCGGGGTCCACGTGCACCGCGACGCTGAAGCCGAGCCTGGCGCGCATCCCGGACGAATACGTTCGCACCGGAGCGTCGATGAACTCGCCGAGGTCGGCGAAGTTCACGATGTTGTCCAGTTTGCGATCGACCTCTTGACGGGTCAGGCCGAGCAGCACGCCGTTGTAATGGATGTTCTCGAGACCGGAGAGGTTGGGCTGGAAGCCGGCCCCGAGCGTGATGAGGCTGGACATCTTCCCGCGGATCCGTATTTCGCCCTCGTCGGGCGCGTAGATGCGAGCAAGGACGCGGAGCAGGGTCGATTTCCCCGACCCGTTCGAACCGATGATGCCCATGACCGAACCGCGTGGGACGTCGAAGGTGATCCCGCGAAGCGCCCAGAATTCGCGCGGCGGAGGTCGGTGCTTGACGAACCGGACCAGACTCGCGTGCACGGTTGGGGGAGCCTTGTGGCTGCGGATGAAGAACCGGAGGCCGACGTTACGAACCCGGATCGCGGAGGTGCTCACAGCAACTTCCCGAAGTGCGGTTCGCGTCGCGTGAAGTACCAGCCGCCGAGCACGACGGTGATGGCTCCGAGCACCGCGGTGTAGAGCAGGCTCCAGTCCGGGGCCCGGTGGGTCAGGATCGCTCCGCGGTATCCCTCGAAGATCCCCGTGAGCGGATTGAGTTTCATGAGCTGTTGAAGACGTGGGTTCGTGATCGAGCTGAGCGCGTACAGGCCCGGCGACAAGTAGAACCACAGCCGAAGGATGTTGCCCATGAGGTTCGGGAGGTTCCGGTAGTTGAGCCCCCAGACCGACAACGGATAGGAGAGCCCGAGCATGAACAGGAACTGCGTGACGATGATCGCCGGCATCCACAGCAGCGTCCACGACGGGCCGACACCGACCAGCAGCATGAAGACCGGGATCGTCAGGAGGCCGACCCCGAAGTGCGCCAGGCCCGTGACGAGCTGCGCGAAGGGCAACAGGGCCCGCGGGAAGTACACGTCGGTCACGAGCGTCGCGTTCGCGCGCACGACACCCATCGACCCGACCACCGACTGGCTGAGCCATTTGAAGGCGAGCAGCGGGATCAGGATCGAAAGGAACCGGGTCGGGTCGGCCGTGGAGCGGTGGGTCAGGATGTTGATCAAGACGTAATAGACCGCAGTCATCGACAGCGGCTCGAGGAGCCACCACCCGAAGCCGACGAGGTTCATCTCGTAGGTGCTCTTGAGCTCGCGTGCGGAGAGCACGCGCACGAGCATGCGCCGCTGCCACAGCTCGCGGATGTAGTGGAAGAAGGCGACGATCCCGTGCCCCGTCTCGACGATGAAACTGTCGAAGTCGAGGATCCGGAACCTGGTGCGCTCGCGGGCCCGGACGACGACGACGTCCGGTTCCCGCTGCGGGATCAGCTTCATCGTCGCTTGATTCTACTCGGCACCGGCCCCCCATCTTGCGCCGAGGCGCAGCGATGGTTAGGCGTGGCGTCGACGAAGCACAGCCGTCCCGGCGGCAACGATCAGAAAGAGCAGGCCCCCGACGATGGGGGGGCGCCCGAGTCCCGTTGCGGCGAGGCGGGTTCGGTGAACCGCCAGGACTCTCGGCTTCGCTTTCAATTTGAGCTGCCGTTTCGTAAGCGTCCGTCGGATGACCGAGGCTCCCGAGATCTGACTCGAGACACAAATGCAGTTCCGGTCGTGGTCGTCGGTGTATGAGACGTGGGCGACGCCGGCGGCGTCGATCGCGACGTCGATGAAGTCGAGAAGGTTTCGATCGGAGATCCCGGGCAAGCAGAACAACCCCAAGGTGCAAACGTCGCCGACGTGCATCGGTTTCGGTGTCACGATGTTCTGCCGCCAAGACGCCGAGGCAATGTCGAGGGTCTGTGACAACCCCACACGCCATTGTGCGTTCGGGTCCCCTCCGGGCTGGGGCTTGCCGTACGGCAAGGTAGGGACGATGCTTGGCGTTTCGAGATAGGCGACGTCGACCATGCCCGGATCACCGACCGCGATCGCCGGGAAGAAATGAGTCCCTCTATTGGCACCGACTCTGTACGGCGCACCCTTGCCGTCCGAATGCCCATTCCAGGTCTTCCCGGCGTCGGGGGAACTCATCACGTAGATGTCCCACTCGTCGGTGAGGTTATCTGCGAACGCGATGTAGGGGTTCCCCCGGTTGTCCAGTGCGAGATCGCCCCAGAACGCCGCGGCGTCGTGACCGAACCCGGCGTCTAGAACGAGCTGGTCGGTCCATGTCTTGCCCTCGTCGTCCGACCACGCGATCCACACGGTGTGGAAGGTATCCATCTGGGTCACGTTGCAACCGGTCGCGACGCTCGTCGCGACGTCTGCAGCCAGCCAAGCGACGTAGATGCGTCCGGCGTGCGGGCCGGACGTCGCGACCTTGACGCCCGCGGGACTCGAGTTGCAAAAGGTCGCTATCTGCGCGTCAACGGATGACACGACGTCGACCGCCGAGCCGAACGTCCGTCCGCCGTCGCGCGATGCGTTGACCCAAACCTGGCTTGGCGCGAAATCGTGATAGTTCATGTACACGCGAGCTTCTCTCGTCGTCTTGCCTGGTGGGATCCATGCGTCCGTCCAAGGCCGGTCAACCTCGAACCTCTGATTCGACGAATCGGAGCTCGACCCGGTCTTTCCCTTGATCGGCCAATGCCCGCCGTGGTCGAACGACTTGTACGAGTCGGCTTGCAGATTTCCGTTCAGGTTTCCCTGGTACACGGCGCCCGACTGATCAACGTTCACGGTGTCGTCGCCCGAGCCCGGGTCGGCAATCGCACCCGCAGTCCAATGCACGCCGTTGTCGGATGAACGGTAGAAATCCATCCCGGTCGAGCCGGGATACGTGACGTACAGCCACCCGCCGGGCCCGGCCGCGATCGAAGGCTCGCCGCCGTTCTGGGGGCTCGCCTTGGCGGTCAAGAACGTCATCGGCCCGGGCGGGATCGCCGCGGCGGACCCGACCGGCGGAATCACCAGCGCCGCCGAGAGACCCAAGAGGAGGAAGCCGGCTTTGGCGTATCTCATGATGATTGGTGGGTTCGCCGTCAGAGGTGCGTTTTCCTGGTCTTGAACGGAGCAGGCCTCAGTCGAAGATCGTGCCCGGGTTGAGGATGTTGTCGGGGTCGAACGCAGCTTTGATCCGGCGCATCAGCTCGAGCTTCGGCGGCTGCTCCAGCTCGGCGTAGTACGGCTTCTTCTCGGTGCCGATGCCGTGCTCGCCCGAGATCGCGCCGCCGAGCGCCATCCCTGATTCGAAGATGCTGCGGATCAGCGCGCTGCGCTTGCCGGGGTCGGCCTGGAAGACCGACAGGTGGACGTTTCCGTCGCCCACGTGGCCGCAGCCGGTGATGAAGGAGCCGCTCACTTTCGCGAGGTCGTTCACCTTCGCCATGTACTCCGGAATCGCTGCGCGCGGGACGACCATGTCGATGATGTCGTTCGCACCCGCGGCTTTCGCCGCCCAGAACGCGCGTTCCCGCGCGTGGATCAACTGGATGCCCGCCTGCGGCGGCAACACGTACACGTCCAAAGCGCCTTGTTCGGCGACGAGCGTGGCCATCTCCTCGACGTTCTCTTCGAGCCGGTCGGCGCGCCGGTCCTCGAGCACCACCACAAGATAGGCGAGCGCGGTTTCCTTGATTGTCTGCGGGATCCCAAGGTCGAGTCCCGCGTTGGCGAGGATCCCGTTCATCGAAACGAAGTCGATGTACTCGACGATGAGCGGCGCGACGCCGGAGCCGACGATCTTCGGGACGACGGCGGTGATCTCATCGAGCGTCGAGAAAGGGGCGAGCAACGTCGTCGCGTGATCCGGCCGCGGGTACAGCTTGAGGATCGCCTCGGTAGCGAGCGCGAGCGTGCCTTCAGATCCGATGATCAGTTGCGTCAGGTCGTATCCGCTCGTCGCCTTCACGAACCTGCCTCCGGTGCGGATCACCTCGCCCGTCCCGAGCACCGCCGTCAGTCCGAGCACCTGATGGCGCGTGACGCCGTACTTGACGGCGCGAAGTCCTCCGGCATTCGTCGCGACGTTACCGCCGAGGCTCGCCGAGTTCTCCCCCGGGTAAACGGGATACACGAAGCCGTGCTCCGCCGTTGCTTTGTCGAGCTCGTCGAGCGTGACGCCCGGCTGCACGACGGCAACGTGGTTGGACGTGTCTATCTCGAGGATGCGGTTCATGCGCTCGAACGAGACCAGGACCCCGTCCTCGCGCGGGATGCACGCGCCGCTCAGTCCGGTCCCGGATCCACGCGCGGTCAAGGGGAGTCTGTGTGCACGCGCTGCCGCGACGATCCCGGCGACCTCCTCGGTCGACGAGGGGAGAACCACGTAGGCCGGCGGCCGGGCGTGCGCGGTCAGCGCTTCGTCGTGCGAGTAATCGTCGCTGATCGCACCGCCGGTCAGCACGTTCCGCTCGCCGACGACCTTGCGAAGCGTCGTAGCGATGTCGCTCATCCTTCATGCCTCCGGTTGGACACCAGGGCGTTTCTTATCACGGTGTCTTCGTCGCCGTCGGCTTGGGTGTGGGCGACGCGGTGGGCTTCGGTGCGGGCGTCGGGCTCGCGCGAGGCGTGGGGGTTGCCGGGCGCCTTCGTACCGGTGGAGCTTGAAGGGCCGCCGGCGCCTCGATCCACGTTCCGCTGAGGCGGGCGAGGTCGGCGAGGTATGGGCCCGGGAATCCGGCGTGCACCTCCATGCGGCCCCACGTCAGCGCGTCCTTCGGCGAGTGCGTCCATCGCCACTGCGTCGTGACCGCGCAGTAGTACCCGGCTCGGGCCACGAAGCTCTCGATGCGCCGGGAGAAGCGACCGTACGGATACGCGAACGTCGAGACCGGGACACCGAGCCGTGCCCGGAGAACCGCCCGAGAGCCCGCGATCTCCTTCATCGCCCGGGCGTCGTCCATGACCGTGAGGTCGCGGTGCGTGATCGAGTGCGCCTCGATCGCGATAAGGCCGCTCGCCACCATCGTTTGGAGTTGCGGCCAGGTCAGGGAGCCGGGCCGGCCGATCCGTTCCGTGGGGACGAAGAGGCTCGCCCGGATCCCATAGCGCAGGAGAACGGGGAACGCGGCCGTGTACTGATCCTCGCTCGCGTCGTCGAAGGTCACGGCGAGGGCGCCACCGGCGAACCGCTTCCCCGTCTTTACGGCCGTGACGAGATCCTCCATCGTCAGGGTGGCAACGTTCGACGCCGCGATCGCCGCCATCTGAGCTTCGAAAGCCGCCGGAGGGACGAACAAGCGCGGATAATTCGACGACGGTAAAGAGATGCGGTGGTAGAGGAGGATCGGAACGCGCAACCCCGTCCCTTCCGCGTCGAAAAGCGTTTCCGCCGATGAAGGCGAGGGGATCGGGACGAGCGGCTGGGGCGGTGTGTCCACCACTTGCGGCGGGAGCGACGCGACCCCGCGGGGCGAGGCGGTGAACGCAGCCGTGCACCCCGTCAACGACGCGAGCATGAAAGCGAAGAGCAACAGTCCCTGGGCGCGCTGAAGCCCGGGACGCTTCGGATGAGGAGAAGAAAGCATGTGCCGGAATGACCAATGTAACAGAGGTTCATCGCGTCGCGGGCAGCGTCGGCGCGACGATCGCGGTTCAGATGAGCTCGACGATGATCTCGCGGTACAGCTCACTGCCGACATTGCGAGCCGTTTCGATCCCTCCGCGACGAACGAACGCGACCTCGCCGGGACGAACGTCTGCCTCGAGGTAGTCCTTGAATCGGCTCTGCGTGTCGGGTTCGGGAACGACGGCGATTCGATCGCCGGCGATCTGGATCAGAAGATGATCGTGGTCGTGGCGGTGAACGAGACTCTCCGCGCCGGGAGCAAGGGTTAGTTCCCACACCAGGACGCGATCGTTCGAGAAGACCAGCTTAGACCCCACGCCGCCGAAGACTCGCTCGTCGGTCATCCTCTCCTCCTACGCCTTCGGGCCGGTGGCGTTCAAGCAGAACCGAACGAGATGATCGATCTCGCCCGTGGTCGGGGTCGTCCCTCTCGTCAGGAGGCGGTACAAGGCTCCGAACGTGACGTCGTAGATGGCCTCGGCGTCCCGGCGGGCGTTCTTCTTCCGACCACCGGGCAGCTCTTCTATCGCGGCCGCGAGCAACTCCACGAGCAGGTCCACCGACGTCTGGTGCTCGGCAGGGAATTGCTCCGAGAGGCGGTCTCTGTTCGCGAGGAACGGCCGAGTTCGAGACGCGGCTTGCGGATCGGCCGCCTGCGCGAGCACCCCCTCGATCCACGCGCGCACGCGCCCGGCCGGGGAGGTGGTCTTGTTCATCCGATGCTCCAGATAAGAGAGGAGCCGGCGCCGGCCGTCATCGAGCAAGAGCAGCAGCAGCTCGTCCTTCGACCGGAAGTGCTTGTAGAACGCCTGGGTCGACATGCCGGACTCCCGGAGGATGTCCCGGAGTTTCGGGTCGAAGGAGCCCGAGCGTTCGATGACGCGATAGGTCGCCTCGACGATCAGGCGGATCTCTTCCGTGTAAGAAGCCTGCCGGTCGGCCAAGGACCGCTCGACCGACCGGCGGGCGATCGTCTCCGTGAGGCTCTCCATGGTCCTCCCTGGGAGGCCGCTCTCCCTTGTAAGAACGGTGCTCTGAAACTCTAGTAGCGCTGCTCTGAGGCTACAAGACCGAGAATGGTCGAGAGGCTACGTTTTCCATATGCCTGAAGGGCCGCTCTCTTGCAGAACAGCGTTCTGAACCTCTAACATCACGGTTCTAGGCGGGAGCGCTGTGGAGCGAGAGCTGCTGTTGACGGGCATCGGAGGCCAGGGGATCCAGCTGGCCGCCCAGGTCATCGCTCGCGCGGCGCTCGCCGAGGGCCGCGCGGTCCAGATGTTCGGGAGCTACGGGGGGATGATGCGCGGCGGCCGAACGGACGCGACCGTCGTGGTCGCCGACGCGACGATCGAGGCGCCGCCGACGATAGGAGACGCCTGGTCGGCGATCGTGATGCACCAGGCCCACGCCGATCCGATCCTTCAGGCGATCCGGCCCGGGGGGATCGTGCTCGCCGGCACGGAAGCCCATGGACTGAGCTTCGATCGAACCCGCTACACCGTCCTCGAGGTCGCCGCGTTCGACATCGCCGAGAGCGTGGGGAACCGCATGGCCGCGTCGATGGTCATGGCGGGCGCGTACGCGGCGGCGACGGAGCTGGTAGGGCTGGGGTCGTTGAGTGCCGCCGTCGTCGACTCGTTGCCGCCGTACCGGCGACAGCTCGCCGAGGTGAACGTCGCGGCGCTTCGCGCCGGGTTCGAATCGACGCCGCGCAACGTCGCGTCGGCGTGGGCGTCCGACCGGGAGCGGGTTCGATGAGCGAGGGGACGGTCAGGACACTCGGCACCGTCGTCATCGACGTGGACGCGTGCAAAGGATGCGATCTGTGCATCGACGCGTGTCCGCCGAGCGTTCTCGAGATGACGACGCATGAGGTGAACGCGCGCGGCTATCGTTATCCGGTTCTGCTTGCGGGTTGCACCGGGTGCAAGATCTGCGCCCAGGTGTGTCCCGATTTCTGCTTCCAGGTCTATCGTTACGACGACCCAATGGAGTTGCAGCCGTGAGCACTCGTCTGCTGGAAGGTTCCGAGGCCATCGCGGAGGCGATGATCACGGCGGGGTGTCGATTCTTCGCCGGCTACCCGATGACGCCGTTCACCGAGGTTCTCGAGCACATGGCCCGGCGCCTGCCCCAGGTCGGCGGCGTGTGCATGAACGCCGAGAGCGAGCTCGAGGCGATCGGCATGGCGTGGGGAGCTGCGGCCACCGGCACGCCGGCCGCGACCGGTTCGACGGGACAGGGTTTGTCGCTGATGCAGGAGTCGCTCGCGGAGATCACCCTGGCACGGGTTCCCCTCGTCGTGCTCAACATGGCCCGGGCTCAGGGCGACTACTTCCAGGCCACCCGCGGCGGAGGACACGGAGACTACCGCCATATCGTTCTCGCGCCGATGGACATGCAGGAGGCGGTCGAGCTCACGCAACTCGCGTTCCATCTCGCCGCCGAATGGCGCAACCCGGTGCTCGTCTTCGGCGACTACTACCTCGCCCACACGATGGGATCGGTGGACCTCCGCCGGGCCGAGTTCGGACCACTTCCGCCCGTCGATTGGGCGCTCGACGGATCCAGTGGAGGTTCCGGGCGGGCGAAGATTGTCTCGCCGCTCGGCACGCACAAGAGGAGCGACGGCGCCGGGTATAACCTCGCCGACCACTACCGAACCTGCGCAGAAGCCACGGCGCGCATGGCCGCCCAGGTCAAGCCGCTGGCCGAGACAGGGTTCCTGGAGGGCGCGGAGGTCGTCGCCGTCGCTTTCGGTACGCCCGGCAAGTACGTGCGCGCGGCCGTGCGTGCGTTGCGCGACGACGGGCTGCCCGTCGGGTACGTGCGGCCGATAACGCTGTTCCCTTTCCCCTCGGCCGCCGTCGCCGAAGCGTGCGCCGGGGTGAAAGCGGTGGCCGTCTATGAGAACAACCAGGGACAGATGATCGAAGACGTACGGCTCGCCGTTCTCGGGCGCGCCCCGGTTCATTTCATCGGAGGGCTCTCGCTCGACTCCTCGGGGTTCGGGATCGCGCCCGACCTCGACGTCCGGGTCATCCGTCAACGGCTCGAGCGAGTCCTCGATGGAGCGAAACCGTGACGGAAGGGCGCCGCGTCGTCCCGACGGATGCGCCGCCGACGGAGCCGGCTCGCCTGGTTCGCGACTTCACGCCGGAGCTGATCGACGTCGGGACGCACCATCTCTGTCCCGGCTGCGGCGAACCGGTTGCGATGCGGGCGGCGGTCGAGGCGATCGAAGAGCTCGGCGTGGTACAGCGGACGATCGGTGTCTTCGGGATCGGGTGCTACACGGCGTTCTCGAACAACCTCGACGTCGAGGTGCTGCAAGCGCTTCATGGGCGCGCGCCTTCGCTCGCGACGGGCGTCAAGCGCGCGAAGCCGGACGCGTTCGTCTTCACCGTTCAAGGCGACGGCGACATGGTGAACGAGGGACTCCAAGAGGTCATCCACACCGCCGCCCGCGGCGAGAACGTCACCTGCCTGATGCTCAACAACGGGGTGTTCGGCGAGACCGGCGGCCACATGACGGCGACGACGGTGATCGGCCAGCGAACGAAGAACTCGCTCGAAGGCCGCAACGCCGCCGACCACGGACACCCGATCCTGCTCGCGAACCTGTTGGCGCAGCTCGACGGTGCCGCGTACGTCGCGCGCGGAGCGGTGAACACGGCGCACAACGTCGCGATCACGAAGCAAATGGTGACCGCGGCGTTCACCGCGCAACTCGCCGGCAGCGGGTTCTCGTTCGTCGAGATCCTGACCATGTGCCCGACCGGTTGGTTCGTCGACACCGCGGAGGCGCCCGAATACTTGGGCGACAACCTCGCGGCGGTTCATCGCATCGGTGTTCTCAAAGACCTGTCTCGCGAGTAGCGCATGGGACGCACGGTTCTCGCGCACCTCACGCGGTACGCCGAAGGGATCCTGCCGCTGCTGCGAGGCTCCCTCCCCGACGTCGAGTTCGTCGCCTGTGAGCCCGACGGGAGCCACGACCGTACGAGCGACGTTCTCGTGATGCTGCTCGACGACCGCGCGAAGCTCGACCCCCAAGCATTCGGCCGGGCGTTCACCCCGGATGTGCGCTGGATCCACGTCCTCGGAGCCGGGGTCGACAGGTTCCCGCTCCGAGCAGTCGGCGATCGGATGCTCACGTGCTCGCGAGGCGCCGCCGCGCCGGCGATCGCCGAGTTCGTGCTCGCCGCCATGCTCGCTTTCGAGAAGCAGCTCCCCGATGTCTGGGTCACCGAGCCGCCGGAGCACTGGGGCGCCGCCGTACTCGGCGGGCTGCGGGGACGGACGCTCGGACTCATAGGCCTGGGAGCCATCGGGCAAGAGGTCGCACGTCGGGCCCTTGCGTTCGACATGCGCGTCGCGGCCTTCCGTCGCACGGCGGCGCCCTCGCCGGTTCCCGGCGTCGAGGTCCGAAGCGCTCTTCATGAGGTGCTTGCCGAGGCCGATCACCTCGTCGTCGCCGCCCCCGCGACGAACGAGACACGCCGTCTGCTCGATGCGCCGGCCTTCGCCGCGATGAAGTCCGGCCTCCACCTCGTCAACATCGCGCGGGGCGAGCTCATCGATCAGGATGAGCTGATCCGAGCGCTGGACGACGGTCGCGTCGCCAGAGCCTCGCTGGATGTCACCGATCCCGAGCCGCTCCCGGCCGGACATGCGCTCTACGCGCACCCGCGGGTCCGCCTGAGCCCGCACATATCGTGGAGCTCGGCCGGCACGATCGTCCGGACCATCGAGATCTTCGTCGAGAACGTGCATCGCTACGACGCCGGCGAACCGCTCGAGGGCATTGTCGACGTCGAGGCGGGGTACTGATGTATCGACTCCGCTCGGAGACCCTCGCGTTCATCGACAACGCACCTAGGCGATGGATATACGACGCTCCGGTTCTTGCTGCCCCCGAAGACGTTTTCGCCGCGATCAGCGCCGACCCGTCGACGTGGACGTGGTTCCCCGGGATCACGTCCGGCCGCTATGAAGGGCCCGGCCCACACGGCGTCGGTTCGATCCGCGAAGCCCGGATGGGCCCCAGTATCTATCGCGAGACGATCATCGCGTGGGAGACGCCGACCCGATGGGTGTACCGCGTCGACCAGATGACCGTCCCGCTCGCGAAGGCCCTCGTGGAGGAATGGAAGGTCGAGCCGGCGCCGGGAGGCAGCGTGGTGCGCTGGACCTTCGCGATCGACCCCCGTCCCCTGTTCACCGCGGCTCTTCCCTTCGCTCCGCGGGCGATGGGCCGCCTGTTCCGAAGAGCGATGAGCAACCTCGGCTCGGTGCTACAGGCGAGGCCCGGCGCCGGCGGTGGCCGGCGAATCTCCCCGAGGCAGCCGCGGGAGGAGTCTGTGGAGGAGTCTGGGGCCCCCTTGGCGAACCCATCTGACGAGGCCGTCAGCCTGCCGGGCTCGGAGGAGGAAGAGGTCTTATGAAGCGGATAGCTCTCGCCCTGTTTTCACTCGCTGTCCTAGGAACCACGAGCGCGGTTTTCGCGGTCAGCGACGGCCACTACGACTACTCGCGCCAGCACTGTCTCGGCAGCGACAACAACTCGGACAACCCCACCTACGCGAACCCGGAGTGCCACAGCTTGTGGATCTCGCTTTCGGACGGCTCGGGGCACGAGTACTTCGGCGTCGGCCCGCGCATGACCGCCGACCGCCACGCGCCGAACACGGTCGACGTGTGGATCGACCTCGGCTTAGGGATGCAGAAGCGGTACTGGATCGACAAGGCCGGGATCCACGGCCCGACCAAGGTCGCCGGTACGGCCGCGCACCGGCTGACGGGTTTGCGTCTCTACTTCGGCGCGGACGACCAGCTCGACCCGGGCGGGTTCGGCGAGCACGACTCCTCGAACCAGGTGAACCAGGGCCCGAGCGACGGCGGCGGGATCAACGTCGACATCTCACCGGCTTCTGTCGGGACGTGGCTCGCGTCGCTATCCTCGCTTTCCACGTTCCTGTCGAATCCGGTCCCGGGCGCGAGCGCCGGCCTGGGGTCGTGCGCCGATGGATTCTGCATGTCGATCACGACC
>Ga0070708_100001751_pt1 | contig 16660 bp, 19 predicted proteins | sample KBSK5503metaG_FD_65469 | JGI IMG/M metagenome (GOLD analysis project Ga0070708, IMG submission 65469) | Corn, switchgrass and miscanthus rhizosphere microbial communities from Kellogg Biological Station, Michigan, USA - KBS K5-50-3 metaG | ecosystem: Host-associated > Plants > Roots >... | reverse complement strand
CGTCTGCACGTCGATGTCGCCGAGGTTGGCCAGGGCCAGTCCGAGCCCGGCCAGTTCGGCGTTGAGGGCGCGCAGGGTGGTCCCCGACCGCACCGTCACCAGGCGGTCCTGGTGTCGGCGGCGACGATCCCGGTCCAGCCGAACAGGTCGAGCGCCACCCCTGACGTGGCCGCGGCCGCGGTGAACGAGTGCCCGCTGCCGAGCGCCCGCACCGTGAGCCCGGCCGCCGCCGCGTCCTTGACCGCCGCCGAGATCTCGGCCTCGCTGCGCGGCAGGCACCAGCGTGCCGGGGTCGCCGTCGCGGTCCCGGCCCAGTTCCGCCACACGCGGGGATCGGGGGATGCCTTCATTACTGGAGAATACGTGGGACCCCTACCCCTACAGATGTGTCGCACACTCTCCGGCGCTCCGGCGCATCGCGCCCGCCGGTTTGTCGGTGACGGCCGCTATGCTCACCGCGTATCCCCGAACCCCCGCGGTGGGCTAGTCCGCGCGGCACCCCGGGGTCCTCAGCTATCAATACTGGAGCCAAGGCGATGCCCCAGCTCGACTACCTGGTCCTCGCCGACTACGTCCGCCAAGACAGCGGCGTCATCCACATCATGGGCGCCGGCGTCGACACCGTCATCGCCCCGGCCGTCCCCACCGTCCAGCCGTTCGGCGTCGCACTGCGCATCTCATTCGGCACCACCGAGGAACCCGGCGAGGAACACCAACTCACGGTGTCGTTCATCGGCCCGGACGCCCCGGTCCTCGGTGCGAACGCAACCTTCGTTACCCCACCTCGGGCGCCAGGCGTCCCAGAGCACTGGAGGACCGGGCTAGGCGTCGCGCTCCAGATTCCCGTACCGCTGCCCCAGTACGGTGACTACTCCTGCGAGCTCGACATCGATGGCGGTGCGATCACCAAGTCGTACGAGTTCCGGGTCGTCAGGCCAGGCATTCAGAGCTGAGAATGCCTAGCTACTCGGCGCATGCCCGCAAGCGCATGAAGGAACGGAAGATCACCGAGGATGAGGTGACCACTGCGCTCAACCGCCAGTCCGGCCCGCCCGCGCCTGGTGATAATGGCAACATCGTTAGGTTCGGGCACTGCGGCTCGCGCATACTGAAGATTGTGCTGAGCGCGGACGAGCAGACAGTCATCAGTGTCATGCCGGTCGGCGAGGAGTAGCGAGGTGACCATGCAACTCGAGTACGACCTGAACGTCGGCGCGCTGTACATCCGGCTGAGCGACGCGGAGGTCGCCCGGACCCGGGAAGCCGGAGAAAACGCCGCCGTGGACCTCGACGCCGCCGGAGGTGTAGTCGGCATCGAGGTAATCTCGGCGGCGCACCCTTGGCCACTGGCTGACATACTCGCTGCGTACACCATCCCGCCTGCCGAGGCGGTGCAGCTCAGGTCCTACTTCAAAGCTCAGGGAATGTCGCCTGCCCGGCAGGAAGCGCCGAAGATCAGCATGGCCAGCCCACCACCGGCCAGGGCGCTGGCCGCCGCCTGACCGTGCCCGGCCGTTGGTCACCGCCAGGTCCGACCCGCACAGCGGGCACTGGTTACCTGCGGCGGTCGCGGTCCGGCCGCCGGAGGCTCGGCAGGCATGGCACATGTCCTCGGGTTGTACCTGCTGAGCGGGCTACGCATCCTGCGCATAATCGTCTGGTGTACCCGCTTGCGCGTCATCGCCCCTTATGCTGGTGTGTGCGGTAATAGCGGAATGTAAGCAAAAGTCCACGGCGCGGTGGCTCATGGGAGCAGTTCGGCGAGCTTGTCCAGCAGCGTCTTGAGCTGGTAGCGGGTGAGTACCGTCTCGCTGTTGTCCGCTGGCACGACAGCCCGCCAGACGGGGGCGCGGAAGTCGATCTTCACGTCGGGGTGGGCGCCGCGGAACTGCTCGAGGCGGACCACCTGGTCGACCTCGCCGCCGCCGGGAAGCGTGCGCAGCCTCGCACGGCGTCTTCCGCTGGTGGGATCATCGGTCATAGTCGCCTCCAGCAAGGCGATCAGGGCCCGGCCGGCGCTTACCCCGTCGCGCCGGTCCCGCCTGTTTGTGTGGGAGTAAACACGATACGCAACCCGTACTGACCTGTCTATACCTAGGTCTACCCGTATCAACTTGACCTGGGACGATACAGGCTGCTTAGGGTCAGGTCATGATCATCGACCACGACTCGGCGGTGCCCGTCTGGCGCCAGGTCGCCGCGTGGCTGGCCGCCCAGATCAAGGATGCCGGCCAGCGGATGCCAAGCGAGTCGACGGTCGAGCAGGAACTCGGCGTGAGCCGAGGCACTGTCCGCCACGCCTACCGGTTCCTGGCCGACCAGGGATGGGTCGTGATCGTCAGCGGCAAGGGCGCATTCGCCGCGAACCCGCTACCGGAAGGCAGGCCCCAGGTCTAGCCGACGCGAGTCGGCGCCGCCTGGGTTCCTTCCCGGACAGAAATCAAGGATAACTCGCCGTACAACAGTCCTGACTGACCTCGTTTTACCAGGTCACGCACTGTTCAAAGTAGTGGCGTTACTGGAGAGTATTTATATTTCGGCAGCGCTGGTCTACTGTGCGAGCATGTCAGTCGACCAGGCCCGCCGGCTGGCCGGACGAATCACGAGCAGGTCCGCCGAAGCCGACCGCGAGCGCTTCGACCGGGCCACCGCCGACCTCGACCCGCCGCTGGCCGTCGTCGACCTGGGCGCCTTCGACCGCAACGCGGCCGACATGACACGCCGGGCCGCCGAGCGCCCGATCCGGGTCGCGACCAAGTCGCTGCGTTGCCGCTACCTGATCGAGCGCGCGCTGGCCACGCCCGGCTACCGAGGTGTCATGTGCTACTCGCTGCCCGAAGCCCTCTGGCTGCGCGCCGCCGGCACCAGCGACGACCTGCTGGTGGCCTACCCCACCGTGGACCGGAAGGCGCTGCGCGCGCTGGCCGCCGACGACGAGGCCAGGCAGCGGATCACGATCATGACCGACTCCGAGGCGCACCTGGACGTGGTGGACCGCGCCCTGGGCGGCGGCCACCCGCAGATCCGGGTCTGCCTGGAGCTCGACGTCTCCTGGCGGCCGCTGGGCCGCAGGCCGGCCGTGCACATCGGCACCAGGCGATCGCCGCTGTTCACGCCGGAACAGGCGGCGGACTTCGCGGCCGCCGTCACCCGCCGCCCCGGCTTCCGGCTGGCCGGCGTGATGGGCTACGAGGGGCAGATCGCCGGGCTGGGCGACGCGCCGCCCGGTCACCCGGCCCGGGCCCAGCTGATCCGGCTGATCCAGGGCCGCTCTGTGCCAGAGCTGAGCAAGCGCAGGGCCGAGGCGATCCGGCTGATCCAGGCCCTGGCCAGCCTGGAGTTCGTGAACGGCGGCGGCACAGGCAGCCTGGAGTCGACCGCGCGGGACACCTCGGTGACCGAGCTCACCGCGGGTTCCGGGCTGGTCGGCCCGACCCTGTTCGACGCGTACCGCCGGTTCGCCCCCGAGCCCGCGCTGCTGTTCGCGCTCCCGGTGGTGCGCCGGCCAGGCCAGGGCATCGCCACGTTGTTCTCCGGCGGTTACGTCGCCTCCGGCACCGGCACCCCCAGCCGGCTGCCGCGGCCGTACCTGCCGGCCGGCCTCAGCCTGATCGGCACCGAAGGGGCCGGCGAGGTCCAGACCCCGGTGCGCGGCGGGCCGGCCGGGACGTTGTGGGCCGGCGACCGGGTCTGGCTGCGCCACGCCAAGGCGGGCGAGCTGGCCGAGCGGTTCGGGGAGTACCACGTGATCGGGGAGGACGGGCAGGTCACGCCGGTGCCGACGTACCGGGGCGAGGGCCAGTGCTTCGGCTGAGCGCCGCGACAGAGCCGGGGCGGGTAACCCGGCCCGTTCGGTCGGTATAACCCGCCGTCACCGGTACGGCGCTGAAATTGATGCCGAACGGGCTGTATCACTCGCCCCGGTCCCCCCTCTTTCCAACCATGTCGGCCGCGCGGCCGTCGTATAGCTGACCAGTTGGAATATTGAGAGTTGAAGGGTTGGACATCCATGTTGATTGCGAATGTGCGCAGGGCCCGGCAGGTCGCGGGCTGGGCCGGTATCGCCTGTGCCGCTTTGCTGGTTACCGCTTGTAGCCCTTTGGGCAGCCCGAACGTGGTGGTGACGGGCGCCCCGCACCCGACGATCACGCAGAGCACCGCGGTCCGGGAGGCCGCGGCCAGCACCTTCCTGGCCGAGGGCCAGGACATCAACGGGAAGTTGCTGTTCATGCCGGCGTGCAACGGTTTCGGCTGCGCGCTGTCCGGCGACTCGACCTCGTTCCTGTCCAAGATGACGTGGAGCACCTGGTCGGCCACCGAGGCGGTGGGGAAGGGCACGTACAAGATCGACGGCTGCAACCCGGACTGCGCCGCCGGGCCGATCTACCCGGTCGCCACCGTGGTCACGCTGAGCCATCCGGTGAAGGTCTGCTCCTCCTCCGGAACCCGCTTTGTGTGGACCAAGGCCTCGTTCCGGTACCCGGACGGCCTGCCCAAGGCGCTGCAGGGCAGCAACAGCCCGACGAACCCGTGGGTGTTCTCCGCCGTGGTCACGGCGGCCAAGCAGAGCTGCGCCGGCTAGCCCGCGCTGATCTGCTCCGCGATGGCCTGCATGCCCTGAGCGAGCTCGGCGGGAGAGGGGGCCCGTTCCGGGTCGATCAGCCACTGCACCAGAACGCCGCTGACCAGCGCCTGGTGCAGTGAGCCGATCGCCCGGGCCCGCGACTCGTCGGCGGGGTCCACGCCGTAGAGCATCCGCGCCCAGAGGATCCTGCCGTCTTCCAGGCCGTCGGCCACCGCCGCGCGCACCTCGGGATCGCGCTGCGCCACGGTGAAGATGTCGAAGGTGGCGAGCCACACCTGGTTGCTGGCCCGGAACGAGTCGAGGACGCGGGTCCAGAACCGCTCCAAGCGCGCCAGGGTGCTCTCCCCGGCGTCAGGGTCGCCGATGGCCTGCGCCATCTCCGCGCCGAACTCCTCCATCGCGGCCAGCACCGCGGCGTTGAGCAGCGCCTTGGTCGAGCCGTAGTGGTAGCCGATGGAGGCGAGGTTGGTGCCCGAGGCCGCCACGATGTCGCGGGCGGTGGTGTGCGCGTAGCCCTTGTCCCGCAGGCACTGGACGGCGCCGGCGAGCAGGTCTTCCCGATGGCCCATGACCGGAGCATAGCAAAAATCTATACAAACGTCCTATACAAGTGTCCTAGACGTTTGTATGATACCAGTTATGACCAACACTGTCATGGACAACACCGCCAAGGACAACACGGCCAAGGACAACCGGCGCATTCTGATCTCCGGCGCGAGCGTCGCCGGACCCGCCCTCGCCTGGTGGCTGGCCCGGCACGGGTTCAGCCCGACCGTGGTGGAACGCGCGCCGCACCTGCGCGGCGGCGGCTACGCGGTCGACTTCCGCGGCCCGGCCCACCTGTCCGTGCTGGAGAAGATGGGCCTCCTGGACCGGACCAGGGAGCGGCAGACCCACCTCGCCTCCACCACCTACGTCGGCGAGGACGGCACGCCGAAGGCCCGCATGCCGGCCGGGATCTTCGCGGGCGACGTGGAGATCCTCCGCGGCGACCTGGGCCAGATCCTCTACGAGGCGACCAGGGACGACACCGAGTACCTGTTCGGCGACTCGATCACCGGCCTGGCCCAGGACAGCGACGGCGCGCACGTGACCTTCGGCCACGCCGCGGCGCGCACCTTCGACCTGGTGATCGGGGCCGACGGGCTGCACTCCAACGTGCGCGGGCTGGCCTTCCCCGGCCACCTGGCCGCGGTGCACGACCTGGGCCTGTACGTCTCCATCTTCAGCGTGCCCGACAGCTACGGCCTCGACCGCGCGGGGCTGCTGTACAGCGTGCCGGGCAAGACGGCCGCGGTGTTCGGCACGCCGCGGGCCGGGGAGGCGGTGGCGCAGTTCTTCTTCAGCGCGCCGGACGGGGGGTCGATCGAGTACGACTACCGCGACGTCCGCCAGCAGCAGGAGATCCTGGCCAGCGTGTTCGAGGGCGTGGGCTGGCACGTGCCAGCCCTGCTCCGGCAGATGCCCGCGGCGGCCGACTTCTACTTCGACTCGGTGAGCCAGGTGCGGATGGACCGGTGGTCGGCCGGGCGGGTCGCGCTGATCGGCGACGCGGGCTACGCCGCCGGGCCGGGCGGCAACGGCACGGGCACCGCGGTGGTCGCGGCCTACGTTCTGGCGGGCGAGCTGGCCGCGGCCGGCGGCGACCACCGCGTCGCGGTCGACCGCTACGAGCGGCTGCTCCGTCCCTACGTCGCGCGGGGCCAGAAGCAGGCCCGCGGCGGCCGTGACTTCCTCGCCCCGGCGACGGCCAAGAAGATACGCCAGCGTGACCGCTTCTTCCGGATGCTGCCCTACCTGCCGACCAAGGGCCTGATCAGGTACCTGTCCACCCGGACCGCGGCGGCCATCACGCTCCCCGGCTACGCCTGACCTGTGTCCGGGGCCGGCGCGGGGGCGGGGGCGGCTCGGCGAGGCCCGCCCACGGCGGGCCGCCCTCCCCGCCGCCGGCGTTAGCGGCGAGCTGGCCGAGCAGGTCGCCGAGGCGGTCCAGGTCGGCCTCGGCCAGCCCGGCCCTGAGCCTGGCGTCGAAGGCCACCGCTGCCTGCTGCAGCCGGGCGAACATAGCCTCGCCGACCTCGGTCAGCTCGACCACGTGCACGCGGCGGTTGGCGGCGTCTCGGGTGCGGCTGATCAGGCCGCGGGCGTCCATGGCGTTGAGGTGATGCGTCAGCGTCGCCTCCCGGACGCCCACCGCGTCGGCCAGCTCGCGCTGGTTGCCCGGCTTGCGGATCTTCAGGTTGAGCAGGATCAGCCAGACGGGAAGCGAGCCGCCCGCCTCGGCCAGGGCCTCGTCGAACGCGCGGCTGACCGTGCGGGCGGCCTGGCTGAGCCGCAGGCCGATCGGGACGGGAAACGCTTCGGGCACGCGGCCCAGCCTAGCACAAGACATAGAGGTCAAAGCGTTTGACATCTAACATTTCGATATCTAACCTACGGTTCTGGTCGTCGGCTCGTGGTTCTGGTCGTCGGACGGGAGCCCGCCGGAACACTAGTAGGAGGCATCAGCTCCATTCGGCTGGGTCGGGCCGGCCGTCGGCTCCCGGGCTGGGGCGGGCCTGCTGGCGCGTGCGCAGCGGCGGCCGGGCGCGGCCGCCCATCACGACCGCGGTAAACAGGGCGAGAACGGCGCTGAGCAGGAGGCGGACGGCCGAGGCCATGACGGCGACCGCCTTCACGATCAACGCGGCCGCCTGCCGGATGCGGTCTTGCCTGGTGGCGACCTGCTCCCAGGCGGGCATGTGCTGGCCCGCTGAGAGCCTGCCGAATACGCCCAGCATCGCGGCGAGCCGGGGGTCGGACCGGAGCAGGCGGGCTTCTATCCGGTGGAGCTGATGCCGCTGACGGCGATTAAGGCTCATGGGGTGCTCCCGAGCTCTGCTCTGCTGCTGGTGTCAGCGCACGGCGCAGAGCCATGGCGCAGAGCCATCCAGCAGCCTGGGGTGCGGGTCCCTGTGCCGTCGGGGCCCGCACCCCCGGGCGGTCAGCGACGGACGGGCCGACGCAAGGCGACGGCGGCGAGGCCGGCTGCCGCCAGGGCGATCAGCACCGCGCCGGCCCAACTGTTGGACCAGTACATCGAGTCAGCAACGGGGTGCTTCTGGTTGAGGACGGGCCCGGCGATGATCAGCCAGACGCCCAGCAGCACGTTGGCGAACTGCAGGCCGGAGAACCCGCGCGGGCTGGCCAGGGCGAAGGCGCCGACTCCGGCCACCGCCAGCCCGGAGATCAGGTTGACGGTGGTGGCGTTGCTGCCGGTGTACTGGAGGGTGATGAACCACGGGGACAGGGCGACCCAGATCCCGGTCAGCAGCCCGAGTACGGCGGTCGCCTGGGCGCCGATGCCGCTCAAGGTGGCCGGCAGCCCGTACTCGTCGGGACCGACCGCCCCGGCCGGGGCGGCCAGAGCGGATGCGCCGTCGGATTCCGGACGACGGATGAGTGGCGTGGACATGACATGTTTCCTTTCCTTCCGCCGGCGGGCGATGACTCCCGGCTGCGCCGCTTGTGGCGAGCCAAGTGGAGGCGGGCTACCGCCGCGGATACTGTTCGCCCTCGCGTTCCGAGCGTCTCGCCGGGGTGGGTGAACTGTCCTCGCACGCTTCGTGCGATCGGCTGGCGGTGCGCTTGACCTGGTTCGGGGCCCGCGGAACCGCAGCTACCCTGGCTTGAGGCGCAGGCGGGTGAACCAGGCGGCGGGGCGGATCGCACAGGTTGTGCGATGCGGGCTTCAGCTGGCCAGCCTGCGCGGGGAAGGAGCGAGCAGGCCGAGAGCGCGAGCCCGTTCCACGGTCTCGTGGCGGGTATGCGTGCCGAGCTTGGCGTACAGATGGCGCATGTGCGTCTTGACCGTGTACCAGGAGAGCACCAGCTCGTCGGCTATCTCGCGCGCGGAGAGGTTGGTGGGCAGATAACGCAGTACCCGGGTTTCGCTGTCACTGAGCGGATCGCGCAGCGATAGCACTGCTACCGTCGGTGACGTGGGCCTGCCCTCCCCCGCGATCAAGGTCCAGGATCTCGGAGATCAGCGAGGCGTGTGCGGTGCGGTGCCGGGGAAGGCGCTCGAGCAGCCCCGGGACGGGGTGCAGAAGGAACGGCAAGACCGCGCCGTCGGGCTCGGCGATATCCAGCGCGCGCTCCACGGCGCGCCCGGCGGCAGCCGGATCGCTGAGCGCATCGCGCGCGGTCGCCTCCAGCAGGAGCGCCTCACTCACCAAGGCCCGGTTGGCCATAGGCGTGGGGCCGTCGATGACGGGCCCGAGGGCGAGGGTGGCCGCCCGCGGGTCGCGCTGGGCCAGCCGCAGCGCCGCCAGGGTGACGCGCATCTCCCCGGTTTCGTGCTCCTTCTCGTCGAGTTCGGCGAGGGCCTGCTCGACGTCTTCGGTCGCGCCCGTCCGGACCAGGGTTCGCAGCAGCAGTGCGCGCAGTCGCGTGCCGAGCGGGTGCGGCGCGACGAGCCGCTCCGCCTGCCGCTCACCGGCCTGGAAAGCGGCGAGCGCCTCCTCGTCACGGCCGCGGGCGAGCTCGAACTCCGCCCGCACGTAGTGGAGCGCCAGCCCGGCAGCGGGCTGGGCTTCCTCCGCTACGGCGCGTTCTGCGCGCTGGATCCACGGCTCGGCCTCCTCGAGCCGTCCCTGCTCGACCAGCGCGGCACCCAGCGCCAGGTAGGCGCCACCCGCGAGTGGGTCCTCGGTCCAGCCGTGCCGCCTGGCCAGTTCGATCGCCTGCGTGCTGGGCTCCATCACCAGCGCGGAGGACCGCAGAGTCCCGGCGATCGCCTGGAACACGAGGCTGCCGAACTCCAGGTACGGTCGCCCGATCCGGTGGGCCAGGGCCCTGGCCTGTTCGAGATGCTGCTGCGCTTCTTCGAACCTGGCCGTCCAGAACTCGGTGGTGCCGAGGCCGAGCAGCGCTATCGCGCGCAGCTCCTCGCCCAGGCCCATCTGCGCCGCCGCCAGGGTCCCGGCCGGCTCGAGCAGCCGCTGCGCCTCCTCGACGAGGACCGGGACGTCGCCGCGTAGCCGGGCCAGGTTGAGCCGCAGCAGGACGAGCATGACCTGCAAGTGCCCGAGCCGGTCCGCGGACACCGACGCCGCTCCTTCCGCGGCAAGCCGGAGGTGGCGCTCGGCCTCCTCGAATGATCCCTGGTCCAGCTCGCGGGCGGCCAGCAATGCGGTCAGCTCGGCATCGGCCGCGATCACGCCGGCGGGGAACCCGGCCAGCAGCTCGTCCGCGGTGGCCGCCCGGCCGTCGAGGACGAGGCCGAACCAGTGATCGGACAGCACGCGGCCGGCCAGGCACCAGTCCTGCGCCGCCTGGGCGTGGCGGACCGCCTCGACCGGGAACCCGTGCTCCGTGAACCAGCCGGCTGCGGCGCCGTGCAGCCCGGCCAGCTCGTCCTGGGCGGTATCAAGCAGCTCGAGCTGGAGCAGGTCGGCGAACAGAGGATGGTAACGGAACCAGGAGCGGTGGGCGTCCAGCGCGACCACGAACGCGTTCGCCTGCTCAAGCTCCCGCAAGATCCGCCCCCCGCCCGAGCTCTCGGTCAGCAGGTCGGCGAGCTCGCCGTTCACCCGCTCCAGCACCGACGTCCGGACCAAGAGCCGCCTGACCTGCTTCGGCTGGCGCTCTAGGACCTCGGCCAGCAGGTACTCGGCCACCGTCCGCTCGCTGCCGGAGAACCCCGCGGCGAACAGCTCCGGATCCGGGTGCCCGGCCAGCGACAGCGCCGCCAGCCGCAGCCCCGCCGCCCAGCCCTCGGTCCGCTCGTGCAACAGCGCCAGGGCCCCCTCAGACAGCCGCACCCCGGCCACCTCCAGCAGGTCACGTGACTCGTCGAGGGTGAAGCGGAGTTCGGCGGCCCGGATCTCGGTCAGCTCCCCGTCCAGCCGCAGCCGATGCAGGCCCAGCTGCGGATCGCGCCGGCTGGCGAGCACGAACCGCAGCTCCGCCGGCGCGCGCATCACCAGCAGCTCGAGCTGGCGGAGCGCGTGAGCCGAACGTAGCTCGTGCAGGTCGTCGATCACCAGCCAGACCCGGTCGGGCAGCGAGTGCAGGTCCTCGAGCAGCCGCTCCACGATCGTCCAGCCATCCAGCTCTGGCGCCGCCGTCAGCGGCCTCACCAGCGCAGACCCGGCTGCGGTAGCCCGCAGCGCGTCGGCCACCGAGATCCAGAACCGCTGCGGATGACGCTCCTCGCCGTGCACCGGCACCCAGGCGGCCCGCTCCGCCAGGCCCGCCTCCGCGATCCAGGAGCGCAGCAAGATCGTCTTCCCGCTCCCGGCCGGCGCCGACAGCACCGTCACGCGTTCCGCCCCGGCGAGGCGGGCGAACAGCGCACGGCGGGCAACGACCCTTCGAGCGGCAAAAGCCACCACGGTCTCCGGTCCCACGACGAGCCCCCCGAGCTGGCTACCACCCGGCATACCTATGACCAACACGGCACCACCGCGGAAAACTCCCGCGAATAACACAGCGTGTGCGATGACCGCTCACCCACGGTCCGGCCATGCTGAGTGCGCCGATCCGAACCGCAGAAAAGGAGCCCCATGACCCGCGAGGAGCGCGATCCGCGGCGGCAGAGCTACGAGATCCGTGTTCGCGGCCACCTCGGGGCCACGATGCTGCGCGCGTTCCCGGCCCTAGCCCCGCAGCGGCGGGGAGAGGACACGCTGCTGACGGGTTGCCTCCCAGACCAGGCCGCGGTGTACGGCGTGATCGCCAAGCTCGAAGCGCTCGGGCTGGAGCTGGTCGAGCTCCGCCGCCTGCCGAGCTGAGCGGTGTCCGCCCGGTCAGACACCTACTTAGCAGGCCGGGGAGCCTAAGCCCGGAGCCGGCCCTGGTTCACGACGCCGGGCGCAGCGCCCTCGTCTCGATGACGGCGAAGGCGGCCGGCGGCATCTCGACCGTGTCCTGGCGGATCGTGACCCCCGGGCTGGACGCGGCGAGCACGCCGGTGCCGGGCTGCCCGAGCGGCAGCCGGACGGGGCCGGCGCCGAGGTTGACCGCGATCCGCAGCCGTCCCCGCCGGACCAGCAGCCAGCGCGCGCCCTCGTCGAAGTCCGCGTACACCCGGTCCAGGCGCGGGTCGGTCAGCTCCGGCCGGGCCCGGCGCAGCGCGATCAGCTCCCGGTACCAGGCGTGCAGCCCGAGGTGGGGCTCGCGGTGCCGCTGGTCCCAGTCGAGCTTGGAGCGCAGGAAGGTCGCCTCGTCCTGCGGGTCGGGCACGTCGGCCGCGTCCCAGCCCTGCGCGGCGAACTCGGCCTTGCGCCCCTGCGCCACGGCCTTGGCCAGTCCCGGGTCGATGTGGTCGGTAAAGTACTGCCACGGGGTGTCCGCGCCCCACTCCTCGCCCATGAAAAGCATCGGGGTGTAGGGCGAGGTCAGCACCAGGCCAGCGCCCACCTTGACCAGTTCGGGCGGCAGCGTGGCGGAGATGCGGTCGCCGGTGGGCCGGTTGCCGATCTGGTCGTGGTCCTGCAGGTAGCCGAGGAAGCGGTGGGCCGGGACGCGGAACACGTCCACCTGCCGCCCGTGGGTCCGCTTGCGGAAGGCGGACCAGGTGCCGTCGTGGAAGAACACCCTGGTGTAGGTCTTGGCCAGCGTCCCCAGCGAGCCGAAGTCGCAGTAGTAGCCCTGCCGCTCGCCGGTGATCGCCGCGTGCACCGCGTGGTGGAAGTCGTCGCTCCACTGGGCGGTAAGCCCGTAACCGCCGGCCTCCCGGGAGGTGACCAGCCGGGGGTCGTTGGTGTCCGACTCGGCCACCAGCACGAGCTCGCGGCTGAGCAGCGCGGCCAGCGCCTGCACCTCGGCCGCGAGCTCTTCGAGGAAGTGCAGGGCCCGGTGGTCTTCCAGGGCGTGCACCGCGTCCAGGCGCAGCCCGTCCAGGTGGTAGTCGCGCAGCCACATCAGCGCGTTGCCGATGAGGAACGCGCGGACCTCGTCGGACCCGGGCTGATCCAGGTTCACCGCGGGACCCCAGGGCGTCACGTGCGCGTCGGTGAAGTACGGCCCGAAGTCGCCGAGCCGGTTGCCGATGCCGACGTGGTTGTACACCACGTCGAGCAGGACGGCCAGGCCGCGCGCGTGGCAGGCGTCGACGAACCGCTTCAGCCCGTCGGGCCCGCCGTAGGGCTCGTGCACCGCCCACAGGTTGATCCCGTCGTAGCTCCAGCCGTGCCGGCCGGGGAACGCCGCGACCGGCATCAGCTCCACCGTGTGCACGCCCAGGTCGCGCAGGTGGTCGAGCCGCCCGACGGCGGCGTCGAAGGTGCCCTCGCCGGTGAACGTCCCGACGTGCAGTTCGTAGATGACCGAGCCGTGCAGCGGGCCGCCGCGCCAGCTGCGGTCGGTCCAGCGGAAGGCGGAGTGGTCGTAGGTGCGGCTCGGGCCGTTGATACCGAACGGCTGGCGCGGGGAGCGCGGATCGGGCAGCGGCTCGCCGCCGTCCAGCCGGAAGCCATAGTCGATGCCGGCCGCCATGTCGGGGACGTCCGCGCTCCACCATCCGGTCGCGGCCCCGGCGTTCTCCTGGCTCATCGGGTAGCGCTGCCCGGCCGCCTCCACCTCGACGCGGCCCGCGGCCGGGGCCCAGACGCTGAAGGTGGTCACCGGAGCAGGCCGTTCGCGGCCCGCTCCTGCTCCATCTCCCAGATCCGGTCCGGGATCAGCAGCGCCACGGGAAGCCGCCGGGTCAGCTCTTCCAGCGGCGGCCGCAGGCCGGCGTGCCTGACCCCGGTCAGCACGTCGCGCCAGTGGAGTTCGGGCAGCGGCAGGGCGGTGTCTCCCCAGCCGCCGCGCCGCCGCAGCCCGGCGGGCAGCCGGGTGACGACGGTGACCGCGTGGCCGCCGCGCAGGAAGGCGAACGCGTGCTCGGCGGCCGGGCCCTCGCTGGCCAGCGGGGTGTAGCTCCCGGCGAACCAGTCCGGATGGTCCCGCCGCAGCCGCAGCGCGCGCGAGGTCACTAGCAGCTTCTCCGCGTCCAGCCCGCCCGCCTGGTCCGGGGCGTCGTCGAGCGCGGCCAGCAGCCGCCGACGGCGTTGGTAGTCGACCGGCCTGCGGTTGTCCGGGTCCACCAGCGACAGCCCGGTGAGCTCGCAGCCCTGGTAGACGTCGGCCACGCCGGGCATGGTGAGCTGCACCAGCTTGGCGCCGAGGGTGTTCACCCGGGCGTCCGGCGCGATCCTGGCCACGAAGCTGGCGACGCCGGCGGTCAGCTCCGGGTCGGCGAGCACGGCGTCGGCCAGGCCGAGCACCGCCGCCTCGTAGCCCGGGCGGCGCACCGTCCACGAGGTCCGCGTCTTGGCCTCGTGCATCGCCTTGCCCAGGTACGCGCCGAGCCGGTCGGCCCCGATCAGCCACGCGCCGACCAGGGTTTGCCACATCAGGTACTCCAGGTCGGGCTCCGGGGCGCGCTCGGTCGCCTCGGCCGCGGCGCCGTCGGTGAGCCACCGGGCCAGGCCGTGCCACTCGGCCACCTGGTGTCCCCATTCCTGCGGCCATTCGGCCAGCACGGCCAGCCGGGCCCGGACGTCTTCCTGCCGCTTGGTGTCGTGCGTGGACAGCGTGGTCAAGGTGGCGGGCCAGCGGCGGGCCAGGCGGCCCGCGGCGGCGTGGAACTCGTCCGGGCTGATACCGAAGATGTCCGGGTCGCCGCCGACCTCGTTCAGCGCGGCCAGCCGGGACCAGCGGTAGAACGCGGTATCCTCCACGCCCTTGGCCAGCACCGGGCCGGTGGTCTGGCCGAACCGCACGATCAGCTCGTCCCGCGCGGCCTGCCGGGCTGCGTCGCCGGTCACCTCGCCGAGGCCGAGCACGGCGGCCCGCACCGCGTCGAGCGCGGGGTGCAGGCGCTCCTCCAGGCGGTCGCGGGCCGCGGCGGCCGCCGCGGTCACCGCCGCCGCGGCCGCGGCGGACGGCGGCTCGCCGGGGGTCACGTAGGCTCGGTATACGCCGAACTCAGCCAGCACAGCGACCAGGACGTCGTGCAGGTCAGGGGCGCCGAAGCCGTCCAGCGCCGGGTAGTCGGCCCGGGCAAACAGCCGGGTCAGCCGGGACAGCTCGGCGGCGAAGGTGCCGTCGGCGATGTCGCGCTTGGCGTCCCGCGCCACCTCGGCGAAAGACCGCTTGCCCCCGGTGAAGCGGACGTACTCGTCGGCCAGCGGCACGTCTCCGGCGGGGTCGGTGAACAGGCCGCCCACCAGGGCAAGGGTGTCGTACCCCGTGGTGCCCGCGCAGGTCCAGCCGGGCAGGTCCTCGCCGTGCGCCAGGATCTTCTCCACCACGACCCAGGCGCCGCCGGTCTCGGCGGCCAGCCGCTCGAGGTATCCGGCCGGGTCGGCCAGCCCATCGGGATGATCGACCCGCAGGCCGTCGATCAGCCCCTCGCGCAGCAGCCGCAGCAGCACCTCGTGGGTGGCGGCGAACACGCCGGGATCCTCGACCCTGATCGCGATGAGCTCGTCGACGTCGAAGAACCGCCGCCAGTTGAGCTGGGTCGCCGCGTCGCGGGTGTCGGCGAGCCGGTAGTGCTGCTGGGCCAGCAGCACGCCGAGGGGCAGGTCGGCCACGCCGTCACGCAACGGCAGGACGTGGTCGAAGTAGCGCAGCACCGGCCCGCGGTGCCCGGCGTTCTCCGGGTTCCTCGGCGCCGTGTCGATGATGAGGTCGCCCAGGCACCCCTCGAGCGGCCCGGCCAGGATGGGCATCAGCAGCTTGCCCTCCTGCGCGTCCCAGTCGACGTCGAACCAGTGCCCGAACTCCGACTGCCGACCCTGGTAGAGCACCGACCACAGCTGCTTGTTGAGCGATTCCGGGGTCGGCCTGGCCATGTGGTTCGGCACCACGTCGACGATCACCCCGAGGCCGTACCGGTGGAACTCGGCGGCCATCTCGCGGAACGCGGGCTCCCCGCCCAGGTCCGCCGAGACCCGCGAGTGATCCACCACGTCGTAGCCGTGCGGCGAGCCGGGGTTGGCCTGCAGGATCGGCGAGAGGTAGACGTGCGTCACGCCCAGCGCGGCCAGGTAGCCGGCCTGCTCCACCGCCCGGCCGAACCCGAAGCTGTCCCGCAGCTGCAGCCGGTAGGTGGACACGGGGGCGCTGTGCCCATTTCCGGGCTCATGTTCGCGCCCTTTTCCGGGCCCGGCCGCCGGCTCAGCCACGGCACAGCAACTGCAAGGAGTGGTTGATGACGGTCATCGCGTCCCCCGGCTTGACGGCACTCTCATCTTCAAACTCCGTCACCGTCACCGCCGTGTCCAGCACCTTGGCCCACCGCGCCCCGTAGCGGCGGGGCGGGACGACGAACTGCAGGTCGTCGTCGCTGGCGTTGAACATCATCAGGAAGGAGTCGTCCTGGACTCGCTCGCCCCGCCGGTCGGGCTCGCTGATCGCCCGGCCGTTGAGGAACACCGTCAGCGACTTGGCGAAGCCCGCGTCCCAGTCGTCGTCGGTCATCTCCTCGCCGGCCAGGGTGAACCAGGCGATGTCGCCGAGCCGCTGCCGCCCGCCGCGGATGGCCTGGCCGCGGAAGAACCGGCGGCGGCGGAACACCGCGTGGTCGGCGCGGAGCTTGATGAGCGTGCGGACGTAGTCGAACAGCGCCTGGTCGTTCTCGGCCCGGACCGCCCAGTCCACCCAGGAGATCTCGTTGTCCTGGCAGTAGGCGTTGTTGTTGCCCCGCTGGGTGCGTCCCATCTCATCGCCCGCCAGCAGCATCGGGACGCCCTGCGACAGCAGCAGCGTGACCAGGAAGTTGCGCTTTTGCCTGGCCCGCAGCGCGAGCACGGCCTTGTCGTCGGTGGGACCTTCGACGCCGCAGTTCCAGGACCGGTTGTCGTCGGTGCCGTCCCGGTTGTCCTCGCCGTTGGCCTCGTTGTGCTTGTGTTCGTAGGAGACCAGGTCCTGCAGGGTGAACCCGTCGTGCGCGGTGACGAAGTTGACCGAGGCGACCGGGCGCCTGCTGTCCTGCTGGTACAGGTCGCTGGACCCGGTCAGCCGGGAGGCGAACTCGGGGACCTTCGAGGGCTGGCCGCGCCAGAAGTCGCGGATGGTGTCCCGGTACTTCCCGTTCCA
>Ga0070708_100001749_pt1 | contig 16665 bp, 14 predicted proteins | sample KBSK5503metaG_FD_65469 | JGI IMG/M metagenome (GOLD analysis project Ga0070708, IMG submission 65469) | Corn, switchgrass and miscanthus rhizosphere microbial communities from Kellogg Biological Station, Michigan, USA - KBS K5-50-3 metaG | ecosystem: Host-associated > Plants > Roots >... | reverse complement strand
GTGCGTTCCCGCTGAACGCGGGCGATACACGTCTCGATATTGCGGTCGTGGTCGAGCGCGGCCGCGGTGCCGTTTGCGCTGCCGGAAACCAACACGCGTCCGCGTCGGCACATGATCTCGAAGGCTTTCGCGTGAAGCTTGCGGACTTCCGGAGTGTCCAGAATGTCTAGCCGGACCGCCTGCACCTTCATGCGTGAGCCGCGCGGCCAGTTCCCGGTGGCGATCCCCTCGACGCAACCGTGTGCATGCGCATGCACGAACACCCGGTCCAGACCGATGGAATCGCAAAGCCGGTCGATAGCCGCGCCGTCGTCCCAGAATGGCGCGGCGACAACAATCTGAGTCGCGCCGCCAAGATCGTCCACGAGCCCTGCAATCTGCTCCGAGATCGACGTGTCCAGGTTATGCAGCAGACGGATGTCGCCGTTGCGGGATCGACCTTGGATCGAGCGCCGAAGATCAGCGGCAATGGCGGCGCAATGCACGGCGGCGTGGTGCTGGACACGGTCGCTGGCCGGCATTAGCTCGAAGAAATCCGCTGCGTCAGCGATCGCGTCGGCGGCGAAGCTCGGATGCAGGTGTTCGAGGATCTCGCAGTTGCCGCCCCAGCCGCCGAAGGTTAGGTTACCCGATCCGACTAGCACGTGGCATTCATCGGCCGACGAAAGAATTGAGATTTTCGGATGGAAGACGCCACTCGAGACCACTACGGGCTCGATTTCGTAGTCCTTGCCAACGCGCTGCGCACCCTGCTCGCTGAGACTGGCGCGCACGCCCCGCACGTCGGCGAGGATCAGCGCCCTTGAAGCGCCGCCGCGCACGAGAGCATCGAGGATGACGGTCTCGAAAAAGGAAAGGCTCAGAGCATATGTAGTAAAGACTATGCGCTGCCACGGATGCGCGGAGACCAGATCGAGCGGCGCGAGGCTCACGGCGTTAGACTCGTTGACGTGGTTGGCGACGCGTAAGGATCGTCACGATGGGTGCTACTGAGGTGCTAGCTTATCGCTGGGCGCGCTCGACGAAGGCGGGGGATTCTGGTGAGATCTGTGATCTGTGATTTGCCGCCTTCCTCTCCGTCGCATCCCGCCATTGGTGAGAATGCGCCGAGACGCGGAGAGCCCCCGCCTGATTCGGCCCGAACCGTCGGCCCGAAAACGAAAAACCCCTCGGCGCCGAGGGGTCCCACGCCGCTTCTTGCTCTGACGTGAGCCCTATCGTTCCCGTCTCCGGGTTGGATTTGGCACCTTTGCGGCGAAGCCAGCTTGCCGGGCGGTCAACGGGCCAGAACCCTCGCGCCTCTACCGGAACGAATCATATCGAAACCGCATTGCCTGGACCAAGATCTGGGACAATGAAAGCCGACAACCAGCAGATCCCATAAGCCCACAAGCAAAGACTAATCCCACTTCACGACCCCACTTCACGACCGCTCGATCGCCGAATGGATATTGTTGCCGATTAAACAACAGCCCAGGCACCGGCATCCGAACCGCTCACGGCGTTTCGCCAACCGATCGAGGCATGCCGCCCGGTCTTCGGCATCGTCAGAGACCGCCTTTCGAGCCATGACGTGGCAGACGGACGGGCATACAATCTGCGAGCAGATGACAATCAAGAAAGTGATACATGGGGACAGGCGTGGCGGCTGTGGAGATTCGCTCACGCCTCCAGGAATCTGATTAGCCGGCGTGCGAGAGCGTGTACGTCCCGAAGTTCGCATTCCCACGTAACAATGATGTCCCAGCCTAGGTCTTGAAGCTCCCGTTCTACGAGTGCGTCGCGCTCAACGTTGGCGGCTCGCTTGACCTGCCAAAATGCTGCGTTGGTGGCAGGCCTCACCTGGCCGTACTTGCAATGGTGCATATGCCAAAAGCAGCCGTGAACGAAGATCACCTTTCGGCGGCTTGGAAATGAGAGGTCAGGCCGACCTGGCAGGCTACGGTCGTGCAGAATGTACCGATATCCCATTCGATGCAGGAAAGACCGCACCGTCAGCTCAGGCTTAGTATCTCTCCCGCGGATCGCGGCCATATTGCGGCGTCGCTCTGCTGCCGTCAATACATCAGCCATGCAAATACCCGAGCTGTAACACTGTGGCCGTGGTTAGAGCACTAGTCGGACGCACTGCGTATCAACGTCGCAATGATCGCACGCATCACGGGAGGGCAGACGCCGTTCCCGAGCATCTTTATACGATCACGTCGTGTTCCCTGATTCAATTTAAATGACGGTGGGAACCCCATGGCTCTCTTCAGCTCAGGGACTTGCAGCATTCGCATCTCGTGGCCGTTGCGTGTAGGACGGACGAGGGCAAACCGATCGAGAGTAGTTACGGTCCGCAGGGGAACAAGAAGCCGCTGCCAGCCGCCGCCTCCATCAGTGCCGTAGTAGACAATTAAGAAACGGCTGTTCTTGCCGATCGCGCTAAAAGCACGGTAAGCGCTTTTCAGCGTTCGCGTGGCTCGGCGCGGTTGCCTGAGCGGCGTGAACTTGTAGGCCTCAGGGGACGCAAGAATCGTGGCAGCGGTCCTCAGCCTTGTCTTCCGAGGCGGGGCTATCTCAGGCGGATCCTTCTTCCTGTCACAGATTACGAATAGTCGTCTGCGCGATTGGGGCACGCCGAAATCTGCTGCGTCGAGAACCTGCGCACGGCACCTGTAGCCGAAGCTCTCAAGACGCCGAAGCCAAGCTCGGTACTTTGACCAGCTTCTCATGTGAACCACGTTTTCGATTACTATCCATCGAGGCTTCATGACCCGCGCGAAACGTGTCACTTGGTATGCTGTTCGCCTGCTATCCTCGGAGCGGTCAGCATTCCCCTTCGCGCATGTGTGGCTGGTGCATTCGGGTGACGCAATTAGAATGTCTATCCTTCCAACGTCTCGCGCGACACGCTGTGGCGACAGGCTCTCACACTTTGCTCGGAAGAAGACGGTGCTGGGGAAGTTAGTGCTATACGTGGCTCCGGCAAGCGGCCAAGCGTCTACGGCAGCAACGACCACCGCGCCCGCCTGCGCCGCGCCGCAGCTGCTTCCCCCGGCTCCTGAAAAGAGGTCTAGAACCCTGAACGTAACCGGTGGTGTCAGAGGCCCGCTCCCGCTTCGGGGCCGACCGTTAGCTGTTGGTTGAACATCAGATCATCCAGTGCCCGGGTTGGATCGAGAGAGCGAAGGTTGAGTTCGTACCAACGGCGCTCCCGCTCCAGAAGATCCAGCAGTGATGCGCCCTCAAATACCAAAAGCGTGCGCAATTCGCGGGCAAGTCGCTTTCCATTTATCAGAACAACCGGATAGCGATCTTCATAGAGTTCTTGCTGAGTGGCTGGTGAGAACACTCCCGTTGTGACAAAGACCCCAAACCAACCTCGCTGTAGTCTGGCAACCAAGCGGGCTAGGTCTCTGCCACTCACCGAGCTGGCAGGCGCGACACACTTAGCCTGCCCAAGTACAACTGCTGCCATTCTGCTGAACTCGGAACCGACGTCGAGGCGGCACACAAAGTCAACACCACCATCTGCAGATCGACGGGTAACCCATGCTCGGCGACAACCGTGCCCGATTACCCGTTGTGCAACGAGGGACGCGAGCCCCTCGAACGCATGTGGATCGTCGCTGAAACGGGCGGCCACTTCTTCCAAGAGCGCTCTGTCGCCCTCCGGGAAATCGAGCTGGCTCTCTTTGGAAACGACCCGGTGGCGGGCCACGCGGCGCCGGCACTTTTCGATGGCGGGTTCGCCCTCGACGACCCAGGTACGCCAAGCCAGGGGTGCGGATCGTAGAACCGCATCGGCAGTGAGGACCGCATCGCGGCGCTTGTCGATCCAACCCCAGTCGAATTTCTCGTCTTCAGCCTCAAGCCGGAACAACGACAGCTCAACTGCAAGGTTCGTGAAGTATCGATTGGTACCTCGCTCACGCTGCGACACGACCATGTACCTGGTTGGGATACCGTATCCAGAAAAGGAACGATATCCTTTGCGTCTCCCTGCCGCCTGCTCCTGAGTGAACAGAAGCACAGGCGGAGCGTATTTTCGACGAGCGGGATCCGTGTACATTGACTGCAGCCGGAACAACAGCGCGTTTCCCGGGGCTTCCGCGGGAGGCCTACCGCTACTTCTGTTGTCGCCGTTGTAGAAAGCATATCCGAGATCCGGTTCGACGACATCGATCCAAGGACTCACATCGGACCCCTCCTTGAATGGATTCGAGTGGAGAAGCACAGCAGGTGTTCGCGGTCGGTCCTCTCCCACTTCGGAGATGTCCTTGTAGGCCCAGATTCCCTTGTTCACGTCTGCCGAGGTGCCATGAGAGCCCCGAGTGAGGTCAAGATAGCTGCGCGTGCCGCCAGGAGCCGGCGCTACGTCACGGACCCTGGACACACGGAAGACCTCACCGATACGAATTTTCATGCAGCCGCCAAGGGGACCACCTAGGAGCCCTAGCTTGGAAGCATGTTGCCACAGGTCGAGCTGGAATAGAATAGGCCGTGCCCCCTAGGATCACCCCAAGAGGCCGGCGTTCGTCATCACCATCGCGAGAATGGCCTCGATACGTTCGACGTGGATCGGCGTCTTTCGATGCTGGGCTGCGAGTGAATCCAGGCGGCTTGCGAGCACCGCAAGTTGACGCATGAAGTCCTCGACCAACCGCACGAAAGGAGTTCTGACCTGGCAATTCCCTGCGGCAGGCTAGGTGGGAGCCATCGGAGTTAGTCTTTAAGGCGTTTCACGGATGTTTTAGCAGTTGTTGAAGCCAGTCTGAGGAGGTGCAGGGAAGGTGCTGCCACGGGATGCTGAGTTCTGGAAAGTCGCGAAGCCAAGAGAGGGCCGCGAACGCCTCCTTGATGCGCTGCGGCTAGAACTGCTCGGACCCGAGAACGAGGAGGAAGAGCTTCGCGAGTCACCTCTGACGCGCTACGTGACCGGAACCCTGGCACCGTTGGGCACTGGGATCCCTGAGGAGGATCGCGACGAGCAACTGACGGGCGGGGGCGAGGACGAAGAGAACGGATCGGTAGATATTGGGCCGCCAATGTCGCAGGCGATCACGCCTTCATCAATCGGTCTGTCGTGCCTTGTTCCTGCTGAAACCCGGAGCCTCACAGTGATTGCGAAATGGGGTGACTATCGAGCAATAGAGGTGCCGGAGGACGAGAAAAAGGACGAAGAGGAAAGTTCGGAGCACGACGATCCCGTAAGAGGTAATGCGGGCAGTGAGGAAACGATCGAGGGGCCCAAACGCCGGCGACCTCGCTTGCATTGGCGTCGGACACCTAGGGAACAAGCCCTCAGGATCGAACTCGTCCCTGGCGCGGGGCTGCAGCGACAGAAAATCGAAAACGGCGAAGGCGTCACCGTCGAACACCTCTGCCGAACGCTCGGCGATCGCTGGGCGACGAGCATTTTCCTGGTCAATCGGAGGAAGGTCAATCGAAGGAGGAGCGATCGACTCCGGCCCCCTGTCGATTGCTGGATCTTTCAGCCATCCCTGACTGTTCGGTCCCCTCTCCAGGAGCCTCTTTTCATACCCAGGGAGCTAGAGCCGGCTCTCGCTAACTCTGATCGTGATCGCGAATCGAATAGGCTGCTATTCCGAGCTCGACGGGAGTTCGCAATCGGCCACGGGTGCTCCGCTGCGTGGATCGAGTCAGAAGATCTCTCGCGCGCCCTCGAGGTACGGACGGAACTGATTCCCTCTTACGAGCTGCCAAGGGTAGACCCAAGTACTGTAGGAGGTCGAGGTCTTGAGATGGAAGCCCTCGGCAGTGCTCGTTCAGGGGCTGATGTACGAACACTATTGATGCCGCTGCTCGACGAGTACAGCGCCTGGATCAGGCGAAAACGTGAAAGCGTCTCCAGCTTGAATTCGAACCTTCAGGCGGTTGCGCGCTCGCATCTTGACGATTGCGAGACTGCCCTTGGTCGAATGAAAACTGGAGTGGAACGTCTGGCGCAGGACGAGGACGCATTCCTGGCTTTTCGATTCGCCAATCGCGCCATGCTTCTGCAGCGATCTCACACAGTGTGGGCCCACCTGAGAATACAAGATCCTCAGAATGCCCCTTCCGAACCGCGACTCGAAGGTCGATGGCGGCCGTTTCAGCTGGCGTTCGTCCTGTTGAATCTTCCGGGTCTGATCGATCAGGACAGCGACGACCGCCTAGTCGGTGACCTTCTCTGGTTTCCCACAGGCGGAGGTAAGACCGAGGCCTACCTGGGACTGGCCGCCTTCACCATGTCCCTTCGGAGACGGCGGTTGATCGCAGGGATGCGGACCGATGCTGGACTCGGCGTGCTCATGCGATACACGCTTCGGCTGCTTACGATCCAGCAATTTCAGCGAGCGGCCACGCTGCTGTGCGCGTGCGAGGTCCTAAGGTCGGAGAATCCTGAGATGTGGGGGCAGTACCGGTTCTCGATCGGTCTTTGGCTGGGCATGCAAGGGACTCCGAATACTCACGATGACTCGCGTCGAGCCCTGATGCGGCTTCAGGAAGATCCGTCACACGAGGGACCGAACCCGTGCGTACTCGAGTCGTGTCCGTGGTGCGGTCAGCGCCTGACGCCACATGAGTACTGGGCTGATGGTGAGATGCGACGCACACGCGTCGCATGCCCCAGCGAGGCGTGCCGTTTCCGTAGATCAACGTCGCCGAATGGACTTCCCGTCCTTATGATCGACGAAGAGATCTATCGCGAGTGCCCCTCGATGCTGATCGCGACAGTCGACAAGTTCGCACAGATGCCGTGGAACGGGGACGTACAGTCGCTGTTTGGCTTCGTGGACAGAGAATGTGACAAGTGCGGTTTTCTGACAGCTGCCACGCCGCACGTTGCCTCACACCGGGGTTCCGGAACTAAGGGTACGATTGGGCAGACCGAGCGCCTAGCACCGCCTGATCTGATCATTCAAGACGAACTTCATTTGATCTCTGGCCCGCTCGGGACGCTCGTCGGACTCTACGAGGCGGCTGTGGATTTTCTGTCAAGCAGTCGCCGGCGAGGCAGACTGGTCGTTCCAAAAGTCATCGCTTCCACCGCAACCGTGCGGCGAGCGTTCGAGCAGGTTCAATCGGTCTTCCAGAGAAACCTAAGGGTGTTTCCGCCTCCCGGGCTCGAACCGGAGGACTCGTTTTTCGCCATTGAACAATCTGTAAGTGACGGAGCCCCGGGGCGCCTCTACGTCGGGGTCTCTGCTCCAGGCAAGAGTCTTAAGACCGCATACATCCGTGTAGCTGCCTCCCTCCTCTCCTCGGCTGGCGGGCTGAGACAGAATTCTTCGCTCGCCGAGCCGTACATGACGCTCGTCTCATATTTCAATAGCCTTCGCGAACTCGGCGGGGCGATCCGATTGATGGATGATGATATTCCGGCGAGGCTCGAGCAACTGAAAACGGCCGGGCTACCGAGACGCCACAGACCGGTCTACGTCGAGCTGACTAGCCGTATCAGGCAAGAAGAGATTCCATATCTACTGCGGCGGCTTGAGAGGCGCCATGATGCGCCACGCGGCGACAGCGATCCGCTCCCGCTAGATGTGGTACTCGCAAGCAACATGATCTCGGTGGGGGTTGATATCGATCGGCTAGGGCTGATGACGGTCACCGGTCAGCCGAAAACGACCGCGGAGTATATCCAGGCCACCAGCCGTGTCGGCAGACAGCTGTGGGGGCCCGGTCTGGTGGTGACAATCTACAACTGGTCTCGACCGCGCGATCTCTCCCACTACGAGCGCTTCCGTCATTACCACTCAACCCTCTACCGCAACGTCGAGGCAGCAAGCGCAACGCCGTTCTCATCCAGAGCTCTCGATCGGGGTCTCCGCGGTACGTATGTTGCGATGAACCGCCTCGGGTCCGAGGATTGGTCGCCGGAAGATGGGGCTTCGCGATTCGATCCGAAGGCCGCGAATGTTGCCGCTGTCATTGAGTTTTTCAGGCGAAGGGCCGAGGAGGTAGCGGACGGGGCAACAGCGAAGTCGTTGGTGGAAGCACTGATGGGGCTGGGGGACGAGTGGTGGGGCTACAGACAAAACCCGCTCAGGTATGGCTGGAGGTCTCCGGATCCAGCCCAGGTCCCCTCAGGGGACGTTCTGCTGCGCGTTCTCGAGGGCGGACGCCTTGGCCATTGGAGGGCGCCACAGTCTCTCCGTGAAGTCGAAGAGCTCAGCCCTGTACGCGTCATTGGGATACCTGGTGCGTAGAACTGGAACCCGGCCGCCTCCTGATTTCGGAGAGCTCCGACCCAGCCAACTCGTCACCACGTTTGGCCCCGGCTCTGTAGTGGACCTCCAAAACATTTCCGTCGTCCTTTCCGGAACGGAATTCTGGGTGACAGGGCGAGATCAGGAGATCGACGAACCGAGACTCCGGAGCATGCTCCGCGTCAGGCGATTCTATCGGCCTGCAGTCCGCTCCGACGGCGGTGCCGCTGGCGTCCCGGCGTTCGTATTCCCGCGGTACTTGGTGTGTCCGCGATGCCGTCGACTAGGACCATTCGATCGTCCCGATTTCTTTCATCTCGATGGTCGACGCTTCCGCTGCAGCGCCAAGCACGAAACTAAGGTCGAACGGGGTGGCCCTGTTGTTTTCCCGGCACGGTTCGTCGTCGCGTGTACCGAGGGGCATCTGGATGACTTTCCCTGGCATGGCTACGTTCACAAGGGTGAAGGCGGCGCTCGGTGCAAACCGGATCGCCTGTTCTTTCGCGAATCCGCAAAGAGCGCAGCAGTCTCGGGTCTCGTAGTCAGCTGTGAGGTCTGTCTAGAGCCACGAACGATGGAGGACGCATTCGGCCAGGGGGCTGCCAAGGCGCTCGGTCCCTGCTTGGGTAGGAGACCCTGGCTAGGCGATGGGGCCTCGGAGGCATGCACAAAAGGTATTCTCAGAACAACCCTTCGCGGGGCTTCGAATCTCTATTTTGCAGTCGTCCAGAGCGCACTCTCGATTCCTGAATGGGATGACCCTGTGCAGCTGGCGATTGCCTATCACGAAGAGCAGCTCGCGAAGGTTGATTCCATTGAGAAACTACTGCAAGGAATTGCGGGCGGATTTCTCCCACGACTCGAGCGCTTCGAGCCGGAAGAGGTTTTCGAAGCGCTCCGACGTCGCCGCGAACAGGCTAACAAGCGTCCCACAGCAGTTGATATCCGTCGCGAGGAATTCGCCGCGCTTCGAAGCGTATCCGAACCGGGTAGGGCAGCCGAGCGTGAGTTTCAGACCCAGCATGTCGATATTCCCCCGACTTTCAAGGGGCTGATCGACCGCGTAGTTATCGTGCGTCGCCTGAGGGAAGTGCGGGCGATTGGAGGCTTTACGAGAATCGACAGCCCTTTCGATCTAACTGTAGATGAAGAAGAGGAACAGGCCCGTTACCGGGTGCAGGCACTGAGCGCCAGCGAGCTCGACTGGCGCCCGGCGGTGGAGCTGCGGGGCGAGGGTGTCTTCATCGAACTCTCAGAGGGTGCCGTGTCCCGGTGGGAGAAACAACCAGGCATCAAGGAGCGTTCGGGCGCTATGGAGAGAGTCCACAGCGCTTGGAGACATGAACGCGAGCTTCCTGCTGCCCCGTATCCCGGTGCGCGGTTCGTTCTGCTTCACTCGCTGGCACATATGCTCATCCAGAACCTCGCCCTTGATTGTGGTTACTCATCGAGCTCGATCCGCGAGCGCATATACTCATCGCCCCTAGGCCACTATTCGATGGCAGGCATCCTTCTCTATACCGCTACGCCGGACTCCGACGGAAGCCTTGGTGGCTTGGCTGACAAGGGTCGCCCTGAACGCCTGGGGCCGTTGCTTCGAGAAGCCCTGGAACGCGCGATGTTCTGTTCCTCGGATCCGCTGTGCGGGCACAGCGCCCCAGGCGAAATGGGTCAGCTAAATGGCGCCGCGTGTCACGCGTGCCTTCTCGTCTCCGAGACATCATGCGAGCGAGGCAACCGGTATCTTGACCGAGCCCACGTCTCCGAGACCGTCGCTCAACTCGGGACAAACTACTTTCCGACATGAATTCCGGGTTCAGTACGGCTGTGGCGACACTGACTTGTCGCGAGGGCGCGGGTAGGGTAGCTGACTTTGCTACCGCTCTTGAGTGCGGCGAACTGCTTCTCACTAGTTCTGCGGGTGCCCTCCAGATGCGCCTCGGCGTCTCTCAGGAGCGACTCCGGATGTACCGGGAGGTTCTCCTGGCGGCCCCGAGTGTTGACAAGCTGGTTCTAGCGCTGCGCACGTCCGCGGAAACCTCCCTGGCGGCCGCGGGTAGTCAACCCGCTGTCTCAATCGCCTGGACGTACCCGGGACGAGGGCGGTCAGGGCTCAGGACAACCGGCGGAGTCGCACGAGAGATCATCGACAACAGCCACCTGAGTCTTCTGTTCGTAGGCTACGCAGTCACCGTCGACCCCGCCCTATCAGGGCTGGCCGCTCAGACAGTTGATGCCATCGCGCGAGCTGCCGAACGCGGAGTAGTTGTCACAGCGGTACTTAACCGCAGCGTGAACCGCAATGCACTCCTTCAGGCTTGGCGGGCTGGTGTACAGTTACCATCGATCTTCACATGGCCCGCTTCAGACGATGAGAAGGCGACGGTCCACGCGAAGCTCCTCGTCGCGGACCGAAAGGACGTTCTCGTGACGTCAGCCAACCTCACATACCATGGGTTCGAACGGAATCTCGAGATGGGCCTCCGTGTCAAGGGGCATTCCGCAGCTGAGGTACATGACAAGATTTTCGAGTTGATCTCGGCCGGTGAACTGCGGCCTTGGGTGGATTGATGAGCCCGTCATTCCAACCCTCGCAGGCGGCGCAGAATGTCACACGCCAAAGGAAGAAGACTCCGTCTCAGGTTTGGCGCTCCGAACTCCGCTGATCCGAGGCCGCTTGCGCGGAACGCCTCGTGGATTGCTGAAACAATTGGAGCATCCACCGCGGAGCCGTCGATCTCTCGTCGGAAATCAGCCCAGGTAATCGCGTGCGCGACTGCCTCGCTAGGGTCAATAGGGACAGACGCGACGATCGTCCATCCATTTGACCAGGGCTCGCGGTAGATCAAGAGCGCCGCCAATTCAAGTGCATTCAGGTGCACTTCCGTAACAACTGCCGAAATCTCCAAAACCCTGCTCTGCGCTAGCGCTGGAAGCACCTGCCATCCGTTTGCACGCTTCAAGGCGCATACGCAACGAAAGTACTTGAGACCGGGCGGCCCCAGTCGGTAGTCGACGACGTATTCGAGAGCATGAGGCGGCCGGATCAAGTCGTCGGCGACGGCCTTGAGGCATCTCGCGTGCTGCCATCCTGTCATTACAGAGCTCGGCTCGAGCTGTGCTTCGCCGGGCGTGAGGCGAGCGGGGGGAGTCCACCTGTAGTCGCCAGTGAGGCGAGTGCCGGGATTCCGCAGCAACAGGTTGTACAGGGCGCTAGCAACCGGCCCCTTCAACCACATGATCACATTTATGACGCCTCCGAGTTCCTCCGACATCGCCACGGTCTCCGCCACCTCTTGCAACGGGAAGGTGAGGAGTCTGACCTCGGGCTTCAGAAGGGGCTGAATCTCGATCGTGCCGAGAGTTCGACCGGAGATAGCGGCATCTGCCCGACGGTCTTCTTGATGCCTGGCAATTACGTCAGAGAGGGCGGCACGGCCTCGTGCGTACTGTCGAAGGAATCGCCCGATCCGGTCGGGCATCTGAGGGGAGATACGTCCTTGATCGATCTTCTCAAGTATGCCGAGAACCTTGCTTAGATCATTGGCATCAAGAGTCAAGGTACTGTCAGATCGGAGGGTCCGCAGACGACGTTTAGTTCTGGTTGGGACCGCAACAGGCGCTGGCGCAATTCCTGCTGGGCACTAGCCTCCCCGTGAACCAGGGCGATGTACTTCGGTCGGAGCCGACGCGCGTACTCGATCAGCCCAGCTTGATCGGCATGCGCCGAAAGGCCGAACTCCTTCGCGGGTCTCGCTACCTCAAATTCAACCACCTCACCTAGTTCGTCCTCAATTTTCACAAGATGAGGTCCAAGGCCCTGGAACTGGCTCAAAACCCTGCCGGGAGCTCCCTCATCCTGGTACCCTGTCAAAACGAGCCGATTACGCGGATCGCCTAGAAGGCGCCGGGCATATTCGACTACCGGGCCTCCAGCAATCATTCCCGATGTCGTCACGATGATCCCTGGTTTCCTCTGCAAGGAGCTCACAACGTCCTGCCGCTCAGCACCACCCGTCACCTCGTAGAAGGCATCTCGTGGAAGGTCGAAGGAGGCGAGCCTACGGTAGATCGGGTTTATTCTCTTGATAATCCCATCAACGTATACCCGAACCTCCGGCAATTCATTGTTGGCGCGGGCCTCCGTGATTAGTTTGAGGAGCTCTTGCGCACGGCCAAGTCCGAAAGAAGCCAGAATTACCGAGCCTTCCCCTTCAAGGGTTTCGCGAGCGAACGATACGAGGTCCCGGCGTGTGTCGTTTAGAGGCTTATGGTCTCGACCGCCATAGGTCGATTCCAGGACAAGAAGATCGACCTCGCCAATCTCGGTGGGCCAGTCGGCGGCAGGAACGGTCAGCTGAGGAAACGACGAGAAATCACCCGAGAAGAAGATCCTACGTCCACTCTCGTCCTTTATGAGGACGCTCGCGGCACCGAGGACATGGCCAGCGGGATAGAGCCTGATAGACACGCCGCCGAATGGCAGCGCCTCGTCCTCATCGAAGCTGCATTTGATAACAAGATTGGACACCCTGTACACATCACTTCCGTCGTAATCCTCGTCGACAATGACGGCGTTGCTAATGTGCTTTCCGAGTTCACGTTTGGCTGTGAGCTTCCGGGTGTACTGTTTGTAACAGTCATCGAGCATGATAGGGAGCAGTGCAGCTGTTCCCTCTGAGCAGTAGATATCGAGATCTGGGAACCGTCGAACGAGTGCTGGCACCCAGCCGATATGGTCTGCGTGCGCATGCGTCAGAATGAGAGCGTGGACTGGTTCGAGGCTGTCGATGTCGGGATGCAGGTCCTCAGATGTTCCCGGCTTGATCCCACCTGGCTTGATCCCACAGTCGACGAGAATTCGATTGTTTCCCAGCTCAAGGAGGTAGCAGCTTCTTCCAATTTCGCTGGATCCACCTAGCGCGTGCAAGCGTAGCGGGGCCTTAGGCAGAATCTTGATAGGCGGCGGCTGCCGGTATGCGGGATGGGCGTCAAGAAAGGCACGCTCGACCTTTCTGTAGTTGGTCCATTCCGTTTCGGCTCGTTCCTTCGCTCCTCCCGCGGTTATAGCCCTGTCGGTCTGGATACGCTGCTCCTCAGCGCGAAGGAAAAGCATGACAGCATCCGGTCCCCGCGGCATCGTTGCTAGGCGAAGTCTCAGCTGTTCGGAACTATGCCTTTCTGCCGCCAGCTGGCGAGCAAGGTCGCTACGGTGCACCTCGAGGGCCTCTCTCTCCTGCTTCAGTTCGCCGAAGTCCTTACGCAGAACTCCGTTCGCCTTCGTGGTCTTCTCGGCACGTCGTTCAAGATCTCGCGAGAAGGTTCTCTCTTCTCGTACAAGGCTTTCGAGGCGAGCGACCTCTGCCACGGTGTCAGCATGCTTCCGTACAACATCGGCGAGTTCGAGCTTTAACCGGTCGAGTTGCCGCTCCCTCAGCATCGAGACGTTAGTCGCGCGGAGTGCCTCCTTCTGAGCTTGACCGCGAAGTTTCTCCGCCCGTCGGAACTTGGCTCCTAGGGATCTCAGTCGGTCTTCGTGGGACGAGTGATCGGTGCGTGACTGCGGCTGGTCCGAGGTGGCGCCTTCGATGACAGGCACGAGGCCTCGGAAAAGCGCCTCGGAGCCAGGCGCTTTGAACTCCGAGGCCCAAAGAACAGCTGCAAGACGGGTCGGGCCGCCAGGGCCCAACTCACGCAAAACCTCGGATAGCCGATCGCCAGCGAGCAGTCTCCCCGTGGAGATATCGCTGGCAAGCGAACTGTTGTTCTCAAGGATCTCCTTCCGTACTAACGCGACAAGTGAGTGATTAGGCTGTGTCCAGAGAAAGTTGTTCACCGGCCCCTTGGCATTTCTAATGCTATCTGGACGAAGCTTGCTATAAAGCTTGAGTGAAAGTGGTACGTGTATGCAAGGTGACGGGTGAGATTGTTTGAAGTGCCGGACCAATTGTTCCGTGGCCACTTCTATAGGCAAGGCGAGAACTGGCGCTGGGATGGTCGTCGGTCCCAGCGGGCCATCCGGTATTTGGGCCCCTACGAGAGCCCGCAGGAGAGCGTATCCCGCACCCAGGCTGGGACCCTCGGGCTGACTCGAGGCATTCTCACTGACAGGTCCTGCCATTGTCTGATTGTCTGGAGAGAGCGAGTCTTCCATTCGATTGCGTCCTAGACGTGACCGTTTTGTGCCCCTCGGGCTCGCCGGTACGAGTTTGATTCACTCGCTGGAGGGGAGACCTTGGCCTCCCTACCTTGGTTCTGGATTTGCTCGCATTCTACTCCGGGACGGGATTTTCGAATACGCCTTCGGACATCTGAGGTCCTATACCTTAGTCCAGTGTAGGTGGTTGGGAAAGGATGGCGTCGGTCTCCTTTTGTGGTACTTGCAGCCGATCGTGAGAGCCAACCAGCAAAATCGATTGAGCCTTTGTCTCTACGACAATCTGTGGGGTCAATCGCGCGCTCGCGTATCAAAGGAGAGTGCCAACATGCCGGTATCGTCGATCGGCGAGGCAAGGGCCCTTGCGCGGGCGATTGCGCGACGGCGTGGGACCAGTCCCGAATGTTCCAGAAAACCTTGGCGTCCATCTGGATCCGATCTCCAGCAAAGCGAATCAACGCCGCCGGAGGACAGAGCGCTGGGCTGGCCGACCGATCAGGTTTCGCTCGTTGCGGGAATGTGGGGATTCTCTCACGAGAAGCGGCCGGGGCAAGGAGTTTCGGGATTGGCCCGGAGGGGCCTGGCGGGGGTCACAGCGTTTTTGACTGGGGGACGTGGGAGACGTGGGGGACTGGGGGGAGTTGGCGTTTTCCCGGGGCGATTCCAGCCGGTCACGTGGGCGACCATGACGGCGAGATCCGGACAGGGTTTCTTGCGGGCTACTCGTATGCCGAGTCGTGGTCCGGGTGGAGCGTCAGGATCCTCAGCCAGTTCTCCTGCCGGTAGGCTACTGCCCGGAATCCTTTTCCCATTCGCAGGGAGTAGAGACGTCCTCCGCCAGGTCCGACCTTGGAGACGAGGGACTGGGAGACTGGGGAACTGGGCCCAAACGCCACGCTCGACCTCGTTCAGAACGTGACGCGCAGTAAGGCCTACGGTCGACCGCTGTAAACCTCGCGCCGGTGGGCGATTCGAAGCACCAGGTAGCCGTCGTTCGTTCGGGCGTAGATCACTCGATAGTCTTTGACCCGGAGCCAATAGAGGCCCGCGAACTCACCCGCCAGCGGCTTTCCGGTTTTTCCTTCCCCGCGAAGAGCCTTCTCGATCTTGATCAGGATGCGACGAGCCAACGACGGATCGATCTCGTTCAAATCGGCGGCAACGGAGGCTTTGTACGCGATCCGGGCCGACATCTCGGCTATTTGCTAATCCGCCTCTTGAGCTCGGCGGAGGAGATGACGGGGTCGTCCTTATCTCTCAGACGATCGAGGGCGATCTGGTAGTCGGCGTAGTCGGCCAGATACGATTCGAGCGCCTTCTCCACGAAATATGTTTTCGGCCTGTCGGTCATTTTCGAGAGCTTTTCCAGAGCCCTCGCCGTCCGATCGGGGAGCCGTACAGAAATGGAGTTTGACATCGGAATTGCCTCACATGAAATACATGCAATGCAAGTATAACACTCGGGTCGGGACGGGGGACTGGGAGACGGGAGGACTGGGAGACGGGGGGACTGGGAGACTGGGGGACGGGGGGACGGGGGAGACCCCTCGCGCTCCCCTGCGGGAGGCGAGGGGTAATTCTCAGCGTCTTTCTACTTGCCGGCGGCGGACACCGGGCCGATCACGAAGGTGTCGGTGTGCCAGGAGACGAAGGTGCGGATCTCGAGGCTTGCCGGGGCCGAGAGCAGCCAGCCCAGCTCCCAGGCCGGCTAGCAGCGGCCACGCGACCAGCGCCTGGACCGACGTCAGGGCTTCGCCGGGTCGCAGTCGGCGACCCGCTTGCCATCGAGCTTCAGCTTCATGACCCCTTGCTCGCTCGTAAACTTGATCACGCCGGCATAGGAGTCGGCGCCGTTGCGCGTGATGTCCCCCTCCCCGGTCATCTCGGGGTTGGTGCAGCGCACCTTCCATGTGGCCCTCGAGCCCACCACCTTGAAGTCGGAGTAGCTGCACTTCTGCTGTTCATTCGCCGGGGCCGGAGGCTCCTTCCATTCCTTTGGCGTGCAGACTTTCCTCGTCTGCCCCGGCAACTCCATCCCCTCCATAGACATCTTGGAGGTCACCTCCCAGAGATCCCCCGTTTTCCCGGCTTGGGCGGCGGGCGGGCTGACGGCGGCCGGAACGGCTGCCGGGCCCGGCGCGACAAGCATCGCGATCAGAATCATGAGGACGTTTGGCATCGGTCAACTCCCTTGAAGCCAGGCGAGTATGCCACCAAGTCTAGCCGCGACGATCGCGCCGCAGCTTTCAAGTGATGCTCAGTTTCCAGTCAGGGTCAGGTCCTCTCCCTCCCAGGTCATCTTCG
>Ga0070708_100001747_pt1 | contig 16670 bp, 12 predicted proteins | sample KBSK5503metaG_FD_65469 | JGI IMG/M metagenome (GOLD analysis project Ga0070708, IMG submission 65469) | Corn, switchgrass and miscanthus rhizosphere microbial communities from Kellogg Biological Station, Michigan, USA - KBS K5-50-3 metaG | ecosystem: Host-associated > Plants > Roots >... | reverse complement strand
AGGTGCGGGGTGCCCGTGACGTCGCCTGCGCGAACCCTGGTGGATCTGGCCGGCGTGGTCGCGGGCAACGTGCTCGAAAGAGCGGTCGAGGACGCCTTCCGTCGGCGGCTAATCTCGGCCCCGGAGATGCAGCGCGTCGTGCGACGAATGCCCGTGCAGGGAAAGGCAGGGACCGGGATAGTGGCGCGTTTGCTGGAGGCGGGTCTTTGGAACGCGAGCAACCAGAGCGAGTTGGAACGTGAGGCGATGCTCCTGTTTCGCCAGTGTCATTTGCCCGCCCCAGAGAGGCAGTACGTGGTTTTCGATGGCAATCGACGCCTCGCGGTGGTCGACTTTGCCTGGCCGGAGGCAAAGGTCATCGTGGAAGCGGAAGGCTTCAAGTTCCACTCGGGACGCGTCGCTTGGGAGCGGGATATCGCCCGATACAACCAGCTTGTCCTCCGTGGTTGGACCGTGCTGCGCCTGACGTACGAAAACCTCCGCAATGATCCCGAGACGTTTGCTGAGTCGCTCGCGCACGCATTGAGTCAGGGTCGGCGCGGGCTCGAGGCGTGGCAGAGCGAAAGTCGCCCTCACAGCATGGCACGGCCTACGGCGTGAGGAAGATGGCGGCGTTCATTGGTACGGAGGGGTCGTCTCACCGGGCGGAAACACGGAGAGAAGGAAATGCCCGGGCGCTGTTTCCGGTGGGCCTGAACGATCCCCGTATTTCACGATTCAAAGCAACTATTTCATTCTCTGAAACATGAGATTTAGCGCTTGGCAGCTAGAGGAACCTATAGTAACGCACCGCCAGAGGGATGGATGAATGCCGGACAGCGCCCGACGAGACTTCCTGAGAATGAGCGGCGCCGGGGTGGCCGGGTTTGCGGCAGGCGCTGCGCCGCCAAGGGCGAATCCCAAGCCCGCAGCGTCCGGGCCGGCGGCCGGCGACTACGACGTCAAGGCGTTCGGCGCCAAGGGGGACGGCAAGACGTTGGACACGCCAGCCATCAACCGGGCGATTGCGGCCGCGGCATCCGCCGGCGGTGGCACGGTGCGCTTCCCGGCGGGCAGCTACCTCTGCTACTCGATCCACCTTAAAGGCAACGTCGTACTCCAACTCGGCCCGGGGTCGACGATCGTCGCCGCCGACTCGCCGGGCCCGGGCAGCGGCGGGGGATACGACCCGCCCGAGCCCAACGACTGGGACAAGTTCCAGGACTTCGGACACAGCCACTGGCACAACAGCCTGTTCTGGGGCGAAGGGATCGACAATGTATCGATCGTCGGGCCGGGGCTCATCTGGGGCAAAGGGCTGAGCCGAGGCTCGCGGGACGACATCCTCCCTGCCGGCGTGGGCAACAAGACGATCAGTCTGAAGAATTGTCGCAACGTGACGCTGCGGGACTTCTCCGTTCTCCACGGCGGGCACTTCGCCATTCTCGCCACCGGCGTGGACAACCTGACCATCGACAATCTGAAGATCGACAGCAATCGGGACGGGATCGACATCGACTGCTGCCGCAACGTGCGGGTCTCGAACTGCAGCGTCAATTCGCCCTGGGACGACGGAATCTGTCTGAAGAGCTCGTACGGCCTGGGCTTCGCGCGGGCGACGGACAACGTGACGATCACCAACTGCTTCGTCACCGGCGGCTATCAGGAGGGCACGCTGCTCGACGCCACCTACAAGCGCTTCGGCCCGGGCGACAGAGCTCCCCGTAACGGCCGGATCAAGTTCGGCACCGAGAGCAACGGCGGATTCCGGAACATCACCCTGTCCAATTGCGTGATCGAGGATTGCCGGGGGATCGCCCTGGAGACGGTGGACGGGGGCCTGCTCGAGGATGTCTCGATCAACAACATCACGATGCGGGACATCACCGACGTCCCGATCTTCTGCCGCCTGGGGAGCCGGATGCGCGGGCCGCCGGGCACTCCGGTGGGCAAGTTGCGCCGGGTCAACATCAGCAACGTGATCGCCTCGAATTGCGTCTCGCGCCAGGCGTCGCTGGTGACCGGCATCCCCGGGAACCCGGTCGAGGATTTGAGGCTGAGCAACATCTCCATCCTCCACCAAGGGGGCGGAGCCAAGGAAGACGCGGCGATCCAGCCGCCGGAGATCGAGAACGCCTATCCGGAGCCCTCCCGGTTCGGAGTGATGCCGGCCCACGGCTTCTACCTTCGCCACGTCCGAGGGCTGGAGATGCGCGACGTGGACGTCAAGTACATGAAGGAGGACTTCCGGCCGGCGTTCGTGTTCGAGGACGTGCAGGGCGCGCAGCTCTTCCACGTCAAGGCGGCGCACGCGCCCGGATCGCCGACGATCGTGCTCAAGAACGTGTTGGAATTCGGCGTCCACTGGAGCCCACCGGTCGCCGACGCGAGCCTGGAAAAAGTGGACCTGAAGCAGCTTTGATTCGTGATGGAGACGCTCAACCGACGCCAATTCCTCTCATTTGCCGAAAGGGCGCGGCCCGCGCCGTTCGGGCACTGGTTGCACGTCTCGCGCGAGGCGATGGCCTGCCGCTTCGAGGTGACGCTTCCCGCCTCCGATCCCGAGGGCATCTCCGCCGCCCGATTGGCGCTCGATGAGATCGAGCGGCTCGAGGCCCAGCTCACGGTATTTCGAGAGACCAGCGAAGTGAGCGCGATCAATCGCCGCGCCGGCGAGGCCCCGGTCGAGGTCGAGCCCAGCCTGTTCAATCTGTTGTCCCTCGCCGAGAAGCTGCACCGCGAAACCGAGGGCGCGTTTGATCTCACCGCGGGGCCTCTCATCCGCTGCTGGGGATTCTTCCGCAGGCAGGGGCGAGTCCCGGACGCCGAGGAATTGGAAGTCGCGCGGCGGCGGGTCGGAATGTCCCAGCTCGCGTTGAACGCGGCGGATCGGACGGTGCGGTTCTTGCGCCCCGGCGTCGAAATCAATCTCGGAGCGATTGGAAAGGGCCACGCGCTGGACCAGGTCGCGACGAGCCTGCGGCGCCGCAAAGTCGGCGACGCGCTGCTGAGCGGCGGGAGCAGCAGCGTCGTGGCGGTGGGAGGTGGCGGCGGAGGTTGGCTGGTCGGCATCCGCAACCCTCGCCGGACCGGCGCGCGGGTGGCAAACCTCCGGATGAAGGATTGTGCCCTGGCCACCAGCGGCGCGGGCGAGCAGTACTTCGTCTCGAACGGCAGGCGATACGGACACATCTTCGACCCCCGCACCGGCGTGCCTGCCGAGGGCATCGCCGGCGTCAGCGTGGTGGCAGCGTCCGGGGCGGTCGCCGATGCGCTCTCCACGGCGTTCTTCGTCGGCGGGTCCGGCCTGGCGGGTCGGTACTGCGCGAACCATCCCGGCGTGCTCGCCCTCGTCGTGCCCGAGGACCCCACCCGGCCGCCCGAGATCTTCGGCTCGCATCCGGGCGTGGTGATCGAGTCATTGGCGAAGGATTAGGGAAATGAAGGGGCCTCCTTTGAAGCAGTGTTTGCGATTGCAGTCGGCGGCGGTCGTCGAGTCATGGGCGAGAGGATTGGGCGGATTCCCATCGAAGCTGTCTTCGCAATTGGAACCACCTGCGCTCGGCGAGTCATTGGCGAAGGACTAACGAAATGGAAGCGCCGCCATCGAAGCTGTCTTTGCACTTGCAGCCGGCGGCGCTCGTCCTTCTGCGAACGCTGATCGGCTGGCAGTTCCTCTACGAGGGATACTACAAGCTGATTCTCCCCGCTTGGACGAGGGATGGACGCCCCCTCGCGCCGTGGAGCGCGGCGGGCTTTCTCAAACCGGCTTTCGGGTCGCTGGCCGGCGTCTGGGCGCCCTGGGCGGATCGCGCAGTGGCAGGGGCATTGGTGTTGATCGGGTTGTCTCTGATGCTCGGCCTTCTCACCCAGATCGGCTGCTGGGCGGCGCTGGTTTTTCTCACCCTGGTCTATCTCGCGGCGATCCCCGGCCAGGGCGTTCCGCAGCCCGGGACGGAAGGGGTCTCGCTGCTCGTCAACAAGAACCTGATCGAATGGGCCGCCGTGCTGGTCCTGATCTGTTTTCGCACCGGAGAAATCGCCGGGCTCGATGTCTTGCTTCAAAGGAGAAGCACCGCAGCGAGCGCCATTTGAAGCCGTTTGATCTTTAAGGTCGGTTTATGAGCTTGACGCCAGAACAGAAGACTTTGGGTCGGAGAAACTTCCTCAAGGCGCTCGTCGGCACGCCGGCGCTGGCCGCCCTGGGCACGGCGGCGGTGTGGAAGGGGCCGCTTTCGGGGGGCCCGGTCAAGGCGGCGATGATCGGGACCGGCGACGAAGGCCGGGTCCTGCTCGGACAGTGCCGCAAGGAATTCATCGACATCAAGGCATTGTGCGACATCAACCCCAACCGGCTGGAGAAGGCGGCGGCGGTCTTGACGAAGGCCGGCTCGCCGAAGCCGCGCTTCTACGAGAGCTGGAAGGACCTGCTGCAGAAGGAGGACGTCGAGGCCGTCTTGATTGCCACGCCGCTGTGGACGCATTCGGAGATCGCGGTGGGATGCCTCGACGCGGGGAAGCACGTGCTCTGTGAAAAGATGATGGCCTGGGACGTGGCTGGGGCCGAGCGGATGCTCGCCGCGGGGCGCAAGAACAACCGCGTACTGGAAATCGGTTATCAGCGTTTCTACAACCCGATCTATCAGACCGCGTACGAGAACATCATCCGCCCGGGTCTGCTCGGGGACGTTCACTACGCCCGTCTGGTATGGCACCGAAACGGCTCGTGGCGAAGGACCGAGGACCCTCCCCCTTCGCCCTACGATCCGAAACCGTGGGGCTACCCCGATTGGGAGCACCTCCTGAATTGGCGGATGTATCGCCAATACTCCGGCGGGTTGATGGCGGAGCTGGGCAGCCATCAAGTATCGGTGGCCAACTGGTTCTTCCAATCGCAGCCCTCCTCCGTATATGCCTCGGGTGGGATCCACCGATACAAGGACGGCCGGGAGGTCAACGACCACGTCTACGTCACCTATTCCTATCCCGAAGGGCGCACCGCGACGTTCACCTCCATCCAATCCAACAAGTTCGACCACTACTCGGAACAGTTCATGGGAACCAAGGGGACGCTGATATTGCGGGGCGAGACGGAGGCATTCCTCTTCAACGAAGAGGACTCCAAGCCCACGACGATCGAGATGAGCCGGCAGACGTCGAGTCCGGCGCTGGATGCCTCGGAGAGTCGCAGCGCGGATGCGGCCGGCCGAAGCGTCGCCGCCGACAGCGCCGAGAAGTTGGTCAGCCGCGTCTCGGCGTACGGCCTGGAGATCGCCGGCTTCTGCTCCGCCATCCGCACCGGAGCGCCGCTGCGCTGCGGGCCGGAACGAGCCCTGAAGTCGGCGACCGCCTGCCTTCTGGCCAACGAATCGGCGGCGAAGAAAGCGGTCTTGCCGGTGGGTTGAGCGAAGGTGATGAGATGAACGAATGCGCCCAGGAGCGCGAAGAGGCGGGGCCACGATGAGCTTTCCGGGCTTGAGCCTCGACGGCCGATCGGCGGTGGTGGTGGGTGGAACGTCGGGGATCGGCCTGGCCCTGGCCCGCGGCCTCGCCCAGGCCGGCGCGGACGTCGTTCCGACTTCGCGCCGCGCCGATCAAGTCGAGAAGGCAGCCGCCGAAGTCGAGGCCTTGGGCCGAAGAACGCTCCGCGTCTGCTGCGACGTCACCGACCGGCTCTCGCTCGAGGCCGCGCAGGGAAAGATCGTCGCCGCGTTCGGCAAGGTGGACATCCTGGTCAACTGCGCGGGTCGAATCCGGCGCACGCCGACGCTGGAAGTCTCGGAGGAGGAATGGGACGAAATCCTCGAGACCAACCTCACCGGAACGCTGCGCGCCTGCCAGGTCTTCGGCCGCCACATGCTCAACCGCGGCTACGGGCGCATCGTGAACATCGCCTCGCTCTCCTCCTTCGTCGCTCTCTATGAGGTCGCCGCCTATGGCGCGAGCAAGGCGGGCGTCGTGGCGCTGACCAAATCGCTCGCGATCGAGTGGGGCCCGCGGGGGATCAACGTCAACGCGATCGTGCCCGGCGTTTTCCGAACGCCCTTGAACAGCGCGCTGCTCGACGGCACCGAGCGCGGCCGGGAGTTTCTCCTCCGCACGCCGCTGCGGCGCTTCGGCAAGGCCGAGGAGCTGCAGGGGGCCTGCATCTTTCTCGCCTCGGAGTCCGCCAGCTTCGTCAACGGCGAGATCCTCAAGGTGGACGGGGGCCTTCTCGCCAGCGGGGTCAACCAGTGAAAGTCATCGACGTCGGCGTCCGGGACATCCGCTTTCCGACCTCCCGCCAGAAGGATGGGTCGGACGCCCTCAACTTCGGCGACTACTCGGCGACCTATGTCACCCTGAAAACGGACCAGGGCCTGGAGGGGAACGGCCTCACCTTCACCAACGGGCGCGGCAACGAGCTCTGCGTCGCCGCCGTCCAAGCCCTGAAGCGGCACGTCGTGGGCCGCTCGCTGGAGGGGATCTGCGCGGAGATGCGCCGGTTCTACCGGGACCTCACCCAGGACAGCCAGCTGCGTTGGTTGGGACCGGAAAAGGGAATCCTCCACATGTCTACCGGCGCGCTGATCAACGCCGTCTGGGATCTGTGGGCGAAGCGGGAGGGCAAGCCGCTCTGGAAGCTCCTCGTCGATCTCCCGCCCGAGCAGATCGTTTCCTCGATCGACTTCAGCTACATCACCGACGTGCTGACGCCCGAGCAGGCGCTGGAGATCCTGAAATCCCGGCTGCCCGACAAGTCCTCGCGCGAGGCCCAGATGCGGCGCGAAGGCTATCCCGCGTACACGACCTCCGCCGCGTGGCTGGGCTATGCCGACGAAAAGGTGCGACGACTCTGCCGGGAGGCGATCGCGCAGGGGTGGACCGCCTTCAAGATGAAGGTGGGCCAGAGCCTCGAGGACAACCTGCGCCGCGCCGAGCTGATGCGGGAGGAGATCGGCCCCTCGCGCAAACTGATGATGGACGCCAACCAGTGCTGGGACGTCGGCGAGGCGATCCGGCAGACCCGGGCGCTGGCGCGTTTCGACCCCTGGTGGATCGAGGAACCGACGAGCCCCGACGACGCCCTCGGACACGCGGCGATCGCCATGGCGGTCGCGCCGATCGGGGTCGCGACCGGCGAGGCCTGTCAGAACCGCGTGATCTTCAAGCAGCTCCTCCAGGCGGATGCGATCAAGTTCCTCCAAGTGGATTCCTGTCGGATGGGCGGGGTGAACGAATGCCTCGCCGTGATCCTGATGGCGGAAAAATTCGGGGTCGCCGTCTGCCCTCACGCCGGCGGCGTCGGCCTGTGCGAATACGTGCAACACTTATCAATCTTCGACTACATCTCGGTGAGCGCGAGCCTCGCCGATCGCGTCTGTGAATACGTCGATCACCTCCACGAGCACTTCGTCGACCCGTGCGTGGTACGCCGGGCGCGCTACCAGGCGCCGACCGTTCCCGGCTACAGCATCACGATGAAGCCCGAATCGCTCGACGCGTACGAGTTCCCCGTGGGCAGCGCATGGCGAACTTGAGCTCAGAGGCCAGGGTCGGCGTGGTCGTCGCGAAACCGGCGCCGATCGGGTCGGTGCGCTGGGTGGTTTGCGGCCTTCTCTTCTTCGCCACCGCGATCAACTACATCGATCGGCAAGTATTGGGCATCCTCGCCCCGACTCTCCAGACGGCGATCGGCTGGACCGAGCTGCAGTACGGCTACATCGTCACCGCGTTCCAGGCGGCCTACGCCATCGGTTTCTTGTTCTCGGGGCGGCTGCTGGATTGGGCGGGTACCCGGCTCGGGTATGCCTTCGCGCTCATCTTCTGGAGCCTGGCCGCGATGGCGCATGCGGTGGCGCGGACTCCCCTCGGCTTCGGCCTGGCCCGGTTCGCGCTCGGGCTCGGCGAGGCGGGCAACTTCCCCGCCGCGATCAAGACGGTCGCCGAGTGGTTCCCGAGGAAAGAGCGCGCGCTGGCCACCGGGATCTTCAATGCGGGCACGAACGTCGGCGCCGTCGTCGCGCCCGCGATCGTCCCCTGGCTCGCGCTCACCTTCTCCTGGCGGGCGGCATTCATCGCCACCGGAGCGGTCGGCTTCAGCTGGCTCGTCCTCTGGTTTCTCCTCTACCACGCGCCGGACAGACACCCGCGCCTGTCGCAGGCCGAGCTCGATCACATCCGCAGCGATCCGCCGGACCGGCCGGTGCGCGTGTCCTGGCTGCGGCTCGCCAGCCACCGCGAGGCCTGGGCCTTCGCCATCGGCAAGTTCATCACCGATCCGGTCTGGTGGTTCTATCTCTACTGGATCCCGAAGTTCCTCAACGATCGCTACGGCCTGACGCTCTCCAAGCTGGGGCCGCCGCTGATCGTGATTTATCTTTTGGCCGACGTGGGAAGCGTCGGCGGGGGATGGCTCTCCTCGACGTTGATCAAGCGTGGCGCGAGCGTCAACCGGGCGCGCAAGACGGCGATGCTGGTCTGCGCCCTGCTCGTCACTCCGATCGTCTTCGTCTCGCGCAGCTCGGATCTGTGGATCACGGTGGGGTTGATCGGCCTGGCGGCCGCGGCGCATCAGGGTTGGTCGGCGAACCTGTACACTTTGGTCTCCGACATGTTTCCCCGCTGGGCGGTGGGGTCGGTGGTCGGGATGGGCGGAATGGCGGGGGCGATCGGAGGGATGCTGGTCGCGGTGGCCACCGGCTGGTTTCTGCAGCTGACCGGGAGCTACGTCGCGATCTTCATCGCCCTCGGCTCGGCGTATCTTTTCGCGCTGGCCATCGTTCACTGGCTCAAACCCGATCTCCGTCCCGCGGACCTGGCAGGGCTGGAGGCGAAGGGATGAGGCCTTTCATTCACGAGGACTTTCTCCTCGAGACGCCCGCCGCAGTGGACCTCTACCACCGCTTCGTTCGCGATCTGCCGATCATCGACTACCACTGCCATCTGCCCGTGGAGCAGATCGCGCGCGACCACCGGTTCCGCTCGATCACCGAGATCTGGTTGGACGGCGATCATTACAAGTGGCGCGCCATGCGGGCGAACGGCGTCGCGGAACGCTACTGCACCGGCGACGCTTCCGACTGGGAGAAGTTCGAGGCCTGGGCCCGCACCGCGCCGGACACGCTGCGAAACCCCCTCTACCACTGGAACCAGATGGAGCTGAAGCGCCCGTTCGGCATCGAGGAGCTGCTCGATGAACGGACCGCGCGGTCCATTTTCGAGCGTTGCAACGCCCGGCTCGCCGAGCCCGGTTTCTCCACCCGCGGGCTGCTCCTTCAATTCAAGGTGGCGGCGGTGTGCACCACCGACGATCCGGCCGATTCGCTCGAGCACCACGCCACGCTGGCCACCCGGCGGGATCCCGAGACCCGCGTCTATCCCACGTTCCGGCCGGACAAGGCCTGGGCGGTGGAGGATCCAACTGCTTGGAACGCCTGGGTCAATCGCCTCGAGGGAGCGGCTTCAGTTTCGATCGGAAGCTTCGCGGAGTTGTTCGCGGCGCTGGAGCGCCGGCACGGCCAATTTCATGCCGCGGGCTGCCGCGCCTCGGACCACGGGCTGGAGCGGATCGATGCCGAGCCCTGGACCGACGCCGAGGTCGCCTGGTCCTTTGATCGCCTGCGGCGCGGTGAACGGCTCGACGTGGGCGACGCCCGGCGCTTTCGATCGGCCGTGCTCCATCAACTGGCGCTGTTGGATCATTCGCGCGGATGGGTGCAACAGTTTCATCTCGGGGCGCTGCGAAACAACAACTCGCGCCTGGGGCGGCGGGTGGGTGCCGATGCCGGGTTCGACTCGATCGGCGACTTCGACCAGGCGCAATCGATGGCGCGCTTTCTCAATCGGCTGGACGACACCGACCAACTGGCGAAGACGATTCTCTACAACGTGAATCCGCGCGACAACGAGTTGTTCGCGTCGATGATCGGCAACTTCCAGGACGGATCGATCCCCGGCAAGCTGCAGTACGGATCAGCGTGGTGGTTTCTCGACCAGAAGGACGGGATGGAGGCGCAGATGCGCGCCCTTTCGAACATGGGCCTGTTCTCCCGCTTCATCGGCATGGTCACCGATTCGCGCAGCTTTTTGTCGTACTCCCGCCACGAGTACTTCCGCCGGCTGGTGTGCAATCTACTCGGCAACGACATCAAGCTCGGCCTCGTCCCCGACGATCGCGCGCTGCTCGGGCGGCTGGCGCAGAACATTGCGTTTTTCAATGCGCGCGGGTACCTCGGCCTGGAGCTCGGGCGCCTCGGGCAGGTCAAACAAGCTGCAGGCGCTCCGTAAGAAAGGTCGCCCGCGGGGCCGGGGCGACGTCGCCCCAGATTCCGCCTTCACGCACATGGATCGATTTGGATCCGCGGCGATCGCATTTCGACACGACCTCGGTCGGGGCGACGTCGACCCAAGTTTCACGTCCGCGCGTTCGAATCGGTTGCGAGCCATCCTGATCGGATTTCTCCAGGTCTCGGCCGGGGCGATGTCGCCCCAGATTCCAAATTGGCGTGCTCGGATCCGTTGCCATCCAACCTGATCGCATTTTCCACAGGCCTTCGGTCGGGTCGACCCAAAACCCACGTTCGCACCGATCTGATACTGAGCGGCAGATTAAGGACGAAAAGCGTCTTGAATTTGCGTCTCACCTGGCCGAAAGGCGCTTGGCCGCGGGCCAGGAACGACACGCACATGAATCGATGGAACGACCATTTGGCGGAGGCGCTGCACTGACGTTGGGACGCATTTCCAATTTGGAAATCCGTCCCAACGCGCCGATGGCCCGGGCCATCACTTATCCACAGGCCCCTTTCACGCCGATGGCCTGGGCCATCAAAATTCCCAACGCTGCTTCAGGGTGATGGCCCGGGCCAATCTTTCCATCCGTGACGCGCCGACAAGATCTGCTTTCTCGACCAGAGCCTTACCGTTAGGGCGACGTCGCCCGATCGCGCCTGGGAGTGTCCATGGAATCTGGAACGGCACGGCCCGGTGTTACACCGAAGATGGAACGTTCCACCTCGTCGATCCTGGAAGCTCCGAAACCGAATCTGGATCGGCATCGCTCGGTGCAACGTTACACCGCGCCGACCCCGAACGCTCTGGCGACTCAGCCGTCTGCCGCCTTCCGCAATCGCTCCGCGGCTTCCTCCGGCAAAATGTCCCGCTGTGGCATGCAAAGCATCTCGTATCCCACCATGAACTTGCGAACCGTGGCCGAGCGAAGCAGCGGAGGAAAGAAGTGCGCATGGAGATGCCACTCCGGATGCTCTTCTTCGTCCGCGGGCCTCTGGTGGAAGCCCATCGAGTACGGGAAGCTCACTCCGAACAACCGGTCGTAGCTTTTCGCGAGGCGGTGAAGAATGTCCGCCAGCCCATCGCGCTCCTCGGAAGTAGGCGCATCCAGGCCGGCGAAATGCCGCCGAGGCAGCACCACCGTTTCGAACGGCCACACCGCCCAGAACGGGACCAGCGCGACGAAGTGCGCGTTCGCCATCACGAGGCGCTCTTGCTGCTTTTCCTCCAGCGCCAGGTAGCTGCAGAGCAGGCATGAACCGTGGCGCTCCAGATGCTCGCGCTGCATCCGTTGCTCCCGGTCGGGAATGTCCGGCAAGTTCGCGCTCGCCCAGATCTGGCAATGGGGATGCGGATTGCTCGCCCCCATCATCGCGCCGCGGTTCTCGAAGATCTGCACGTAGCCGATCGACGGGTGGGCCGCGAGCGCGCGGGACTGGGAGCTCCATTCGTCCACGACGCCCCGGACCGCGGCCGCGCCCATCGTCGCCAGGGTGAGATCGTGGCGCGGCGAAAAACACAGGACGCGACAGATCCCCGGCTCGGCGCGCGAGACGATCAGATCCTCGACGTTCTGATCTGCCGGCGCGACTCCGGCGACCAGGGCGGGAAAATCGTTATCGAAGACGAAGGTCCCGGCGTAGGAGGGATTCCTCGCCCCACTCGCGCGGAGATTGCCCGGGCACATATAGCAGCCGGGGTCGTATTCCGGAACCTGCTCGGCCTCGATTCGCTCCGTCTGTCCCTGCCAGGGGCGCCGCGTCCGGTGCGGCGAGACCAGGACCCATTCACCGGAGAGGGGATTGAGGCGGCAGTGCGCGTGCTCGCGAAGCTCGATTCCGGTCACAGGCGCCTCGGCTCACCCATCGCGGACTTCCTCCACGCCGCCCGCCGCTTTGAAGACGTGGATCTCCGGCGCGGACCCGGTGCGCTCCTCGAATCCCTCGGACACCCGGTCGACGAAGCCCGCCGTCCGATCCCTCTGCACCAGGCTGACCGTTGAGCCGCCAAAGCCTCCTCCGGTCATCCGCGAGCCGTGGACGCCGTCGCAGGCCGCGGCGAGATCCACCAGCAGATCGAGCTCCGCGCAGCTCACCTCGAAGTCCTCGCGCAGGCTCCGGTGCGATTGGTACATCAGGCTCCCGAAGCGGCCGGCGTCGCCGTCCCGCATCGCCGAGACCGCTTCCAGGACGCGGGCGTTCTCTGCGACCACGTGGCGGCACCGCTTGTAGATCGTTTCCGGCAGCTCCCTTCCCCACCGCTCCAGATCGCCGAGGGACACGTCGCGCAGCGCCCGCACCCCGGGAATCCTTTCCGCCAGCAGCCGCACCCCAGACTCGCAATCGGAGCGCCGCGCATTGTACCCACTGGCGGCATGGGAGTGTTTGACCCTGCTGTCGCAGACCACGAGAGAAGCGTCGGGAAACAGAGGCACCGCCTCGTATTCCAGACTGCGGCAGTCGAGAAACAGCGCGCTGTTCGCGTCGGCGCAACAACAGATGAGCTGGTCCATGATCCCGCAGCGCGTCCCGGCGAACTCGTGCTCCGCGCGCTGGCCGATCTTCGCCAGGCGGAGCAGGTCCACCGGAATGCCGGAGATCTGCTCGAGGGAATATCCCACGCCCACCCCGCACGCGGCCGAGGACGAAAGCCCCGCGCCCATCGGGACCTCGCCGTGGAGCAGCAGATTCGCTCCACGCAGACCCGGGGCGGCGCGCGACAGGAAGTAGGCCACGCCGCGAACGTAGTCGCTCCATGTCCGCTCGGAGTGCACCGAGAGATCTTCGAGAGCGAGCTGGATCGTTTGGTTGAAATTGATCGAGTGAACGACCAATCGCGCGTCGGTCCGAGGCGCGATCGCCACCCAGACATACAAATCCACCGCCATGGGAAGCACGAAGCCATCGTTGTAGTCGGTGTGATCGCCGATCAGGTTCACCCGGCCGGGGGCGCGGAAAATCCGTGGCTCGTCCCCGAAGAGCGACCGAAACTTGCGGCGCAGCTCGGAAGCGCGCGGCGAGGAGCCGGTCTCGTCGCGGTCCATCACGATGCCCTTCGCTTCCAGCCGAAGAAAAGCATCACCACACCGAAGCCGAGCAGGACGACTCCCCAGGCGAGGTTGACGTTGATGCCGAGCGAGACGCGGTAGATCTCGGGATCGCTGAACAGACCGAAGATCGTGAGGACCAGGCCCAAGAAGCTGAACAGAAGTCCGATCGGCACGCGCACGTCCAGACCCATTGCTCGTCCCCTACCAGAAGACCCAGTTGAGCACCGCGGCCACCAGCAAGACCGAGATTCCCAGCGTCACGGGACGCTTGTACCAGACCAGGTGCTTCTCGGAGATCCGCTCGGTCAACGAATAGACCAGGCCGACCAGCTCCTTCTCCTCGCGAGGCCGGGTGACCAGGCTGACCCCGATGGTTCCGAGAAAACAGACTGTCCAGGCGAAGATCGCCGTCCAGAAGTTCTGGGCCATCTGGCTCGGGTACTGGTGGACCACCGCGCCGAGCCAACCGCCCTTGAGACCCACTTCCGCGCCCCCGGGCAGCGTGAGCCCCTGATGGAGCGCCGCGGCCGAGGTCCCGAGGAGAAGCCCGAAGAAGGCGCCGTCGCCGGTGGCGCGTTTCCAGAACATGCCGAGCAGGAAGGTGGCGAACAGGGGCGCGTTGACGAAGGCGAATACGAGCTGGAGCACGTCCATGATGTTGTTGAAGCGCACCGCGAAATAGGCGGTGATCACCGAGAGCGCCACCCCGAAGACGGTGGCCATCCGGCCCATCCACAGATAGTGGGCGTCGCTTGCGTTGGCGCGGATGTACGACTGGTAGATGTCGTAGGTCCAGACCGTGTTGAAGGCGGTGACGTTCCCCGCCATCCCGGACATGAAGCTCGCGAGCAGCGCCACGAGGCCAAGCCCGAGCAGGCCGGCGGGAAAATAGTGGAGGAGCATGTTGGGGACGGCGAGGTCGTAGTCGAGCACCGGCCGGCCATCCGCGTCGAGCTCCGCCCTCCCCGTCTTCTCGTCGATCTTGGCCGGGATGATCCCCTGCCCGAGCGGCGAAGAGATCGCCATCGCCGTCTGACCTCCGGAGTGGAGCGCCGGGCGCACGGGCTGGTTCGGAAGGGCGATGGCGATCAGGCCGGGGAGGATCACCAGGAACGGAAAGAACATCTTCGGGATGCTGGCGATCAGCGGCGTCCGCCTCGCCGATTCCATCGAGTCCGCGGCCATCGCCCGCTGCACCACGAGAAAATCGGTGCACCAGTAGCCGAACGACAGGACGAAGCCCAGGCCCATCACCAGGCCGAACCATTCGATCCCCAGCGGATTGGTCGGCGGATGACCCAGGCCCTGCCAGGCATGGGTGTAGCCGCGGGGAAGGCGCTCGACCACCCCCTGCCAGCCGCCGACGTTCTTCAGCCCGAGGAACACCAGCGGCATGAATCCAGCGACGATGAGGAAGAACTGGAGGACCTCGTTGTAGATCGCGCTGATCAGGCCGCCGAGGAGGACGTAGGCCAGCACGATCAATGCCGAGGCGATCACGCTGAGATCGAACACCCGCGCCGCCGGAAGATGAAAGCGGTCCAGCGCGAAGTCCAGAACGTGCAGGCTCTGCAGAAGGCGCGCCATCGCATACATCGAGATGCCCGACGAGAAGACGGTCATGATCGCGAACGAGATGGCGTTCAGCGCGCGGGTCTTCTCATCGAAGCGCAAACGGAGGTACTCGGGCACCGAGCGGGCGCGCGAGCCGTAGTAGAACGGCATCATGAACAGCCCGACGAAGACCATCGCCGGGACCGCGCCGATCCAATAGAAGTGGCTGGTGGCGATCCCGTACTTGGCGCCGGAGGCGGCCATGCCCACCACTTCCTGCGCGCCGAGATTCGCGGAGATGAAGGCGAGGCCGCAGACCCAGGCTGGAAGCGCGCGCCCGGCCTGGAAGAAGTCCTTGCTGGTCTTCGTGTAGCGCTTGAGCACCGCGCCGACCGACACCGTGAAGAACAGGTAGGCGACGATGATCACGCCGTCGATCAGGGTCAGGTTCAAGCTTCATCCCTTAAGATTTAAGTTTCATTATCTGAAATTCAGTCGAGGGCGGATTTGTCGCAATCTCTCAAAAGGAGGCAGCGCCGGCAACGCCCAATTGTTGCTTCCCGCAATACGCCTCGCCGCTTGGGTCCAGAGCTCCTCGTAAAGTGCTCTGTCACATCCTCAAGAGCTGTCCGGTCTTCCCCATCTCCGACGGAGTAGGTGACCTTTGAACCCGCAAGCAAGCGCCATCGCCGCCAGCTCATCATTCGATTCCACGCGCGGAATGCAACGCCTGAGGATCGCGGCATTCGCGTCCGCGAGGATAGCCACCTAGACAGCGTCAGCCACGAGCGCAATCCGGGAGAATCAAAAGACGATCACTCCGCGCGCGTTCGTCCCCGCGAGCATCGCCGCGAAGGCCTCGTTGATTTGCTCGAGCGAGTAGGTGCGGGTCACCAGCTCGTCGAGCTTCAGCCGACCGGCGCGATAGAGCGCAAAGAGGCGCGGAATGTCTCGGTGGACGTTGGCGCCCCCGTACCAAGAGCCAACCAGGCGCTTCTCCATCAACGGCAGCATGAAAACATTGAGAGAGATCGAATCTTTGATGCTGCCCAGCCCGATCACCACGCAGGTACCCGCTTTGCGGGTTGCAGCGTAAGCCTGCTCGATCGTCTCCTTGCGACCGATCGCTTCAAAAGCGTAGTCCACGCCGCGCTTTTCGGTCAGCTCGCGGATGGATTCCACCGGATCTACCTTGCTCGCGTCGATCAGGTGCGTCGCTCCGAAAGTGCGGGCCATTTCGAGCTTTTTCGGTTGCGTGTCGACGGCGATGATTCGTTCCGCGCTGGCAAGGAACGCTCCTTGAACCGCGTTTAGCCCAACTCCGCCGGCGCCGAAGACCGCCACGCTGCTGCCGGGCGTCACCTTGGCGGTGTTGAACACCGCGCCGACGCCGGTCATCACCGCGCAGCCGAGCAAAGCGCATTTGTCCAAGGGAGCATCGTCGGGCAGCTTGATCGCCGCATTGGCTGGAATGACGGCGGATTCCGCCATCGTGCCGAGTGCAGAAAATACGTTGAGCTCTTGCCCATCCTGATGCGCGCGGCTGCTGCCGTCGGGCATTCGGTTGGTCTGATTGATCCGCTCGCCGACCTCGCAGAGCTGCGGCTTGCCGATCCGGCAGTAGAAACAACTAAAGCAAGGCGTCACCCAGGAGAGGACGACCTTGTCGCCGACGGCGAGCCGATTGACGCCCTCGCCAACCTCCTCGACCGTGCCTGCTCCCTCGTGGCCAAGAATACAAGGCAGCTTCCCACGCAGAATCCCATGCACGAAAGAGAGATCGGAATGGCAGACTCCGGACGCCGCGAGGCGCACG
>Ga0070708_100001746_pt1 | contig 16686 bp, 7 predicted proteins | sample KBSK5503metaG_FD_65469 | JGI IMG/M metagenome (GOLD analysis project Ga0070708, IMG submission 65469) | Corn, switchgrass and miscanthus rhizosphere microbial communities from Kellogg Biological Station, Michigan, USA - KBS K5-50-3 metaG | ecosystem: Host-associated > Plants > Roots >... | reverse complement strand
CCACTCACGCCCGAGATCGTCACCGGTCCGCTCGCCGTCAGCGGGAAATCAGAGACCGTCTTCGTGCCACCGTTGTTGTTCGTCACGACTTTGACGAGCGTCAGTGTCGGCGCGACGTCATCGTTGCTGATCGTACAGGTCGCACTGCCTCCCAGCGCGAGGGCAATGTTCGCCCCGCTCTGGGTACCACCAGAGCAGGTCCACGTGCTCGGGGTGTAGCCGGTCACTGTCTGTTCGGTCAACGCGTAGCTACCGGCAGACACTGGGCGACCCGTTACTGCGGTTCCGCCACTCACGCCCGAGATCGTCACCGGTCCGCTCGCCGTGAGCGGGAAGTCGGAGAGCGTCTTCGTACCGCCGTCGTTGTTCGTTATCGTCTTGACGAGCGTCAGCGTCGGTGCGTTGTCGTTGTTGCTGATCGTGCAGGTCGCGGCGCCACCGAGGCCGAGGGAGATGTTTGCGCCGCTCTGCGTACCGCCCGAGCAACTCCACGAGCTGGCCGTATAACCGGTCTGTGTCTGCTCGGTCAACGCGTAGGTGCCCGCGGACACGGTGCGCCCCGACACCGCTGTCGTACCGCTGACGCCGGAAATGGTCACCGGGCCGCTCGCGGTCAGCGGGAAGTCGGACAGCGTCTTCGTGCCGCCGTTGTCGTTCGTCACCACTTTGACGAGCGTCAACGCCACGCCGTTGTCGTCGTTGCTGATCGTGCATGTGACGCTGCTGCCGGTGCCGAGGGCGATGTTTGCGCCGCTCTGCGTACCGCCCGAGCACGTCCACGAGCTGGCCGTGTAGCCGGCCTGGGTCGTTTCGGTCAACGCATAGCTTCCGGCGTTCACCGGTCGCGCGGTAACGCCCGTGGTGCCGCTGACGCCCGAGATGGTGACTGGACCAGATGCGGTGAGCGGGAAGTCGGACAGCGTTTTTGTGCCGCCGTTGTCGTTCGTCACCGTTTTGACGAGCGTCAGGAGGGTCTTCTTGGTGTTCGTGTACGTGCAGGTGATTAGGCCGCCCTTCCCCATGGTGATCGTCGCCGTCTGGCCACTGATCGTCGCGCTGGCGAAGGTGTTGTTGGCCGTGCAGCTCAAGCTGGTAAACGTGAAGTCCGAGGGCGGTGTGGACTCGGCGATGTGATACGTGCCCGACACTACCTGATCGATGAGCTGCGAGCCGGTATTGCCGACCGTCGTGATGGTGAACGGCGAGGTCACGACCGGAGTGCTGTTGCTGCCGACGTCGCTCGTGAACTGGAAACTTCCGTCGCCGCCGACGGTGTTCTTGACGATTGTGATCTGGCCAGTGACGTCGATCGGAAGCGTGAACGGTTCGCAGTTACACTTCGACTTGGTCTCCGGGAGCGTTCCGTCGCGAAACGCTTGCGCGGGGCTGATCTGCGCGGTGCCCTTGTTGGCCGGATCCGCGTTCGGGCAGTTGCCACGCGAGCTGACCAAGTTCGAGTTCTCCCATCCGATGCAGTTGTTGACGGTCACCTGGGCCTGGCCGGCCGGACAGACGATGGTCAGTGCGCCGAGGTCGATGCTTGCCAGACCGCTACCTTGGCTCATGTCTCCGCAAGAGTCACCATCTTTTTGCGTTGATCCGTTTTGGCCCGGGATGAGGTTGTAATGGAGGCATGCTCCCGAGACCGCGCTACCTTGAACGCCCGTCGTGGGATCATTCGCGATCCAGATGCCGATGTTGTAGCGGTCCTGGGCGCTGTTCTTTAGTAGGGCTGAGGTCTGCGCAAAGATGGTCTGTCCCGGCGTGCAGTTGATATGCTCGCCGGCAGGCAACGGAGTAAATGGCCCCGTCGCGCTGATGAACGAGTATCCGAGAACCGCTGTCGTGGCGATCGAGATGTCGTTCGATGTGCAGTTGAGGCTCGTCGCCGTGCTTATACCGGAGGTCCAATTCGACACCAGGCCGTCCGCGGTGACGGCATCATTGCCCATACAAGCCCCATTGCCGTTCGCCGGCACGCTGGCATCGAACACCGGCGTCGCCGCCGGCGCCAATCCGGGGTTTGGCGCCACCGTCGAATTGTCGCTACACGCAGCGTACAATCCGAGAATGCCTACGGCGGCAAACATTCGGAGAGAATTGCGCTTCATAATCGGTGTGCCTCCTTACGACAGGTATGGGTACCGCAAGCGTTCTCAGATTCGCCTTCGTCGGCGGCCTGGCCGTCTCACTCTCGAGACCCGTGGCTTTGCGGACCGACCTCGCGGTCGGGGTGCCCTTGTCGGAAGGAACTCCGGAAGGAACTTCTGTCCTGATGATGCTCGGCTGCGATTACCGACGACCGGCTATATGTGGGGAATGCTTTGCCGGTCCTTCGCGTCCAGCGGCTATCGCGCGCCTAAAAATCCCACTCGATGATGCATTAGTCGCCCTTCGTCGGGCGTTCCTCCTGAAATGGGATTGGCACTGCGTAAATCTTTCGGCCAGCTGGAGCTCGAGTCGCACGCAATCGCGAGTCTCGACGCGCCAGGCGCTACTCCGCCAATAGCGGAAAGCGCGACCAACGTTCGGTCGTCGCCAAACAAAACGGATGGGCAGATCTTCCTAGTCCTCTTACGTCATCGCCGACGTCGAGGAACCAACCAACTGCTCGTGTTTTATGTGTCGGCTGGTTGCTTGGAGGGACGTGTTGCAACCAGTCCTAGAGGAATTATTTCGCGATCTTTTTTTGGCTCGCGGACCCGTCGACGATCGCGCGTGCGACCTCGCCGCGCGCGTGCACGCCCAGCTTGGCGAGCACGCTCTCGGTGTGATGTCGCGCCGTATGTGGGCTGATATGAAGCTCGGACGCGATCGCGGCGTTTCGTGCACCGCGGGCGAGACGAAGCGCGACGTCGGCCTCACGCCCCGTCATCGCGAAGCGGCGCATGAGAAATTCGCGCGAAGGAAGATTCGCTTCGGCACGCTCGATGGTGACCATCACCGTACGACTGCTGATCTCTTTGATCCGCTGCAGCAATAGGGTTGCGCGCACGCGATACCAGCCGGCTTGCGTCGCGATCTCCACTTCCATTGGGCGGTGTTCGCCACTGTCGAATGCGGTGCGCGACACCGACCGAAGCTCGCGCGCGAGGACACCGCGCTCGGAGTCGGCGATGAGAAGTCGCTGCGCCGTCGGGTTACTGTAGCACGGGAACGAGTCGGAGCGGAGCAACAGGATCCCGTGCTCGAGATTGTCGAGCAGGGCACCGAGCGGCGCTAGCGGAAGGCTGCCACGATCCAATGCGCCTTCGTCAGCGATCGGAACCGCTATTTCGTGTTCAGCTGTCGCCGCGTTGCGCTTTGAAGGAGCACGATACGGCGTCGTATCGTGGTACTGCTTCAACCCGTTTGGCACAGTTGTCTCGGCTTCTATGTAGGTGTTGTCGTACGTGTTGCCGAACGCAATCGCTGGTCAACTACGCCGGATGTTTATACCAGCGGGATCATCACGGCGCAAGGTTCACCCGCGTCACGAATCGGCGAGCGTTGGTAACTACGAAGCGCGTGTCCGAAGGGGGCCTAAAAGTACGGACGTCGTGGTGCTTCCGAAGCCGCCCCCAGTGCATTTACCGTGCTGATGGGCTCCGCGCTCTAAGACGTTGATTGAGAACGACATGACATTGTGCTCGCGCTGTCGGTGAGGCGCCAGCTCTACACCTAGTGATGGACGCACGCCACGCGATGCGCGCACGCCACTATCAAGTAAACGGGCCCCCACACACGTAACCCATTGAACCCCTGTCCCCTGAGATTGCAAATAGCGGTTTCCTCAAGCATTCCTCATCTCAAGCATTCCTCATATAGACGTCCACAAGGACCGATTTTCTCACCACCGCCACGATCGCAACGTTGTCAGCGTCTGCTCCAAGGCCAACCGCTGCGCCGTCTGCGTCGATTCGGCCAGTAGACTCTCATATGTATCGATCGCCAGCTTGAGCGCGACGGCATCCTCCTCCTCGCTCGCCAAGCTCGTGGCGTTATCGGCCAGCGCGGCCCGGGCGAGTTGGTCGCCGGGGAACCGCTTCGTCACCTCGTGCCATCGATGGACGCGCTTGCGTAGGTCGCCTTCAGCCAGCGCCCAGAGATGCCACGCTCCGCGATTCGCCGAATCGATCTCCTTGGCTCGGGCAGCCATCGAACCGACGACGTCGGGACCGCGACCGGTGAGCCAGTACGCGTTCGCCAGTACGACGATGGCCTGGGCGTCGGCCGGCAGCTCGGCCACGACTCGCTCGTACAGCGGGATCACGACCTCCGGCATATCGCGGTAGTCCTGAGCGAGCGCCTTGAGCTCTTCGGGCTGCGTGCGTTTGGCCAACGCCCGCAGTTGGTCGAGGAGGATGCCGACGTCGCCCGACTGGTGGTACGCGTCGACGTGCGACGCGAGCTCGTCGCGCGCCGCGCGGAGGGGCGGGAACGGGGGTTGCGGCGAGGGGTACTGGTGTTGGTCGGCAGCCATGTCGCGGAACCTAGAGACACGGCACGAACTTCGCAGCGTCGGAGTCGGCCGGAAAAAGGCGAACCCAGGGTTGCGCCAAGCTGGAGAAATGGCGATACTCTTGTCGTCCGCCGAGCCGCGCCGTAGCGCCAGCATCGTCGGAATCGCGTGCCTTGTCCGCGCCCCGACGGTACCGACAGCAGAGAGCACGCGTCGCGCCCGCATTTTTTTCCCGTCATACATCACGTCCGTCGCGCGCACCGATCGCGAGCGAACTTGACGGGCGTATGCAATTAGGGATCGCCGGGCCAGGCAGCGCGAGATAGGAATTTGCAGGGCCCGCACAGAGCGCGGGCAGACCGAACGAGATTCACCTTTTTACCCAACATGGCATGACTGAAAGTCGACGCCCACCTCGTCGCGGCCGTGGCCGACGTCCGTCCAACAAGACCGACGCGGACACCGGCGACAATCCGTATCGCGACGACGCCGGTGGCGCGGCCGGTCTCGAGACCGACATCACGATCCGCGCAGATGGCGATGCGGACGCGGCACCCCCACCCCCCCCGGCGCCCCGCGCCGAGCGAATCACGGCAACCGACGCAGAGGCGTCGGGGCCACCACCAACCGCCTCCATGCCAACGCCGCCAGCGGCGGTGCCGAGCGACGATCGCCCGAGCGGTGACGCCGACATCGCCAACGGCGGAAATGGTATCAACGGCCCGCTGCCCTCCTACCGCAACGATTCGGGAATGGGTAACGGCGGCAATCCGGCGCGCGGCTATCAGCAATCTCCGAATCTGCCGAATCGCGAGCGCGGCGATCGCCCGGAGCGTGGTGACCGACCTGATCGCGGCGACGGCAGCTTCCAGGACCGTCGCAACGGACGCCGGCACCGGCGTGGACGGGGACGCGGACCTCGCCGTGAGCAACAACAGCAACAGCCGCAACAACCGCAGGTGCCGATCCAAGTGGTCGCTACCGGGGAGATGCGCGGCTGGTTCGACTCAGCACGCGACGCGGGATTCATCCGTCGTCCCGGCAACAGCTACCTCGCCGACTCCGGCGACGCGTACGTACCGCCGAACATCGTGCGACAGTTCGGGCTTCGCCGCGCCGACCTGGTCGACGCGACGATCGGATTCGATCCGCGCGGACGCCCGACGGTCGTCGAGGTCCGCACGATCAACGATGCGGACCCGATGCTCGCGGCTAAGCGTCCGGAGTTCAATTCTCTTCCCGCTTCGTATCCTGAGCGCAAGCTGTTCATGGAGACGGGACGTCCGGCCAAGGTCGGAAACGAGCTCACGCGCCGAGCCATCGATCTCATTGCGCCGATCGGCTACGGCCAACGTGCACTGATCGTCGCACCCGCTCGCGCGGGAAAGACGACACTGTTGCACGCACTGACCGAAGGCGTGGCGATCAACCATCCGAGCGCCGTGCTCCTCATCCTGCTCGTGGACGAACGTCCCGAGGAAGTGAGCGAAGCCGTCTCGTGGGGTGTTGGCGAAGTGATCTCGTCGAGCTTCGATCAACCCGCGCAGCGACACGTCGAAGTCACGGACATCGTGCTCAACCGCGCGCACCGTTTGGTGGAGAGCGGCAAGGACGTCGTGATCGTGCTCGATTCGCTCACGCGCATGGCGCGCGCGCACAATACGGCCGAGCGTGGAACGGGACGCACGTTGTCGGGCGGACTCGATGCGACGGCGATGGCCAAGCCGAAAGCGTTCTTCGGGTCGGCGCGTTCGATTCCCGATACATCCGGCGGCGGCTCGTTGACGATCATCGCAACCGCGCTCGTCGAGACGGGTTCGCGCATGGACGATGTGATCTTCGAAGAGTTCAAAGGCACGGGCAATTGCGAGATCAAGCTCGATCGTAGCTTGGCCGAGAAGCGGATTTATCCGGCGATCGACATCGGGACGAGCGGGACGCGTCGCGAAGAGAAGTTGTTCCGGCCCGACCAGATCGACAGCGTGTACACGTTGCGCCGCGGGTTGAGCCAAATGCCACCGCAGTCGGCGATGGAGTGGCTGATCAAGCGGATTGCGGCGACGCCGTCGAACGACGCGTTGTTGGCGGGGCTGTAACTGCGGTTGTTCCCACTCTGGGACTCGGCCACCTGGATGCTTCGGCCGCGCGCTCGAAATCGGACGGCAGCCATCGGACGTCCGATGTCAGACCCTACGTTGAAAAATGGATGAGGGCGCCCAGCGTTACGCCCAACACGTCACGCCGGGTCTGAAATCCGTTTTCTGATGGCTGCCGTCAGACCTCGAGCGCGCGGCCGGAACCCATTCGGCGCGCCGAGACTCAGAGTGGGAGGACTGTCGTAAGCGAGCGAACCCGACCATGTAGCAAGCCGGTCCGGGCCTTGCTTCTCTCTGCAGGGCCATGCGTCGCCCAGTCTCCCTGTGGGCGGCAGCACTCGTTGTGGGAGCGATGCTCGCGGTCTCTCCGCAGCGGCTGACTGCCCAAAACACCCACGACCTGCAGCGCGAAGCACCCGAGGTACGACAGCTCGTTTTCACGGGTGTCGTGCACATCGACGTGCGCGATCTCGAGCGAAGTATCTCGACCCAAGTGACGAAGTGCAGAAGCCTCGTGCTCGAGCCATTCTGCCTCATCACCCATGCCGGCACGTTCCAGGATCGCCACTACTTCGACGCGAACGAATTTCGTCGCGACGTGCTGCGGATCCGGCTCTACTACTGGAAGCGCGGTTACCGAGATGCCCAAGTGGACACGGCGGTCGCGCGCATTGGACCGCGGATGGTGCGCGTTACGTTCAACGTGCACGAGAATGAGCCGACAGTCGTTCGGAAGATCGCGATCGCCTACGACTCCACGCTGATCCCCGGCAGGATCCGCGATCGGCTCACGCTGTTGCGCGCCAAGGATCCGCTCGATCTCGTCGTGCTCGACTCGATGCGAGTGCTGTTTCAGAGCGAGTTGTGGGATCGCGGCTACGGCGACGCGACGGTGGACACGTCGGTCGTTGTCGACACGGCGTCGCGCCTGGCCGACGTGGAGTTGAAACTCACACCGAACCACCTGACCACCGTGGGCCGCATCACGGTGACGGGGGCGCAACGAGTCGACGTGGCTACCATCCGGCGGTCGATCACGTTCCGACAGGGGGATCTGTTCCGGCAGTCCGACGTCTTGGAGAGCCAGCGCAATCTCTATGAGTCGAATCTGTTCCGACTCGCCACGATCGACGTGCCGACACAGTTCGATAGTGTGAAGAACGTGAACATCGACGTGACCGAGGCGCCGCTGCACGAGGCGCGAATGGGTCCCGGCATCACGAACGTCGATTTCTTCCAGTTCCAGGCGCACTACACGAGCTACAACCTGTTCGGCGGCGCGCGGCGATTGGACGTCGATGGCTCGATCGGCAATCTGCTCGCATCATCCCTCCAAGGACGCGGCACGTTCCGGAACATCCGCAGCGATCTCGCCGCGCCCGACACCAACATCTCGCCGTACGTGCAGCCGACGTACACGACGAGCATCGACTTCAAGCAGCCGGCATTTCTGCAGCGGCCGGCCGACGCGGCAGGGGTTGGGGCGTTCGCGCATCGCAACATCAACCCGGGCGTGTTCATCGACCGCGGCGTGGGTGGAACGGCGACGTTCACGCATCTACTCAAGATTCGCGCGCCAGTCAGCGTGAACTACCGCTACGAGATCAACCGCGTCCAGGCGAGCGACGTGTACTTCTGCGTCAACTTCGGCGTTTGCGATTCGCTCACGATTGGGACGCTGCGCTCGCATCAATCGCTGTCTCCGATGACGCTCACGGGCTTCATCGATCGCTCCGACATTCCATTTTCGCCGACCAAAGGCTACGTCGCGCGCGTCGACTTCGAGCATGCGTCGGCGTACACGTCGTCGGACTACCGCTATAACCGCGTGTTCGTCGACGCCGCGGTCTACGGCCACAAGACGCGCACGAGGAACATCTACTCGGCGCATCTGCGAATGGGATGGGTGCGTCCGGTGAACAGCGGCGCGGACATTGGTCTGCTGCATCCGCGCAAACGCTTCTACGCCGGCGGTGCGAACTCGGTGCGAGGGTACGCCGAGAATCAGCTTGGTCCGCGCATTTTGACGATCGACGACTCGACGTTGGTGAAGGGCGCGGCGAGCATCAACGGTGGGAAGTGTGCGCTCACGGTCGCGGCGGTGAAGTTCTGCGATCCCAACTCTCCCAGTCTCAAGGCGATCGACTTCATCCCACAGCCACTCGGCGGAACGTCGTTGATCGAAGGCAGTGTGGAGTATCGCATGCCGCTGCCGCTCGGCCCGCACCTTCGAAATTTCGTCGGGGCAGTGTTCGTCGATGGCGGGATCGTGGGCTCGGGAAGCATTCGCGGGATTCAGACAATCACGAACATCGTGAAGGGAACGGCCGCGATCACGCCCGGCTTCGGCATACGGTACGAGTCGGCCGTGGGTCCGATTCGCGTCGACGTCGGTATCAATCCGAGTCGCGCCGATGTACTCGGCGTCGTGACGGCGGTGCGCGACAGCACCGGTCAGCGGCGGATCGTGCCGCTCGCCGTGTCGCGCACTTACTCGAACGGCAAGACGCTACTCAATCGACTGGTGCTGCACTTCTCGATTGGAGAGGCGTTCTAATGGCGGCGTGGCGGCACAGCCGCGGCTCGGGCGGCGGCGCGCCGGGCGACGCGGGCGAGCGCGACGGTCTCGCAGTGCTGCGTCCGACGCGGGAACCGCTCAATTGGCGGCGCGGGATTCTCGTTGGCGCCTCGCTGATCGCCGCGCTCATTCTGCTGGCCGCGATCGCGGTGTTCGTGGTCACGGGGACCGATTGGGGACACGAGCGTGTGCGTCGTTACGCCGTCGACATGATCAACGGAATGATTCACGGCAAGGCGACCATCGGCCAGTTGTCGGGCAATTTGCTCACCGGCATGACGGTCCACAATGTCGCGATCACTGATAGCGCCGGACAGCCATTCATCGCCGTGGAATCGTTCACGGCGAACTACGAGGTCGCGAGCTTGCTGCGCAAGCGGATTTGGATCCGCGACGCCGTCGTCGTTCGTCCGATCGTGATGCTCGATCGTCCGCCGAATGGAAATTGGAACTGGCAGCGGATCTTCGTGCGTGATACGACGCCAAAGCCGCCGAGACAACAGACGCAGTGGGGCGATTGGCTTCGGTTCACCGACGCGAAGATGGTGAACGGCCAAGTCATCGTTCGCACACCGTGGAAGCCGAGCGAGCACTTGAGCGCCGCGGGACGCGACAGCGCGATTCGTGAGGCGCTGGGTGGCGGCTCGCGTCTCATGGTGGAGCGCGTCGCGGGTGGCTTCCAGAAGATCGTGCAACTCGACTCGATCACGGCGAGCCTTCCGTTGCTGCGTCTGTCGGAGCCGGGCTACGCGAACCGATTGGCCGAGGTGTCGGCGTTGTCGATGGTCGCGTTCCCATTCCGTCCGCCCGGAGCGAGAGTGGTCGATCTCAAGGGTGTATTCCCGTTCAACAACGACTCGGTGTGGTGGAAGGGCGCGTACGCCGCGATGCCGAACTCGAAGGCATCGGGTGACGGGAGTTATGTGCTGACCAGCGGCGATCTGACCCTGTCGATCCACAGCGATCCGGCGAACTTCGCCGACATGCGGTGGGTGTATCCGCGGCTGCCGTCGAATGGACGCGGGAAGCTCGACCTCACGCTGAAGTGGCGCGGCGCGGTGCAGGACTACACCCTGACGAACACCGACATCACGATGGGGACGGCGCACACGACGGGATCGATGGGCGTCACACTCAGCGACACGATCGCGATTCACGACACTGACCTGCGCTTCTCGGGCGTGGACACGCGAACGCTCGAGCAGCTCATTCCGCATTTAGAATCGCCGCGACGCGGCGTGCTGGCTGGACGCGCGACTGTGAATGGCGGACGCAATGCGCTCGTGGTGAACGGGGACGTAACGTTCGACGACAGCCGCGCGGGTCGAAGCCGCGTCATCGCGGTAGGCGAAGTTGGATTTCCGGGACGGGGCGTGCGGGCGCGCGATCTCCGCGTGCAACTGTTGCCGGTGCAAGTCGACATGGCCCGGACGTGGTATCCGACGCTGCCGATCAGCGGGGTAATGACCGGTGCGGCGACGGTAAACGGATCGACGAGCGCGCAGCTCGCGGTGGTCGGCAACGTCGACGTGCGCGATCGCGGAACGCAGTCGGTGGTTGATGGCCGCGCGACAATTCGCCAGGGAAAGGCGCCATGGCTCGACGTCGACGTGACGGCGCGACCGGTTTCGTTGGTGGAAGTAGGTCGGTTCTTCCCGTCGGTCGGACTGCAAGGCAGCGCGACGGGGCCGGTGCGTCTCAACGGGCCGATGCGCGATCTCGGCGTGCGAGCGGATCTGCGTCTGCCGGATGGCGGACGCTTCGCGACACGCGGCACGGTCGATCTCGCGAGCCGCGACAAGGGCTACAATCTCTCGGCGTCGCTGTTCACGCTGAATTTGCGCACGATCGATAGCAAGGCGCCGGTGACGTCGTTGACGGCGCGAGTGGCGGTCCATGGACGCGGCACGCAGCTGGCGACGATGCACACGACGCTCGCGGCGGATTTGTCGACGTCGCGATGGGACAGCATCGCGGTGGACACGATGTCGGTGCGAGTGAGCGTCGCGGGCGGCATGGCCGACGTGGCGAAGTTGTACGCCAGTGGCGCGCACACCGCCGCGACGGTCTCGGGGACGTTCGGGCTGGCGCGCGATCGCAGTGGGGAGTTGGCGTACAAGGTCGCCGTCGACTCGCTCGGCGCGTTCAACCGCTGGTTGCCGAAGACGCCCGGCGCCACGGCGACTGTGCCGCCGCGGCCGGGCGTCGTGGCGCGCGCGGTGCGACAGGCGCGAGCGGATTCCACGCGGATCGCGCGAGCAACGGAGATGGAGCGACTGATCTCCGGTCGTCCGGGGCCCAAGCTCGTCATGGCCACACCGACGCCGGTTCCGCGCGACACGATGAGCGGCGCGCTGATCGCCGCCGGAACGTTGCGCGGCAATTTGTACGATTTCGACCTGCGCGGACGCGCCGGCGGCGAGAACATTCTCGTGCGCGGCAACTCGGTGAAACAACTCCAAAGCGAGTATGCGTGGACGCACGCGCGGACGCCGCGATCGAATCTCGCGGTCGGCGTCGACGCCGGCGGTGTGAGCGCGATGGGATTCGCGTTCGATTCCGCGAACGTGCGCGGGAGCTATGGCTCACCGGGAGGCCACATCGAGGTCGTGGTCACGCAGGCGGGCAACCGGCAATACGCGGCGAAGGGTGATTACGCGTTGTACACCGATCGCAAGGAACTGCGATTGGCGAACATGACCTTCCGTTTCGACACCGCGTACTGGTTGATGCCGCACGAGTCGGAAATGCAATGGGGCGGACCCGGGCTTCGCGTGACGAAGTTGGAGTTGCGCAATCGCGGCAACGGCCGGATCTACGCCAACGGGTTGCTGCCGACAAACGGCGTGGGCGATTTTGCGCTCGACGTCGACAACTTCCCGGTGGCGAATGTCGTGGATCTCGTGCAGACGGACGTCGACGTGACGGGCATCGCGACGATGCACGCCACGATGAACGGGACGTTGAGCAATCCCGCGTTCCGCGGCGCGTTCGGTATGATCGAAGGGAGGTACAATGGGGCACCCGTTCCCGACTTGCGCGCCCGTTTCGGCTATGCCGATCGCGAGCTCGTGACGCACCTCGACATGGTGCGGGCGAGCGGCCAACCGATGATGGTCGCCGACGCGCGATTGCCGATCGATCTGGCGATCAGCGGCGCGCCGGCCGACCAGCTGTTGCCGCGCCCGATGTCGGTCGACGTGGTCGCCGACAGTCTGCCGCTCGAGCTGATTCCGCAGTTTACAGATCTCATAGCAAACTTTCATGGCAAAGCAGGCGGCAAAGTGACGATGCGGGGAACGCTGCGGCGGCCGACGCTAGCCGGGGCGTTCGCGCTCGATCACGGATCGGTCACGGTGGTGTCGACCGGCGCGACGATCGAGGACCTGAACGCGACCGTGCGCATGGCGAACGACACGGTGTACGTCGATTCGATCGCCGGCTGGGCCAAGGGCCCGGTCCGGCTGCGCGGAACGCTCGCCGTGGGCAGTTGGCGCGAGCCGTCGTTCAACCTCTATCTCGTGTCGAGCGGCGCGGAGCTCATGAACAACGATCGCGCGAGCGTTCGTGTCGACGCGGGGCTGGCCATCACAGGTCCGTTCCGATCGGCGTACCTGAGCGGGGCCGCGACGATCGTGCAGGGCGTGATCTACGCGCCGGAGCCGACGGGGCGACATCTGATCGGCGCGGGCGATCCCGCGTTGTTCAACGTCCTGGATACGGCCGTGGCGGCCGACCGCGATCTCTTCCCTCCGCTATCGCCGCTGCTCGCCAATCTCCGCGTCGACGTGGCGGTGGGCGTCAAGCACAATACGTGGGTGCGGAACCGCGAAGCGAACGTCGAGGTCTACACCGACGAGCCGGTGGCGGTGCGTGCGGAGCAGCAAGCGTTCACACTGGTTGGTGTCGTGACGACAGACCGCGGCGAATACAACTTCCTGAGCAAGCGATTCCAGATCAGCCGCGGCTCGGCGATGTTCATCGGCAGTCCGGATTTGAATCCGACGCTGCAAATCACCGGCGAGTATCAAGTGGAGGTCGCGGCCCGGGGCGCGATCAACATCCGCGTGTTGATCGGTGGCACGCTGCGGCGTCCCAAACTCTCGCTCGAGAGCGACGCACAACCACCACGCACGCAATCGGAGCTGCTCAGTCTTCTCGCCTTCGGACAATCGGCGACGTCGCTGTTGGCATTCTCGTCGTCGAGCATCGCGGGCAACGCGGCGACGAGCGATCTGTTTGGCGCCGGTGCGCAACTCGCGGTCCGCCGGCTCGCGAGCGTCGCGTTGGGCGTCGCCGTCGAGCAGGTGCAGCAGCAGGCGGGGCGCGCCTTCGGGACCGACGTGTTTGCCATCACGCCGGCCGACGTCCCGACCGAGATCGGTGGCCGTGGCATTGGGACGTTCTTGACGCAGACCAAGATCGAGGCGGGCAAATACGTCAATCCGCGCACGTTCCTCACGGTGCAGGAGCAAGCGATGCGGCCGGGTCTCGGCGTCGAGCATCGCACGGCGGACGGCTGGCAATTCCGTGCGAGCGCGGAGCCGCGAATCCTGTTGAGCGAGCCGACACTCAATTCGCAGCCGTATCGGACGGTGCCAGCCTACGGGGGATTTATTATTCGAGAGTGGAGATTTTAGAACGGTGGAACGGTGGAACGGTGGAACGGTGGAACGGGCAAAGCTGTCATCCTGAGCGCAGCGAAGGATCTGCTGTTTTGATCTGCGCGTTTTCGCGGCAATCGCGCGTTTTCGCGTTCTCTTTTGTTCCAACCGGATTCGGCGGGAACGGTTGGAACCATCTGTGACGCGAAAACGCGCGAGAATGCGCGAAAACTCACGAAGGGACTCCGGGTGGGACGAAGGTTCGTAGCCCCTGCGATTGAAACGTGTGAACAAGGGCTTGAATTGAACGGTGAAGATTTTGGTTGGCGTTCCACCGTTCCACCGTTCCACCGTTCCACCTCATTTCAACTCCTCCCACAACGCGGCCATTGCGCGCATGCCCTTGAAATAATTCTCTTCGCTCATCCATTCGTTCGGTGCATGGGCGTTTTCGCCGGGGAGGCCGAAGCCGACGAGAAGGACCGGCGCGCCGAGGATGCGTTGGAAGTCGCCGACGACCGGAATCGAGCCGCCCTCGCCGGTGATGACCGGCTCGCGATCGAACGCGGTCGCGAGCGCGCGACGGGCGGCGTCGAAGAGCGGGCCGTCGAGATCGGCGCGCCAGGGTGAGCCGCCGTGCAGTTGCGTCACCGTGACCGTGACGCCGGGTGGAGTGACGCGTGCGATATGGGCCCGCATCAAGCGATCGATTTCGGCGGGCGTTTGATCGGGCACGAGACGACAACTCACCTTCGCCATCGCAACCGCGGGAAGGACGGTCTTCGCGCCTTCGCCGGTGTAGCCGCTGAGGAGTCCATTCACCTCGCAGGTGGGCCGCATCCATAGCCGCTCGAGCGTCGAGAAGTCTTTTTCGCCGAAGAGCGCGGGCGATCCAGTCTCGGCGCGAAAGTGCTCGTCGTCGAACAGGAGCGAGCGAATTTGTTTGCGCGCGGCGTCGCCCCAGTCCCGGACCTTATCGTAGAATCCAGGGATTGTGATATGGCCGTTGGTGTCGTGCATCGTGGCGAGGATGCGGGCGAGCGCCATCGCCGGATTCATCACGCCGCCGCCGTAGCTGCCGGAGTGAAGGTCAGTCGCCGGTCCTTGCACGTCGATCTGGAAGTACGCAAGGCCGCGCAGTGACGAGAGAATCGACGGCAAGCCGGGCGCGAACATCGCCGAGTCGGAGATGACCACGGCGTCGCACTTCAGCTGGTCGGCATGTGCTTCAATGAAGTCTGCGAGGTGGTCGCTGCCGACTTCCTCTTCGCCCTCGGCGAGGACGATGATGTTCACGGGCAGGTTGCCGCGCGTCGAGAGATGTGCCTCGAGCGCCTTGATGTGCAGGTAGAGTTGGCCTTTGTCGTCGACCGATCCGCGGGCGAAGATCTTTCCTTCGCGAACCGTGGGCTCGAACGGTGGGCTGTCCCACAGGTCGAGCGGTTCGGCGGGTTGGACGTCGTAGTGTCCGTAGATCAACACCGTCTGCGCGGTCGCGGGCGCCTTGCGCCACTCACCGATGACGATGGGGTGACCTTTCGTAGGATGAACGGTGGCGGTGAGGCCGATCTTTCGGAGCGCTCCGGCGACCCAGTCGGCGGCGCGCGCGGTGTCGGCGTTGTGCTCCGAGCGGGCGCTTACGCTCGGGATGCGGAGCAGGTCGAACAGCTCCTCGCGGGCGTGCGCTTGATTTGCGGCGAAGAATGAATCGAGATCTTTTGCGAATGGCATCCGAAAAAGCTGCACGGGCCCAGCGCGGTGCGCAACGCTGACGCGAGTCGTACGGCGCCGCGTGGATCAGATCGCGAGATACGCCTCGCGCGACCCGCGTCCGCTATCTATCATCAATCACATTGCGAGGTGGAGGAAATCGGTGTGGAAGATGGACCAGGTCGACTTGGGGGCGTGGTGAACGGGCATTCGAACGACGACGACGCAATCGGCGTTCAGGCCGAGATCGCGCAACGCCGACCATTCCACTCGGTCAAGGCGGAAGTGGCCGTCAGTATTCTCAGAACAGCGGCGCTGCTCGAGCGCCATTTCGCGCAAGTCGTGGCGCGGAGCGGAGTCACAGTGCAGCAGTACAACGTGCTGCGCATCCTGCGCGGCGCCGGAACGGAAGGTCTGCCGACGCTCGTGATCCGCGACCGAATGATCCACGCGGCGCCAGGCATCACGCGCTTGCTCGACAAGTTGGAAAAAGCCGGGCTCGCTCGCCGGGAGCGCTGTTCGCCCGACCGCCGTCAGGTTTTTTGCTACATCACTGACCGCGGTCTCGACGTGCTGCGTCAACTCGACGTGGACATGCGCTTGGCCGACGAGACGGCGGCCGGGAACTTGTCCGATAGCGAGCAACGGCAGCTTCTCAAGTTGCTCGAGGGTGTGCGGGCGGGTCAGCGCAGAGGCAACACGCCGATCGATAGCTCGCTAACGGACGGCGGGCCACCCAGCTTTCCAACCGAGTAACACCCAAAGCCGCCGCGTCCCGATCGCGCCGGTGCCGCGACGCAGCACGACGAGATCGCCGCGCCGCGCCGCCGAGAAGTACGGCAGCAGGGCAACCACCGCCGAATGCGGACCGCTCGACTCGTCGAGCGCGAGCACGAGATTGTCGCCCGCGTGCGCGACGTCGGGAAACTTGCGCCATAGGTCGTACTGGTTCGCGCGGCCTGCCAGGTTGGTGGCGAACGTCGTTGGGTGCGACGGAATGTTGAACGCCAACTCCGACGCTTCCTGATATCGATCGCCGCCTAGCCAGGTTGTCGTTCGTGTCGTGCTCGTCGTGGAGCTCGCGGTGCTGTCCGCCGCGAGCGCGAGGTCGGTCCATCCAAACGCGCGCGCGATCGGATCCTTGGCGGGTGAAAGCGGCAGCACGGGCTCGAGTGCTTGCGCGTAGATCAGAATCGACATCGCCGCGGCGAGACCGACGCCCAAGTCGAACCACGTCCTGGCGATTCTCCTCGATGA
>Ga0070708_100001745_pt1 | contig 16696 bp, 14 predicted proteins | sample KBSK5503metaG_FD_65469 | JGI IMG/M metagenome (GOLD analysis project Ga0070708, IMG submission 65469) | Corn, switchgrass and miscanthus rhizosphere microbial communities from Kellogg Biological Station, Michigan, USA - KBS K5-50-3 metaG | ecosystem: Host-associated > Plants > Roots >... | reverse complement strand
AAGTACTCGCTCGACGAGCTGCCGCAGTTGATCAACGTCTTGCGCGGCGAGATGAGCGTGGTCGGTCCTCGACCTCCGCTCCCGAGCGAGGTCGCCCAATATGAGCCGTGGCAACTGCGCCGCCTCGCGGTGTTGCCGGGACTAACCTGCATCTGGCAGTCGTGTCTCGACCGCCACCGGATTTCATTCGAAAAGTGGATGTACCTGGACATGCAGTACATCGACCACTGGAGCCTGGCGCGGGATTTCGCTCTCATCTGCAAGACGGTGCCCATCGTCCTCGCGGGGGGCGGCGAGCGCTAGAGCGTCATCGTCCACATCTCCGAATACCGCCGACTCCTTCGCAAAGCTGAAACTTCGGCCTAAGATCGGACCGATCCCAATGCCTGGAAGATGCGTGTTGATGCTGGCCGCGCTCGTTCTAACCTCCGGGCTCGCGACCGGTGCCCAAGGCCAGGCATCCAGTGAGCGTGCGACGGTGGTCGTGCGGAACGGGACGCTCACGCTGCGCGCGCTGCTCTGGCGACCGCGCGGCCGTGGCCCGTTCCCTGCAGTCCTGTTCAATCACGGGAGCGGCCGCTCCCGAGAAGAGCTTGAGCGGCTCGGACCCTACGAGCGGCTGGCTGACGCAGTGGGACCGGTATTCGCCCGCCATGGCTACGTCTTTCTGTACCTGTTCCGCCGAGGCGTGGGGCTCTCCGCCGACCAGGGCACGAGCAGCGAAGATCTGATGAGCAGCGAGCTCGCCGCACATGGGCAGGAGGCGCGAAACGAGCTGCAGCTGCAGTTGTTGGAAAACAGGGAGCGGAGCGACGCTCTTGCCGGGCTGGTGTTCCTGCGCGCGCTCCCCGAGGTCAACGCGCGCGTTGTCGCGGTCATCGGGCACTCATTCGGAGGGTCGCTCACCGTCCTCCTCGCCGAGCGCGACCCGACGTTGCGCGCGGCGGTCGTATTCTCCGGCGCGGGCTATAGCTGGGATCGCTCGCCGCAGCTGCGCCGGCGGCTCCTCTTCGCCGTCAGCCGAACGGCCGCGCCGATCTTCTTCATCCACGCGGCGAACGATTACTCAACCTCCGCGGAGAAAGAGCTGGACGCCGAGCTGAGGCGGCTCGGTAAGCCTCACCAGCTCCAGATCTATCCAGCAGTCGGTCGGACCGCGGAGGAAGGGCACGGCTTTCTCTATCTTGGCGTGTCCAGTTGGGAGTCCGATGTGTTCGCCTTCCTGGACAAGCACCTGCGGCGATGAATCCGCCTGCCGTTGGGTCGGTTTCGGCGATGTCTGGCTCAGGGCAATGCGCGGCCCTGTTTCACGCGGCGGGTGATCTGCGTCACCTGGCCAAAATCTCTTAGCGGATCGCCAGCGAGGACGAGGAAGCTCGCTTCGAAGCCCTCGCGAAGCCGTCCGATCCGGCGGTCGGGATAGACGGCGGCGGCGGTCGATTCCGTCCACAGCTTGAGCAGCGCGGAGGGGGAGAGGACATGAAGTGAGTCGAGGCACAGCGCCTCGGCCTCCGAATCTTGTCGATACGAATCGCCGCCGAGCGCGAGACGAACGCGGTGGCCGAGCAATCGGCGCAGGTTGCGCGCGTTCAGCGCGTCCTGCTGCGCCCGAGCCTCCTTTTCCAGCTTCGGCGCGCCGACCAGCGTCGTCACCACCACCACGCCTCGGCGATGCGCCAGCTCGGCATCCGCGTCGGAGAGCTCGAGCTCCGGCTCGACTCTCAACAGGGCTCGATGCGTCAGCCTGAAGCAGGATGGCGGCCAAGAGGCGAAGATCGGCCTCGGCAACACGACGCGGTTGACCCAAATCAAACTGGCAGGCTGGGAGCGCATTCGAGCGGCAGAAGACGAGGCGCCTTCCATCACGGCGCCTCGTCGATCACCTGCCTGGGCCTGGTGCGATCCTCAGCCTCTTGCGATCCGCGCAGGGCGCTCCGTATCGGCTGGTAGGATCGCTAAGCTATTGGGCTCGGAGGGTCCAACCGAAACATGGAGCGAGATACCGTGTCCCGTCCCAATCGCAGTTGATGTCGCCGCCAATGGCCCCGTTCGGCGCTTGGAAATAGTGACCAAGAGACCACTGCATCTGACTGGTGAGGAAATCGTTCGTCCCGCCAACCCAGTAAGGGTCGCCCGACAGAGTGGTAGCTCTGTCCGTATGGATTCCGAACCCCATGGTCACCCGTCCTACTGTTCTCACGAACGTGTTGGGAAACGGATTACCGATTCCTGGGACACTGATCGTCAGAGCCGCTCGAGGCGGCGGACTCAGACAGAGTCCGGGGCATGGGGTGTTTTCCGAACCCCCAACTCGTAACGCCGCCGTATACTTCGTCAACATTTGAGCGCCCGTTTCATCTGTGGTTGTGGTGTAGGGATTGTATGGACTTGAGCCTGGGTCCTCGATCCGGTTGTTGCTGATCGTGGGTCGCTGAACGTTGCCGTTCAAGAAAATCCCGTTTGATAGGGGGCGATAAATATTATTGTCCCGGATCACCAGATCTCTGACCGGCGCATACCACCACACGTCCGCGCCAGCAAGATGGTTGTCCGGAGCACCGATGACCATACCCACGCCTAACTCACCGAACTGATGGCTTGGGAAATTCCCGCGAGTCGTCAGGCTTTGGGGAGAAAACGTGATCGTGTTCCCGGTAATTTGCATTCCATCAACCGCCGCAAAATTTTGCTGAGCGACAAAAGAGATGCCAACAGGCGCAAGCCACACCGGAGGGCTCAGGGTGCGGGGCGTGGCGGCGATCCAACTGTCCGTGTTGATGTTGATCACATTGTTTTCTATTCGCGTGCCGACCAGTCCATACACTGACCAAATTGAAAAACCAGAGGCCACATCGTTGAATGTGTTGCCACTATAGACCTGCCTAGCTACGGGCGTTGACTCGTAATGGCTTTGAACATGGCCGACAACGTTGACTCCCGTGGCGTACCCATTGATGGTATTAGATGCGACATTGATATTAGGACCGTGCAATTCCATCGCGGTTCGAACCCCGTAGGGCTGACCGTCTGGGCGTCTTTCGAATATGGAGTTTGTTATGCTGAAACTGTCCGCGATTGGGTATTGGAGTGAGGCTGTTGCTACTTCGGTTTGTACGTACAGTGATGAGACGTCGTAATCGTGAAGCTCCTGGATCAGCGAATTAGGGTCAACGAACGTGTGACCACCCCCCATTTGAGTGAATGTGCAATGGTCCACTGAGGCGACAATCGGGTAGCCTCCCCCAAACGTCACAGTCGTCGCGGTGGAAAAGTTTTGAAACCTGCAGTTCTGCAGCGATATTCCGGTTCCCGTGGAAACGACGAGACCTTGCCGAGAAGCGTCAGCAGATACCAGGAAGTTGTCGTTTATTGGGTCGCCGATGGCAACTATGTCAACCCTGTTGTAATCGCTAAAGCCGTCGAGGGCGAGATCCACCATGCTGAAATTGGTTGAGTCCCCAGAATAGTACCAATAGGCTTGCCCTGCATCTCTCATGGCGACGTCGGGGAAGAGGATCATGGATAAATATCTTGGAACCTGAAACCGGGGGTCGTATTTGAAGAGTTTGACAATAGAGCTCGTCTGCCCTGCGCCCTTCAAGGTGATGTTCTTGTACATGAAAAGACAGGCGACCGGCTGGTTGTGGGTTCCGTCTACCCAGCGCCACGAAAGCTCTTCATTCACCTTTACGCTGAACGTTCCCGCCGGGAAAGTCACAATGCCCCTGTCATTCGGGTTCGTCAGCAGCGCCTTTACGGCATCGATGGTTGCCTGGATCGCCGGTCGGGCGTCAGAGACCCCGTCGGTGGGCGCATGACCGTATCCAACGATGTCCAAAGTGTAGATGGTCGCGTAGGCTGAGCTGCTTGCAAGCGCCAGCAGAACGCCCGAAAGAATAGCGGGTATTTTACTGACCGAAAGACCAGGGTCAATGAACCCCCGCGTGAAACTCAGGAATCGCTGCATTTGGTTTCCCCCAATAGGAATGATTTGGTGTGACTTTTCGACCAAGATTCACATTGAATCTTGTTGTTTTCGAACGACTGAGTGGGACTAACCCTGCGAACTGTCGTGTCGACTAACAGTCACAGACTAAAGTGTTGCGGATTGCGGCCAAAGGTCTATCGTTCACGATGGGCTATGGCAAGCCTAATCTTTGTAAACTCGGCGTTAAGGCACGTAAGGTCTAGCAGTGGACTAATAGTTGAGTGGTGAGTCCACGTACAGCGCCTCGGCCTGCGAATCTTGTCGGTACGAATCGCTTCCCAGCGCGAGACGAACGCGGTGGCCGAGCAATCGCCGCAGGTTGCCCACGTTGAGCGCGTCCTGCCGTGCCCGAGCCTCCTTTTCTAGCTTGGTCGCGCCGACCAGCGTGGCCACCACCACCCCTCGGCGATGCGCCAGCTCGGCGTCCGCATCGGAGAGCTCGAACTCAGCGATCGGGTGAGGGTCCACGTCGCCGGCGGTCCGAAAGCCGGGTAGATTAGCCCCATGAGTTACGGCTTCGCCGCGTACGACAAAGACGGTCACCTCGCCGTTGTTGTCGAGGCAAAACGTCACTTGAAGACGAACGCCGACTGGGCAACTAAGCTGAGAAGGAACATCCTCGCTCATGGATTGCTTCCGCGAGCGCGTTTCTTCATGGTCGTCGTTCCCGACAAGGTCTACGTATGGAACGGCTCAGCCGATCTCCAAGCTAAACCTACCGAGATCAACGCAAGCGGCCTATTCGCTCCCTATTTTGATCAGACGGGCGTTTCTCCAGAAACAATCGAGCCAGTGGCCTTCGAGCAGCTCGTCTCTTGGTGGCTGAATGACCTGGCACGTGCCACCCCTGCGAAGGTCGATCCGGAGCTTCGCGGAATCGTCGACGCGGTGGTCGGCGGCCGTGTCCGCCGCCAGCTCGCCGCGTGAAAGTATACGTTGAGACCAATTTGGGCTCGAGCTGCCCCTCGAACAAGGCTGCAGCTTCATACCAACTCTTGAACTACGGTTCCGGTATGTCGTGGACGATGATGGTACCGTCTTCCGTGACTTCGATGACCCTGTTTGCTAATGGCGCCGTAATGTCGATTCTGTCGAGAGCAAGTCGCAGGTAAGACCATTGCTCATCACGATCGAGACCGGCACGGCGTAGCACGATCGCGCCGGGGTGGAGCTCAACCTTGCTGGCGAGGTTGAGGAAGTCGCGGACGTTGACCGTGACGAGGGCAAAGTCATTTTCAAACGCGTGTGCCCACACGGCCGAGTCTGATTTTCCCATCAGGCCGACGTGCGTCACGTGCTGCGCGGGAATGCCGATCTCTGCGAGCTTCTGAACGAGTTTTGGCGACAGCATCTCGTCTACGAGCAGTTTGAGCTCACCCACGCGCCCTTCGTAGCTCAAGTGCTTTGCGGGGTCGCCCTGGTCCTTTCCCTACTTTCGCGAAGAAGCGAGCGAACTCAAAATCCTCCTCGCGCAGAGAAGGGAAATCCTCACGCAGCTTGTCCAGCGGTGTGCCACGTAAGGCCAGTAGACCCACGTGGCGAACCCCGATACGGGTGCCCTCGAATACTGGCTCACCGCCTAGAATTGCTGGATCGGAGATGACTTTTCGATGCGATCGGCGATACCTCCAAAGCATCGCAGCTGTCTCCGAGATGGTAGCTCGAATACAAAAGCGCGCGGGTACATCTCCCGAGAGCACGAGGTCGCTGTCTTCGACACGCCAGTGTCCAACCGATTCGCGACGCTTGGTCAGTAGGTCAAACAAGTCGCGCCGGTCCTCCTTTGTCAGGCTGGCGCGAATACCTTCGATGAACCGAAGGAAGACAACGACCCTCGGCGAGAACAGCCAATGGCCGGACTCCCATCGTTCGCCGGTCATGGTCTTTTCCTCCAGCTCATGCCGAAGCTTCTTCTCTGTTATCTCCGCCAAGACCGCAGCTTCCTTCAGCAGAAGAAACCGACTCGGCGATGAACCCGTGGAAAACATGACCTGGCTCCGGTCATAATATTAAATGATTGATGCTCGAGTGCAAGGGAACTGGCTGCTGCGAAAAACTTACGTAATTGCGGCAGCTTGCAGATTAGCCGATACGTCCACTCATGGAGCCGGAGAGAATCTTGGAGCCTGCACTGATAACGGCGACAGAAGTAGTGAGAGCTTTTCCAGGGGTGAAGTGGATCGATCGCGGGCTCCGGTTCGCGCGGGGGCTGTCGCCGAAGACGGCCAGGCGCTGACCGCGAACGATCGCGGGCTCCGGTTCGCGCGGGCGCTGCCGCAGAAGACGCCCAGGCGCTGACGGCGAGCGATCGCGAACGAGGTGTGCATCATTTGCGGGCGGCGAGGGCCATAAATGTCACACACCTCACCTGGCGCTCCGTGGAATGGCGAGCGTGATCCCTCGCCAGCCGCGGAACCACGACGGATGCGACGGCCGGGCCGCGGCACAGCGACCCGCGCTGACGGCGAGCGATCGCGAACGAGGTGTGCATCATTTGCGGACGGCGGGGGCCACAAATGTCACACACCTCGCGCGGGCGCTCCATGAGATGGCGAGCGCAATCCCTCCGCCTCAACGACGAGAAATGATTGCGTTCCCGATCAAGCCGGCTTCATGTTCTTCCGCGCCCAGTCGGCGAAGCTCGTGAACCCCCCGGGGACGAGGGCGTTGGCCGCGGCGATACGCTGCTTGTGCTCGGGGCCAAAGTACGTGTGTTCCGCGAAGTACTGGAACATCTGGCGGATCTCATCTGCGCCCGGATAGAGGCCGTCGTAGACCGCCGGGGGAACTTGCAACACTTGAAACTTGTGCCCCTGCGAGTTGAGCGTGTCGACGAAGTCGTTGAAGGAGTGGATGCCGGCGCACGCGGCCAGGTAGCTGCCATCCGGTAGCTTGTCGCCAGCCGCGAACGCGGCCGCAACGACGCGACCCACCTCCGTGGCGTCGCCCGCGTGCATGACGCGCGCGCCGGGATCGATCGGCAACGCCCAGCCGCGGCCGCCGTTCGGCAGTGGCGTTGGCGACATCATTCCCTGGAAGTTCTGGAAGTACATCGGCGCCATCACGAACGTGTGTCGGGGGAACCCGGCCGATTTGACCGCCTCGTCGACGCGGGCCTTTCCGCTGAAGTGCGCGACCTTGAGGCGGCCGCCCGTCAGCTTCTCGCTGTCGGGCAGCGTCGACCAGATGAGGTGGTTCACCCCGGCGGCGCGGGCAGCTTTCACGGCCGCCTTACCGATCTCGGTCTCGCGCGGCATTTGCGCCGGCTCCCAGAAGTTGGTCACCACGAACGCTCCGTGCGCCCCCTCGAGCGCGGTGCGGAGGCTGCCCGGCTCGAGCAGGTCGGCCTTGACCACCTCGACGCCCCGCGCCGCCAATGCGCGCGCAGCGTCGCTGGCCGGATTGCGGCTGGCGACCCGCACCGCGAACTTGCCCGCGCCCAGCAGCGCGTTCACCACTCCACCGCCCTGCAGACCCGTACCGCCGAGCACCGCTATGACTTGCTTCGCCATCGCCATCTCCTTGTGCACGATGCGCTGCGCTCTGGCGCGGCGCGCCGGAATCGGAGTCCCACATCACGCTCGCAGAGCATGTTCAAGAACATATTCTGAGGGGAGCGCACCGCCCCCGAGGAAGATGCAAGCCAGGCGGTGCGGCTCGCGACGGGCGGCTGCGCGGGGCCACGGGACCAGGCGGTCCCGAAGTTGTAGCTGCGCCACGCGTTGCTCGCCCTCTTGAATGACTTCACTCATGTGGTAAACGCCGCGCCATGCCCCTCAAACCTCCCGCCGTCGACCCCGCCACCTTGCCGGCCCGCACGAGCTCCCTCTATCCGGAGCCCTTCCGCTCCCGCGTATTGCCTCGGGACAAGCGCGCGATCGGCGATGCGCTCGGGCTGACGAAGATCGGCGTGAATCTCTCGACGCTGATGCCGGGCAAGGAATCGGCGATGCGCCACTTCCACACGCGCGAGGACGAACTGCTCTACGTGCTCGAGGGCGAGGTGCTGCTGCGGACCGACGAGGGCGAGCAGCTCCTCACCGCGGGCATGTGCGCCGGCTTCCCGGCGGCCTCGAAGAACGGGCACCAGTTGGTGAACGGAACCGACCGGCCTGCCCGTTACCTCGAAATCAGCAATCGCGATCCGGACGACCTGGCCGAGTACCCCGACGTGGATCTGGCCTACAGCAAGTCCGCCGATGGAAAGCCGGTCTTCACCCGCAAGGACGGCACGCCGTACAAGTAAACGCCGCGACGTCTTACTGGGGGGCGACCATGGCTCAGGGCTCCGGGATCGAATGGACCGAATCGACGTGGAATCCGATCACGGGCTGCACCAAGATTAGCCCGGGATGCAAGCACTCCTATCGACTCCGCAGATAAGTGACCGCGTCACTCACCTTATCGGCAATCTTGCCGAGGTCGATGCTCGAGGTGTCTCCGCTCCACGAGCCGATGTTCCCGCCGACCCCGTTCACGCCGGATTCGGTGTTCCCGCTGATATGGATGGAAAGATCTGGTCCGGGCTGTTGGCCGTTGAGAGGACTCGCGGGGACGTCTGGTGTCGCGCGGTCCTTTCCCACCGGACCGCCGGCGGGATCCGGCTCCGGCTTCGACCCTGGCCCCGATCCTGGCCCCGATCCTGAACCGGACCCCGGCCCCGACGGATCGCCAGTCGGGTCCGCCAAGCGCGGAAGGGGCGGCTTCGCGCAGAGGCGGGGAAGCGGTTTGGGATCCGGCGGCTTGCAGACGGGGCAGTTGGCATTCGGGACGAGGCCGGTCGGGTCGATGTAATTGACCGGGTTGTTGTCGACATAGGCATAAAGATTCAACCCGCCGAGCTCATCGATCGGATCCCGGCTGATCCACCGGGCGAGATTGGCGTCGTAGCTTCGATAGGACGCGAGCTGCAGCCCGGTGGCGGCGTGAAAATACAGACCGCCGAATCCGAAGTCCGCTTCCAGATCTCCGCCGATCTTCGCCCTCCGGCCGTAGGGGTCGTAGTCGTAGCGGGCCCGCACGGCGCCCTGGACATCGGTCAGCTCGCGCACGCTGCTCAGGTGATCGCGGGTGTAGAAGTAATTGTCGACACCGATCTGTACGCCCTCGGGGTAGAACCGCTTGACGACCGTCGCGCCGGTCGAGTCGCGTTCCTCGCAGAGCTCGCGGCCGCAGAAGACGAAGCGCTTGTCGCTGACCACGACGTCGTTTTCCCTCTCCACGATGCGCACCGGCCGGCCGAGCCCATCGCGCGTCACCTCGCTGCGACGTACCACCGGATCGGGATCGGGGAGGCTCGACGCTTGCCGCCCGATGATCTGGTTGACCAGGTTGTAGCTGGCGGTGCTCACGTCGTCGTCGATTTGCTCGCTGGTCCGGTTGCCGGCGAGGTCGTAGGTATAGGCAAATCGGCTCGACCCGACGTCTTGTGGAGTGGCGGCGAGCAGCTGATCCGCGTCGTCGTAGTCGAGCTGGTAGGTCACCGGTAGCCCATCGGCCTGTCGCGTCCACTGCCTGATCCGGCCCTCGGCGTCGTAGGCGTAGTCGAGCTTCGACAGCACCGCCGAGACCGGATCGAGGTGCTGAATCTCCGCCAGGCGCTGGTCGTGCAGATTGTCATAGTAGATGAGCGTGGTGCGCTGGCCGTTGGGATAGTCGATCGAGCTCAGCCGATCGGTCGTGTTCAGGTAACCGAAGACGAAGCTGCCCAGCGGATTGTCGACCTGAACCACCCGGCCCAACAGATCGAAGGAGGTGTTCTGCGCCACGCCGTTGATCGCGCGAGCGATCGTCCGCCCGAGCTCGTCGTACTCGTAGGTGATCGTCGAATTCGGCAGCGGCCCGGCCTCGCTCGCCAATCGGGCGGCGCCCAGGGTGGACGATTTGGTGATCGGGTTGTAGCGATACGTCGTTCGGCCCGTCCCATCGTCCATCGTCAAGACGCGGCTGTAGTCGGGACCGTAGGTGAAGCTTACCGGCGGCGTCGAGACCGGTCCTCCGAGAAAGGTAATCTGTCGCAGATTGTTATCGGCGTAATACGTATACTGTCTGCTCTGCCCTTCGGCGTCGACGATTTCCCGTACCCGACTGGTTGTCGTTTCGTAGGTAATGCCAATCTCGCTCCCATCCGCGAACACCTTGCTGGTGATGCGGCCTCCGACGTCGCGGTTCCAGGTCGTGGGATGGCCGGCCGGATCGATGATCCTCTCCAGGCCGCCGCAGCGGCACCATTCGTAGCCGGTGATGCGGTGCAGCGGGTCTTCGCTCGAGACGAGCTGTCGCACGGCATTGAAGCTCCGGATCGTGAGTCGCCCCAGCCGGTCGATTGACTGCACCGGATCGAGGCGGTCATAGATCGTCTGCCGGAAGGTGCCGTCCGGATAGGTCACCAGCGTCAGCCGATCCAGCGCATCGTAGTCGAATGCCAGAGCGTACCCTTCCGAGTCGGTGGCGGTTTGCACCCGTCCGAATCCGTCGTAGCTGAACCGCGTCGTCGCTCCGGCGGTTGGGCGATCGATGGCGATCAAGTAGCCGCTGTCGTCATAGGTGAAGGTGGTGGTCTCGCCTTTGGCGTTGGTGACCGTCTGGACCTGGCCGAAGCTGTTGTAGTGGAGGTTCGTCGTTTGCCCTGAGGCATCGGTGCCGGAGAGCGGCAGGTGCTGCGCATTGTAGGTGAAGCTCACGAGAAGCTCCGGGCTCGCGGTCCGCGTCTGAGCCACCTCGAGCAGATCGATGCCGTTGAAGGAATAGTCGGAGGAAATCTCGCGACCGGTGGGGTCGATCGACCGGGTGACATTGCCGCGCCGGTTGTATTCAAATTGATACAACTGGGTCGTGCCATCGTCGAGAACGCGCGCAATTTTCGAGGGCTTCGCCAGCGTCGCAGCGTCGAGAAATCCGGGCCTGGACTGTCCAGGGTAGTAATACCAGACGCGATTTTCGAACGGCCGCTTGGTGCTCTCGAGGACTCTCGAGGTCAGGCCGGTATCCACGTCGTGCAGCCAATGAAAGAGGAGCGCCTTGGTGTAGTCGGCCGGAAAATCATGCCATGCCTTCTTGTCCCAATAGAACGTATTTCGACCGTCGAGATACTGGTTGTAGGTGGGGATGACGGTGGGGGGCGGCACTGCCTCAGGCGGCTCGTTCGGCGAAATCCCCGGGGCCCTCTGACGAAACTCCACCCGCTCCGTATCTCCCAGGGGATCGGTGGCTTGCAGAAAACGCGTCGTGTCCTGCTCGCCCTTGGCGAACGTCGTGGTGCCATAGGGGGTGGTCAACGTCCGAACGAAGTCGCCCGCGTCGTAGTTGAATGCGGAGACGATGCCGGCGACGTCGGTGATCCGGCTGAGTTGCAGATCCGGGTTGTACTCGAAGGTCGCAAACCGCCCGAAGGGATCGGTCACCCGCGTGATCTTCAGCGGATCGGCCGCCAGCTCGTAGGAGATCGTGGTCGCCTGGCCCAGGGCGTCGGTCGCGCTCACCAGCTTGAGACTTGCATCGTAGGTCAAGGCGAGCGAATTCCCGGCGCGATCGGCGATTCGGGTCATGAAGATCTTCCGCGGGAAGCTGGTCGCCCCGTCGGAGCGGTCGAAGATCTCGAGCGACCCGTCCGCCAATCGGCGCTCGTAGCCGCCGGGCGAGGTTCGCCGCAACACCGCGCCGTTCATTACTTGCGACGCATAGGTCTGGGTGATCGCATCGAAACCGGAATGGGTCTCGGTTCCACCGCCCCGGTTGTAGACACGGGCGTCCCGCGAGGGGTTTTGCGGATCGTCGATCACGTAGGACAGCCAGTCGAAGGTCCATTTCTGACCCAGGTTGGAATACCCAAAGATTCCCGGCTGATTCGCTTCGCGCTGGCTGTAGGAGACCTTGAACTGCACGTCCGGTCCGCGCGGCGGCGTGTAACCGACGGGAGCGTCCTCGATGTAGAGGCTCACCAACATCAGATGCACCGAGTACGAGGCCATTCGATCTCCCGGCCCGCATCCGCCTCCTCCTCCCTTCGGATCGTTCGGCCCATTTCCGTCCGGGTTTGGTCCGTTGGTGTAGCCGCGGCCGCGGATCGATCTCGCTTCCCTGGCGCTCACTGGATTCCAGCCGGGGGGAAGGGGCCCCTGTCGAATGAGAAAATATCCGCTCGCCTCGGAATCGAGGGCGCCGCGACCGACCCAGCCCTCGCCACCCGCCCGCGCGCTCAGCGTCGAATCTTTTAGCAGGTAACGCCCCTCGTTCTCCGCGACGAGCGCCCCGTAGTGGCCGACCTTCCAGTGGACGATCGCCGGGACGGGAATACGGGCGCCGGGCTCGCGGCGGGCCAAGCGGTACTTCATTTTCAATTCCCCGGCCAGCTCGCCCAGCTGCATCAGGGACATTCCTTCCGGCGAGGTGTGCGTCTCGAGGATGTTTCGCCCGATCTCGTTCGAGGCCCCTTTTGCCCGCGTGAGATGACTCAAGGCAGATGGGCCGCAGCGAAAGGAGTCTTCCGGCTGGTGACGCATCCGCCACAGCGCTTCGCGCGCGGCGGCGATCCTCTCCGTCGCCGGCCCCCGCACGTCGCGCCCCTTCAATTCCTCGAGCACCGACTCGAGCCGCTGATCGAGACCCAGCCGCGCCGCGAGATCCGCGAGCTCGCCTGCCGATCGATCCGCGATGGCGTGGGCCTGAAGATCCGTCTCGCCTTTGGCGAGCTGCCAGGCCTCGTCCAAATCCGCCAGGGCCTTCGAGAAGTAACCGGTCCTTCGATGCACGAGCCCAAGGTTCATCAGCAGCGACGCGCGCCACACCGAGCGCGGATGCTCCTCGAGAAATCGCGCGATCGCCGAGACATCCTCGCCCGCACCGCTTTGGCGATAGGCCGCCAGGGCTCGCGAGAGCGCCTCGTTCTCCCCGGCGGAAGCTCGCGCGCCGACGGGCACCAGCGGTTCTTCGAAGACGCGAGCGCCGCGGATTTCGGGCGAGGTGAGTGACATTTGCGTACCGGCGAGGGCCGAAAATGTCGCACACCTCATCCAAATCAGAAGAACGGGCACGAGCATCGCCGGCCACCTGGAACCGCACCGCCGCCAATCAGCACTCATCGCCTACCTCACCCAGATCTGATGGAGCGTCGTGTTCTGGGAGCCGTTGGGGTAGTCGTCGCATTCCCAGCGGTAGCCTGCCCCTCGGATGTTCCAGTGATACGTCGAGCTCCGATAAAAGGGTTGCTCCGTCATCGCCTGCTCTCTTTGACTAAAGGCCGTATTCGTCGTGGCGGCAGGCAAGTTGGCGGAGTGCCCGGCCAGCGCGGTGAAGCCCGTGGCCCAGGCGCCCGGGTTCATGTTGCCGATGCCCGTTCGTAGATAGCCGAGGACTTCGCTGTTGGTCGTCTTGAAATGAAGCAACCGCGGATGGCCGGACGTTTGACAGAAGAAGCGCGCTTCGGTGAAGGGGGACAGGCGCTGTACCTGGGCCGTCGAGTAGTGGCTGAATCCGTCCGCGGCGAGGGGACGGACGCCGATCTGTAGTGGGTTGTTCGTGCTCGCCGGATGCGCGTAGGCCAGGACGAGCGTCCACCCCCCGCCGTCGCCGCTCATGTCGCAATAGGCCTGAAAGGACTCGCCCGTGGGCTGGAGCAGATAAGTGCCGCTCGGATTGCTGGGGCACACCTGGCTGGCCACCTTGCAGCTCACAAAGACGACGGTGAAGTCGCGGCGCGCGGTGGCACTTCCCCCCGGCGAGGTCACTCGCAGCGGACCGCTTCGCGCACAGCTCGGAAGCCTGGCCACGATTCGCTGGCGGGTGGAGGACTCGACCACCGCGGCCAGGCCGTTGAAGGTGACCTGGTTCTCCGCGGGCACGTCGCTGAAGCCGACGCCATAGATCGCCACCGTCGGAGTCTGCGTGGAAGAGAGCCTGAATCGATCCGGGGTGACGAAGAGGATGTCCACCGGGCCTCGGGCCGTGATCTTCTCGACCGAAACCAGACCGCCCGCGGCATCGTAGGTGTACGCCTTCGCCTCGCCGTTGGCGTCGATGGTGCCGGTGAGCTGCCCGGCCGCATCGTAGACGTACTGGATGTTTGGATTCGACTGCGCCAGCACCGGCGCACCGGTCACAAGCCAGAGCAAAACAGAAAAGTAAACCCTCGCGCGCATACCGCGTCCCACCATTCCAACGCGCCGCAATCCAGGCCCGTAATTCCCAGACGCGCAAACGCCGCAAAAACACTGTCAGGCCTCGTCGGCGGCGAACCAGGGATGGGCGTCCGCCCATTGGGCCGGCGGTCTACAGCCCGTGCGATAGCCTGTACAACCTTTCAGGCCTGCGGCGTCGGCGCGCGCCGGCGTTCGACCAGGTCCCGCGCCGCCTCCGGCCAGGTCGGATAATCGAACGAAAATCCCGCGCGCAGGACGTGTCCGGGGATGACCCGCCGGCTCTTCAAGGTGAGCTGGGTGTCGCTTCGCAGGAAGAAGGCGCCGATCTCGGCCATCCACTTCGTCGCCGGCAGCCCGACCCGCGTGCCCGAGGCCCCCCGGATCGCGGCCATCAGCTCCCGCTGGGGAAGCGGATTCGGCGCGGCGAGGTTCACCGGGCCCTCGAGGTCCTCGCGCTCGATCAACAGCTCGACCGCGCGGGTGAAGTCGCGGTCGTGGATCCAGGAGACGAACTGCCGTCCCCCGGCGATCGGGCCACCCAGACCGAGGCGGGCGAGGCCGAGCAGCACGTCGAAGATGCCGCCGCGGTCCGCGCTCATCACCATCGCCGAGCGCATCGCGACCCTGCGCGTCCGCGGCGTGTTTGCCTCCCCCGCGCATCGGGTTCGTCCCCGCCGATGCGACCGGTGTCCTCGTTGTTCGGCGCGTCGAAGCGGTGCGCGTAGATCGTCGCGGTGCTCATCTGGAGCCACACGCGCGGTGGCCGCGCGGCCTGCTCGATCGCCAGCCCCACCGCCCGGGTCGAGTCCACCCGCGAGCTCATCATCTCTCGTAGATTGGCGTCGGTGTAGCGGCAGTTCACGTTGCGCCCGGCGAGATTGATCACCACGTCCGCCCCGTCGATCTCCCTGGCCCACGGCCCGAGCCCGCGACCGTCCCACGCGACGACCCGCGCCGGGCTCGGTCCACGCCGGCTAAAGACGACGACGTCGTGACCGCGGGCAAGAAGCGCTCGGCTCAGCACCCCGCCGACCTGCCCGGTGCCACCCGGAATCGCGATTCTCATGGGTACGCCTCGCGCATACCAACGGACCACTCGCCTGTCGTTTCCATGCCTTGCCTCCCTCGCCCGTTGTGCGCTTGCCGCCGCGCCCGGTGCGACGAGGGCCTGTTCGGAGAAGAGGTGGGAGAGCCATGAGCTACCGAGCCGCGTTGCGACGATTGGCGTGCGATTCGCCCTCGATTGGAGCGCTCGGGCGCCTGGGTCCGAGCGTCGAACGCGGCCAGTCGCGAGGGCGCGTTCGTGCGGGGACCGCGAGGGAAGGGTGGAGCGCGGGTCACCCCATCCGTCGGCGAGACTTCGCCGGCGAGCCCCTGGTCCCGGCCGAGATCGGGCGGATTCGTTTCGGCGTCGGCAAGACGCTCTGGCTCTGGGGCATGGCCATCCCCGGGCTCGCGGTCGGAATCCCATCGTTGACACCCGCGACTCTCGTCGTCTCGCTCGCCCTGGCCTTCCTCACGCTCTGCGTCGGCCACTCGGTCGGCCTGCACCGGGGCATCATCCACCGGACCTACGAGGCCCGCTCCGTCGTGCGAGAGGCGCTCGCGTATCTGTTCGTGCTCGGTGGCCTCGGGGGGCCCGTCTCGTGGGCCCGGCTACACGCGGTCCGCGATTACTGGCAGAGCCGCCGCGATTGCCCCCGGTACTTTGCCTACGGGCATTCGATGGCCCGCGACTTCATCTGGAACCTCCACCTGCGCTTCGAGCCCGCGGACCGGCGAACCGACGCGCGGCTTCCCGCGGACGTGTTGTGCGACCCGTGGCTTCGATTCCTGGAGCGGACGTGGCCCATCCACGTGCTCCTTTTCGCGGGCGTCGTCTTCCTCGTGCTCGGGCCCGGCGGCGTCGCCGTCTGCATTTGCGCGCGCACCGCGGCGGGGATCGTCGGCCACTGGGCAGTGGGCTACGCGGCCCATGCCTGGGGCGAACGCCGGTTCGTCATCCCGGGCGCCAGCGAGTGCGGAACCAATGTCTGGATCCTCGGCGTCCTGTCCTTCGGCGAAGGATTCCATAACAACCACCATGCCTTCCCGAAGTCGGCCCGCATGGGCATGCGACCTGGCGAGCTCGATCTCGGCTCGACCGTCATCTGGGCGCTCGAGAGGATGGGGCTCGTCCGTCGCGTTTCCGCCTGGCATCGCGCGGCACCGTAGCGCCGCTTCCGATTCCGAATGCGGCATGCGAGGTGCATGATTTTCCGTAAGATTTTTTCTTACAACGAGAAAAAATCTTACGGATTCGAGGCGCCGGCGAGAATTTTCTTACCGTCGCAGCTCATTCGGTGAGAATTTCCCAACCGCCGTAAGATTTTTTCTTACAACGAGAAAGAATCTTACGGATTCGGGTTGCCAGTGAGAATTTTCTTACGGTCGCAAGTCATTCAGTGAGAATTTCCCAACCTCCGTAAGATTTTTTCTTACAACGAGAAAAAATCTTACGGATTCGAGGCGCCGGCGAGAATTTTTTTACCGTGCAACCCATTCGGTGGGCTCGGCCCAGGCCCTCAGTTTG
>Ga0070708_100001744_pt1 | contig 16699 bp, 12 predicted proteins | sample KBSK5503metaG_FD_65469 | JGI IMG/M metagenome (GOLD analysis project Ga0070708, IMG submission 65469) | Corn, switchgrass and miscanthus rhizosphere microbial communities from Kellogg Biological Station, Michigan, USA - KBS K5-50-3 metaG | ecosystem: Host-associated > Plants > Roots >... | reverse complement strand
TTTAGTTCGTGTGATTTCGTGGATCGTTCCTTTCTTCCATAAAAACAGGACGATCCACGAAATCACACGAACCAACACGAACCAAAAATAGATCCTACTTAAGCTAGGTGCGACTTTTGATGCAAAGCCACTTTGAATAGGGTTTGGGACGGTCAACCAGTTGAGTGCATCTCTCGACAGAGGTTGCCCTTTATTGCCGGTTGCCTTCAGACATGAAGATTGGTCGCAGCATAGGGCGCATGCTTCGGGGAGACGTTACTGCGCAAACCGTAGCACGTGAGGCGGTGAGGCGTACCCACTCGGGCATTCGGCACTGGCGTGAGCGTGGCATGCTCGAGCGGTGGGACGTGCAAGGAGCGCGCCTGCGGCACCCTTTTTCCCGAATGGAGGCTGCTGCGCTCCTTGAGTATTTCCAGAGTCGTACCCAGCCCCGCTTCCTTCCGGGCTTCGCCGAACCGCCTGGCGTGCTGGCTAATTTGCAGTACCGCCTCTTTCCAGACGAAACAACTGAACTGTGCGCAACAGCGGAACGGATCGTTGATGTTCACTGCTGGCCCTTATTAGGCCTAGGCGATAAGTGTTTCGGCTCGCCACCCGATTGGCATCGCGATCCGCTTTCCGGATTAATCTGGCCTCTTGATTATCACGCTGACATCAACCTCCTCAGGGGCGACGGCTCTGATGTACGAACGCTTTGGGAGTTGAACAGGCTCTCACAGCTCATCACGCTCGCTCGCTCATACACTGTAAAGAACGACGAGCGGTTGAGCGAGGAGTTCCTCCAACAAGTTGCAAGCTGGCACTTGCGGAATCCCTATGGGCGCGGCGCTAACTGGAATTGCGCGATGGAAGTGGCACTGCGGGCTATGAACTTGCTCGCCGCGTTTGAGGTTTTCCGACATTCCCACTACCTGGACGAACAAGCGCTCGCCATGCTGCTCGCTGTGTTTGACCAACACGGCAGATTCATACGACAGAATCTCGAGTTCTCTTACGTTGGCACCAGCAATCATTACCTTTCAGATATCGTCGGCTTGCTTTGGCTAGGGATCATGTTACCGGAACTGGAGCAGGCCGGAGACTGGCGCGATTTTGGTTTGCGCGAGATGCTGCGCGAGATGGACAAGCAGGTGCTGGCTGACGGCGCGGATTACGAGGCTGCAACGGGTTATCACCGCTTCGTTCTCGAACTGCTTCTCTATACGTTCATTCTTTGTCGGGCCAATGTAATTGAAATCGATGAGGGATACTGGAAAAAACTTCATCAGATGCTGGAGTATGTAGGCGCTTATCTCAGGCCTGACGGATACGCGCCACTCATCGGAGATTCGGATAGCGGGCAGGTCCTTCCAATTTCCCGCCACCGGGCTGACGATCATGCGTACGTTCTGGCTATCGGCGCTGTCGTCTTTAATGATCCGCGACTCAAGCTGCCCGGTGTCGCGATGCCACAAGAATTACTTTGGATTCTGGGCGATCAAGGTGTGGGCACCTACCAGCAATTGACGCCTAATGAGACGTCCAGGGGCTCGCGCGGTTTTCCCGAGGCAGGCATTTATATTGTGCGCGATGACGACCTTTATCTTCTCTTCAACGCAAGCGGCGCCGGAGTTAATGGCCGGGGTTCCCATGGCCACAATGACGCGCTAAGCGTCGAAGTCTCGGCCTGCGGTCGACCTTTTATCATTGATCCAGGCACATTTGTTTACACCAGGGATTTGCACGAGCGTCATCTTTTTCGGTCGACTGCCTACCATTCGACGGTCGAGATTGACGGCGCGGAGCAGAACACGACGGAAGAGCAAATACCATTCGTCATCGGCAATGAAGCGCAGCCGCGAGTATTGGAGTGGGAGACGGAATCGGAACTGGAAAGCGTAATGGCCGAACATTACGGATACCTGAGATTACCTCAGCCGGTGACGCACAGGCGGAGAGTGGTCTTCAATAAGCGACAGCGTTATTGGTTCGTCTCGGATGAGTTGACCGGATCAGGAGAGCACAATCTTTCCTTCCGGTTTCACTTAGCGCCCGGGTTGGAGACCAGCGTGCGGTCTGACGGATTTGTTGAGGTGTGCGATAAGATGAACGGTGCGCGATTGCTCATTACTGCGAGGGAACTGAACACTGCGAGCGCGTGCTACCCTGAATTGGAAACCCGGTCCTCATCCCGCGATTACGGCGCAAAGGAGCTTTCGGTGTCTGCTTGTTGGTCGCGGCGGACTGCGCTGCCGTTCGCACTGCATTTTGTCATCGTTCCAATTCGCGCTGGAGAAGACGAGGACGAGCGACTGAATATGGCTATCGACTTTGAGAGCTAAGAATGTGTGGCATCTGTGGAGTCTGGGAATATGGAGCAGTGCGTGGCACTGTCGAACCCGCGCTGATCGCTTCGATGCGCGATGTGATGACACACCGCGGCCCGGATGATGCCGGCGAGTTGGTTTTCGACGACGGCCGCGGGGGACTCGGTTTCAGGCGTCTCTCGATTATCGATCTTTCGGCAGCGGGTCATCAGCCAATGCACGGCTGCACCGATCGCGTTTGGCTGGTCTTCAACGGCGAGATTTACAACCATGCTCCATTGCGCGAAGGTTTGGAAGACCGCGGCCACGTTTATGCTTCGCACACCGATTCGGAAACAATTCTGCATCTCTACGAAGAGCGCGGACTGGATTTTGTGCATGAGATTGAGGGCGACTACGCAATCGCGCTGTGGGATGTTGACCGCCAACAGGTCGTGTTGGCACGAGATCGTGCAGGAGTAAAACCGCTCTACTTCCATCACCAGAACGGTCGGTTTATCTTCGCTTCGGAGATCAAAGCAATTCTCAAACATCCGGCCGTAACGCCGGAAGTAAACGAGGAAGCGCTTTACCACTATCTAACTTTCCTAACCACGCCTGCGCCCCAAACACTCTTTCACGGAATTCAGAAACTTCCTGCAGGCCACATGATGGTAATCAATCGGAACGGTGAAGCACGCATCACGAAATATTGGGATGCGTTGCCCCCTGACTCGCCCGTTGTTCGTAGTGAAGAAGAGCATCAGAAAAATATTCTCGAGTTGCTGCGGTCTTCGATCAAGAAACGGATGATGGCCGATGTGCCGTTCGGCGTTTTCCTTTCCGGCGGCGTAGATTCATCAGCAAACGTGGCCCTGATGTCTGAACTGATGTCGCAGCCGGTGCGAACTTTCACCGTCGGCTTTCACGATACGGAAGAGCTCAACGAGCTGGAGTCAGCGCGGGCCATCGCAAAACGGTTTGGCACGAACCATCATGAAGTAATGATTGGGGCCAAAGAGATGCTGAAGTTTCTTCCCGAGTTGGTCTTTCATCAGGACGAGCCCATTGCCGATCCCGTCTGCGTGCCGCTTTATTACGTTTCAAAACTCGCGCGCGATACGGGAACGATCGTAGTACAAGTTGGCGAAGGGTCGGACGAGCTTTTTGGCGGTTACGAATGGTTCAGGACTTATCTGCAGATCGAGGAAAGGTTTTGGCGGCATGCTGAGCGCGCGCCGCTTGCCGCACGCCGGGCTCTCGCTTCTCTAGCCCAGCCGGTAATAAAAAAGACGCTCAAGAAACGCCTGGCCAGCGAATTGATTCGGCGATTCGGTGCTGGCCAATCATTGTTTTGGGGCGGCGCAATTGCCTTTGACGAAACGATGAAAGCTAGCGTGATGTCGACGGAAATGCGTGCACATTACAACGGGTTGTCGACTCATGAGGTGGTACGCAAATATCTGGAAACGATAGCCAGCACGCGGCCCGATGCGGACTACGCAGTGCGCATGACTTACCTGGAACTGAAACTCCGTCTTCCAGAGCTACTGCTTATGCGCGTGGACAAGATCACAATGGCGACTTCTGTCGAGGCGCGTGTTCCTTTTCTAGATCATCATCTGATTGAATACTCTCTCGGGCTTCCCGTGGATCTTAAAGTGAAAGGACGCAGCGGCAAACATATCTTGAAGCGGTCGCTGGAGCAGATTTTGCCGTCGGAAATGCTCTATTCCCGCAAGCGCGGCTTTGGGGCTCCAATTCGCGAATGGTTCCGGGGACAGACCGGTCAGATACTGGATGACCACTTGATGAACTCATCTATACGGAGTCGCAATTTCTTAAACTATTCCTTCGTCGCACGTCTGATTGACGAACACCGGCGCGGGACGCATGACCGGAGCGGTCAGCTCTGGTGTTTGCTGAACCTGAGTTTGTGGTACGAACGCTGGATTGACCGCGGCTGAGTTAAAGCGATAGCTCGTTGGCTTCAATATCTGGAACGCAATCGCATCATTTGAGCAGGATCGAGATGGGAGTTTGGAAAAGACATTTGCTAAAGACGAGCGGATGAGCGGTGAAAAGTGCGGCCAACCTGTTTCCGAGAGGCGGACGGTAACAGCTCGCGACGCCATGTTGCTGACGCTGGTGGCATCCTTCGTGCGCCTGGCCTGGCTACATTGGGGATCGTGGGAGGCAGTCGATAGTGTTCAGTATCTGGCGTTATCAAAAAACCTCGCCTTTCATCACGTCTTTAGTCTCGATCCGCAAACGCTTGTGCCTACTGCTTACCGTCCGCCACTCTATCCGGCATTTATCGCGCTTCTTTGGTGGGGAGAAAACCCGCCGGTTCTAGCGGTCCTGCTGATCCAGGTAATGTTGGGCGCTGCTACTGTCGGCCTGGTCTACCTGATTGCACGGGATGTATTCGACCGCACGACTGCGGTCTTGGCTGCCGCGGGAATGACCCTGGCGCCGATGACTTGCCATTTTACTGTTGTACCCTTGACGGAGACCCTGTTCACATTTCTGGTAATAATGGGGATCTTTCTCTGGGGCCGAGGGCATGTCGTCGCAACTGGTTTGAGTCTCGGTCTGGCAATGCTCACTCGTCCGACGCTCTTGCCGCTTCTCATTTGTCTGCTTTTGCTTCCACTTCTGCCGGCTTGGCGGAGAAACTGGCGCTCACACCTGTTGATCTTCATTGTGGCAATCGGGGTGGCAGGGGTATGGGTGGTACGCAACGCGATAGTCTTCAATCGCTTTATTCCCGTCGCATCATCCGGCTGGGGAACCAACCTGCTTTGCGGGACTCTCGACACTGACACTGGCGGACGCGTGTGGGACGGTAAAGCTTGGGGTCCTTTAAATCTTGAGACACACCCGTTATTGCAGGTGGATGCAACGGATGAGACGGTCAAGGATCGTGTTAGGTTAGGCCGTGCCCTGAGACGCATTGCGGATCACCCGCTCGACTGGCTTAAGGTGCGCTTGAAACAGTATCCAAAGCTTTTGGTAGATAATGGCGACTACCTGCTTGGCAATCATAACCTTTCAATTCGCGAAGCTATCCGTGTTGGTCGCCCGTTAGTCGTACTTTTGAAAGTGACCTTTATCTTGGGCAATCTGGTCATTCTCATGTTGGCGGCTTCCGGATTGTTTCGCGAACGCGGGCGATTCGTGGAGCTGGAACACATCACACTGTTTCCCATCTTTTTGCTCGCGATTCATCTGCCGATATGGATTGAACCACGGTACCTTCTGCCGGCTGTGCCACTCATCGCCATACTCGCAGCAGTTGGGTCGATACGGATAATTGAGAGATGGAGAACGTCAAAACAAGTAACGATCTAACGAGGCGCCACCCTTTCTCTCGTGACATTTTGTGGACGCTCGGCGCACGCCTCTTGATGGTTGCCAGCAGTGTCGGCACGGGCATGATAGTAGCGCGCTGGTTGGGTGCGGACGGACTGGGAACCTACGCAGCGCTAAGCGTTGCTTCCGGTACGGCGATACAGATTGGCGGCGCAGGCCTGACTGCGGCCAATATCTATTTCATTTCTCGTGATCACGAGAACTTGAAGCCGGTTTTCGGCAACGCCGTGGTTTTCGCTTTGGTTGGAGGCAGCGCCCTCGCAATCAGCCTCGTCGCACTAGCCTCATTCGCGCCAACCCTTTTTATCGGAATACCACTCCGGTTCGTGGCCATCACTGCTGCCGTGATCCCTTTCCAGTTGCTGGTACTGTTCGGCCTCAACGTTTTCCTCGCGCGGGGCCGCGTTGGGACCTTCAATCTGCTGGACGCAGTTGGACAGTCGTTCGTTCTAATCAATGCTGTGCTCACACTCGTAATCGCAGGCGCCGGTCTGGTCTACCTGCTCTCTTTGAATACTGCGGTGGGCGCCGGAATGGGAGTTCTGATCTCGTGGCTGGTTTATCGCCACGTCGAACGACATCAAACCGGCTCCGCTCAACAAATAGACGTGCGTCTCTTCAAGAACATGGTGCGCTATGGTCTGAAGTTTAATGTCTCAATGGCTTCAACGATGCTGGTTTTTCGCATCGATCTGCTGATTGTCAATTATTTCCACGGCACCGCGGAAGCGGGAGTGTATTCCGTGGCATCCCAGGGTGGACTGTTACTTATGATGCTGCCGAACGTTATCGGCTCACTTTTGTTTCCCCGGGTTGCCTCGATGCGCGACTTGAGCGGAGAATTCACTGCAGTTGTGACTCGTCATACGGCTTTCCTTTTGGCGATTGCGGCTCTCCTGGCTATTCCGGGGGCCTTCGTTCTGCCATATCTTTACGGCGCGCGGTTCTCAGATGCGTCAGTACAGCTGTTGATCCTTCTGCCAGGGGTTTACCTGATGGGTCTTGAGATGGTTATAGTTCAACACTTTGTCGGTACGGGATTGCCTGCGGCGATTCCGGTGTTCTGGGTGACGACATTGTTCTTCAATATTGCTCTCAACTTAATGATCGTGCCGGCCTACGGCGCCCGCGGTGCAAGCTTGGTCTCAACCCTCAGCTATTCGCTCATCTTTGCGCTGGTCTTCATCTACTTTCGCGCTAAAACCGGCAAGCGTTTCGCAGATACTTTCATACTACGGCCAATCGAACTACGTCCTCTGTTTGCCGTAGCAGCCCGTCTCTTCTCGTTGACCGGGACCAAAACAGCTTAGTTATTTACACTACTCTAGGTACCGCCCTTGTGAACACGAAGACATCAATGCCATCTGAGAGAGCACTCAACTACAGAACAGGTCGCTACGCTTCCTGTTCTGTAGTTGAATGGCCCACCCATCGGTTCTTTACTCAGGAGGTGCGTTAGGCGCGTCCAACGCTTACCACCGTTCTCAACTTTAGTTTTCACACGATGTCTAGCGCGAGGTGGCACTTAAGCCCGCCAATGTTCCATATCATTTGCTTTTCAATCCCCAACTGGTCGGTGGAGGACCTGGCGACACTTTAGCAAGAAGTCGTCCTTGTTTCGGTTAGCGAAGAGTACAGTGCCGCTCGCTCGCTCACAAACATCGCTGGCAACCGCCGCACAACCGAGATAAAGGGATTCAGCAACACTGATTCCGTAGGCATCAGTGCAGGTCGGTCGCACCATCAGATCGGCTTTCTTGAGGAGTGGCCACATTTCCTTTTGTCCTGTGAGGAAATAAACATTTTCCGCGATGCCGAGTTCCGCAATTCGGTGCTGAATCTGTCTGTAGTAAGCATCGCCATCCATCTCTCCTATTGCGAACAGCAGCCCGACGTCGCGAAAGTCCTGTTTCAGCACAGCAATCAGCTCGACGCACATATCCAGTCCGTAGAGATCGACACCTTTGTAGAAAACAATGCGAGGCGCATTGGCAATCAGTAGCGGACTATGGGTGGCGACGAATTCGAGAGCCTCCGGTGAGTAGGTTTTGAGAATCGCTTCTTCTTCATCGAGTGGAGGCGGCAAGAATGGACTCAGCAGGCGGTTGGTTAGCGGCAAGTGTACGCCATGCGTTTCGTAGTAGGTCCTCAAATGCGGAGCCACCAAAACAAGCTCCTGAAAACGGTTTAGCATAAAGCTGTAAAGCCGGATCTTGTAGGTCGGCCAGTTTTCCAAAACCCGCCAATTGTGATCTATGACTTGCGTGCTAGACGCCAGGCCGAGGGTGAAGACGATCAGTAGCAGGTAGAATGATTGGACGTTGATGCTGATGAGATCATATCGTTTGAACGGCAGTAGGAATAAGCTCAGGTAGTAAGGAATCAGATGCAGCTTTGTCGGATCGTGTGTCTCAACCTTGTGCCCTTCGTTTTCCAATTGCCGTCTAAGGCGTTTCAGAAAAACACTGACTCCCCCGAAAGGCGGCGGCTGTGGTCCAACGAGCAACACCTTCATCCTTTACCCCCTCGCCGCCTGCCTGCGTAATGCTTGATAGTCGCATTCAATAACTGCTGCGTCGTTGGATTGTCATTCATCGCGAAATCCCCAGGATCTTTTTTGTATATGTCGATAAACCAGAGTCTGCTGGGTATCATGCTGCCTTTGTTTTTTGCCCGATGCGCGCTACGCCGCGCTTTAGCAATCCATACACCCACCACAGTGCGACACTCGCCAACACCAGGAAGAAATATTGAATAATGAGAACATACCGGCGCTCCGTGTGAAGAGCTGATTGGACCAACATGTAGTAGACGGGAACGACAAGCAAGAGCGCGACCGTCCGGGCTTGCCGGGCGCGGACCAACAGTACAATCCCGATTATAACCAGGGGAAGAATCCAGACAGTAAGGAAAAACTTCTGCAGTAGGCCAATCGGAATACGCAGATAACGCAGCCACTGATAGGAGCTTGGTCCTAAATCGAACAACTCAATTCTTCCCAGCTGAACTATCGGGTGCACTGGGGCCGAGGCGTTGTTGGCAATGATCAAATGCACGGCATGATTGTTACTACTCACAAACGGCAGTGAGATTCGATTCAAAGGCTGCTCTTCAGGTGAAACACCTTCGACCAGATCGATTACAATTGAAGCGAGTATCCTGCTTTGATCTGCGCTCGTAACCTTGATGAGGACCCGTCCTTCTTCAAGCTTTAACGGCAAACGAAATGCGTAGTCCTTGCCTGGCTGGACCGAAATAGCCTCCGTAACGAATTGATTTCCGTACTTCGTGTTGTCACCTTTCAGCTGTAACTTTTGACCACCATCCAAGAGATTGACTGACGCTTCCCCCGAAGCAAAGTTGCCGGCTATCAATTCCGAGGGAGCCTTTAACCAGTCAATTTTCATATGGTCCATATCCATGCCCGCATGTGATATGGGAGACTCACTGGCGACAATCGGCACTGGATCGAGTCGCGTTGAAGAGATAGCACGTCGTATCATCACGCCCCCGAACCAAACAGGATTTGTGCGTATTACGCCCAGTCCACGAGCAATCCGCCGGCGCTCGCGCTGGATACCATCGGGAGTAAAAAGCATTAGCGCGTATTCTGGACGCCGGTACCATTCAGCTTCCTGCCTCATTATGCCAAGGTCGGTTTTCGGAATGTTGAATCTTCCTGTTTCGTCATACTCGGCAATGCCCTCGAGCAAGGTTTGTCCCGCTCCGAGCGACAACGGAATGAAATGATGGAAGACAATTGCATTCTTAATGGTGATAGGCGCGATTACGAGCAACGCCCCGAAGATGAGGGCTGCTGACGCCGGCACGCGCTTGCCGCGTGTGGTCACCAGTGGAGTAATAGCTGCAAGAAATGGAGCCAACAAGAGAGCGTTTGCTCGCAGCCAACAGGAAATACCCACGAGTGCGCCTGCAAAGGCAAAGTTCAGGAGAGCAGGATGTCGGCGCGCCCGTACTATGAAGTAGACTGCTAACAGGACGGGCACTATCGCGAGGGAATCTGGCAACACAAGAACCGAATAGTAAGCAAATTGCGGTGAGAGCGCGGCCAGCACGCCCGCGATCATCGCCACAGCGAGAGGCAATAACTCGGCGGCGATCATGAATAAAATAACGACTGCGAACGAGTCGCCGATCAATTGGACAAACTCTATTGTGGCATCTGAATCACCGAAAACTTTGAAGATCCCCGCGAGTAGAATTGGATAGCCGGGCGGGTGCTCCATGTAATTGAGATCGCTGACAAAGGTCCTGAAGTCACCATTCAATAATTGCCGCGCGGAGTCTTTGTAGTTTGAAGTCACAAAGGTTTGGACTCTCCAGGCTTCAAGACGATTATCTTGCCAGGTTAAGACTCGTATTCCCAGAGCGAGAAAGAAAATCAGCAGGCACTGAATGAGAAGCGTGCTGCCCCGAGGTTTCGAAGACAGTTGATCACGATCGAATGCGAAGTTGTCAGGCTGTTTTGAAAACCATCCTCGTAGTCCGGTCACAGTTAGCAGTTCATAGCCGATATTGTGTATTCATAGCAAGGGGCGCAAATGGTGGCTAGCGCCCTGATTTCAGGTCCCACTGAGGGCATTGCCACTCAAGGTCAGAACCGAGGAGCGGTAGCGACAGGGTCGACGCAGGCCACCGATGCAATTGCGGTCTATTACTCAATCAGCCAACCGAAGGCAGATGGTCGAGCAGGTTCTCTGTGGTTGGTTGTTACCGAACACTGACCCGGTCGCTACCGCTCCTCGGTTCTGTGGTTGAGTGTTAATTGCCTGCGTGACGCTGACGAACTAACGATAGTTCCTTCCCCTCGGTTTCATTTCCCGTGCGACTCTAGTATTTTCTTTTGGCACTTCAATTCACGCTCGGAATGTGAGACACACTTGGACCCAGTGGCAGTAGTCGATCAGTCTTTGGACATTTCCGGTCTGAACTTAGGAATTGTATGTCCGATGGCCAACGAGGAAGAGACCGCCATCGGTTTTGTCAAGGAGGTTCTCGATCAATGCGCCTCTCGGACATTTAAGACAGTCACCTTCTTCGCGGTGTTAGATTGCGTGAGCAAAGACAACACGCTTGCACTCTTGCGTCAGCTTGCAAAGGAGCTACCGACCGTGCGAATAGTTTGGGCCCCGGAGAACCGCAGCGTGGTTGATGCTTATATTCGCGGGTATCAAGAAGCCCTGGCGTCCGGATGCGATTGGATTCTCGAGATTGACGCGGGCTACAGCCACCAGCCTTCCGACATTCCGCAGTTCTTCGAGAGAATGCTTGAAGGGTATGCGTGCGTTTTTGGCAGCCGCTTCTGTGAAGGTGGGCGCATCGTTGAGGGTACTGTCAAACGACATTTTGTCAGCCGGGCCGGAACCGTGTTGTCTAATATTGTTTTGGGAACAAAGCTCAAGGACATGACCAGCGGTTTCGAGCTTTTCTCGCGGCCCGTGTTGCAAAAAGTCCTTGCTAGAGGCATTCGATCGCGCGGGCCCTTCTTTCAGACAGAGATCAGAACCTATTGTAAGAACTTGCGTGCGGTCGAAGTCCCGATTCACTATCGAGCGCCCAGTCACGATCTGAATAATTCCTCACTCAAGGATGCTTTTATCAACTTGTGGCGTTTGTTTGGGCTCAGAGTTTCGGGCCGCTTGTAAACAGTCAGTAACAGACTTCCCATGAATTCGAACATTGCCGTCGTTGTTACCTCTATTGCGGGACCAAACCGAACCTTGCAAGCACTTGCGCGTGGCTGCCGGGAAAAAGAATACAGCTTTATCGTAATCGGTGATGTGACAAGCCCGTTGGATTTTCAGCTCGACGGCTGTCGCTTTTACGGACTCAAGGAACAGCAGAAGACTGAGTTCAAGTTTGTCGAGATATGTCCCACAAGACACTATGCGCGGAAGAACGTGGGTTATCTCATCGCGGCTCGCAATGGCGCTACGACGATAGTTGAGACAGATGACGACAATCTTCCTTACGAAGAGTTCTGGCAGCCGCGCCAGCGTGATCAGTCAGTAGCGACTGTGACGGGAGGCGGTTGGATTAATGTCTATCGCTATTTCTCCGAAGCTAATATCTGGCCCAGGGGCTTTCCGCTTGATGAACTGAAAGTTGAGCCAGCGGCGTTTGAATCTTTGAAAGTTCAGCATGTGAGATGCCCTATCCAGCAAGGTTTGTGCGATAACGATCCAGACGTTGATGCCATCTACCGGCTCGTCGCGCGTCTTCCGCAGTCGTTTCGCAGGGACCGGCGGATTGCGCTTGGCACAGGCTCATGGTGCCCCTTCAACAGTCAGAATACCAGCTGGTGGCGAGACGCCTTTCCACTGCTGTATTTGCCTGCGTACTGTTCGTTTCGCATGACTGATATCTGGCGGAGCTTTATCGCCCAGCGAATTCTATGGACCAACAACTGGGGCATTCTTTTCCACGAACCAACCGTCTGGCAGGAGCGAAATGAGCACAACCTGATGCTGAACTTTAGAGATGAGGTGCCAGGATATTTACACAACCGGAAGATTTGTGAGGTCCTTGAGAAGCTTTCCCTGGAACCGGGAGTGGAGCGAATCTTGGACAACCTGCGGTGCTGTTATGAAAAGCTCGTGAGCATGGGAATTATGGCCCCGCAGGAATTGGTCCTGCTTGAGGCCTGGCTCGATGACGTCAGTTGCCTGGCCGCGGTCTAATCGGGCCAACTACTCAACTGCAACCACCTCACGGTTGGAACGTGGATCCTGTCCCCCCTCAAGTTTAAATGCCATTCTCCATCAAATTAGGGCACTCAAGCTTATAACCTCACAGGTCGGGAAGGTGGACCCTGATACAGAGATTGACATTTCCCCGAGCCGGGAGTAGAAACAGCCCACAACTTTTCCTGTGTCTTTCGCTGCTTCTCTTTTGGGGCCATTGTCGATACTCCGCCATGCCGGAGAGGCAGGATCTGTCACGAACAGCTATCGCGCGCTAACCACCGAACAGAAGAGGCAGGTGTTAGCTTTTCTGAGATCGCTGTAGTGCGGTTGTGAGATTCCAAGCGCAGGTTCTCGCAATGCAGCGTCACCATTGAGTTCAAGGCTGCGCCTTTAGCCGCGGACCAGAGTCCCCAACTTGGGGAACTCATTTTGATAAGGAGGAAACAACGTGAAAACAGTTAAGAGTAATTATCGGCGAAAGGTCGTCGGATTCTTCGCTCTCGCGACAATTCTTTTTTGTGTTGCTGTATTCAGCGGCGAAAGTAAGGTCGTGCGGGCGGACAACGCCGCCGAGCAGTTAGTGTTCAGCACGCCGGGCTCTTTTATGCCGCTGAATGGCAACACTGGCGACTTACACGGCACGGGGGGCACGCCGTTCGGTTTCTGGATCTGGTGCGCGGCAGCACCGTCTCCGAAAAGCACGCCGCCCACGTACCAAGCGGCGCTGGTCTGCCAGGGCTCGATGTACTTCTACTTTCTGGGTGTGCCAGAACACGTAGCGAGCGCCTTTACGGTCACGGAAAACGCCGAGGGCCTTTACACGATCGTCGTGTTTGGTAAAGATTTCGCCTGCCAGTTGAACAACACGACGACGAACCAAGGTCCGCACGACACGGTCGTTGTGGGCTGTAGTTTCTCCCCCGGTTTCGGTGGCGGCACCGGCACAGCGACTGTGACAAACGCGACGGTTAATACCACCGGACCTAAATCATAGAGCTTGAGTATTCTGCGCTGAGAATTACTTTCCATTGCCCGGCGCTTCCAATTCAATCCAGTGCAGTTTGAAACTTCGCAGACGGGGATCTTCACCAGTCCTCAACATCTGCGCAGAGCGCGCGTCCGGCATTTCGAAGCGCAAGACATTTTTCTCGCGTAACAGATCAGCGGGTAAAGTCAGCGAATAGACTTGCGGCTGCGAATCGCGCAACTCAAAGGTTGTCAGCGGCTGTTTGTTGAGCGTGACCTTCATCAACTGGAAGTCGAGTTTGCCCGGCACAATGAAGGGGGATAGATTTAAGCGCAACACTTGAGTGGTTCTGTTCTCTAATCTAAACACGAGGGTGGCATCGTTGTCGGCCCAGGGCAAATCTGGCTCATCTCTACTCCAGCCATACCAGAGATACTTATCGGCTTCTGTTGTCGAAAAGTCGACGCGTAAAGCCGAGAGCTCGGGAAACCCTTCTGGTTGGGGATAGGGCAGGAACTTTGCTAGAAACTGAGGTTGCCTCCAGTCCCAAAGACGCTGCGGATGATCATCAATCGGCAGCGGTTTGATATTCCATAACCACGTTGCACGTTCTGTTGCGCCAACAGTGTTAATGAAAAGACTGAGCACAAGCAATAGACCACCACTGAGAAGTTCAGCTCGCCGCGCGACTGAAGATCCACTCGTCGTTGTGCGTGTTTGGCGTGCACTCAACATCGCTTGCACACCTAAGATGCCGAGTAGCTCGAACCACGGCACGAGACTAGTCGTCAAGCGAGGACCAAAACTGTGCCCGCCCCACCAATGAGGAAAACCTGAAATGACTATGAGATGAATGATGATTACCGATAGCGATAACCAGACAAGTCGAGGATACTGCAAATGCTGCCAGTACCTTGCAAGCAGGTACGCCACGAAGAAGAGCACGGGAACGTAAACAAGCAGGCCACGCGCCGGACTAATGAGATTTCCGGCGAGAGCGACCCAGAAGGTATCCGAATGCAGACGACTGGCGAAGTAATAACTCGGAAGCCAGCGACCGTAGTGGTACCAGGAATAATAGATAAAGGCTAAGAACCACGCGCCGCCAGTTGCAGCATAGGCGAGGAAGAGCCGGCGATGAAAAATCAGCAGGTAGCCAGTAATAGCGATAATTGCCAACACGAAAGTTGGTCGCACGAAATAAGTCCACGCCAGCAAGGTTGCGAGCAATACTGGATTGCAACCGCGGCGTCCCGACTCATGCGCGAGCAGCAGGAAGATGACGACCCCTAGTAACAGGATGCCCCACGTGTCGGACCATAAGGCTCTCGATGCCGTGCTGTAGATCTGAGTACCTAACGATCCGCTCAAAGCCAAGACCACGCTCCAAGCCGTAGGCAAGACAAACCTTGCCGTAAGGAAAAATATGAAGGCGAGCAGGGCCATCAAGATAGCGGCGAGGCTTCCTTCAATCATCACCTCACCTCGCGGGTTGTAAGTTCCGTCCGGGTTGGCGGCGGAGATACCCAAACTGTTAAGCAGGGCAACGTAAGGCGTGGAGAGGACTGGCGTGCCTGGCGGCAAATGATGATAGAGATGACCGTCTACGATTTCTAACTGGTAGAGTGGGCCATCCTTAAAGTAGTAGCCTCCCCAGGTTGGCTCATAACGCGGTAATGCATAATGGTCGAGAGTGAAGCTTCCATGTTTCACTAAACCTTCACTAACTAACATCGAATAATTGGAATCAGTGAGCTGATGCACAGGCGAGCTCATAAAAATGAGCAACGTCAGGCAAAAAACGAGCGACGCTGCCACCGCTTCCGACCGTAGTATCTGTTCTTTAGTCAGAACCATTCTGTCATCGCGCGCGTCCTTCAAAGGCGTGAGATCATACCCGGAACCCAAACTTAGACCAACCTCTCTAATGTTTGTTGGCGTACTCGTAGGCTTGAACCAAGCATTAAGACCGGTCAACTACAGAACCGAGAGCGGAGCGACCGGATGCCGCCATTCAACTCTCACGTTGCTCTAATTACATCGGTTTGAGGTTGAATGACGGCATCCGGTCGCTACGCTCGCGGTTCTCTACTGAGACCATGGTTGTTGGCCATTTGCTTTTGACAGGGTACGATTGTCAAATGAATGACGTGAATTCAACTCAATTTTCGGCCATAGAGACGTTTCGCTCGTTGCATGCGTCGGGATGCTTTGTCCTGCCGAATCCGTGGGATGTAGGAACGGCTGTGTATCTGCATCATCTCGGATTCAAAGCGCTCGCCACGACTTCGTCAGGATTTGCATTTAGCCGGGCGCTCCCCGACGAGGTGTGGGCCATTCCTCGGGACTTGATGCTAGCGCACATCCGCGATGTCGTGTCTGCTACACCTCTCCCTGTCAACGCCGATTTCCAGACTGGGTACGCGGACGAACCCGAGGATGTCGCCAAAAACGTCGCCCTCTGCATTGCTACGGGAGTCGCAGGTCTTTCGATTGAGGACTCAACTGGAAATAGCGACGCACGGCTCTACGAGGAACGGTTGGCAGTTGAGCGCATCACAGCAGCGCGCGTCGCAATCGACGGCTCAGGCATACCGGTAGTTCTCACCGCGCGCTGTGAAGCCCGGCTCGTTGGGCACGCGGACGCTTTTCATGTAGCCGTCAATCGACTAGTCGCCTACGCCGAGGCAGGCGCCGATTGTCTATACGCTCCAGGTGTTCGGGATCCCAACCAGATAGCTGCCATCGTAAAGGCGGTCTCCCCTAAACCCGTCAACGTGTTGGTATCCAGTCCAGGACCTACAGTTTCAGAACTTAGCGATCTTGGGGTGCGTCGGATCTCGGTCGGTTCCGCACTTTCGCGTGTTGCATGGGGAGCGTTTGCTCGCGCCGCGCAAAGCATTGCAGCCAGCGGATCTTTCGGTGCCTTCGGCGATGCGATTTCGTTCGCAGAACTGAATGATCTCTTCCGGACTCGACGTTAACTCTTATCAATACCCGATAGCCAATCCATCTTTGCGAGGATCGGACGCGCCCATGAGCGTCTTGCTTACCGGATCGATCATGATGGCCTGACCGCCACCCATCGAGGACCGCAGCGCTCCGGGAGGCGAAGCGCGTACGTGACCCATTGCAATCAGACGATCGATTACATTAGCAGGAATCTCGTCCTCGAGCAGGACACTCCTGCCATTCACATGCCTGTAGCGAGGCGAGTCAATCGCCTGTTGCAACCCCATTCCGAGATCGATCAAGTTCACCAACACCTGGACGTGACCTTGAGGTTGTATGGCGCCGCCCATCACGCCGAATGACATAAACAGTTTGTTATCCTTGAAAACCATCGCCGGGATAATCGTGTGAAG